>ENA-OURU01000687-OURU01000687.1-human-gut-metagenome-genome-assembly--contig:-NODE-687-length-49420-cov-6.835795_pt1 | contig 49420 bp, 46 predicted proteins | sample MGYA00242137_ERZ509064 | MGnify/ENA primary metagenome ERZ509064 (study PRJEB26280, sample SAMEA2338777) | human gut metagenome | biome: human gut; feature: human-associated habitat; material: faeces...
TAAGGCCCCAGGGAGCTACCCTGAGGCCTTCACGGTTATAATATATAGCTCAAATAGACGGAGGATCAGACGGGGAGAGGCAGGACGATGATGCTGCGTCCGGCGGCGCGGCAATAAAAAACTGCCCGGGATATTATCCTGGGCAGCGTTATGCGCGATGTGTACCATCTGGTTTCTCAGTTCTCCGACGCATAGTTGGCTTCGCCTATGGCGATTAGCTTCTCATAGTATGCCAGCATTTCTTCCGAGTCCCCATAGATTTTAGCTGGGATCCACAGCTCATATTCTTCACTCCAGTTTGCGTCAATGGATGGGTCGTATGTCCCCTCCGATGGATCGCTAATTTCCGCGTAGGGGAGCAAAGGATCTTCCACCAGACCGGTAGGATCTGAGTAGTCTTTTCCCCCGGTTTCCTCCCACATGAGCTGGCACATGGTTAAATAGTCGGAAATCCCGGCAGGATCCCCTTTCAATTCTTTCAGAACCCAGGCCCCATACGTTTCTTCCCAGTAATACGCATCATCTCCCCGGAATGTCGGATCGTCATAGTCAAAATTGGGACACAGGAACACATAGTCATCCGGATTAAAGCTGCCCTCGGAATGGGAACTGTCCTCAGCCGAAGGCGTTGACAGCGGTGTAAATGAGATTGCTGACAACGCGTGCTTGTCCATGATTTCCTGAGCGGCTGCCTGGGTAATTACAGAGGCCTGTGTAACGTCCAGATTGGAGGTGCTGTAGAACCACGGTGAATCACCTCCGTAAGCACTGTCAAACAGGACTGCCTCCGTGAGGATCAGCTGTCCGTCTCCACCAATGCCATAATAGCTGTAGAAGGATTGTTCTGCACCGCTAGACCCCTCATTATATATCAGTCCGTCTTTACAGAGATAATACCGATCCCGCTCCTGGCTGGCCGCCACCTGTACTACCTGGTGATCCACAATCGTATACAGATCAAAGAACATTCCAGTATCGCCGCCATAGGTACCAACTTCTCCCACCAGAAGTTCCGTGGATCCGTTTTGGTCTATGTCTAAATAGGTGTATCCAATCTCCGAAGGATCGGTATAGTAACTGCACAGGGTGTTGAGGCCGGCCTCCGCCAGCTTTGCCTGATCCCACCGCTCCCCCATGGCCACAGCGTACTGCGTTAGGATACCAGCATAAAGCTGCTGATAGTCATCGGTACTGCCGACAGCGGAACTTGCTCCATCTGTCTGTTCCAGGGGTAATTCCTCGTCGGCGGTTTTCTTGCTCCATGGCCGAAACACCAGGAGGAGCACCACAGCCCCAATCAGAAGAAACACCCCGACGCCAATCAGCCACGGCTGCCGGCTTCGCTTAGGATGGGACAATACCACTTCTGGCTGGAAAGATGAATCAGAGGGCGATACATTTTTCTCCTTTGTCAAATGAAGGACACCCTGCACATCAGGCTCTGTTTGTCCCGGTTCCTGCGCTGTTGGCCTTTTCCCGGTCACCCTGCCGCCGCAGGCGGGACAGAAGACCGCGCGATCTGGAATTTGATGGCCACAGTTCGGACAATACATAAGACTTTCCCTCCTTAGGCCATTACGGTTTGGACCGCTTTTACAAATTCTGTCCCAATGCTTTTTCCCCCGGAATAGGGGATCTCCAGGATCTCGTCGCCGTTCAGTTCCAAAATAATTACGGTGCGGATGGACATTATAATAGAAACGACGGCAGCAGCAAGCCATAGAATCGTGTAAAAAAACTCCCCTGATGCAATCATAAAAAGGATACACATGAGAATGAAGGGAATTTCCACTGGCGTAATATCTGTCCTTGTCCGAACACCTCGGATATCTTGATAGGCTACGGTTTGGGATACGGCAGGCTTGGATTTCCGGGTAAAGGCGGTAAAGCTTTTCTGCCGCGTGATGACCATCTGATTGTCCTGAAAAACAACCGCATGATGGATCTCACTCACGGACAAGGATCCTGCTCCCGCCGCATGACGGAACTTAAATACTTCCCCGTCCAGTTCCAACTTTTTCTTGGTGCAGTTTGGACAGCTTTCTACACCATCCGGAATCTTTTCTCCACACTTTTCGCAGTACACGAATTGTCCCTCCTCTTTACTTAAGCGAATATAGACCAGGCCATAGCCGCAGCGGCGGTATCTTCATCTCCGTAGATCAGCGCCATCACCATGGCAATCGTTGCCCCATCTGTAAACTTCGTACCGTTGATATATACTTGATCCGCGCTTGCCCAGCAGTACTCCTCGTCCTCTGTATAGTGGAAGTCCACACCGATCCGGGCATTCAGTTCCGGATAGGTTCCGCGAATCGTCACCGTATAGGAGCCGTCGCTGTTTTTTTCAGAGTCCCATTTCACATTCTTCAGATACTTGTCTGCGGCCTCTCCGATGGGGAGATCCCCGTAGGAATCAAATACGATAGCCTTTGTGTTTTCTACGGGGTTATTTACCAGCAAGACGAAAAGAATCAACAGTGCCGCGGGAAACACGATCCAAAGCAGGACTCGTTTTCTCGTACGCTGTTTTTTGGATACGGACAACTTGATCTCTTTTCCTGCTTTGGGGGTATAGTTCTCCTTTGGGACCGGTTCGCCGCATTCTGTGCAAAAGGACGCCCCAGGTTTCAGCGGATGTCCGCAGTTCGTACAATACATGATGCCTTTTTCCTCCTGTTATTTTCTATGTTATCTTTTTTGTGCTGAGGGAAAATTCAGTTCGGGAACGGCAGACGTATGTCGCCAGTCCTCCTGCGCTGCATGGAATACAGGACAGGGCAGAGTCCGGCAGCTCAGCGCCGCAGGCAATACAGCATTTGCGCATAGGAATACTTCCTCCTCCAATCTAGTTCTTTAATAATAGCACTTATAATTATAAATGTAAATAATGCGCCGTTACTTTGCTAAAGTTATAGCTAAGCAACGGAGGTATTTTTATGGATGTAGGAAAACGAATTGCCCAACTTCGGGAGGCCCGGGGATGGACCACCAACCGGCTGGCAAATATGTGCGGTTTGTCCCAGAGCTTTCTCCGGGCTGTGGAGCTGGGGGAAAAGGGAATTTCGGTGGAGAATCTGCAGGTGGTATGTGATGCGCTGCAGATCAGCCTCCGGCAGTTTTTTGCGGTGCCGGAAGGAGATATCCGGCAGGAGGATAGACTGCTGATGCAGATCGGGAAGCTTACGGATGGTCAGCGGAAGGCGCTGACGGATTTTCTGGAAGCACTGTCCCATCAGGACTGAGGAGAGAGGTTCCAAGCAGCGGCAGGACAATGATACTGCCGCCGGGGCCGGAGAGAAACAGCTCTGGGATGCGGAAGACCTGTGTGTACTGTTCCAGTTGGTCGTTTGTGAGGCTCTCGAAGCGATCGCTGTCCGGCGGCGCAGCGCAGAGAAAGAAGTCACCGGCGATGATGTCGTAGATCTCGCCGGTGTCCGGGGAACGAAGGGCTCGGTTGAGGGGGAGGTGCAGGAGCTTGCCCTCCTCGTGGCAGATGAGGGCTACCGGCTCCTTAAAGGGATAGACCGCCTGGATGGGGCCGCTGACGGCATGCTGCATGGCGGCAAGGGTGTTGTCAATGATGGTTTTTCGAGGCGACTGACCAGGAGATATTAGTAGGACTGTCATAGGAAATTCCTCCATAAAATGAGATAGCTGCCCAGGGCATTGCCCTGGGCAGCTTCATATTTATAGTATATAGCAGATATCCCGTCCTGTCCGGAATACCATGCGCAATATATCTCTAAAAAGATATTTTTAATGAAATTGAGATCTTTAAGATATATGATATGGTAGAGAAAGCTCGAACGGGAGGGAAATATGGATTCATTACATATGATTCTGTCTGTTATTCTGGCAATACCGCTTTGGCGGCTCTACCATAAGGTTTTCATTGTGTTTTACCGGGACGTGTTCTGGGGCGTCCTGGGAGAGATCGGCGCCGCATGGCTGACCGCTTATATTTTGGTGGGTGTGGCTTTTATGGCGTTGGGAGGCATCCTCAGTGTCGTAGGAAAAATACTGGTGGTACTCCTGAAAGTAGGTTTGGTGCTTGCTGCAATTGGCGGGATTCTGTGGGTAGTTGCCAAGGTTACCAAAAACAGTTAAACCCGTGGCTGATATCGAACAACAGAAATTTCTGGCAGAGCGATATAGCCGACGAATCGGACTGGATAAATAAACTGCCGCTGTGGAAATGGACCTTCACAGCTTTGACACTGTGGGCCAGGATTAAACGCGCCATTGACCAAATCAACGCCAACGCGCCGGTTTGTTAGCTTACCTCTCTTCCAGGAACTCCGCCAGGGCGGACAGGGGGATGCGATACTCCCTGCCCACCTTGACAGCGAAGAGGTCTCCCTCCCGGATCATCCGGCGCACCTGCTGAAGAGATGTGCGGAGATAGGCCGCGGTCTCCTTCACCGTCAGCAGCTCCGTCATGCCCAGGGATCCTCCCTCCGGTCCTCCCGGCTGCTGTGATAAGCCAGGTTATGAAGCTTGCGGACGTCATAGCTGACGAAGCCGTAGTCGCCGATCTCATTGCGCCGGGGCTGCACATCGTAGGTTTCGCAGAGCTCCTGCAGCTCCCGCTTGCTCACTTCAAAAAGACGGCACACCTCGTTGATGGTACAGAATTCCGGGATGGCCTTGTAGTCGATGTAGGGGATTTTCTTCATATTCTTTTACCTCCAGATAAAGTGAATTGGGAACCGCAGGCGCTGGTGTTCGCATCTCACCGCATCCTGCGGTTCCTTATTCTATTGTTAGGTAAAATCATTCATAAATCGCTGTTTTTGCGCTATGATCGTGAAAAAACACGCCGCCGACGGGTGAACTGCTGCTGTTGGCGCGGAGGCAGGAAGCAATATGGAAAAGATTCCCTACCAACTGATCCGCAGCAGGCGGAAAACCCGGGGTCTGGAACTCCGGCCGGAGGGACTAATCGTCAGGGCGCCCCTCCGGGCCACGAAGGGACAGATCGAATATTTTGTGGAGCAGCACCGGCAGTGGGTCCTGCAGCACCAGGAAAAGCTGGAGCGGCAGAAGCAGCAGGCGGCGGCGCTTCCCTCTCTGACCGAGACAGAGCTGAAAGCGCTGGCGGAGGAAGCCCGCCAGTACATCCCGGAGCGGGTGCGGTACTACGCGCCCAAGGTGGGGGTGAATTACGGCTCCATCACCATCCGCAGCCAGAAAGCCCGGTGGGGCAGCTGCTCCGGCAAAGGGAACCTCAGCTTCAACTGTCTCCTGATGCTGACGCCGCCGGAGGTCATCGACAGCGTGGTGGTCCATGAGCTGTGCCACCGGAAGGAAATGAACCACTCGACGGCCTTTTACGCCCAGGTGCTGCTGCGGGCGTTCTCGGAGCATTGGATGCGGTGCCTACTGGAGGAGGGAAGTTCTCCGCCTATCGTATCAGCGGCAGCAACTTTCTGCGGTCTGCCCGCTTGGGGCGAAGGACCGGGAAGTCAGCCTTTATGCCGACATGATTCCTGCCGGTCCTCGGCCCCAAAAGGGCACCCATGTAAATTGTATTAAACTATGAAATTTTTGCCCATAAACCCAAAACTGCTAATAATTGGAATTTGACAAGGTTTTGAGAATACGATACCTTTTAAGCAAAAGAGGCAGAGGAGGAAAGGTTTTGAAGGCGTATCGGAACTGGAGAATTGGAACAAAAATATTCATGCATTTTTTTATTATTGCTCTGGTTTCCGCCGGAAGCATCGGGTGGGTGTCGTTTCAGGTTTCCTCAGTTGCCATGAAACGGAGTACTCAGAAGCAGGCACAAGAAACTGTACAGCAAATTGCACTGAATTTAGATTATCAGACAAAGAATGTCGAAAATATTGCGGAGACCATTAGCTACAACAATGAAATACAGTCAGTTTTCCGAAATGACCGGGGAGAAATGGACCTGGAAACGCGACAGCTTGTAGAGAACATCCTTCTGATCAACTACTCGCCCATAAGTCTTAAGGAAATGGAGATATATGTTGCAGGAGGGAGTATTATCAATGTCCCGTTGGGGAAACCCGTTCAGGAGGACAAGAAAGTACAGCAATACATTTCCCACGCCGCGGAGATGGACGGACGAATCAGTTGGATCAATGAAGTTGAAGAAAACGGCTGCATGCAGTTGTTGAAAGAGATTTATGACCTGAAGACCATGCGCCCTCTGGGGGTGATCCGGATTGGGCTGCGAGCCGACTATTTGATGCGGTTTTTGGAGGATGTGGACTTTGCCGCAGAAGGCTATTTGGTTGTACAGGACAAATATGGTCATGGAGTTGTTCGGACAGGCCCTCAGGTGCAGCAAATCGATCTCAGCTGCCCTGTAAACCGCACAGACACGATTTGGGAAGAGGAGTTTGACGGTGAGTCCTGTCTGGTAATTTATGAGCGGCTTCAGGATACAGGATTGGAGATATACGGGATTGTACCTCTGGAACGCCTGTACCAGGATATCATCAAGCTGGGAAACAGTATTTTGACTGTTTTTTGTCTCATAATGCTTCTGGGCCTTCTTTTAGCAGGACAAATGATTCATTTGATTGTTCGTCCGATCGTAGACATGATGGAGCCGATGAAAGCGGCCTCAAAAGGCGACTTCAGCTTTACCCTCTCTGTAAACAGCCAAGATGAAATCGGGCAGCTGAGGTCGGGGTATAATGCGATGACGTCCCGTATCAAGTCTTTAATTGTGGATGTATATCAAGCGCAGCTGCTACAAAAGGAATCGGAGTTCCGTGCGCTGCAAGCCCAGATCAATCCGCATTTTTTGTATAACACGTTGGAAACGATCAACTGGATGGCGAAACTGAATAAAATGGATGATATTTCCAATATGGTCGTGGCCATCAGTAACCTGATGCGGATCAGCATCAACAATAAACGCTGCATAATCACCGTGGGTGAGGAACTTCACTATGTGGCGGACTACCTGTATATTCAGCATGTTCGCTACAAGGACCGGCTGAAAACGCTGATAGATGTGGATCCCAGCCTTTATGGGTTGACGATCCCTAAATTGCTGCTGCAGCCGCTGGTAGAAAATGCAGTAATTCATGGGATAGAAAAGAAAAAAAGCGGAGGATTTATTGAGGTTACTGGGCGCCGGGATGCCAACTTACTGATTTTTTCCGTAAAAGACAACGGGGCCGGAATCCCGGAAGAGAAACTGGCGCATATATTGGAGGAAAAGGAGAATCAAGACCAGGGCCATACCAGCCTGGGCCTGATAACGGTTCACCGAAGGATCCAATTTCTGTTTGGCTTTGAATATGGTCTGCAGATCGACTCTAAGCCCGGAAGCGGGACCACCGTATGGGTGAGACTTCCGATGGAAAAATGCAATTCGCAGTTCAAGCCGGGAAAAGGAGGGGGAACATGAACAAGGTCCTGATCGTAGATGATGAAAGCATTATCCGGGAAGGACTGCGCTCTTTCCCCTGGAAACGGTATGGCTGCCGCTTGGTTGGAGAAGCTGAAGACGGCGAGGAGGGACTGCTGCTGGCCGAAGTACTGCAACCAGATATCGTAGTATGTGATATTAAAATGCCGGGCATGGATGGCATAACGCTGGCTAAAAAGCTGCAGGAGAGCCACCCGGATACCGGGATCATTTTGTTGACTGGATATGAGGAGTTTTCATATGCAAAAGCCGCCATGCAGGCTGGGATCCGTGACTACATACTGAAGCCCACGGATTCGGACGCTTTGGGCGCGTCCCTCTGCCGGTTGGGTGCACTACTGGAAACGCGGAAGGAAAAGCGACTTTATTATGAAAAAATGGAACGGCAGATGGTTAGGATGCAGCCTTTTCTGCAGGCAAGGCTGGTGGATGATCTCCTCGACGGACGGTATCTTTCGGAAGAGGCGGCGAAGGAAACGATGGCGCTGTATGACATTGAGGAAGGGACATACCTAATTGTATCGGTGCTTGCCTCTCCCGGCGAGGCCGGAGAACTGGCGGCACCAAAGGACAGGCAGTTGTTTTTCCTGGCAATCGAAAATATTTGCCATGAAATTTTTTCCCACAGCGCGAGAGACGCCATTGGAAACGGCCCCTCCGGCAAGATGGCCTATCTTCTCGTTTTCGGACAAAATTCCAGCCCAAAAAACAGCGTGCTGGCGGTATGCCGAGCCTGCGAAAAAGCGCAGCAGGCCGTTAAGCGCTTCCTAAACGCCTCCATTTCCTTCGGCATCAGCAGGCTGGCCCGGCAGCTGATGGATCTGCGAGAGGCTGGAGAACAGGCGCGCACCGCCCTTGACCATGGCTTTTTTGTCGGAAAAGATTCTATTGTCAGCTTTGATGACCTTAACCTTCACACACAGGAAGAGTGGATCCTTCCGGGACAAAGCGACCATGTTCGCAGCCTGGTCCAGGCGGGAGATGAAAGCGGCATACAGCGCTTTTTTGATGAACTGCGCCTGTTGCTAAGCAATAAAGCGGGGGGCAACATTCAGCAAATGAAAAGCCAAATTATCTTGCTTACGCTGTATGCCGTCCACAGCACAATGGGGATCAGCACGTCCCCGGACAATACAGAGGAACTTTTGTTTTTACAAAAGGCGTTAGGATGCTCAACAAAGCATCAGCTTCTGGAATTGTCCTTTCAGGAGATCAGCCGTGCTGCTAGACAGAACCGTGAAGGAAACAGCAGCCGTTGCGATGATATAGGCATGCAGATGGAACAATATATTAGGGCGCACTACGCAGAGGATCTCTCACTGGATTTGCTGGCGGAGCATTTTTACCTGAGCACGGCATATATCAGCCGACTGCTAAAAAAGCGGACCGGCCGCGGCTTCTTAGAAATCCTTACGGATATTCGCATGGAACAAGCCAAATGGCTGCTTTCCTCCGGCACCTACCGGGTCCATCAGGTGGCGGAAATGGTCGGTTATCGGGATTTCAGTTATTTTATCCAGGTTTTTAGAAAACGCCACGGGATGACGCCAAACGATTACAAAACTCTTCATTTAGGATAAAACACCTGAAATCTGTCCTGATTTTCCATAGCAAAAAAAAGACAAAAATTTAATATTTTTTTTGCATACAAAATTACGGGCCAAAAGTGTCTTATGCAAAGTAAAAAATGTTGGATTTTGTTTGAATTATGGATAGATTACAATGATACCAGATCCAAGATCAACACCTCAAAAGTAATGAATTAAGGAGGGTCAAAGAAATGCGTATCCGAAAGCTGATTGCCGTGATGCTGGCGCTGATCCTGGTGGTGGGCTGCCTGCCTGCCTGCTCAGACACCTCAGATGATCTCTCCGAATCACAGGACGTTTCCAGTCAGGGAGAGTCTCAGTTAGCGGATCAGCCCGAGAAAAAAATCAGGATTTATACCGCCCGCACCGAGTCTGATGCTGCCTTTAAGGTTTGGAACGACATTATCGAACAGTATCAGCAGGAGGTCAATCCCAATTTTTCCGTGGAATTTGAGAGTGTTCCCAATCATGATCAGTATTTGAATAAACTGCGTCTTTATATTACCGGCGACGAGCTGCCGGAGATCTATCAGATCGACGAGGGGCCTATTTCTCAGGAATTATCGGACAGCGGCAAAATGGTGAACATTGGAGAGCAATTGAAAAAGATTGGGATGTATGACCAGTATAACGCCGGCTGCTTGAGCTATGTGACATCTCCGGATGGGAACCTGTATATGCTGCCGGAGGCTCGGTACGGGAATGTGTTCTACTACTGGGTGGACAAGTTTGAAGAGTATGGGCTGGAAGAGCCGGAAACCTTCGACGAGTTTATGGAGATTTGCCAGAAGCTGAAAGATGCTGGAGAAACGCCTATCGCCGTGTCCGGAAAGGCCAGTTGGAATGTTTTGGCATTCCTGTATTTTAAGCCTTGGCGTACTACTTTCGACGGTTTTATTTCCAAGGTCAAGACGGGGGAAATGAAGTTCGCTGATGATCCGATTGGCGTTGAGGCGGCAAACTTCCTGTATGAGCTCGGCCAAAAAGAGTATTTCCCTGCTGGATTCAGTAACATTGATTTCACGGACACAGTGAATAATTTCCTGGGCGGACAGTCCGTTATGCTGTACACATACAGCTCTATGATGAATCAACTGGCACCGGATTATGAAGAGGGCCGGATCGGATACTTTTTGGTCCCGGACGTGGACGGCGAAGAGAATATGTCCACCAGTATGCCGATTCATACGGGAAAGGCCTGGGCCTTTAATCAGGACCTGTTTGACGAGGAAATGCAGCGGTTTTTTGAATTCCTGATTACGCACTATAATGATGCATGCTACAAGTATGACATTCATTCACCTCTGGATCAAGGAATCCCCGAAGGAAAATCCGCGCTGATGACCGACCTGTATGAAGATATGACAAAACAAGATAAATGCTGGGTGGCTTGGGATGCCAAATTGGATCCTGCTACTTCGGTGCTGATGGCCGACCTTGCGATCCAGCTGTCTCTGGGAATGATCACTCCGGATGAATTCATGACGGAAATGGATACTTCAATTGCAGAAAACGCGCCCGCATATTTTGGAACATAAACTGTCATGAGCGGGGGCGGAGAGATGCTGGTGTCTCCGCCCCCATAATAACGGCCACTGCGGCACTTTCCTGCTGGATTCCGGAAGGGGTATGATATGGACACCGTGCTGAAAAAGAAATCGACCATTCTGATGTTTTTGACGCCTGCCTTGATTGTCTATACTGCGATTGTGTTTGTCCCGATCATCTGGTCTGCTGTTTACGGCTTTTTTGACTGGAACGGCGTGGGAGAAATGACTTTCGTAGGGCTCGACAATTACATCAAAATGCTGTTTGAAGACCGCTATTTTTGGCCAGTAGTTGGGCAAACGCTGGTATATACATCTGTGCAGCTACTGATTCAGGTCGGCGGAGGCTTGATGACGGCAATTCTTCTCAATACTATCCGGCGCGGACGCGCCTTGTTTCAGACGATATATTATGTGCCGGTAGTGATTTCCTCTGTGGCTATTTGTCAGATTTTTGATAAATTGTTTTCAGTTTCGCCTACCGGCTTAATTAACTACCTGCTATCCTTTATCAATCCTGCATTTTCTCAAATTGAGTGGCTCTCTAGTCCTCATTTGGCACTACTATCTGCAGCCTTTGTGGAAGGCTATAAAAACATGGGCATCTATATGGTTATTTTTTTTGCCGCACTGATTTCTGTACCGGAGGAGCTTTCGGAGGCAGCTCTGATCGACGGTGCCAGCGCATTCAGGGTCTATTGGAATGTAAAGCTTCCCTACATCCGGAACATTATTGTTGCCAATTCCGTACTGGTTTTGAGCAATTCGCTGCGTGCATTTGACATCCCTTTTCTTTTGACCAGCGGTGGCCCGGGAAACGCATCCCAACTGTTATCATCCTACATGTATAAACAGGCGTTTAGCAGTATGAAGTATGGCTATGGCAGTGCTATAGCGGTGTTTATCGTCGGAGCTTGCCTCATGCTGACATCTTCGTTTATGCACTATTTCCGAGGGGACGGTGAGTACCAGTGAAGTTAAATGCCGTTTCAGGCAAATCCTCTCTTACCTTTGGCAAAACAGTCCGCTTTTTTGCATTGGCAGTGTTGGTGCTCACCCAATTATATCCCTTGCTGTACGCAGTATTTTCCAGCTTCAAGTCGTTGGAGGAATTCCAGGCGAATCCGCCGTATGCCTTACCGCAAAATCTGTATCTGGAAAACTATCGATTCGTATTGACACAATCTCCGTTGGGTACCTATTTTTTTAACAGCATCCTGATTATGGTGATTGTTGTCATCGCAGTGCTTATCTTGTCATCTACGGCCGCATTTGCCATAGAAAAAATGAGATTCCGGGGAAAATCAAAGCTCCTGACCTATTTCCTTCTGGGGCTGATGATTCCCATGCAGGTATGCCTTGTGCCCCTGTATCTCACCTTTACAAAACTGCATTGGACCGACAGCTACATCAGTGTGATTCTGCCCCAAATTGCATTTGGACTGCCCTTTTCGATTTATTTATTCGCAAACTTTTTTCGCCATCTCTCCAACGACGTCCTGGAAGCCAGCATTATCGATGGTTGCAGCGCCTTCCAGATGTTCACACGGATTGTACTGCCAATGTCCCGCAATACAGTATTGACACTGGCAATGATGCGAGGCGTATTTTGCTGGAACGAGTTTATGTTCGCGTATACATTTACCAAATCAAAAAGCATGCAGACTGTAACTCTGGGATTACAGGATTTTGTGGGAATGTATGGCTACACAGACTGGGGGCGCACCTTTACCACTATCGTTTTAACCGTATTTCCGACTCTGGTATTATATTTTTTCCTAGGAAAATATATGATCTCTGGTTTGTCCAGCGGGTCAGTAAAAGAATAAACAAATTATGGGAGGCTAAACAATGCTTGACTTTGAATTTTATTCCCCGACAAAAATCGTATTTGGAAAAAACGCTGAAAAGAACGTAGCCGATCAAATCAAAGCATTTGGCGGGAGTAAAGTACTTGTCCACTTTGGAGGAAACAGTGCACAGAAATCCGGCCTGTTAGGGCGGTTGCTGGGATACCTGGAGGAGGCCGGGATCGAGTTTGTTCAGCTTGGCGGCGTAGTGCCTAATCCTCGTTTGAGTCTCGTGCGGCAGGGTATCAGCCTGTGCAAAAAAGAAAAAATTGATTTTATTCTTGCCATAGGCGGCGGGAGCGTAATTGACTCAGCCAAGGCCATCGGTATCGGGGCAGCGGGCAACTGCGATGTCTGGGACTATTACGAAGGGACTGCAGTTCCCGAGGCATGCCTTCCGGTAGGTGTGGTGCTTACAATCGCAGCAGCAGGCAGCGAGAGTAGCGATGGTTCGGTACTCACCAATGAAGACGGATTGCTTAAATGGGACTGCGGTGCCAACTGTATGCGTCCTAAATTTGCAATATTAAACCCCGAATTGACTTACACCTTACCTTCTTATCAGACGGCATGTGGTATAACAGATATTTTGATGCACACGATGGAACGATATTTTACCACTGTGCCTGCTGTGGAACTGGGCGACACTCTTTGTGAGGGCTTGATGCGTGTTGTAATGCGAAACGGGAAAATTGTTATGGAGCGGCCTAACGACTATGATGCGCGTGCCGAGATCATGTGGGCAGGAAATATTTGCCACAATGGTTTGCTCAGCAGTGGCCGCAGAGGCGACTGGGCATCTCATCAGCTGGAGGTTGAGCTGAGCGGAATGTTTGATGTAGCCCACGGTGCTGGACTGGCGGCGATTTGGGGAAGTTGGGCTAGGTATGTCTACCGTACAGATACGGCACGTTTTGCTCGCTTCGCCGTGGAGGTTATGGGCTGTACTATGGATTATCATAACCCGGACCGTACAGCACAAGAAGGAATTGCGGCGATGGAATGCTACCTCCGTTCAATTGGAATGCCCACATCCATTTCCCAGCTTGGCGTTCATCTCACTGAAGAAGAGATTCGGGAGCTCGCTCATAAATGTTCTCGCTTTGGTGCATGGACCATCGGCGGGTTCCAAGTGCTAAATGAAGAGGATATGGCCGAAATTTACCGCATGGCCCGATAAGGAAAAGGAGTCGTACAGAAAGGAGCATTTACGGATGTACGATGTGAGTTTGGTCGGGTTCGGCGACAATGTGGTGGATATTTATGAACACACCCATACCAGCTACCCTGGCGGAAATTCTGTAAACGTGGCTGTACACGCCAAACGGCTGGGTGCATACCGCTGTGCTTATCTGGGGTATTTCGGCAGTGACTGGGCAGCGGAGCAGATTATTTGCGCTCTGAAAGAAACAGGAGTGGAACTAAACCGCTGCCGTCAAATCGAGGGAGAAAGCGGCTGGTCAAAGGTAACTCTGGTTAATGGAGACCGAACCTGGCTGGCTTCCAACAAGGGAGGAGTACGGGGGCGGACCCCGTGGATAGCGGATCGGTTTGATGTGGAATACTTGTCAGAATTTGATGTGGTACATGCTGGAAACTATGGCTTCATGGAAACGGAGCTTCCCAAGTTGAAGCGTGCTGGAATTCCTGTGGCATTTGATTTTTCGGATGATGCCGATTCGGAGTATATCCGTGCTGTTGCACCATATGTAGAATATGCATTTTTGTCCCGTAGCGGCAGGACAAAGCCGCAGATTCTAGAAGAGCTACAGAAAATTTGCGGATATGGTCCCTCCATTTGCGTAGCGACAATGGGCGGAGAAGGAGTGGCGGCGCATTACAGCGGGAAGTTTTTTTGGCAGCCCGCCTGTCAGATAGGCGAAGTTGTAGATACCATGGGTGCCGGTGACTCATTGATTGCAGCATTTTTGTTGGAAGCAATCAGCCGAAGAAAACGGAGAGTACTGACAGGGCAGGACATTCAGGACAGCTTATTGTCGGGAACCCAATATGCAGCGGTAGTCTGTGGTATTCCCGGAGCCTTTGGCTTTGGCCAGCCTTGTCTGTAAAAGGGAGATAACAAATGGATGTAAAACAAATTGTAGAACAGATCCTCCATCAGCACGGAAATCATATTAAACAAGTATTTTTCCTCGCCTGTGGAGGTTCGTTGGTTGATGTATATCCGGCAGCATATTTTCTTTCCCACGAATCTCGCACCATTTCCGCTGTTGCACAGACCGCAAAGGAGTTTGTTCTGTGCACTCCTCCAACGGCAGGACCCAATTCTCTGGCGGTACTGTGTTCTCACGGCGGCAAGACACCTGAGGTGATTGAGGCTGCAAAGCTGGCGCAAAAATTGGGAATGTCTGTTGTGACATTTACACACAACGCCGAAGGGATTATCTGTCAGCTGGGTCATCATAACATTGTCTATGGCTGGGGAGAGGAAACCTCCATTGCCCAGCGCTGTCCTGTTCAAGCACTAGATCTGATGAACGAATTGCTGCATACCAGTGAACAGGAGTACTCGTTGTATACGGAAATGAAAGCCGCGATAGCAGAGATTGACAGAATAACCAGACAGGCTATGAAGCTCTCCAGAGAGCCGGCCCGCCTTTTTGCCAAGATGTACGGCCAAGAATCCATGATATATGTCTTGGGCAGCGGTGCAAGCTTTGCCAACGCATACGGTTTTTCTATTTGTTCTCTTATGGAAATGATGTGGATGAACTCAGCCTATATCCACTCCGGAGAGTTTTTCCATGGCCCCTTTGAAGTGACAGGTGATGATCCGGTCTTTTTGCTGTTGATGAACCCCGGAAGATCCCGGGGAATGGATGAACGGGTACGGCGATTTTTAGTCGCCCATGCGAAGAAATTTGCCGTAATCGACAGCGCGCAGCTGGGTGCGGAACAATTTGCGCCTTCAGTCGCCGATTACTTTGCTCCCATAATGTTTTATTACCTGAGCTGTGTGTATCGAGAGGCGCTGGCGGAAGAGAGGGGACACTGCCTTGATGACAGACGGTACATGTGGCAGATGCCATATTGACTGGATGCCTCAGCAGGGAAGGGCACTGGCAGTGGGCTGCCGGTGCTTTTCCCCTTTCCCTGCGGAAAGGTTTCCACCTTTACAGCGATGCCTTGATATTGACGCGCTTACTGGTATGACTTGCGGCTTCGGCCAGAAGCTGGAGAGTTTTTGTATTCCGGTGATCGGGTTCAAAGGAGTCCCCACTTTTTTGGGGGATGTCATTGCTCCAGGACGTGCCCGCAAGGGCACCCTGCCAGTATCAGCTGCCACCTGGATTGGGAAGACGACCGGCAGTATATAGAGCGGAGCTGCGGCTCGTCAGCCGGGACCCGACTTGCGATGACTGAGTCCCGGGAGGGGATGCCGGGATAGAGATAGGAAGGACTTGGGATCCGAATGAACGGGCTTTTCGGCAGACGGTAAGGCACCTCCGCCTGAAAGTAGAACAGGGCTTGGACTTCCCGCAGGCATTGCCTGCGGGAAGTCCAGGCTTCTTGTCAGAGGGCCATACCTGCCAAACGCCTTTCGTGCTGGGCGGATCGCCTCTGTGATTGTGCTGAGTCTAAGGGGAGAGGTGAGCCGGCTCTGCGCCGGCAGTCTGAAAAATGACTTCTGCGCAGAGGGAAACGGAGCGGAGAAAGCATTTTAGCCAGGAAATTCCGGGGGAAACGGAAGGCTTTTTTATATAAAAAAGGCGAAAAGAGCTTCGCGGTTTCCACTGATTGGCAGGGCACAAAATGGAATGGAGGGCGTTGCAACAAAACATTTTTGCGTTGGATGCAGCAATTCGGCGATAATAAAGACGGACAGGCCGGAGAACATCCTTCGATCACTACAACAGAGCCGGATGAGGACGTTCTCCTGGGACTCTACCCGGGCTACCGCCCGGGTGAGGACCTCCTCGGTGGAGGCGCAGAGGCACACCCTGCTCTCCGGGAAATATCACGGGGATATGGGGATATTCCCCGGTGCTAGCAACCGGGGGGCGCGAAAGCTCTCTCCTGTCTCCTCCGGCGGCTGTACCGCCTGATCCGCAGCAGGCGGAAGACCTTGGGCCTGGAGCTCCGGCCTGAGGGACTGGTGGTCCGTGCGCCCCTTCGGGCCACGAACAGACAGATCGAGTATTTTGTGGAGCAGCACCGGCAGTGGGTCCGGCAGCATCAGGAGAAGCTGGAGCGGCAGAAGCAGCAGGCAGCGAAACTTCCCACCCTGACCGAGACGGAACTGCAAGAGCTGGCAGAGCAGGCCCGGCGGTACATCCCAGAGCGGGTGCGGTACTACGCACCCAAGGTGGGTGTGGACTACGGCTCCATTGTCATCCGCTGCCAGAAGGCCCGGTGGGGCAGTTGCTCCAGTAAAGGGAACCTCAGCTTCAACTGTCTCCTGATGCTGACGCCGCCGGAGGTCATCGACAGCGTGGTGGTCCATGAGCTGTGCCACCGGAAGGAGATGAACCACTCGACGGCTTTCTACGCCCATGTGCTGCGGGTGTTTCCGGAGTACCGGACGTGGCGCCGCTGGCTGAAGGACAACGGTCCCGCCCTGCTGCTGCGGAGAAAAGAGCAGGTATCTGGGCTGGTTGAGTGAGCTGCATGTTGTGCGGAATACATTCTTTGTTTAATGAACCTTTTTACAACGATCAAGAATGCACGCGTGCGTTGTTTTTACTAACATAAACGCACGCGTGCATTGTAATGCTACAAAGAAGGTGATGGAAGTGAACATTGGCCTCCGGGAAGACATGACCCGCGAATCTAAAAACGATAAAATAAGATGCAGGCAGCAAGATTGTAGATGCTGAGCCCCATGGACGCAACCCTGTCCTGGTTGCCGCCATGAAACGGATTGGGCTGGCGGAACGCACAGGCCGGGGGATTGATCGGATCTATGAGGGGTGCTGTATGGCCGGCTGCTTCCGGACTACTCACAATCGACGGACAGCAGTGTCCGCCTGTTTATTCCCAGAGGGCTGCCCGATAAGGCCTTTGCCAGGATGATTTCACCTGAAAGCAGGGAGTGGTCCGGAAGTCAGATATAGTCACGCTGCTGCTCATCTCCGCTCCCAAGGCTTACCGGCTTCTGCGGCGCCTGCAGGAGGAGGGAAAGCTCGCCCTGCATGGCAAAGGCGCGGGGGCATATACGGTACGGGAAGAAAAATAAGCCCGGAACAGTACGACAAAAATACGACACAGACCGGTGACGATCTGTGTCGTATCTGTCATGGAAAACGGCGGGAACCCTTGAAAATGCTGGATTTTTGCTTTTGGGAAAACAGGGGGAACCGCTTCACACGCAGGAGGTCGCTGGTTCTAGTCCAGTAGTCTCCACCAAAAGCACCGGAAATTCTGATGAATTTCCGGTGCTTTTATTTGTTTTTAGCCCCTTTTATGATTTTGATATTTTTTCCCACTACCCCTTTTCCCCTGACCACAGGGATGCCGCAGACAGGAAAACTCCCGCATTTGCGGGAGTTCTTTTTTTGCCCTCATGCTGTGCCTGCTGCTTCCCAAAGGTAAAGACTGCCCAACTACGCAAGGTTCGCGTTTTTCACTTTTTTTGTGGTACAGTAATTGTGAAAACAAATATCTCCAGAGGCCCTCTGTTCTGGAACGGCGCTTCGGAGCAAAAGGCCCCTGGACGACTCGACAGAAAAGGAGAGATGGAATATGAGGGCGAACAAGCTCCTGTGGGCCCTGCCTCTGACCCTGACTCTGCTGACCGCCACCGCCCTGGCAGCGGGGGAGCACGGTGACCACAGCACTGACAGCGGCTGGATGGCGCTGATGGAGACTACCACCGAACTATCCAGCGGCAGCTACTACCTGTCGGGCAACGTGGCGTATAGGGGCGTTGCCCCCTCACCGTCAGCGGCGATGTTACCCTCTGCCTCAACGGCTATGAGCTCAACCTGAATGGGCAGTGCATCTATGTAGGAAGCGGCGCCGACCTCACCCTGTGTGACTGCGGTGACGGAAACAACGGCATCATTACCGGTGGACTGGGCTACGAGGATGGTTTTGACACCTCCGGCGGCGGAGTGTATGTGGAAAACGGCGGCAACTTCACCATGGAAGGCGGCATTATCTCCGGCAATTCTGCCTACTTCGGCGGTGGGGTATACGTGTCCGGCGGAGACTCCGACACCATGGGGGGCGGCACCTTTACTTTGAACGGCGGTACCATCACCGGCAATGATGCCATCACGGGCGGCGGTGTGTGCGTGATGAATGGCAGCTTCACCATGGAGCGTGGCAATATTACCGACAATTTCGCCTATTACGGCGGCGGTGCATTTGTGTATAGCAATTCCACCGCAACAACCAGCATCATGATCATGAAGGGCGGTACCATCACCGACAATGAGGCCAGCTTGGGTGGCGCTGTTCGTGTGGAAGACAGCAGCTTCATCATGAAGGGCAGTGCCTCCATTACCGGAAACACCGCCGAGGCCGGCGGCGGAGTGAGTGTGTTCAACGACGGCAGCTTTGCCATGGAGGGCGGTACTATCACCGGCAATAAAGCCAGCCTCTATGGTGGAGGCGTGGATGTGTATGAGTACAACGGCAGCTTCACCCTGTCTGGTAACCCCGTCATCGCGGACAACACCAAGACGGACGGGGCCACCCCCAGCAATGTTTGTCTGCGCCAGCCTGATGGCAGCGAACAGGCGACCATTACCATCGGCGAGGAAGGAGTGACCAAAGGCACGCGCGTCGGCGTGACGCTGGAAACCTCCACCGGCACTGTCACCAGGGGATGGAGCGAGAAGATGGTCGGGGCAAACCCGGCGGACTACTTTTTCTCCGACGATGATGCTTACGACATACTGCTGGATGACAGCGGCGAGGCTGCCTTGGGCCTGATAATGCAATATACGGTCACCTTCGATGCCAACGGCGGCAGCTATGTCAGCCCTCAGACGGTAAGGAGCGGCTCCGCAGTCACAGAGCCGGATGCGCCCAGCAGAGCGGGCTGCTGCTTCACCGGCTGGTATTTGGACGGGTGGAGGTACGATTTCAGCACCCCGGTGGAGAGGGATATTACCCTTGTAGCCGGGTGGAGCGAGATCTTCAGCATCCCTTCCCATGACATTACCGTGGACTGCGGCAGCCACGGTGACGTGAAGGTCTGGCCGGAGAGCGCCCCCATGACCACTACGGTTACCATCACCGTCACACCTGACAAGGGCTACGAGGTGGCGGAGGTGATCGTCACCAACAGGGACGACCATGCGCTCACCGTCACCCTCGAGGGTGACAGAAAGTACGCCTTCACCATGCCCAACAGTGATGTGACCGTTGCCGTCACCTTCCGGCCGGTATCCGGGGACTGCACTGCTGGAGGGGCCCTGACCATCGCCATTCCTGACGGCTGGGTGAATCCCTACAGCGATGTGGCAGCCAATGCCTGGTACTATGACGCGGTGGGCTATGCCAGCGCCAACGGCCTCATGGGTGGGGTAGACAACGACGCCTTCACTCCTGAGGGCTCCATGAACCGCTCCATGGTGTGGACGGTGATCGCCCGTCTGGCGGGGCAGACCATCGGCGGAATCACCTGGGCGGAGGATGCCAAGGCCTGGGCCGTGACTCGGGGCGTGTCCGATGGTACTGATCCTAACGGAGACGTGACCCGTGAGGAGCTGGTGACCATGCTGTACCGGTACGCCGGCAGCCCGGCCATGGATGTGTCGGAGCTGGGATTCATCGGGAATTATCCTGACAGCGCCGATGTGAGCGACTGGGCCCAGGATGCCTTTGCGTGGGGCATTAGCAAAGGCTTTATTGACGGGCGAGACGGTCAGCTGGCCCTGGGCGTTCCCGTGACCCGGGCTGAGGCCGCCACCATCCTGGCGAGAATCCATGTGCTGAGCAAGTAAGCGGAAAACAAAGTTCATACAGCGGCAGGAGGAGGAACGGCAGCGTTTGGCATTGCGCGGGCACTGACGGTCCGGCCGGAATCCCTCGTGCTGGATGAGCTGGTGTCTTCACTGGATTATGTATCTAGGTACAGGTCATCTACTTGCTGAGCGTTTGCAGCAGAAAAGTGCTTCCAGGAAGAGCCGCAGCTGCGTGAGGTAGAACCCAATCGCTTTGTTGCCTACCTTTATGTGAAAGAAGAAAAGCAGCAGGCATGAGGATGCTTCCATAAAAAATTACATGACGATGCGGTGAGTGGCTGCCTGGATGATAGGTATCATCGCCGCAGGTACACCGTGAAAAAAGGTTCCCGAGGAACAATTTGTTCCTCGGGAACCTTTTTGCTGATGCTATACTGTGGTACCACTAGGACGCCACAATATCACAGAAGAATCACATTTCTCGAACTCGTTGACCGAGTAAGACCTTTTTGGTATATTTTACTGTATATACAAACCATAAAGAGACAGATGCGGCTGCGTATGTGTTTCGGAAACAGACACAAGGAGGACCAAAGATGATACGAAAAGTATTGACGATAGCCCTGACTATGTGTGCCATGCTTGCGTTGCTGTCAACGATGACGATAGCGAAGGGAGATGGGGACGAGGAATCAAGCGCTACCTACTTCGGGCTGACCATAACCTGCCGGGATGAGGAAATAGCAGGGAAGGTGAGCAGCAATGATCAAAGTAAAGAAATTCAGATCATAGCAGGCGGAACGTACACCATTTCCGGGACACGGTCGCAAAATAAAGACGATTGGAACGGGTATACACCTGCCCCAACGAGAGAAGTGATCGGTGTTACTACAGAGGAGAAAGTCACGCTGATCCTGGACAACGTGACGATCGAAGCGCCGAATTTTGATATGCAGGGGTACCAGGTGGGTGGCATCGTGTGCGGGGAAAATTCCAATGTACACATTGTTTTGCAGGGTACCAACACCATCGACATGGATAAGCGCGACGAGAAAACATATTCCACCGGAAGCGCTGGGATCGGATTGAAAAATGATGCCAATCTGGTGATCTCTGGCAGTGGGAGTCTGGTGGCCAAAGGCGGACAGAATCACCCGGGCATCGGTATGCTTACTGGGAATTCCAACGGAAATATCACCATCAACGGCGGTACCATTGAAGCTACCGGCGGCAACCAGGGGGCCGGAATCGGGTGCTACGGCGGAAGCAGTGGAACGGTAGGTGATATTCTCATCGAAGAAAGCGCGGGCGAGAAGATCCACCTTACCGCCATCGGAGGAACAAACAGTGGTGCTGGTATTGGAAGTGGATTCAAAACGGGCTATGGCTCCATTACCATCCAGTCAGGTGAGATTACTGCTACGGCAAACCCCACAGCTGGTCAATGGAGCAGCGGTGCGGGCATCGGAGGGAGCTCTTTTGACGGTACTGCCCCCACGTTAGGTGAAATCAAGATTACCGGGGGAACGGTAACCGCCACGGGGACTGCCTACGGCGCGGGTATTGGCGGCGGCAGCAAGCAATTCCCGTCCATCACCATCACAGGCGGGGACATTCACGCCTATGGAAAGTACTATGGTGCAGGCATTGGCGGTGGGGATAAATCCAAGGTTACCGCTGACAGCAGTATCACCATCACTGGCGGTACCATCTATGCCGCCAGCAATAGCGGCAATGGCATCGGTGCCGGCGGCAGCGGCGGCGAAGCCGGAACAGTCTCCATCTCCGGTACGGCGGCTGTTACCACCTTCTCCAGGAGCGCACTGGCCATCCATGAGACGGCAACTGTGGAGGACCGGTCCATTTTGAATGTTCAGTTTACTTCAAACCTGCCCGGTTCCATCAATCTTCTGGAGGGCGGGACCACGGCTGGCAGCCTGTCCAGTATTCCCAACGGGGCAAAGGCCTTTGCCTATACCTTTACCAGCGCGGCCAGGGAGCTGCGAATCCAGGACGGCACTGTAGGCAAAGAACAGTATTTTGCTGTCTATACGGATGGCACCGACTCGAAGGATACCTATTCGCTGTCTGCTGATGGTATGCTGACCAAAAAGGGACTGACCTGGGAGAAGAAGCAGCCCACCGGCTTCACCATTACCGCTACTGCCGGGGCGAACGGCAGCATCTCTCCCAGTGGCGAGGTTTCTGTGGAGGCAGGCGGCAGCCAGACCTTTACCATTACCCCCAACGAGGGCTATAAGATCGCGGATGTCCTAGTAGATGGCGAGAGCGTGGGTGCGGTGAGCAGCTACACCTTCAGCGATGTGCAGGCAAATCGCACCATTGCAGCGACCTTCGCCTACGATATGCCAACGGTGGGGTTTGAGGTCAGAATGACCCCGCACATGGGCAGCCAATTTGAGGTGGCCTATACCGAGAACGGGGAAATTTTGGATATAGATCTGGGGACCTATGTCTACGCCTATATCAAGCCCTATATCGAAGGGGTGACGCCGCCCAGCCGTGTCCCCTGGGAGGAGCATATTTACTACACCTATACCGTCCACAATGTGATTGACGGAGAGGAAAAAGATGACAACGACCTCTACGGCGGGAAGAAAGATGTATTTGGTACAGAAAAGATTTATAATAAAAACAACACGATCTCCAAGGATTGGATCGTAGCGGATGAACTGGCTGACGAGCGGTTGGGCACCAGCTACTATCAGATCGTAGTAAAGGCATATCGATCTAATAGTTTGGGACAGGAGACTCCTGGAAGTGATGAGCTTTTAGGCATCAGTACCATGAATCTCCATGTCCGGATGACAAAAGCAAACATTGTCCTGTATTGGCTGGACAGCTATTTTTGGGATGAAGATTTCATTGACAATGACCTTGATGAAATCTATCTTACGGCGGAAGATCTAATCGAGGAGTATCTGGGGGAATATACCGGCACAATGGGGTGCGATGAGTCGGGAAATAACTGGCTGGACGGTATCCCTGTGAGCTGGAAGCTGACGGAGGGCACGACCTACAGCACCGAGCCCGGAGCCGCCAACACCTTTACCTGGACGGCTGATCCCACCCAGGCCCCTGATTTCGCGGGCTGGGAGATCCCTGAGAAATTTGAGCTGTCTCAGAATGTCACCTTCCAGAACCCCTATTCCGTTACCTTTGTGGCCAACGGGGAGACCATCGATACAAAGCTTGTCAAAAAGGGTGGAACGCTGGCGACTGCGGACTTCCCGGCAGTGCCCGAGGACGCCTCGGGCCGTGCCGGTGTATGGAGCGTGACAGAGGATATCACCAATATTTCCGAGAATATAACCGTGACTGCCGTTTATGGGCCGGATTCCTACCCCATTACCTACGTGCTGAATGGCGGCACCAATGCGCCGGGAAATCCGAACAGCTATACGGACAATGACCCGATCATTCTGACAGATCCTACCCGTGACGGCTATATCTTCGCGGGATGGACATACCGGGATCAGACGGTCCCCCAGAAGAATCTGACGATCCCGGCAGGGACGGTCACCGGCGCTTTGGAGTTCACGGCCCACTGGGAAGAGAAGCTGCCAGAGAGCTATACCATTACCGCCACAGCCGGAGCAGGCGGCACCATCACCCCCAGTGGTACGGTGGCAGTTGCGGCGGGTGACAGCCAAGGATTCACTATCACTGCGGATGAGGGCTATCATGTGCAGGATGTGCTGGTGGACGGCGTGAGCGTAGGCGCTGTGAACAGCCACACCTTCCACGATGTGAATGATAGTCACACCATCCATGCCGTGTTTGCCCAGGATGGTGGAGAAGGGGACGACAACTATATCATCGAAGCGATGGCCGGACAGGGAGGAACGATTTCTCCCAGCGGCAGAGTGTCTGTTACAGAGGGCGGCAGCCAGAGCTTCTACATCACGCCGGACTATGGATGCCATATTGTGGATGTGCTGGTGGACGGCGTGAGCATAGGCGCTGTGACCAGCTACACCTTTGACAATGTGAGGGCCGATCACACCATCTACGCGGTATTTGATCAAAAAGACTACGTCATCCATGCCACGGCCGGAACGGGCGGCAGCATTACCCCCAACGGTATGGTGCCTGTCCAGGCAGGCGGCAGCCAGAGCTTCTACATCACGCCGGACTACGGATACTATATCGTGGATGTGCTGGTGGACGGCGTGAGCGTAGGTGCTGTGAACAGCTATACCTTTTATAATGTGACGGCCAACCATACCATTTACGCTGTATTTGCCTGGGGCGGCGGTGAGATCACCATTCAGTATGTCATTGATGCTTCCGCCGGAGAAGGAGGAACCATTACCCCCCATGGCAAGGTCTATGTGGTCAGCGGCGGCAGCAGGACCTTTACCATTGCGGCGGCGGATGGATATCAGTTGACAGATGTGCTGGTGGACGGCATAAGTGTTGGGGCAGTGGATACCTATACATTTGCCAATGTCCGAAAGAACCACACCATCCAGGCGGTATTCGCCCCCATTGATCAGAAGCCTGGCCCCGATGACACCGGCGTGTCCCAGTGGCTGAACACCAAGGATCATATGGCTTACCTCCACGGTTATGACGATGGCACCTTTGGCTCGGACAGCCGGATGACCCGAGCGGAAGCGGCGCAGATGTTCTATAACCTGCTGCTGGACAAAGAGGTACCTGTTACCGTCAGCTTCCAGGATGTACCCGCCGATGCGTGGTATGCCGATGCGGTCAATACGCTGGCATCTCTTGGGATCATTACCGGTGTGGGAGATGGTCGCTATGAGCCTGACCGTGCGATCACCCGGGCGGAATTCACTGTGATCGCCATGCGTTTTGCCAAGCTGCCCGCCGGTGGACAAAACATTTTCTCCGATGTCAGTGCGGAGGATTGGTACTATGAGCAGGTGGTGGGCGCTGTAGCCTACGGCTGGATCGGTGGATACAGCGATGGGACGTTCCGCCCCAAGGAGACCATCACCCGGGCAGAGGTGACGGCTATCGTCAACCGGATGCTGGGCCGCAGTGCGGATGTGACATATATTGACAGCCATAGAGAAATGCTGGTCCATTTTGCCGACGTGAGTAGGTTCTACTGGGCTTACTACGATGTTGCGGAGGCCACCAACGCGCATACTTACCGGTATACAGCGACCGGGGAGAGCTGGCTGGAGACCTAAACAGCCGCCTTTGCGGATAAATTGAGAGCCATACCGTTTTGATCAGAAAATACGGCCCTTCTGCCTGCGGGCAGAAGGGCCGTATTTCTGTTTTGCGGCGGGCCCGTCCTGTTTTAAGTAGACAGCATAAAAAAGAGGGTACGGAAAAAATATTTCTTCGTTTCTTCTTTACATTATCACATTAGCGTGGTAAAATGCAAAAGTGCCGGTGATGGTCAAGACTCGGCCACACCAGCTGGGGGCGGAGAAACTGCCGCCCTATGTATCAAATGGGATTTTGGAGGAAAAGAACATGAAGAAAATCGTATCTCTTGCGCTGGCTCTGCTGCTGAGCCTCTCTCTGGTGGCCTGCGGCGGGACCAACAATGGGGCCGCTGATAACGCAAATACAGCTGGCAACAGTGGGAACACCACCAATAACAGCGAGAATACGGATGCTGCCGATGGCGAGCAGGCCGGGGAGAGCGATCTCCAGTACATCAAGGACAAGGGTACCCTGGTGGTAGGCATGACCGATTTTGCCCCCATGGACTACCGGGATGAAAATGGCGAGTGGATCGGCTTTGACGCTGACATGGCCAAGGCTTTCGGTGAGTACCTGGGCGTCGAGGTGGAGTTCCTGGAGATCAACTGGAGCAACAAGCTGATGGAGCTGGATACCAAGGGCATCGATGTGATCTGGAACGGCATGACCATCAACGATGAGGTGAAGAACGGCGCCTCCGTCTCCGAGCCCTACTGCCTCAACGGCCAGGTGGTGGTGCTCCCCGCCGATAAGGCAGAGGACTATGAGACAGTGGAGAGCCTGAAGGGCCTGAACTTTGCCGCAGAGGATGGCTCCGCCGGTGCGGAGCAGCTGGATCTCCTGGGTCTCACCTACATCGCCAAGACCACCCAGGCCGACGCACTGATGGAGGTGGCCTCCGGTGCCTCCGACGCCTGCGTCATCGACCTTCTCATGGCGGGCGCCATGATCGGCGAGGGCACCAGCTATCCCGACCTCACCTACACCGTACAGCTCAACAGCGAGGAGTATGGCGTAGCCTTCCGTACCGGCTCTGATCTGGTGGATGAGTTCAATACCTTCTGGAAAGAGGCCTACGACGCCGGTACCGTCATGGAGACGGCCACTACCTACGGCGTGCAGGAATCCGTTATCGAGAAGTAAAAACACCCTGAGATGCGGGGCAGGGGGCGGTGAGCCGCCCTCTGCCCTCGCCCTGTGAGAGAGGAATACACTATGCTGTCTGTTACGCTCACCTTGCTGGAGGGCCTGGTCGTTACCCTGGAACTGTTTGGCCTCACCCTCCTCTTCGCCTTGCCCCTGGGGCTGGTGATCTCCTTTGGCTCCATGAGCCGGTGTACCCCCCTGCGGCGGGTGGTCAAGACCATCGTATGGGTGGTCCGGGGCACGCCTTTGATGCTCCAGATCATGGTGGTGTTCTACGGGCCCGGACTGATGTTCGGCCTGCCCCTGCTGCCTCGATTTACCGCTGCGGTGGTGACCTTTGTCATCAACTATGCCTGCTACTTCTCCGAGATCTACCGGGGCGGTATCCAGGGCGTGCCGGTGGGCCAGCGGGAAGCGGGTCTGGTGCTGGGTATGACCAAGACCCAGATCTTTTTCAAGGTTACACTGCTCCAGATCATCAAGCGCATCGTTCCCCCTATGGGCAACGAGTTTATTACCCTGGTGAAGGACACCGCCCTGGTGCGGGTCATCTCCGTGTATGAGATCATCTGGATGGGTGAGACGTACATCAAAAAGGGTATGATCTGGCCCCTGTTCTACACGGCAGTGTTTTACCTGCTGATCAATGGTATTCTCACGCTGCTGTTAGGCTGGCTGGAGAAAAAGATGGACTATTTCCGGTAAGGAGGCACATGATGGCAATATTGGATGTGCAGCACATTGAAAAACACTTCGGCGCCACCCGGGTGCTGGAGGATATCAGCTTCCAGATGGAGCAGGGCCAGGCCCTGGCTATTATCGGCTCCTCCGGCTCCGGAAAAACCACCCTGCTGCGGTGCCTCAACTTTTTGGAGACGCCCAACAAGGGCAGGATCATCGTCAATGGGGAGACCCTGTTTGACGCTGCGGACCCCGCCACCAAGAAGGAGGCGGAGGTGCGGAAAAAACGGCTCCACTTCGGCCTGGTGTTCCAGTCCTTCAACCTGTTTCCCCAGTACACCGCCCTGGAGAATGTGACACTGGCTTCGGAGCTGCTGGCAAAGGAGCGGCCCGACTTCAAGGAGCGGAAAAAGGAGATCCTGGAGGACATCCATGTGCAGGGAAAGGCCCTGCTGGAGCGGATGGGCCTGGGAGACCGGGCGGGGCACTATCCCCATCAGCTCTCCGGCGGTCAGCAGCAGCGGGTAGCGATTGCCCGGGCTCTGGCGCTGAAGCCGGATATCCTCTGCTTTGACGAGCCTACCTCCGCTCTGGACCCGGAGCTTACCGGAGAAGTGCTCAAGGTCATCCGGGAGCTGGCGGACCAACAGACTACCATGATCATCGTCACCCATGAGATGGCGTTTGCCCGTGATGTGGCCGACCAGGTGATCTTTATGGACGGCGGTGTGATCGTGGAGCAGGGAGATGCCCGACAGGTCATTGACAATCCACGGGAGGAGCGTACCCGGCAGTTCCTGTCCCGGTATGCCAGCGGCAGTCGGAGCGTACAGTAACGCTGTGGAAGGAAAGATCCCCAAACAGGAACACGATTTATATGGTATAGAGAAAGGAAGGGAGCGCCCGCAGGGCAGCTCCCTTCCTTTTCTGCATATGGACTGGGGGGAGGCGCCGGCATGGGCAGACGCCTCTCTCCCAAAAACAAATGCGGATGCCCCTCCTGACAGAAGGACTTTGCCGCTTGATGGCTTATGCCTGGGGCAGAACGGGGTCCGGAAGAACGGGGACGCTGTCACAGTTGGTGCAGATATCCTCCGCAGAAGCGCCGCCGCAGTTGACGTAAGCCTCGCCCACGGTAGCCTCGGCGCCGAATTCCACAGGCACGGACACACAGATGTCCTGGCTGATGGTAAACACACAGGCGCCGTTACGGAGTCCTTCACAGGTTGCACGGCCAGGAGTGACTACAGGAGAGCCGCAGCACTTGGTGGTCGTGGCACCGGCCTGGGCAAAAGGCGTCACCGTGACCGGGACACATACAGAGGCGGATTGATACCCTACAGCGGGGCAGGTCTGGACCGCATTCACACCATCGGCAATCACATTATCAAGCATTCAAATATCTCCTTTCCCTCAAGGGGTATGACTATCTTATGCAGGGAGTGGCCTGATGGTGACAGAAAAGCAAAAATCAGCTTGCCTGCGAAGCCAGAAGAAAAAGTCCCTGCCTCATGTTGCAGCAAACAGGGAAACAACATCTGGATAATGATCCATAAGTGAGAGACTTACCTGCACAAACAGAGGAGTGGAGCAATAGTATGGAGGTAACCATCAGTGCGGATACGGTGATCCGGGCGGCATCGCTGCTGGCGGCTCTGGGGGCTTTGGGCGGCGCAGTAGTGTGGTGTATCCGGTTCGTGGAACGGCAGAAACATCAGGATCGGGAAATATCCGCTATTCGTAAGGAACAGACCCTGATCTGCTATGGTGTGCTGGCCTGTCTGAAAGGACTGAAGGAACAGGGGTGCAACGGACCGGTGTCAGCAGCGCTGGACAAGATGGAAAAGCATCTCAATCAGGCGGCACACGAGGGAGAGGACAAATGACAGGAAAACGGAGAAAGACCATGTTGGCCCGTCTGCGCACCTGGCTTTCCGGAATCCCTCATCTGTTTGCCAAGCTGATGGTCCTCCACTGCGTGGCCTGCGGTACGGCGGCAAGTTTTTATGCCCTGCGTATTCTCTCCCGTACCGGCCATGACGCGTCCACTCTGCTGACAGTGATCCTGGGATTCTTTGGCGGGGAGTTGCTGCTGCTGTGCCTGAAAAAGATCCTGGCGGAGCCCCGTCAGGAGGACCAGTGATGCCGGAAGATCTCCCGATTCGCCTGTGGAGTGGTAAAGAAAGGAGCAAACATGGAGCAGATGACAAAACGATTGGCCAATCTCCTGTCCGTAAAAAGCCTGGTAACGCTGGTGCTTACGGCGGTATTTGCAGTGCTGGCCCTGCGGGGTATTGTGAGCGGACAGGATTTTCTGACGATCTTCCTGATCGTCATATCCTTCTATTTCGGCACTCAGAGTGAAAAGATTCAGAGCGGACTGGACAGTGAAAATGACAAGCATTGAACTGGCGGCGCTGGCCGCGTCCCAACTGGGAGTCAAAGAGTCTCCTCCCTGTAGTAATCAGGTGATATATAACACCTGGTATTATGGCCGACAGGTGTCCGGCAGCAGCTATCCCTGGTGCATGGTGTTTGTCCAGTGGGTGTTTGCCCAGGCGGGAGTACCCCTTCCCCTCCGGACAGCCAGCTGCGGTGCCCTGATGCGTTCAGCACAGAAGGCAGGCTGCTGGGTGACAGAGGCGTACCAGCCGGGCGACGTGGTGATCTATGACTTTTCCGGAGGCGGAGCTACCGACCACTGTGGCATCGTAGAGAGTGTGCAGGGCGGGACGGTGACGGCCATTGAAGGAAATACCGGTGCGGACAACGATGCCGATGGAGGGCAGGTCCAGCGGCGGGTCCGGAAGCTCGCCTGCGTGGTGGGGGCTGTGCGCCCCCAATGGAAAGAGGAGGAAGAAGACATGGAGCGATTCAATACCGTGAGCCAATGTCCCAGCTGGGCCCGGGATACGGTGCAGAAGCTGGTGGACAAAGGGTATCTGGGCGGCAGCGGCGAAAAGGACAGTCAGGGCTGTCCCACCGATCTGGATCTCAGCCTGGATATGCTGCGGCTGCTGGTGATCCAGGACCGGGCGGGAAACTTTTCCTGAAAAATAGGAGAATGGCTTTTGCCATTCTCCTATTTTTTTAGGGAACAAATTTCAATGGGCTTTCGTCAAAGAGGTATCAACGCTATAAAGGAGACCCGCTATGAAAATGAAACGAATGGTTAGTCTTTGCCTGTCCCTGTTTTTGCTGACTGGTGCTGCCTTTGCGGCAGAGACGCCGGTTTCTCCCGCTCCGTCCTATGAGATCGCTCCTGTGACCGATCAGACGCTGACCCGGGTATGGGGCACTGCTGTAGAGGTGGGGGAGGATCAGGTCCGCCTGAACAACAGCAATGAAGAGGATCCCCTCTCCGATATTATCCTCAATGTGGATGAAGAGACTCTGGTCCTGGATGCTGTCACCGGTGAAGAGCTGTCCTTTGACCAGGTGGAGAAGGACGATGTGATCTATGCCTACGTGGGCGCGGCCATGACCCTGAGCCTGCCTCCTCAGGCCTATGCCCAGATGATCCTGTGCAACATTCCCGCTGACTTCGGTGTGCCTTCCCTGGAGCAGATCCAGAGCATTACCGCCTGCGGCGAGGGGTATGACGTGCGCGTGGATGAGGAGACTGTGCTGCACATGGAGAAGGATGTGGAGCTGCTGGCCTCTGAATCTGTTGAGGAGCCCGCTCTGGAGAGCCTCAAGCCCGGCGATATGCTGCTGACCTGGCGCCAGACAGAGGAGGCTTCCTGCGAGGCCCAGGGCGCTGTCTCCAAGGCGATGGTGTTTGCCGGAGAGTACGCCGGCTGGCTGTATGCCGCTCCCGGTGAGCTGAGCATCAACGGCAATGCGGTGGAGTTCGCCGCTGGTGAGGAGCCCTTCGTACAGGGCGAGAAGCTGATGATCCCTCTGCGCCTGGTGGTAGAGGCTCTGGGCGGCGAGACCACCTGGAACCGGGAGAGCCGCACCATCGAGGTTACCGATGGGGAGGGCAATGTGCTCTATACGCTGGATGCCGATGAGAGCACCTATACCCGCGGAGAAAGCGGCGATCTGGATCTGATGACGCCTGCCGTGCTGCGCAACGGCACCACCTTCCTGGCGGCTGAGGACGTCCTCAAGCTCCATGACCTGAAGCTGGAAGTCAGATAAGAGCCGGTCCCGTAAGAAATCAAAAAAATCCCCGAAGCAGTAAGCTTCGGGGATTTTTTGACGCTTGGGAAGAACGATCAGATCTGAACGATCCAGCCCATGTCGTCAGGCACCACGCCGGTCTGCATGCCGTAGATGGTGTCGTAGAGCTTCTGGCTGAGGTCGCCCACGTTGCCGTTGTTGATGACGATGTCCTCACCCTTGTAGCGCAGGTAGCCGATGGGGGAGATGACGCAGGCGGTGCCGGTGGCCCAAGCCTCCTGGAGAGTGCCGTTCTTGCTGGCGGCCTCGATGTCGTCAATGGAGAGCTTGCGCTCAGACACCTTGTAGCCCCACTTCTTCAGGAGGGTGATGGTGCTGTCACGGGTGACGCCGGGGAGGATGGAACCGCCCAGAGGAGCGGTGATGACCTCGTTGCCGATCATGAAGAAGGCGTTGGAAGTACCCACTTCCTCCACATACTTGTGATCCCGGGCATCCAGCCACAGCACTTCCTTGCAGCCGGCCTCCAGGGCCTTCTTGGTGGCACGCATGCCGCCGGCGTAGTTGCCGCCTACCTTGGCAAAGCCGGTGCCACCCACAGCGGCGCGGATGTACTCGTCCTCCACATAGATGTGGCTGCCGGTGAGGCCGCCCCGGTTGATGTCGTAGTAGGCACCCACGGCGCAGAGGATGATGATAAAGTGGTAGTGCTTGGCGGGCTCCACGGAGAAGCTCACCTCATCGGAGATGATGTAGGGACGGATGTACAGAGCGGTGCCGGGGGCGGTGGGAATCCAGTCTTCGTCGGCCTTGACGGTGGCCTTCACCGCGTCGATGAACAGATCTTCATCCATGAAGGGAATGCACATACGCTCGTTGGTGCGGTTGAGACGCTTGGCGTTCATGTCGGGACGGAAGAGGTTGATCTTGCCGTCGGGAGTGCGGTAGGCCTTCATGCCCTCGAACATCATCTGGGCGTAGTGGAGGACGCAGCTGGCGGGGTCCAGGCTGATGGGACCGTAGGGGACGATCTTGCCGTCGTGCCAGCCCTGGCCCTCGTCGTAGTCCATGATGAACATGTGGTCGGTGAAGTACTTGCCGAAGCCCAGGTTGCTCTGATCCGGCTTGGGCTTGGGATGGGTGGTGCGGGTCACAGGAAATGTGTAAGACATGGGAATCATCCTTCCTCTCGTATGTTTCCATTCTTTTTCTTGAAAGAAAAAGAATCAAAAAGAACTTTTGGCGCAAAGCTGCGCTTTGCTTATGGGTTCATGCTGGATAAACCCCGCGCGAAACAGTGTTTCGCGTAAAAAGTATTTCTTTTGGTTCTTTTCTTTATTCATAAAGAAAAGAACAGCTCTCGTATTCCGGTGCCGTTACTCCATGCAGTAGAGATCCGGCCGGCGGTCCCGGAAAACGTTGATGGACTCCCGGATGCCCTGGATGACGGAGAAATCCAGATCGGCGGAGATGATCTCCTCGGACTCACCAGCCTTCGCCAGGTACTCGCCCCAGGGGTCGATGATGGCGCTGTGGCCGGCGCAGGCGGTGTCGGCGGCGGCGCTGTTGCAGAGAGCCAGGAAGGTCTGGTTCTCGATGGCCCGGGCTCGGGCCAGGGTATCCAGGTGCATGGCCCGCTTGGCGGGCCACTGGCTCACGACAAACAGCAGATCCACGCCCTGGACGGTGAGGCTCCGGATCAGCTCCGGGAAACGGATATCGTAGCAGATGATGAGGCCGCAGGGAATGCCCTCCAGGGTGAAGCGGCAGGTGCGGCTGCCCATCCGGAAGAAGTTGTGCTCCCCGGAGGGAGTGAAGAGGTGGGTCTTGTCGTACTCTGCCACCAGGTTCCCGGACCGGTCAAAGACATAGGCGGTGTTGTAGTAGCCGTCGGCGCGGCGGTTGGCTACGCTGCCGGCCACGATGTTGATATGCAGCTCCTTGGCCAGGGCGGAGCACAGGGCCTTGGTAGCCTTGCCGTCGTCATCGGCGCAGGGGGCGAGCTCCTGGGGGAAAAAGCCGGTGTTCCAGGTCTCCGGCAGTACCACCGTGTCCGGGTGATCCCGGTTAACGGCCTCACGGATCATGGCTTCGGCGTGGGCGAAGTTGGCCTTCACGTCCCCCAGCTTCATATCCAGCTGGACGCAGCTTACCCGCATGGCCTTAGCCCTCATAGTCACGGCCGGCTTCCAGGGCCTTCATGTTCAGCTCCACCAGCTGAGCCTTTTTGGGGGGCACCAGCTTCTGGACCGTCACCTCGGTGCCGTTGAAGCTCAGCTCCGGGTTGTGCTGAAGGACGTGGCCCATCATGACCATGTTGGCCAGGGTGGGGACGCCTGCGTCATTGGCCATCTTGGTGGCGGGAATGTAGTAAACTTCCACGTCGGTGCGCTCCACCTTGGCGGAGATCAACGTGGAGTCCACATAGATCTGGCCGCCGGGGACTACAGTGTTGACGTATTTCTCAAGGCTGGGCAGGTTCATGACGATGAGCACGTCGGGGTCAGTGACGATGGGGGAGCCCACGGGATCGTCGGAGAGGACCACGTTGCAGTTGGCGGTGCCGCCCCGCATCTCCGGGCCATAGGAGGGGAGCCAGGACACCTGGAGGTCCTCCAGAAGGCCCTTGTAGGCCAGGAACTTACCGGCAAACAGGATGCCCTGTCCACCGAAGCCCGCGATCAGGATCTGGGTCGTTTTCATCTCACTTGCCCTCCTTTTCCGCGCTTCTGTCCTTGTAGACGCCCAGGGGGTAGTAGGGCAGCATGTCGCTCTCCACCCAGTTGAGGGCCTGCTGAGGCGTCATGCCCCAGTTGGTGGGGCAGGCGGAAACCACTTCCACCAGGGAGAAGCCCTTGCCCTCGATCTGGTTCTGGAAGGCCTTCTTGATGGCCTTGCCGGCAGCCTTCACGTTCTTGACGTTGTTGACGGCCACACGGGCGATGTACTCAGGGCCGTCCTGGGTAGCCAGCAGCTCGCAGACCTTGATGGGCCAGCCGCACAGCTTCACGTCACGGCCATAGGGGGAGGTCTGGGTCACCTGGCCGGGAAGGCTGGTGGGGGCCATCTGACCGCCGGTCATGCCGTAGATGGCGTTGTTGACGAAGATGATAGTGATGTTCTCGTTCCGGGCGGCGGCGTGGACCGTCTCCGCCATGCCGATGGAGGCCAGGTCGCCATCGCCCTGGTAGGTAAAGACGATGTTGTCGGGGCGGCTGCGCTTGATGCCGGTAGCGGTGGCGGGAGCACGGCCGTGGGCAGCCTCGATCATGTCGCAGGTGAAGTAGTCATAGGCCATGACCGCGCAGCCAACCGGGGCCACGCCGATGGTCTTGCCCTCGATCCCCAGCTCGTCGATAGCCTCTGCCACCAGACGGTGGATGATACCGTGGGGGCAGCCGGGGCAGTAGTGCAGAACGGCGTCGGTGAGCGCCTTGGGTTTCTCAAATACGATTGCCATCTCAGTTCTCTCCTTTCGCAGCCTTGCGGATACTCTCCAGCACCTGATCGGGGCTGGGGATCATGCCGCCCACCCGGTTGCACAGGGACACGGGGCGGCGGCAGCCGGAGGCCAGCTGGATATCCTCCACCATCTGGCCCATGCTCAGCTCCACGGACACAAAGCACTTCACCTGGTCCGCGGCCTGGCTGATAGCCTTCTTGGGGAAGGGCCAGAGGGTGATGGGCCGGATGAGGCCAGCCTTGATGCCCTCGGCGCGGGCGGCCACCACGGCGTTCTTGGCCACACGGGAGGCGATGCCGAAGGCCACTACGCAAAGCTCCGCGTCGTCCATCATGTAGCTCTCGTAGAGGGCCTCGTTTTCCTCCACGGCCTTGTACTTCTCATAGCGCTCGAAGTTCTTCTTCTCCAGGACATCGGGCTGGAGGTAGAGGGAGTTGACGATGTTGTGCTTACGCTTACACTCGGTACCGGTGAGGGCCCAGGGCTTGTCGTAGTGCTCCACCTCTACATCCTCAAAGGAGATGGGCTCCATCATCTGACCGATGGTACCGTCGGCCAGGATCATGGCGATCATGTTGTATTTGTCCGCCAGGTTGAAGCCCTTGACGGTGAGGCTGGCCATCTCCTGGACGGAGGCGGGAGCCAGCACGATCATGTGGTAGTCGCCGTGTCCGCCGCCCCGGGTGGCCTGAAAGTAGTCGCTCTGGCTGGGCTGGATGCCGCCCAGGCCCGGGCCGCCGCGCTGGACGTTCACCACGAAGGCGGGCACGTCACTGCCGGCAATATAGCTCAGGCCCTCGCCCATCAGGGAGATTCCGGGGCTGGAGGAGGAGGTCATTACCCGCATGCCGGCGGCAGCGGCGCCGTAGACCATGTTGATGGAAGCTACCTCACTCTCCGCCTGGAGAAACACGCCGCCGATCTTGGGCATCCGCTTGGCCATATAGGCGGCCACTTCTGTCTGAGGGGTGATGGGGTAACCGAAATAGTGACGGCAGCCGGCCCGGATCGCCGCCTCGGCGATGGCCTCGTTGCCCTTCATCAGTACTCTTTCTGCCATACCTTTGCCTCCTTACTTCTCCACAGTGATGATGCAGTCGGGACACATGGTGGCGCAGAAGGCGCAGCCGATGCACTGGGACTGGTCGGTCATCTCCGCGGGGGAATAGCCTTTTTTGTTGATCTTGTCCTTGGCAATGGCCAGGATGTGCTTGGGGCAGGCCTCCACGCACAGTCCGCAGCCCTTGCAGAGGTCCGTCTTGAACGTTACTTTTGCCATGGTGGCTCCTCCTTTTATTGCTGCCAGATAGAATTGCTGGTTATAACAGGGGTGATTATGTACCGGGTCTGCCGCCGGAGCGGCGGGCACGGCCTCAGCCGAACAGGGGACGGGGCTTGGGCGGCCCCTTCTGCTCGGGCAGATCGAAGTATTTTGCCTGAAGGGACATGGGAAGAAGATCCTCCACCTTTCCCTTCAGTCCTTCCGCTACCGTCTCCTCGGCGGTGGTCATCCACACCGGCAGGCCGCTGAGGCGGGAGAGCTCCGCCATATAGTCCGCTGCCGCCAGGACGTGCTCCGGCCGGGTCTCGTGGGCCAGGTTTGCGTTGTTGACGATGGCGGTGAAGGGAAGGCCTCCTGCCGCCTCGATCTCCCGCATGACCTCCAGTGCCTCCTCCGGCGTCCGGGTAAGAGGCCGGTAGGGGTTGGCCACGAAGGCCATCTGGAAGTCGTTCTCCTCCCGGATAAAGGGAGCGTAGCGGCCTAGGGCGTAAGCCCCCCGGTCGTCGCCGCCGATGTCCATAACGGCATAGAGGCCCTTGTCCTCCACCAGGCGGTAGGCCTCCGCCGGCAGGGCGGGAAGGTCCACATTGGAGTTGGCAAACTGGGGGGAGATGAGATCCACCCCCGCCTCGGCCAGCTCCTTGGCGCTGTCCTTGGTGCGGAAGTAGGGGTTGACGATATCCAGGTCGGCGATCGCCACCTTCTTGCCCAGCTTTCGCAGATACAGGGCGAAGTTGACGGCGATATTGGTCTTGCCGGAGCCGTAGTGCCCGGCAAAGAGGGTGACGCGCTTAATTTCCATAGTAGCCTCGCTGCGTTTCCTTATAGCTTGTTGCGGATGATCTTGCCGCTGGTGGTCTTGGGCAGCTCATCCCGGAACACCACCACCCGGGGATACTTGTAGGGGGCGGTGTGCTGTTTGACGTAGTTCTGGATCTCCTTCTTGAGTTCCTCGGTGCCCTCAGTGCCCTTTACCAGAACGATGCTGGCTTTCACCACCTGGCCGCGGACCGGGTCAGGGGCGGCGGACACGCCGCACTCCAGCACATACGGCAGCTCCATGATGACGCTCTCGATCTCGAAGGGCCCGATGCGGTAGCCGCTGGACTTGATCACGTCGTCGGCCCGGCCCACATACCAGAGGAAGCCGTCCTCATCCTGCCAGGCCACGTCGCCGGTGTGGTAGAGGCCATCGTGCCAGACTTCCTTTGTCTTTTCCTCATCCCGGTAGTAGCCGGTGAAGAGGCCGCAGGGAGCGCCCTTGTCAGTACGGATGCAGATCTCACCGCTCTCGCCCACTTCCACGGGCTTGCCGTCGTGATCCACCAGGACGATGTCGTAGATGGGCACAGGCTTGCCCATGGAGCCCACCTTGTGGGCGTTGCCGTAGAGGTTGCCGATGCACAGGGTGGTCTCCGACTGGCCGAAGCCCTCCATAACCTGGAGACCGGTGAGCTCCTCCATCTGCTTGAACACCTCGGGGTTCAGGGCCTCGCCGGCAATAGAGGCGTGCTTGACAGAGGAGAGGTCGTACTTGCGCAGATCCTCTTTGATCATCATGCGGTACATGGTAGGAGGTGCGCAGAAGGTGGTGATGCCGTATTTCTTGAAGAGGGGCAGGATGTCGGCGGCGTCAAACTTGTCAAAGTCATAGACGAAGGTGGCCGCCTCGCACAGCCACTGGCCGTAGAGTTTGCCCCACATGGCCTTGGCCCAGCCGGTGTCGCTGATGGTCAGGTGCAGGCCCTCCGGGTCCACACAGTGCCAATAGTTGGCAGTGAGGAAGTGGCCCAGAGCGTATTTATAGTTGTGGGCGGCGATCTTGGGATAGCCGGTGGTGCCGGAGGTGAAGAACATCAGCATCAGATCGCTGCCGCAGGCGCTGTCTGCGGTGCGGGGGAAGGAGCCGCGGAACATGGCGTACTCCTCGTCGAAGTTGTGCCAGCCCTCCCGGCTGCCGCCCACCAGGATCTTGGTGGTAAGGGTGGGGCTGTCTTTCTCTGCCAGCTCCACCTGATGGGCGGTGTCTCCGTCGGCGGTGCAGAGGATGGCGCTGACCCCGGCGGCATTGAAGCGGTAGGTGAAATCATGCTCCTGGAGCAGGTTGGTGGCGGGGATAGCAATGGCACCCAGCTTGTGGAGGCCCAGGATGGCGAACCAGAACTGGTAATGGCGCTTGAGCACCAGCATCACCCGGTCGCCCTTTTTGATGCCCAGGCTCTTGAAGTAGTTGGCGGCCCGGTTGGAGCCCTTGCTCATGTCCGCGAAGGTGAAGCGACGCTCCACCTTGTTGCGGTCCAGGTGCAGCATGGCCAGCTTCTCCGGCTTGCGCTCGGCGATGCCGTCCACGATGTCAAAGGCAAAGTTGAACTGCTCCTCGTTCTCAAAGGTCATGGACTGGAGCACGCCGTTTTCATCCTCCACCGGGTGGATGAACTTGTGGTAGATCCGCCGGTAGCCCGGCTTCTCCCGCTTCTGCTCCCGGATGATGCCGATGGCGGCGGCGTGGTCCTCCGCGTCGGCGGCGGGGTCCAGCACCAGGGCGTAGAAGATGCAGTCCTCTCCGCCTACGGCGATCATGCCGTGGGGGGTGCCGGAGTCGTAGTAGATGCTGTCACCGGGGCCCAGGACCTCGCTATGCTCACCCACCTGGACCTTCAGGTGGCCGCTGACCACGATGTCGCACTCCTGACCCTTGTGGGTGGTGAGGGCGATGTCACGGCGCTCGGCGTCGGCGTCGTACTCACAGTGGACGTACAGCGGCTCAGAGACTTTGTCCTTAAAGGAGGGGGCCAGGCTGTAATAGGTCATGCCGTGGGCCTTTTCGATCTTCTGACCCTGGCCCTGGCGGGTGACGGTGTAGCCTCGCAGCTTGGGGCTGGAGCCCTGGATGATGTCGGTGACATCCACGTGGAGGGCCAGGGCACAGCGGTAGATAAAGGCGAAGGACAGGTCGTGGAGGCCTGCCTCACAGGCGTTGTATTCCTCCAGGGATACGTCGGTGAGTACCGCCATCTCCTGGGGGGTGAGGCCCACGATCTCCCGCAGCTCACGGATACGGCCTGCCATCTCATGGAGCTTGAAATCCAACCCGGTAGTCATCTGCTGTTTCATTACATGATCCTCCCTTGATCGTTTCCCATGGGGCAAACAAAAAACTCGCCCCAAAGATTCGGTAATCTTTGAGACGAGTATAAAATATACCCGCGGTACCACTCAAATTGCGCTGCGGTTATGGCAGCGCCCCTCGTCGGGCTCCAACAAGCCCTATGCGCTCACGCGGCAGTCACGGGAAGGGTCTAGTCCCGGCAGCAGCCGGTTTCTTCCTTCCAACTCGGGAGCTACAAACCCACGGCATCGTTTTCCCGGCTCGCACCAACCGCCGGTTCTCTGAAAAACTACCTCCGGAGCCCTCTCCGTCACAGTTTTTTGGGCGGCCCCTCTGGGGCCCTTCATTCAGTTTGGCACCATATTACCATAATCTCTGGCAAAAGGTCAAGCATAAATTTTAGCGATGTAAAGAAGAGAGGCGGGCGGCTTTTCGACGAAGCCGGGAGAGCTCCGTCGAAAAGCCTTACGTTTGGGAAGCCGCAGCCTCCTTAAAAATCAAAGCTTATTGCGGATGATCTTGCCGCTGATAGTCTTGGGCAGCTCATCCCGGAACACCACGATCCGAGGATATTTATACGGCGCGGTGTGTTTTTTTACATAATTCTGGATCTCTTTCTTCAGTTCCTCGGTGCCTTCCGTGCCCTTGACAAGAACGATGCTGGCCTTGACCACCTGGCCGCGGATCTCGTCGGGGGCGGCGGATACGCCGCACTCCAGCACATAGGGCAGCTCCATGATGACGCTCTCGATCTCGAAGGGCCCGATGCGGTAGCCGCTGGACTTGATGACGTCGTCGGCCCGGCCCACATACCAGAGGTAGCCGTCCTCATCCTGCCAGGCCACATCCCGGGTGTGGTAGAGACCGTCGTGCCAGACCTCCTGGGTCTGGGCCTCATCCCGGTAGTAACCGGCAAACAGGCCGCAGGGCACGCCCTTTTCCGTATTGGTGCGGATGCAGATCTCGCCGTTTTCGCCGCGGGGCACCTCGTTGCCGTCGGCATCCACCAGCACCAGGTCGTAGGTGGGAATGGGCTTGCCCATGGAGCCGATCTTCTGGGCGTTGCCCACCAGATTGCCGATGGTGAGGGTGGTCTCGGTCTGGCCGAAGCCCTCGTAGATCTGCAGGCCGGTCTGGGCCTCAAACTGGCGGAACACCTCGGGGTTCAGCGCCTCGCCGGCGGTGGTGGCGTGGCGGATGGAGCTGAGGTCGTACTTGGAGAGATCCTCCTTGATGAACATGCGGTACATGGTGGGCGGTGCGCAGAAGGTGGTGATGTTGTACTGCTTGAAGAGGGGCAGGATATCGGCGGCGTCGAACTTGTCGAAGTCGTAGGTGAACACGGCGCCCTCACACAGCCACTGGCCGTAGAGCTTGCCCCACAGGGCTTTGCCCCAGCCGGTCTCACTGATGGTAAAGTGGATGCCGTCGGAGTGGACGCAGTGCCAGTACTTGGCGGTGATGTAGTGGCCCAGGGCGTACTTGTAGCTGTGAGCGGCGATCTTGGGGTAGCCGGTGGTGCCGGAGGTGAAGAACATCAGCATCAGGTCGTCGCCCTTGGGGGAATCCGCTGTCCGGGGGAAGGAGCTGCGGAACATGGTGTACTCCTCATCGAAGTTGTGCCAGCCCTCCCGGCTGCCGCCCACCAGGATCTTGGTCTTGAGGGTGGGGCTGTCCTTCTCCGCCAGGTCCACCTGATGGGCCACGTCGCCGTCAGCGGTGCAGAGGATGGCGCTGATGCCGGCGGCATTGAAGCGGTAGGTGAAATCGTGCTCCTGGAGCAGGTTGGTAGCGGGCACGGCGATGGCGCCCAGCTTGTGGAGACCCAGGATGGCGAACCAGAACTGATAGTGGCGCTTGAGCACCAGCATCACCCGGTCGCCCTTCTTGATGCCCAGGGATTTGAAGTAGTTGGCCGCCCGGTTGGAGGCCTTGCTCATGTCGGTGAAGGTGAAGCGCCGCTCCACCTTGTTGTGGTCCAGATGGAGCATGGCCAGCTTGTCGGGATACTTGGCGGCGATGGCGTCCACGGTGTCGAAGGCAAAGTTGTACTCGTCGGCATGTTCAAAGGTCAGGGACTTGAGGGCGCCCTTCTCGTCCTCCACGGCGTGGACGAACTTCTGGCACAGGTACTCCTCGCTGGTGCGGGCCTGGACGATGCTCTCCCGGACGGAGCGCTCGTCGGTCTCCTCGCCGGAGATGACCACGGCACAGAATACGCATTCCTTGCCGCCTACGGCGATCATGCCGTGGGGGGTGGAGGAGTTGTAGAGGATGCTGTCACCCTCGTTGAGGATCTCGGTGTGCTCGCCGACCTGGACCTTCAGTTGGCCGGAGAGGATGATATCGAACTCCTGGCCGGAGTGGGTGGTGAGGTGGATGGGCCGGTGCTGCTGGGCCTCGTCGTACTCATAGGTGACGTAGTAGGGCTCCGCCAGCTTCTTGCGGAAGTAGGGGGCCAGGTTGCAGATGGAGATGCCCTGCTCCTTGGCGGTCTGCTGGCCCTCGCCCTTGCGGGTGACGGTGTAGCTCATCAGGTGGGCGCCGCTGTGGCCTTCCAGCAGGTCGGTGATGCCAAGGCCGAAAGCCAGGGCGCACTTATGGATAAAGGTGAAGGGCAGGTCCACAAGGCCCGCCTCGTAGGCGTGGTACTGCTCCACAGTGGTATCGGTATTTTGCGCCATTTCCGCCTCGGTGAAGCCGCAGATATGCCGCATCTCTCGGATACGGAAGGCTACCTCCGCCAACTGGTTCGCTACACGACTGGTCTCCATAACAGATCCTCCTTAGAGAAGTAAATGATTCTGTGAACGAGAAAAGACGCCGCCGTCGGGCAACAAAAAAACTCGTCTCAAAGGAATTTCCTTTGAGACGAGTAAAAAATCATTACCCGCGGTACCACTCAAATTGCGTCCCGATACGGACGCCACCTTCAGGCTCCAACAAGCCCTATGCACTGACGCGGCAGCTACGGGAGGCGTCTACTTGCCCTTACTACGGGTGTTCAAACCTCCAGCTCGGAAGGGATGGGACCTTGAGACCTCTTGCCGCCGGGATCTCACCATCCCCGGCTCTCTGCGGGCAGAACCTTCTCGTCCGTCTTCGTCATCGCTTTTCTAATTCACTTGTGCTGGAGTTTACACCAATTTTTCCGCCTTGTCAAGACGTTTTTTGCATTTTTATGCGGACGAGAGGAAAATTCTGCCGCCGGGAGAGTCAACGGCCCCGGCTGCTTTTCCCGTGAGGACTGCCCTTGCGTCCGGCAGCCGGGCCTTTGTTGGTTCCCCGTGCTGGGGCCTTTCCGGGCCTTTCCGTGTTCCTGGCGCTGGCCCGGCTGAGGGCGGTTTTTCCACCGGGAGAGACCTTGGTGTACCGGCTCTTGCCGGAGAAAGCGGCGGATGCCCTCTCCTCACGGCGGGCAGATCCTTTGCCCCGGCGCTCCTCCTGCTGGGGGCCTTTCCCGGACTTTTCCCGGCGTCCGGCGGCGGGCTTCTCCTCCTCCCGTCCCCCGTGGAGGGGCCGGATCAGGCAGTCTTTGCCGTAGCCAATGAGGTCGGTACGGTGGGCCTTGTGGAGGGCCTCCGTCACCAGACGGCGCATCTCCGGCCGCTTCCACTGGAGCAGTGCCCGCTGGAGGGCCTTGTCGTGGGCGCTCTTGGCCACGTATACCGGCTCCATGGTGCGGGGGTCGATCTCCGTGTACCACATGCAGGTGGAGAGAGTGCCGGGAGTGGGGTAGAAGTCCTGGACCTGCTCCGGCTGGCGGCCGGTCTTGTTGAGGTACTCCGCCAGCTCCACCGCGTCCTCCAGGGTACAGCCGGGGTGGCTGCTCATAAGGTAGGGGACGATATACTGCTCCAGGCCGTAGCGCTGGTTGAGCCGTTCGTACTTCTCCTTGAACTTGAGGTACACGTCGAAGTGGGGCTTGCCCATATAGTCCAGCACCCGGCTGGCACAGTGCTCCGGAGCCACCTTCAGCTGGCCGGAGATGTGGTAGCGCACCAGGTCGGAGAAAAACTCGCTGTTCTTCTCCGCCAGCATGTAGTCAAAGCGGATGCCGCTGCGGATGAACACCTTCTTCACCCCGGGAATGGCCCGGACTTTCCGCAGAAGCTGCAGATAGTCGCTGTGGCTGGGGTCCAGGTTCTTGCAGGGGGTGGGGGCCAGGCAGGAGCGGTTCTTGCACATGCCGTTTTTCAACTGCTGCTTGCAGGAGGGGTGGCGGAAGTTGGCGCTGGGGCCGCCGATGTCGTGGACGTAGCCCTTGAACTTGGGGTCGTGGGTAAAGCCCTCCACCTCCCGGATGACGCTCTCGTGGCTGCGGGAAGTGACCATCCGCCCCTGGTGGAAGGCCAGAGAGCAGAAGTTGCACCCGCCAAAGCACCCCCGGTTGTGGGCCACGGAGAAACGGACCTCCTCAATGGCCGCCACGCCGCCCATGGCGTCGTACATGGGGTGGACCTCCCGGGCGTAGGGCAGCTCGGCGATGTGGTCCAGCTCCTGCTGATTGAGGGGCATGGCCGGAGGATTCACCACCAGCATCTGATCCCCGTGGGCCTGGAGGATGGCCTTGCCCCGGACGGCATCGTGCTCCTCGTATTCGATCTTGGTGGCCAGGGCGTAGTCCCGCTTGTCACTGCACACCGCCTCATAGGAGGGTACCGTCACCGCGTCAAAGGCGCAGTGGGGGTCCCGGGCGGCATAGGCGGTGCCCCGGATGTCAGTAAGGGTCTCCACCTTCTCGCCCCGGCTCAGCCGCCGGGCGATCTCGCGGGTGGCACGTTCCCCCATGCCGTAGGTCAGGAGATCCGCCTGGGCGTCAAAGAGGATGGAGCGGCGGACCTTGTCGTCCCAGTAGTCGTAGTGGGCGAAGCGGCGGAGGCTGGCCTCCAGGCCGCCGATGATAATGGGCGTACCGGGAAATGCCTCTCGGGCCCGGTTGGCGTAGACGATGGTGGGCCGGTCGGGCCGGAGTCCCATCTTGTTGCCGGGGCTGTAGGCGTCCTCGCTGCGGCGCTTCTTGGCGGCGGTGTAGTGGGCCACCATGGAGTCGATGTTGCCCCCGCCGATGAGAATGCCGTACCGGGGCTTTCCCATAGCCCGGAAGGCGTCGGCGCTGTGCCAGTCAGGCTGGGCCAGCACCGCTACCCGGTAGCCCTCATCCTCCAGCACCCGGGCGATAATAGCAGTGCCGAAGCTGGGGTGGTCGATATAGGCGTCGGCGGTGACCACCAGAAAGTCGTAGTACCACCAGCCGCGGTTTTCCATGTCCTCCTTGCTGACAGGAAGGAAGTTCAGTGTATCCATATGGTTTCTCCTTTGCGTTGCCGCCTTGCCGTTGGCGGGGGGATTTGGCCGCTGTTCAGGCAGCGGGGGAGGAGCGGGAGACCGCTCTCAGGGGATCTCCCGGATGGTCAGCCGCAGATCCATGGTCATATCCGCCCCGGCGCTCTCGAAGCCGTACTGGGCGAAATAGCCCCGCAGGTCGTCGGGGCAGGTGAGCACCAGGGTCTCCAGTCCCTGGCGGCGGGCGTATTTTACCGCCTGGCCCAGCAGCTGTACGCCCAAATGGCGGCCCCGGTGATCAGGAGACACCATGTAGTCGGTGATGCGCAGGGCGTCACTCTCCCGGCGGAAGGCCACCAGGCCCGATTCCTCCTCGCCCAGCATGGCCCGCAGGACCATGCGATCCTCGGCTGCCAGGGGGACAAACCAGAATTCCTCGTCGCTGTTGCCGTCCTTATACCAGTTCTGGCGGCGGAAGGTGGAGCACTCGGCCGGCACATGGGAGGCGTCGTCCCGGAACACCACCCGGATCTGGTCGCCCTCCACTTCCAGAAGGCTTACGGCAGTGTTGTCACTGTGGCCGCTGCTGCCGATCTCCTGAAGGGTCATCCCCTCCAGAGTCCCTAAAAGGGTCCGCAGGGCGGCTCCGTGGCTGGCGGCAGCCACGGTTTTGCCGGGGTTTTCTGCCGCAATGCGGCGGATGCCCTCCACGGTCCGGGCTGCCACCGTCTGGAAGGTCTCTGCCCCCTCTACCTGCCACAGATCGGGGCGCTGGTTGAAATAGCGGTACATCTCCGGATCTCTCCGCTTGAGTTCTGCCCACGTCCGCTCCTCCCAGTCTCCCAGACAGACTTCCCGGAGCAGGGGAAGGGGCTGGAAGGGGAGATGCCGGGGCACATACAGGGCGGAAGCGGTGGCGTGGGTCCGGTTGAGATCGCTGCCGTATACCGCGTCCAGGTGTACGCCCTCAAACCGCTGACGCAGGTAGTGAAGCTGGCGGTAGCCCCGGGGCGTGAGGTTGCTGTTATACTGTCCGTGGGCCACACGAAAGAGATTGCCCTCTGCTTCCGCATGCCGGATCAGGAAAATTTTGGTGATCATGGTAAGTCCTTCTTTGTTATCGTTTTATGGATATTGTATCGGACCTGTCAGCATTTAGCAAGGAAAATGATTTTTGTCCCGCGCTTATTTTTTGCGCTGCCGGGCCATACTAGGGACGTCCGAGAGGAGGCATGAGAATATGAACGGATTTGTAAAAGGTATGGTTCTGGGTGTAGTGGCCGGCGCAGCGGCAGATATGGCCCTGCGTACTGCCCAGGGTAAGCGGACAGCCGCCGGTAAGGCTATGCAGGCGGTCACCGACGCGGTGGACAGCGCCGCTACCTCGGTCAAGCACACCATGGGGCGGTAAATACTGTCCCCCAGCAGCCCGGCCGCCCACAAACGGCCGGGCTGCTGCGCGGTTTTCTTGCCCCAAACAAAGAAATTGAAAAATTCAGGAAAAAATCGGAGATTTTCTATTGACTTTACGAGAGAAAACAAGTATAATAACCTTCGCTGTCAAACAGCATAACCAAATAAACGGTTTTTGAGCCGGGCAACTATGTGGAGATGTCGCGTAGCTGGTCGAGCGCGCACGATTGGAAATCGTGTATACCCCAAAAGGGTATCGAGAGTTCGAATCTCTCCATCTCCGCCAAAAATCCCGCAGTCTGAAAGGACTGCGGGATTTCTTTTTTGCTGCCGCTATTTGTTCATTTCTCTCCGGCTGGTACGGCCCAGAAGATAGTCTACGCTGACTTGATAAAAGTCAGCCAGAGCGCAGAGAACATGGGGCGGAATCATCCGCTGCCCGCTTTCGTAATAGGCGTATGTCCGCTGAGGGACGTTGATTGCGGCCCCCACCTGGGCCTGCGTCAAATCAGCATCTTCCCGGAGATCACGAATTCTCTGATATCGACTCATAAATCATCACCGAAAAAAGTATAGTTCAGAACAATTTGTTCTATTGACATTTTGAACATACTGTTCTAAACTATACACTGTGAGGTGATGTGGATGCCGGACTACAAGGAGATGTACCTGACGTTGTTCCGGGCCAGCGAGGAGGCGATCAATCTTCTGATCGCCGCGCAGCGGACCTGTGAGGAACTGTACATCAGCCAGGGAGAGCCGAAGCTGCTGGTGCTGCCTCTGGAGGAACAGAAGGAATCATCTCAGACCTGAAAACAGACAGAAAGCCGGGGCGGGGGAATCAACTCCCTGTCCCGGCTTTTTTGCGGTTTGCTTGACGTATGGCGATACGTCCCATGTTCCGCAGCCCATTGCCGCCGCCGGCAGCATCACAGCCGTGGGCACAGCAATGAAAAAGCCGCCGCGGACGGAAAGCGTCTGCGGCGGCCTGTCTTCAGGGACAAAAAAAGATGCCAAGCGAATTGTCGAGTAATCAAACATAAAAAAATAACGCTGAACCCAAAACGAATTGGGTCCAGCGTCACGCGCTGGCGGAGGTGAAGAGATTCGAACTCTTGCACCGGCAAAGCCGGCCTACCGGATTTCGAATCCGGACCCTTCAACCACTTGGGTACACCTCCGTGCTGGGAGCACGGCTCTAATGTTAACATATAATCTCTTGTTTCGCAAGGAATTTTGTTATATTCTTGTGGGCAGGATAGAGAAAAACACAAAGGAGAATATCGATGGAAACCCTTTACTATAACGGCGTCATCCGTACGATGGTATCCCATATCCCGGAGGAGGCACTTCTGGTGCGGGATGGCCGCATTGCCGCTGTGGGGGAGTTCGGCCCTATGCTGGAGGCAAATCCCTATGTGAAAAAGGTGGATCTTCAGGGCGCTTGCCTGATGCCCGCCTTCCTGGACGCCCATAGCCACATTGTCAGCTGGGCTATGGGAAAGCTCCAGGCGGACCTGTCCGGCGCGGCGGATTTTCACGCCATTGCTGCCGCTATGGCGGATTTTGCCCGGCGGCGGAGGATCGCTCCGGGCCAGTGGGTCATTGGCCGGGGGGCTGACCTTTTGCTGAATGAGGAGCTGGTGGCGGAACTGGACCGCTGTCTGCCGGACAATCCCGCCCTGGTACAGCACTCCAGCAGCCACGGCGGGGCATTCAATACCGCCGCCCAGAAGATCCTCGGGCTTACGCAGGGGGCGCTGGTGGAAAATCCCTACATTGAGGCGCAGAAAAAGGTGCCCATGCCGGATATGGCAGAACTGATCGCCGCCTTTCAGGAGGCCCAGGAGGACTATCTGTCCCACGGCTATGTCCTGGCCCAGGAGGGCTGCATGATGAAGGAGGCAGCCCAGCTGTATACCGCCTTTGAGGCCGCCGGGGCGCTGAAAATGGCCATTGTCAGCTATGGCCAGCCGGATATGCCCTGCGACAGCGGCCCCATCCCTACGGTGGGCCTCAGCAACCGGGGCAACAAGATCTTTTTGGACGGTTCCCCTCAGCAGCGCACTGCCTTTCTCCGCCAGCCCTATGTAGGCGGCGGGCTGGGGGAGGCCACCATGACAGAGGAACAGGTCCTTGCGGCGGTCAAATGCGCCGGTGAGGCGGGACGGCAGATCCTGGCCCACTGCAATGGCGACGCCGCTATCGACCGCTTCCTGTGGGCACTGGAGGAGGCGGATTACCCCAAAGAACTTCGGCCGGTGATCATCCATGCCCAGCTTCTCCAGCGGGATCAGCTCCGGAAGGTGAAGGAGCGGGGGGCGGTAGTGTCCTTCTTTGTGTCCCATGTCCGCCACTGGGGCGATGTACACCTGAGCAACCTGGGGGAGCGGGCCCGGACCATCAGTCCTTGCTGGTCCACCATGGAGGCAGGTATCCCCATCACCTTCCACCAGGATACGCCTGTGCTGCCGCCGGAGCCCTTTATGCCTGTGGCCTGCGCTGCCCTGCGGAAAACAGCCTCCGGCGTGGAGCTGGGCCGGGAGGAGCGCATCAGTGTGTGGGAGGGCCTGCAGGTCATGACCATCGGTGCGGCCTACCAGTACCACGCGGAGAAGGAGCGGGGCACCCTGGAGCCGGGGAAACGGGCGGACCTCATCATCCTGGATAAGGACCCCCTTGCGGTAGAGCCGGAAGATCTGGAATCTATTCAGGTGTTGGAGACCATCAGTGAGGGGCGGACCCTGTGGAGAGCAGAGGCATAAACCGCATCCGGAAGGGCGTTGCACACAGGGCAGGACGGAGGAAGTCCTGCCCTGTAAAAAAGAAAATAAAATTTTTCTGGGAAGTTATTGACAAATCGGGGGAACCATGCTATTATGTCAAGGCTGACGATTTGCTGCGGTGTGGGCGAGCAAATGGCCCTGTATGCGGGTGTAGCACAATGGCCAGGGCACCAGCCTTCCAAGCTGGGGATGCGAGTTCGATTCTCGTCACCCGCTCCATAAGTATGCGCCAGTAGCTCAGTCGGATAGAGCAACTGCCTTCTAAGCAGTAGGCCAGGGGTTCGAATCCCTTCTGGCGTGCCATGTTCTGTCAAAGCAGGATACCGTGTATCTGGTGGGTGTAGCTCAGTTGGTTAGAGCACCGGATTGTGGTTCCGGGTGTCGAGGGTTCGAGTCCCTTTACCCACCCCAGAAAGCAAGGGATTGGGAGATAATCCCAGTCCCTTGCTTTTTTCCCACTGAAACGACGGACACTGGGGTGTCGCCAAGTGGTAAGGCACGGGACTTTGACTCCCGCATCCGCTGGTTCGAGTCCAGCCATCCCAGCCATCTGACCCGTTAGCTCAGTCGGCAGAGCAACTGCCTTTTAAGCAGTGGGTCCGGGGTTCGAATCCCCGACGGGTCACCACGTGGTCGCA
>ENA-OURU01000689-OURU01000689.1-human-gut-metagenome-genome-assembly--contig:-NODE-689-length-49383-cov-7.300134_pt1 | contig 49383 bp, 43 predicted proteins | sample MGYA00242137_ERZ509064 | MGnify/ENA primary metagenome ERZ509064 (study PRJEB26280, sample SAMEA2338777) | human gut metagenome | biome: human gut; feature: human-associated habitat; material: faeces...
TCATTTCCTACCCGAGAACGGGAAGCCGGTATATCCCGCACGACGTGATGGCCTGTGTGTCCGGTCTGCTGGAAAGGATAATGGCCATGCCCGGATTCGCCACAAGTGCCGGAATCCTTGACTTTGCGCGTCTCAACACCCGCAGCGTGGACGACAGGAAAGTGACGGACCACCATGCCCTCATCACGACCGGTATTGCTCCAGAAGGGCTTTCGGAGGCGGAGACCGCCGTCTATACGCTGATAGCCGGACGTATGCTGGAAGCGTTCTCGCCCTACTGCGAGAAGGAAATGCTGCTCATGGAGTGCCGTCTGGAGGGGATGGACTTCCGCTCGAAGGGTTCTACCGTGGTCAGCCCGGGATGGCGCGGCATCTTTGGCCGGAAAGAGGACCGGGAGGATGACGAGCCGGAAACCGACGAGGGTACGGCCGTATTTGCCGAAGGGGACACGGTTCCGGTTTCAGGATTCGGACTGGCCCAGAAGAAGACCGTGCCCAGACCGCTCTATACCGAAGCCACGCTGCTGGCAGCAATGGAGACCTGCGGCAGGGAGATAGCCGACGAACAGGCACGCGAGGCCGTGAAGGAGCTGGGTATCGGCACGCCCGCCACAAGAGCCGCCATCATCACCACACTGTTCAAACGTGACTATATCGCCCGCTCCGGCAAGAGCATTGTCCCCACGGAAAAGGGACTCCATATCTACGAGGCGGTGAAGGACATGCTGGTGGCGGACGTGTCCCTGACCGGAAGCTGGGAAAACGCCCTGGCGCAGATAGAACGGCATACGCTCGACCCGGAAACGTTCATGGCGTCCATCAGGGACTATACCCGCAAGGCCACCGGGGAGATTCTGAAACTCTCCCTGCCGGCGGCTCCCGTCCGCACGTTCACCTGTCCCAAATGCAAGACGGGCCATGTCATCCTCCGGGGCAGGACGGCAAAATGCGACAATGAAGGCTGCGGCCTGCTTGTGTTCCGCAAGTTCCTGAACAAGGAACTGACGGACCAGCACCTGGAACAGCTTTTCTCTTCCGGCTCCACCCGGCTTATCAAAGGGTTCAAGGGCAAGAAAGGGATAGCCTTCGATGCGGCCCTGGCTTTTGACGCGGGTTTCAACCTGACCCTGTCGTTCCCGAAAAACGGGAACGGGAAGAAACAGAAGCGGTGAAGCCATTCCGGTTCACGGGGCGAAGGTCGCGGACCGCCTGTTTCCACCGGCAAGGCCGGGCCGCGGGCGGTTTCAGGGAAAAATCATCCTCGCCCGGAAGGGCTGCGGTATTTTTCCCGAAAGCCTTGCCCGTGGAGACGGTCCGCAGGAAGGCCCCGGAAACGGGAATGGCATTCCCTTAAAAACATGGAGATTATGAAAACGATAGAACGGATCAAGAAAATAACCGGCAACCGGTGGGCAAAGACTGCCGCACTGGCCGTCACGGCCGCCATCGTGTTCAGCTGGCTTTACTCGCACGGCATATCCCCCGTATGGACCGCCGTGGCCATCGTATGTTTCAGAGGACTGTTCAGGTTCCTCTACCGGATAGCCTGTTTCCTCGTGGCGCTCGCCATCATCCTCTGTATCCTGAGTTTTCTGGTCTTCTAAGATCTGATAAAGTGGAACATAGCGGATTTTACATTTACAGTTATATAAGGAGCTGTCCAGATGAGGACGGCTCTTTTTTTATCGCCATGTCCGTTGCTCAGAAAAAAGGGAAAGACAGGAATGGAAGACGCAGACATCGGCAGTCCGAGGAACTACAGGGCAAAGTTGGCGTATGCTTCTTGTCGGACGGCAAGGTCGGGCCGCAAGCGGTTTCGGAAAAAATCATCCTCGCCCAGAGGGCTGCGGTATTTTTCCCGAAAACCTTGCCTTTCCGGAAGCATCCGCCGCCGGGCCCTCGTAGTTCAACGGGCTGCCAAAGCCCGAGTATTCACAATTAAAACAATAAGGATCATGAGACAAGCGATCATCACAAGACAACCGTCACAGGCTCCGATGCGGATGCCCGTGGCAAGAAACCCCAGAGTGCAGGTGCCGGAACCGGCCATGAAGTTCCCGCCAAGAGGAAGCGGGTCGGTACATATCTCAGCCCTGCTGAACCCGATACTGGAAATCAGCCGGCATCCGGACAGGAACAGGCTGCTGGCGGAGTTTTTCAAGGACGCATGAAACCAATGTCTAATCATTTTAATACGAAAGATTATGTTCTTTACACAGTTCAACCAACTGATGACCGGAAGCGTGGACGTCACGATGGTCATCCGCAAATCAACCACGGGCATGACAGTATCCGTGCTGCCCAAGTCGAACGGTCTCAAGGACGAGGCCCAGAACCATATCGTGCCGCTGACCCTGTCCGGAACACCGGAAGAGCTTGACAACGGCTTCTTCCAGACCATCGCAAGACCCGTACAGAAAGTATCAGGCCTGCTGGCCAACATGGCAGAGTTCGAGCAACAGGCGGACAAGGCTGCGAAAGACAGCAAGGCGGCCAAGGATATGAAAGCGAAAGAAACCAAGGAGGAGAAAGAGAAACGGGAAAAATATGAAAAACTGATGAAGAAGGCGGACGAGATGATTGCGGCAAAGAACCACAAGGAGGCCGTGGCCGTACTCGGACAAGCCAAAGCGTATGCCAACCCTCAGCAGGTAAAGGAAATCGAGGAAAAGATCAAGGCGCAGACCGCTGAGCTAAACAAGGGCTGCCTGTTCGGCATGGAGGCCTTTGACCAACAGCCGGCTCCACAGCCGGTGTCACAGCAGCCGCCGCAACAGGTACCGCAATCCCGTCCGATACAAAGACCGGCTCCGGGAAACATTCCACAGCAGCCGCATCCGGCAAGCCAGGGACAGCAACCTGTCAGACAGCCGATACCGCCGCGACAGCCTGTACAGCAAACGGCTCCTTATCCCGGGCAACAGCCATACCACGCGCAGCCGTACCCCGGACAGGGAGGGCAATATCCGCAACCGGGCGCATACGGGCAGCATCCGGCTCCACAGCCATCGCAGCCGGTAGCATGCTTTGAGGAAAACATACCGCAGTACGACGGATATGCGGAGCAGGAAGACGGGCTGTCCGCTTATGGACAGGACGAGCCGGATTACAACCCGGAAGAGTATGCGGGATATCCCGACTTCCCGATGGAAATGCTGAAAGGCGGAAACAGATACCAGACTACCAACCCACAAATGTAAGATTATGGCACTCGAAGTAAAAGGAATGACACGCTCATTCAAGTTCAAGAAAGGAACGGAGTATGTGACTCTGGCTGACCCAGGCACGGATTTCACCCCGGATATGGTCATGAACTACTATTCCAACATGTACCCGGAACTGACCACGGCAACCGTGCACGGGCCGCTCATCAAGGAAGATATGGTTGAGTACGAGTTCAAGACAACCATCGGAACAAAAGGATGACGGATATGGCAAAGAAAAATAAAAAAGGAAAGGAAGAATCATGCAGACTCTTAAGCGAATTTCAGATGGAGCAGCTTGCAAGGTTCATCATACAAGGAACCGGACAAGTCTACCATTACGGAACCGAAAAACGGAAAAGGATTGCGGCGCCCAGCGGTGCCGTAATCGTTTTTTGAATACGGTCTTCTCCAACTGCGTGCCCGGATTCCTTGTAAAGGACTATGAGGGGAAACCGTTCAATATACTGACGGAAGACAACTACGAATACCTGCTCGGCTCATACCTAAGATATGCGGAACTCACGGGGGTAAAAGCACGGCATGTCCCCGGCAGGAATATCGGAGAAAGCATAGACCAGCTGGTCTATGACATGGAAACGCTGCTCAAGGACGATGTCGGTGTCAATATAGAACAACAGGGACAGCGCCTGTACTTTAACTTGTGGAAATGTCATGAGTGGGGAGAATATACACTGTACTATTTCCCCGTGAAATTTGTGGAAGGACTGAACACTGTACTGAGACGCATCGCCATATCGTTCATCAACGGTATGGCGAATGCCAACGGGATAGCCACGATTCTGGACGGTGACGATACGGAAATGGTGCTTGACTGGATTGAAACGGATGACCGGGATGAACCAGAAGACGATACACGACGCAGGAATGCCATCGTCAGCTCATACAGGAACGGGAAAATCAGAAGGCTGCTGCAAAGGGTGGAAAGCACATCCTATTACAAGAACCTGCCAGCCGCCATACGGAGATATTCCCCGCAGGACGGATGGGAAGCGGTTTTGCTGGAACTGATGGAAGAGGGGCTGCAGTTCCTTTTCCCGGAAAAGCCGATCATGCGCTACTGTTATGACCCGTTCTTCGAGGAGGAACCGGATTACCGGCCAATGGATCTTGACAGGCAGATACGTATAGCTTATGACATCCATGACATTGTGACGGAAAGTCTTGAGGAACAATATAATTCCGAGAGGCTGGAGACATACGATCTGATTCCGGTCACCACAATGGCCCTGTCTCCGGAAACGGACAGCCTGTTTAAAATGGAGGACGACTACCCTGAACGCTTTTTCAAATGGTCGGACAAATTCATAAACCATATATCAAATAATAAAGAAGATGGGAAAAAATGAACTTACGAATATGATACATGCCACCCTTTGTCCCCGTGCGGTACTGATAGCCTACACTTATGAAGGGGATAAAAAGTATTTCCTGGAACAGCGGTCCATTGACGGGAAAGGAAAGATGGGCGAAGGACATCCCGTAACGGTCGAGTTCATGAACGAGCTGGTACGGAATTATTCGGAGACACACGGCAGTACGCCATACGGCAGGCTGCCGTCCAACCTTCTGTATGCAGATTCCCGCAAAGGAAGCGAAAAATACATCTGGTATAATCCCCCGCAAAAACGGATGATGTATTTTGTCAGCGGCCTCGGGATCGAGAATGCGGAATACAACCTGCCGGGAATCATCTACGAAGCCAGGGACTCGCAGCTGGACGTTTATGCCTACAAGGATAACCGGCCTGACATGGAGACGGACCTTTATGCGGCACCTTTATTCAATGTGACAGGCTCAAGCGTATGCCTCGGTTCGGCCAGGATAGAAAAGCCACGGGACATGACTTACTCGAACCTGCTTGAATACTGGGAAAGAAAATTCTGGCTGACAGAGTTTTCCCACTTAGGGGGCCACGGGAATCCGACCAGATCAAATCTCGTGCTGGTGACAAAGGCCGCACGGGACAAGGCTTTCGACCTCGGAGAATTGAAATCATTACGAAATCTCAAACTTAAAGACATCCTGAAATGAAAAGAGTACACTACACTGACAGCTATCTCATCAACCCGCAGCATCCGGTGACGGTGAACCTCATCGGCGCGGGAGGGACAGGCTCGCAGGTGCTGACCTGCCTGGCAAGGCTTGACATAACACTCCGGGCTCTCGGGCATCCCGGACTTTTCGTGACGCTCTATGATCCCGACATCGTGACGGAAAGCAATATCGGGCGCCAGCTCTTCAGCCCTTCAGACATGGGACTGAACAAGGCACAATGCCTGATTACGCGGATAAACAACTTCTTCGGCAACGACTGGAAAGCCTTTCCGGACATCTATCCGGTAATACTGAAAGACACCAGGCGAGACAACCTGGCCAACATCACGATAACCTGCACGGACAACATCAAGTCACGCCTTAATCTGTGGAACATCCTGAAGGCGGTGCCGGTATCGGAATACAGGTCATACGACACACCCCTGTATTGGATGGATTTCGGGAACACGCAGGCATCCGGGCAAGTTGTCATGGGGACGATACCTAAAAAGATCAAACAGCCGGAATCCGGACTGTATGAGACAGTGGCTTCCCTGAAAGTCGTTACCCGTCTCGTGAAATATGCGAGGGTGAAAGAAAGTGACTCCGGTCCGAGCTGCTCTCTTGCAGAGGCTCTGGAAAAGCAGGACCTTTTCATCAATTCCACACTGGCGCAGCTCGGCTGTAACATCCTTTGGAAGATGTTCCGTTACGGGATGATCAAGCACCACGGACTGTACCTTAATCTGGAAACATTGAAAACCAACCCGATACCGGTATGACAGGTGCCGGGCGCATGAAAAACGGGCGGCAAAATGCAGAAAAAGAAAAAATCGTTTCTTTGGATAATTTTTCTGCCCGATTTTCTTCAGTATCTGAAATTTTTTATACCTTTGAAGCGAATATGGGTAATAGCACCAATTAGAAGATGTTAAACGAGAACAGAAAGATTGACAATGAGAGCGGAACTACATACAGGGAATATGCTTTCCTGCCCGTCCGGGTCAGGAAACTTTTTTGTATGGCTCTTTTCGTGCCTTTCTTCAGTGGTGTTAAGCATTATTAAGACAAATAATTTGCATATTCGCAGAAGGTTTATCCCCCCCCCGAAATAGACTGTATATCAATAAGTTACGCGAAAGCGTCACATCGTTGTGCCGGGCGGCATACGAAGCACTTTTTGTGCCCGTATGCCGCCTGTGCCATTTCTGTGCCCTTGCAAACCAAGAAACCTCAAAAACATGGATGAAATGAACCGGATAAGGAAAATAACGCTCACGGGGCTGCTGCTCCTGTTTGCCCTACTGCCCCTCGCGGCGCAGGAACGGACGGACACGGTCTATACGTTCCGCTTCGTGACGGGCAATGACATGTTCTATGTGCCGTGGAACGGCAACGACAAGGAACTGGCACGGCTCGAAGCGTGCGTGGAACGGCTGAAGGAACGCATTTTCGCAGGAGAAATCCCCGTGCGTGTGGAGGGCTACTGCACTTCTCTGGGCAGCGAGGTCAACAACCTTGCGATGGCAAAGATACGTTCCAACCGCGTGAAGTCGGAACTCATCATCCGGCAGGGACTGACCGAAGCGTGCTTCGTCACGAAGAACCACTCCGGGAGCGGTGACTACGTGACGGTACGCATCAGCGTGCCGAAAGTGGCGACTGCGGCACAGAAGGACGAAAGGCAGCAGGCCGGACAGGAAAGCGCCGATACACAGCAAGAGCAGCGCGAAACGGAAGAATCACGCTTTGTCGCCGAACAGATAAGGGCGGACAGCATGGTCGTGGTACATCCCGAAGCCTATGTTCCGGCGGAAACCACCGGGACGGCTGCAGAAGAAACCTCCGGCACAGACAGCTACACGCTCTCCCTGCGTGCCAACCTGCTGCGCTGGGCTACGCTCACGCCCGACCTGGGCCTGGAGTGGCGCATCAGTCCGTCATGGGGAATCCTCGTGAACGGCTCGTGGACCTCGTGGTCGTGGAACGACAAGGACCGCCGCTACGCCCTCTGGGAGGTCATGCCGGAAGTGCGCTGGTATATGGGCAAGGAGAAGCGCGGCTACCTCGGTGCGATGTACAAGGCCGGGCAGTTCAACTACAAGTTCTCCGCCACCGGCAAGCAGGGCGACCTGATGGGCGGCGGCATCACCGGCGGCTACCAGTTGCGCCTGAATGATGCCCTGTCGCTCGACTTCAGCGTGGCCGTGGGCTGCCTGCACGCGGATTATGAGAAATACACGGTCATCGACGGCGTGCGGGTGCGCCGTGGAACGGAAACAAAAAACTGGTGGGGCCCGGTTAACGCGGGTGTCACCTTGGTATGGAAAATATATTAGAAAATCATGAATATGTTCAGAAAGAAAACAGGCGATTATTTGGACAAGTGTAGCATCCTGCTGCACGGGTATAAACTTTTTGCAGTCCTCCTCCTTGCCTTCGGCATGGCGGCGTGCGACGACGACAACACGGTTCCCGAACCGACCTCTACCTTCAAGCTGCACATCGGCGAGGGAAACATCGTGCCGATGGATTTGGGAGCCCCTGACAACTATCCTCCCGCATACATGGCGGTGCTGGTCATGGAGGATTTGCCTGCCGACGAGAAAATCATCTACGAGGGTAGTGTCTATTCAACCGAGAACCCGGAACCGGACTTGAGCGACTGCGTTTTCATTAATGACTATTCGGATTACGAGCCGTTCCTGAACTGGGACTGGGAGAAGGAGCCGCTGTATTGGCGGTGCCTGTACCTCCTCCATCCGCTGCCCGGCACGACGTATTACATGCGGGGCTATGTGCAGACAAACAAGGCGGAGTACTATTCCAACACGATTGAAATCCGCTCCAGCCTCACAGCACCGGTGGCGGAGAACCCCGACGCCTACGAGATACCCGTCATCTTCCACCTCTTTCCGGATGCCGAAGGCAACTATCCGGTCAAGGACTGGATGGTGAGGGAACAGCTGGACTATGCCAATTATGTATATAGCAACTATTTCAACCTCCCCGGGCAGACAGAGACCGGCGTGCGCTTTGTGGCCGCCACCACCGCGCCCGACGGTACGCCGCTTGAAACTCCCGGCATCGTCCACGAGAAGGAGGCCGTGGAGATAGATTACGAGAACGTCGAGCTTGACGACCGGTATATATGGGACAATGAGCATGCGCTCAATGTGTGGGTCAGCCCGATCAATAATGTGTACGAGGACGAGTACAGCATATTCGCCGGGTTCTCGTTTTTCCCCTACTTCGATGAAGACGAGATGATGGAGGGATGCGAAACGCCGTACCAGCCCGGTGTTGTCTCAGGCATATTCCTGAATACCCGGGCGATGACGATGGCCAACGATGTGAAGTCGTTCGCCCATGAGGCAGGACATTTCCTTGGATTGGAACATGTCTATATCGAGGGAGACGACTACTGCGAAGATACGCCTTGGTACGACCGGGACGCTTATCTGGAGGCCACGCAGGGCAACATCGAATATACGCGCACGGATGCCGCGACAGGAGAAATCTTCTTCTCCGACAACATCATGGATTACGAGTATGGCTTCATGGCCGGCATCACGCCCGACCAGGTGGAGCGCATCCAGTACACCCTGAAGCACGCCTACCTCATTCCGGGCGAGGCGGGCAAGGAAGATACGCCTGCGGTACGCTCCGCCGGGCAGCCGCACCGCTTCGGGGACAAGCCGGTACGGTAAACTGAAAAACATCCTGCGGATATGAATACAAGAAAAAGGAAATATACGACAACGATTCTGGCGACGGCCCTGCTGTTCTCTCTGGGCGGATGCGTGAAGGACGAGCTGCACGACACGCCGCATCCGGACAAGGGCATAGTGGCAGTGTCAATCGACCTGCCGCAGGGCGCAAGCGGGGAAGACTATACGGTAGAGATTGACGGCACGACCGCCGACGGCAAGGAAGGGCACTACACCGTTTCCGACCCGCTGCCTCCCGGCGAGTACACCGTGCTGGCCTACAACACGCCGCAGGGGTTCACCGTGACGGACGGCATCGCCCGTGTGGAGCGGACAGATGGCACGGCGCGCGCCCTCACCGACTTCATCAATCCCCTGCCGGACTATCTCTATTCGGGCACGGAGCGGATAACCGTCGTGGCGGACGACACCCTGCGCATGAACCTTGACGTGGTGCAACGGGTGCGCGACCTGCACATCGAACTGACCGTGACCGAGGGCGACCCGGAACGCATCGCTGCCATAACGGGTACGCTCAGCGGCGTGGCGGAAGCCTACGACCTGCGCAACGAAACGCTCTACGGCGAAGCGGTCAGCACACGCCCTACGTTCACGCGCAGCGGTGACAAGGTGTCGGCAGACCTGCGTCTGCTGGGAGTACTGGGCGATGCGCAGACACTGACACTTGTCCTGACCTTCACCGACGGACAGACGCTGACGGTGGAAAGTGACATGACGGAAGTATTGTCCGGATTCGGCGAAGGGGACATGACACAGACATTTGCCATAGAAGGCGGTCTGCGGACACCGTTGGAAGCGGGATTCTCCGCCACCATTACCGACTGGGAAGTGGTGGACGAAGGAAAGATAGACGTGAACTGAAAGAACTGAACTTGATATATAAACAAAAAGTATTCTAATCAACTCCTAAAAAACGATGAAAGTAAAACAGAATTTATTCCCTGCATTGCTGGTGGCCCTTGCGCTGACAGCCTGCAACACCGAAGAAGAAACCATGCAGGGGGCGGACGGACGCATCGCCCTGCAAGTGACCAGCGGCATCCAGACCCGCGCCTACGACAATCAGTGGGAAACAGGTGACCGCATCGGCATCTACGCTTTCGGGAAGGGAACCACGACCGTGGCCGACGGTTATGGCAATATCCCCTATACCACGGCGTCAGGCGGTACCACCGGCTCATTTGCACCGGATGGAACCACCATCTACCTGCCTACGGACGGCACGGAGCGCGATTTCGTGGCGTACTATCCCTACACGGCAGGTCTGACGGACGGCATCTATACCGTGGACGTGAGCAACCAAAGCAGCCAAAAGGTCATCGACCTGATGGCGGCAGCCACGCAGACAGCCGACCGCACCAACCCCAACGTGGCGTTCAACTTCACCCACAAGCTCTGCAAGATGGAATTGACCCTTAAACCCGGCAGCGGCATGACGGGAACGGAGTTGGCCGGTCTGACCGTGGAACTGACGGGACAACAGACCGCAGGCACGTTCAACGTGACGCAACCCGCCTCCGCAGTCAGCGTGACCACAGGTACGGCAACCCCGATCCCCCTGCTGACCAATGCCGACGGCACCTTCGCCGAGGGTATCGTCCTGCCTTCCGAAAGCTACCAAGGCATGTCGCTCAACATCACCCTGCCGGACGGGGCGAGCGTATTCTCCTGGCCGTTGGGCAACGCGACCGAATCCCAAAAGTTTGAGGCAGGCAAGAAATACCTCTATACCATCACAGTGAACAAGACGAACATCGACGTGACCGCGACAATCACCGACTGGGAGCCGGGCAACGGTGGCGGCGAAACTGGAGATGCTTATTGAATGAAGAATAACAGATAACAAGACAATGAAAAAGCAACTGATTTTAGCAGCAGCCGCGCTTGCATTGGCGGCTTGCGGCAACGACGAGAATTTGAATGACGGGCCGGTGGCTATCCGGCTCAGCAGCAGTCTGGAAGTGCAGACCCGTGCGGCATCGGGCATCCAAGGCAGTGCGTTTGATGAAGGCGAACAGGTAGATGTGTTCATCACGGAAGACGCACAGACACCCACAACTACTTATCCGCAGCCGCTGACTTATACCACAGGAACGGGTGGAGCGATGACTCCCTCGGTACAGCCTTACTTCCCGACCAGTGGAGAGGATGTGAACATTTATGCTTACTATCCTGCCAATACTGTTAAGGATATGAACGAGAGCGCCGAGGACGTTACTTTCACAGTGGAGGCTGACCAAAGCACGGATGCAGCTTACAAGGCCAGCGACCTGATGTTTGGCACGGCAGCCAATCCCGTCGGTCGCCAAAGCAGTGCAATCCCCGTCACATTCCGGCACCTGCTCTCCAAGATAACTGTCAACCTGACTCCCGGCGACGGCAATCCTTCGTTGGACGGTGCTACGGTTTCGTTGATGAACGTCCGCCTCGATGCACAGCTTACACCATCCGATGGTACGGTGGCAGAAGGGACGGGTACCCAGGACGAAAGTGTCACAGTGACAACCGGCACCGGCGGCAGTGCCATCATTCCCGTTCAAACCGTTGCGAGTGGCAAGCAGTTTATCCGGGTTCAGTTGCAAACAGGAGGCAACCTGTATTACACGCTGCCCCAAAATGCCACGTTCCAGGGTGGAAAGGTATATACCTACAACATCAAAGTAAACCTGACAGATTTGGAGGTAACGTCAAGCATCACCGACTGGACAACAGACGGGGACTACTTCGGCGACAGTAACGGTGAAGCCAATATGTAGTAAATTCCTACAAAAATCAGCCATCCCGTGCATTGGCGTAAGTACGGAGATACGCTATATGATATGGTGTACCGGGCGGTATCGCAACCGTCGGTGGCACAAACAGAAATACTAAAAAGCATAACAAGTATGTATAGAATCAGACATATTGCTTATTCTTTGCTGGCAGCAAGCCTTCTGGCAGCCTGTACGCAGGACGAACAGCCCTCTCTCCAAGGGGAAATGCTGACTTTCACCGCCAGTATAGAAGGCGGCGGCCTGACCCGTGCCACAGTGGACAACACATGGAGCGGCGGCGAGACCGTAGCCCTGCAAATCAATGCCGGGGGCTGGCTCGACTATACGGCAGACGCCTACGGCAACTTGACCGGCAACGACTATTATTGGCAAAACACAGACCCAGTCACCGTGCAGGGCATCTGCCCGGCCACAGCAGCGGGAAGCACGACATGGAGCGTGGAGAGCGACCAAAGCAGTTACCGGAATTATCAGTCGGGCGACCTGCTGGCGACCGAAGTGACGACCGTAAACTATGGCAATGCCGCCAACCTTACCTTTCGCCACCAGACCGCCAAGCTGGTGGTGAACATCGTGGATGGGCCGATTGTTCCTGATAATCCGGAAGTAACTGTCGGTAACAATAACCTCGCGCTCACGGGCACCTTCACCAAGCCGTCCTCCGGCAGTAGCTTCGGCACATGGACTCCGGGAGCGCAGACCGGCAGCATCACGCCGTATCGCCTTTCATACCCCAACACGGTAGCAGGAAAAACTATCAAGGTGAGCTACGCGGCCCTTGTCATTCCGCAAATCCTTGATGCAGGCACTAAACTGATAAGCATCCTGATAAACGGGCAGCTATACACTTACAAACTCCCCCTTGACATCACTTGGAAGCCGGGCTGTGTATATAGTTATACCATCACCGTGCGGGCAGAAGGCTTGGAGGTCTTAGTGGACGACACCATCCGGGATTGGACCGACGGTGACAGCGAGAACGGTAATGCGACAGACCCGGGTGACGGATACACGGTTTCCGAAGATGGTAACACCTATACCGTCTATACCGCCGACGGCCTGATGGCATGGGCGGAAGCGGCGCAGGGTAACCTGTCGCTGAATTGTACCTTGACCCATGACATAGACCTTTCGGGTACGGAATGGGAACCGGTAGGCGACAGAAACAATGTTTACACAGGCACTTTCGATGGTAATGGGCATACGATTAGCAATCTGACAATTACAAAGGAGAATCTGTCTTTCGGTGATGATTGTGGAATGTTTGGCCGTGTGGGTACAAATGCAACCATAAAGGATCTGACCCTTGAGAGTGTGCGCCTGAATGTTGGTGCTGATGGCATTCCTATAGGAGCTTTGGCCGGATCTAATCAAGGAACCATCTCGAACTGTAAGGTTTCCGGGAATATCTCCGTTACAAACAATGAAATGCAGTATGTCGGAGGCATCGTCGGGTGGATGGAATCCGGAGTTATACAATATTGCCATTCCTCGGCTTCCATTCAAGGCGGAAACTCAGAATATGTAGGCGGAGTATTGGGAGGCGAATATATAACGGCAACAGTTATCAAAGGTTGCTCGTTTTCGGGTTCAGTTACCGGTAATCGATTTGTTGGCGGCATTGTAGGATATTGCCGGTCCTTCGATAAGAAAACTGCCTGCTATTCCACAGGCTCTCTCTCTTCTACAGGTGGTTTTGCAGGCGGCATTGTCGGAGCCTTACAGTTTACCAGTGAGGCAAATGCTTGCTATTGGAGTAATTTCGATGGTGAAGGTGTCGGCTATGGTTATAACTCAAGTGAAGGAACCGGCCTCTACAAGGTTGACGGCACCACCCACACCTGGCAGATCGCCACCGAAGTGATGAACGCTGCCCTCGGCGCGGACAGCGAATATATATGGGAAACCACCGACGCGGACACGCCGCCGACCCTTGTAAAGAACAGATAAAACCTATATAAGATGAAACGACATTTTTTATTATACACTACGCTTGCCTCTGTGCTCGGCCTTGCAGCCTGCACGCAGGATGAATCCGGAATGCTGCCCGACGGCACGCAACCGCTGGCACTGACCGCCTCCATAGAGGGCGGCACCGACACTCGCGCCACGGTGGATAACACATGGAGCGGCAGCGAGACCATGGCCCTGCAAGTGAACGGTGGGGACTGGTACAATTACACGGCAGGCGCCTCCGACTATTTTACCGGCAACTACTATTGGCAGAGCAAAGACCCCATCATCGTGCAGGGCATCTGCCCCGCCACAGCCGTGGAAAGCACGACGTGGAGCGTGAAGAGCGACCAAAGCAGCGATGCGGACTATCAGTCGGGCGACCTGCTGGCAAGCGAACTGACGAACGTAAATTATGGCAGTACCGCCCACCTTACCTTCCGCCACCAGACTGCCAAAGTGGTGGTGAACGTCAGCCGGGAAGGTCTGCCCGACGCTATCGGTGCCACGGCGAGTGACATCAGCCTGGGCATCGGTGAGGATGAAAACATCTTGATGGACGGCACCTTCACACTCCCGACGGTCGGTACCGGATACGGCACATGGACACCCGGCACCACAGAAGGCAGCATCACGCCCCACCTGTCCGGGACTGCGGCAAGCGGCTGCGTCGCTACCTACGAAGCCCTTGTCATCCCGCAAACCATCAGGAGCGGAGCTTGGCTGCTGACTTTCAACGCCACGAAGGACGACGTCGGCTACGGCCCGTTCTACTACATGCTACAAAATGACACCGAATGGAAAGCCGGCTATAAGTACACCTACAATGTTACCATCACCCTCTATGGTCTTCAGGTATCGGTCGATACCGGTAGCATGACATGGGGCGACGGCGCGGATGGCAGTGGCTCGGTAGAACTGCCCATTTAATGAAGAAAGAAAATGATACGCAAAAGACTGACATATTGCATCGGAGTATTCCTCTTCCTCCTGCTCGCCTCGTGCGGCAGCAATGACAGGGGTGCCGGCACGGATGCCGCCACCTACATCCCCGATGTGCCTGACTATGCCGACGCCACGATGTGGTACACCCGCACGAACAGCACGGCGGAGCGGCCTGCGGACGTGTTCTACCTCGTCTCCACCTGGGAGACCGACTGGACCACGGACGACGGACGCACCTGCCACTATGCCGATGTGCATAATGCCACGCACCGTGCCAACATGGACAAGGAAATCTCACGCATCGCCGACTACATGGGCGAGGCGGGCGACTTCTATTCGCCCTACTACCGCCACATCACCATCGAGGGCTGGGCAACGCTCTGCGAGGACACCATCAACCGCCGCTTCCGCACCGCTTTCAGCGACGTACAGCGGGCGTTCGACACCTTCCTTGAAAAGCGTCCCGACCCCGACCGTCCCTTCGTGCTGGCAGGTTTCAGTCAGGGCGGCAAGGCGGTGGTGGAACTGCTGAAGGCGATGCCCGCCGACGTGGCGCGCCGTCTGGTGGCGGCCTACGTACTGGGCTATAAGGTGACACCCGCCGACACGCTCGCCACGGAGAACATCCGTCCGGCGCGGGGAGCCACGGACACGGGCGTGACCATCTGCTACAACTCCGTGTCCGACGTGCGCTACATCCAGCCCGTGGTGGCAGCCCCCTGCGCCATGTGCATCAACCCCGTGAACTGGCGCACCGATGCCACGCCCGCCACGCTGCATGACACCATCACCGTTAGCGTCTCGCCCGAGCACCACGTACTGGTCGTGAAAGGCTACAGCGGCTCGGAATACCAGCCCATCCTGGGCTTCCTCAATGTGGGCGACTTCCACAGCGCCGAACCGTGGCTCTACGAGGAATGCCTGCGCGAGAACATCCGGGTACGGGTGGAGGCTTATTATAAGGAACAGAGTTAAACGGATTTGAATGATACGCAAGATACTGACATATTACGCCGGACGGCTGGACGAATACCTCGGCCGCACCCACAGACAGCCCGAAGGACTGGCCACGGTGGGACTGATAGGTACGGCTGCGGAGGAGACCCCGAACAAACTGGTTGTCTCCCTGGTGAACCTTGAAAAGGAGGCTACGGGCGACAGCGTGTACATGCGGTCCACATCGGGAAACTACGCCGGGACACTGGCCCCGTTGCTGCTGAACATGCACATCATGCTTGCGGCGGTGTATGAAAGCAAGCGGTATGCCGAGTCCCTCTCGGTGCTGTCGGACACCCTGGAGTTCATCCAGTCCATGCCGAGGTTCGAAACGGAAGGACACCGCTACACGGTGGAGTTGGTTCCGATGTCCACGATGGACCTGCACAACATCTGGACGACGATGGGCGGGCAGTATCATCCTTCAGTCATCTGCAAGGTACGCGGGCTGGTCATCGACTCGGGCACGCTCGTATCGGGCAGCACGGCGGCGCAGGGAAACGAAGTGAGCGTATAACAGTAATAGTAAGGAACAGGAGGACAACAGACAATGAGCAACTACCGGACACTATACAGCCTGACCGTAGAACACGGATATTTCGACAACGGGACATGCCGTGCCCTCCGGTGCCGGATTTCTCCACGGGGTGCGGACTTATGGAGACGGCGCGGGCTGTTGTTCCGGCAAAGTGGACCCAATGCGTGGACCGTGTTGTACGACAGCGACGGAGCGGGGGTAGATACCTCTTCTGACACATTGCTGCTGGAAATGGACATCACCGATCCTGCTTTCGTGCTCTACACACGGTGGGACGGTTTTCGTCCGACATCAGCCTACGGTCTGGAACTCCCTGTGGTATCCGGTACGGTAGAAGCCGCACAGTCTATCCGGGAGACTGCCCCGAAACGGGGAATCGGCGAGGGCTTCTGCACGGTACGCATCCGCCTGACGGATGGACTGTTCCGTGCGGCGCAGGACGGTACTCCCGAGAGCTGTACGCTCGTGTTCCACGCTCCGGAACACAGGTGGGAATACCTGCTGGAGACGCACACGGACGGCATGTACGGCACGGAAGACCTGCTGATAGAGGAATATGGAGGAAAACTGACCTTCCCTCCGCCCGAGCCGGTGACGGAATACGGCAGGCGGATGCTGCGGACGGTATCCTCAGAGACTGTCCCGATGCACGAGCGGTACGCCTACCGGCTGAAGCTGACCGCCGGCGGCAACACTTCCCGCAGGCGTGTACTGCTGAAAAGCCTTCCTCTGCCGCAAGCAGGCGCGTACCTTGATGCCGCCCCCGGATTGCTCAGGCAGGTATGCAGATTGTGAGGGACAGGAATAAAGAAAGAACATAACCGAAAGAATTAATAATATGTCTAACAATTAAAACCAGTAAGCGTATGGCACAAATGAAGACACCGGGCGTGTACATCGTCGAGAAGAGCGCCTTTCCCAATTCGGTAGTCGAAGCGGCTACCGCGATTCCGGCATTCATCGGTATTACCAAGAAGGCACAGAACGGCCCCGACTCCCTGGCCGGCAAGCCGTGGAAGATCACATCCATGACGGAGTACCAGCAGTATTTCGGCGGGGCTCCTGCACCTGAGTTTGAACTGTCGGTGGTTGACAGTCCGGACACAAACTCAACCGATACATTCTACAGTATCGAGTCGGCTTTCAAAGGTGCGGATGGCAAAGGCAAATTGCTGAAAGTGGTGGACAAGAGCGGCCCGTTCTCGCTCTACTATCACATGGTGATGTTCTTCGCCAACGGCGGCGGCACCTGCTACATCGTCTCAGTGGGTACATACAATGAGAAGGCACCCGTGGACAAGGACAAAGTGAAAAATGCCCTTGAAGAAATGGAGAAGGAGCAGGAAATCACGATGGTGGTCGTTCCGGAAGCAGCCTCCACTGCGGACTGCAAGGACATACAGACCCAGGTGCTGGTACACTGCGGCAAGATGATGAACCGCTTCGCCATCCTTGACGTGCAGCCGAAAGCGAAAAACGAAACGATGGATGCCCAGATCAAGACTTTCCGCACCAATGTCGGGGCGAACTTCCTCTCATACGGCGCGGCCTACTACCCGTGGCTGAACACCTCCGTGCTTTCTGACAAGGACATCGACGGGTCGGTACTGACCTGGGACTTTACAAAAGAAGCCCCTGACATGACCCCGTTCTTTGATGCAAAATCCAAGTTCCCTAAATATTTTGCAGAGGCCTATGCCGAGATTGCGAAAGGAAAGAAAAACGAGTTGAAAGAGAAAACGAACGCAGACGGTGTGGTGGAAACAGACGAGAACAAAAAGCCTGTCATGGAAATGCAGGAAGTTCCACTGACCAATGACGAACTGGCCGTCATGAAGAACAACCTGCACAACGCTCTGCTACAGAACCTGCCTGGCTACCAGTATATCGTGAACAAGGTGAAGGACAAGCTGAACCTGCTTCCGCCTTCGGCTGCGATGGCCGGTCTCTACACGATGGTGGACAACACGCGCGGGGTATGGAAAGCACCTGCCAACGTGAGCGTGAACTATGTGAACAGCCCGCAGGTAACCATCGACAACGCCCAGCAGGAAGACCTGAACATGCCGATGAACGGCAAGGCGGTGAACGCCATCCGCACCTTCCCCGGAGAGGGCATCAAGGTATGGGGAGCACGCACGCTGGACGGCAACTCGCAGGACTGGAGATATGTCAATGTGCGCCGCACGATGATGTTCCTCGAAGAATCGGTGAAGAACGCTGCCAAGGCGTATGTGTTCGAGCCTAACGTGGCCGCCACATGGATGAATGTGCGCTCGATGATAGACAACTTCCTGCGCAGCGTGTGGAAACGCGGCGGACTTGCCGGAGCCACGGCGGAGGATGCCTACGAGATTCATGTAGGCCTGGGCGACACGATGACCGCCACGGACATCTTGGACGGTATCATGCGCATCACCGTACTGGTGGCCATCACCCGTCCGGCAGAGTTCATCGAGATCACCTTCCAGCAGCAGATGCAGAAGAGCTGATGGGGGCTGACAGAAATAACAGGATTAATAACACATTAAAAACATAAAGAATTATGGCAGAAGACGGATCAGCACAGAGCGCCGCAACGTGGCCCGTGCCGGAATTTCATTTCAGCGTAGAAATCTCCGACGTAGGAAAGATTTCCTGCAAGGAGGTGTCCGGACTCGACATGGAGTTCGATGTGATAGAGTACCGCTCAGGCGACATGCCGGGCTTCACCAAGGTGAAGATGCCGGGCCTGAAGAAGAGCGGGGATGTGACTCTCAAGAAGGCGATGTTCAAGGACGACAAGAAGCTGTGGGACTGGATCAACACGGTGAAGATGAACACCATCAAGCGTGCCAGCGTGACGGTGGCCCTCCTGGACGAGAGCGGCAGCCCCGTACAGAGCTGGAAACTGACCAACGCATGGCCGAAGAAATACACCGTGGAGGGCTTCAAGGCCGACGGCAACAACGTGTCGATGGAGACCATCGTATTGGCCCACGAGGGTGTAACGCCGGCATAGTATAAATCATTGACTGTTCAAGCATGGCTCCTGACTCGAATACTTGGAAACCGCCTGTACTCTTCCATTTCTCGGTAGAGTTCCAGTGGATGCTGGCCAGGGCCTCCGCTTCCTTTGCGGAGGTGGACGGCCTGGGTCAGGAGCTTGTGCTTGAAAGCAATGCGGCCAGGTCCGGGGAGGCTCCGGGCTATCCGAAAGGCGTAAAGGTGGGTGATATAGTGCTTAAACGCGCACTGGAACCATTGAGCGACCTGATAACGATATGGGTGCAGTGCTGCTTCAATTTCACCGAAATCGGATGGATCGAGCCGTGCAATGTCGCCATTTCCCTGCTTGACGAGGAAGGCATCATCGTGGCGAGATGGCACTGCTTGCGGGCTATCCCCATAAAGTGGAGCGCGGCGGGTCTTGACGCATCCAAAAGCGAGATAGCGACGGAGACGCTGACACTCAGATATACGAAACTGATAAGGATATTATAATGCCATTGGTCATAAAGGAAATAAACGTGAGCACGACTGTCGAGAAGAAGGTGGTTCTTCCGGAAGATGTTTCTGACAGGGTCTATGAAAGGATGAAGAAGGAAATATTGGAGGAGTTGTCTTTGATGGACAGGACGGCAGTCCCTCAGAGAAAGTCGAAAGAACGGTAAACAAGAGTAGATATGCAGACAATAAAGATCAGCGCATACACGGACAAGGATTTCAGCCGGCAGCACGGCTCTGCCCTGGAACTGCCGATGGAGCCCGAGCAGATAAGTTTCGGGAACAGCATCCATTATCGGGATGACAGACAGCTCGGGAGCACCGGAGGCGATATAAGGTTCGAGAAATACGGCCCTGCCACGCTCTCGCTGAAATTCACCATAGACTGTACCGGCGTCGTGGAGGGGACACTGCCGGGTGACAGCGTGTATGACAAGGTCAATGACCTTGCTGACCTGCTTTATGTCTATAACAGCGACGGCCACAGTCCCTCTTATGTGGTCGTGACATACGGAGAGCTGCTTTTCAAGGGCAGGCTGGAGAAGATGGATACGAAATATCAGCTGTTCTCTTCAGGCGGAGTCCCTCTGAGGGCGACAGTCTCCCTCGTGTTCAAGAGGTTCATGACCGGCAAGGAGGAGCGCAAGAAGTTCTCCAAGCAGTCGCCCGATATGTCGCGGCTCGTCACCGTCAAGGAAGGCGAGACCCTCCCTTACCTCTGCCACAGGCTGTACGGCGATTCCCTGCTTGTGCGCGAGGTGGCGAGGTTCAACGAACTGGACAGTTTCAGGAACATACCGGCGGGGACACAGCTGCTGTTCCCTCCGCTTAAAAAGAATTAGGAACAAGGAAAAAGAAACAACGATATGGCCGACTCACCATCGAAATACTCCGACCGCATCCTCGCCTGGACAGTCTATGCAGGTGGCACCCGGCTCGACGGCTCCTACGAGCTCGTCTCGGCCCGCATACGCCTCGAACTGAACCGCATCGGCAAGGCCACCCTCTGCTTCAACGCCGGGGACATGGACGCGCAGACCTTCGATGAGAGCGATTCGGACAGCTTCAAGCCCGGCAATGCCATCCGCATCGACGCGGGCGACCTGAACGACCAGAAGACCCTGTTCGAGGGCATTATCCTGCAGACGGGCATCCGCATCGGCAAGGGGCACCGCTCCATGATGGTGGTGGAGTGCCGCGACAACGCCTGGCCCGCCACGCAGGGACGGCACAACCGCATCTTCGAGAAGAAGAAGGACAGCGAGATGATCAGCGAGGTGCTGTCCGCTTACGGCAGCGTGTCGGTGGACGGCACGGACTACCAGCATCCGGAGATGGTGCAGTATTACAGCACGGACTGGGACTTCGCCCTTTCCCGTGCCGACGCCTGTGGCATGTTCATCCTGACCACGGGAAGCAAGATAAAGATATTCAAGCCCGAACCGGGCGCGTCGGCTGTGCTGACCGTCACCTGGGGCAATGACCTGATTGCCTTCGACTGCGGACTGACGGCGGGCGACCAGTTCTCCGGCTACGATGCCGTGTCGTGGAGTCCGGCGGAACAGAAGCAGGTCAAGGCGACCGCATCGGCACCCTCCCTGAACAGCCAGGGCGACCTGAAGGCAGGCGACCTCTCCACCGACGGTAACATGCTGCTCCAGACCGATGCGCCGACCGACAGTGCGGTGCTGAAGGCATGGGCGGACAGCCTGGCCCTGAAAGCGGAACTGGCGCGTTACCGGGGAAAGGTCAGCTTCTACGGCGCGGCGGAGGCCGTACCCGGCTGTATCATAGAACTGAAAGGACTGGGCAGCCGGTTCAACGGCAACGCCTTCATCGGCTCCGTGACCCACATCATCGAGAAGAACGAATGGATTACAGAGGCGGGCATCGGGATAGACCCGGCAAGCATCACAGATGAGCCGGATGTGGTGAGCCCTCCTGCGGCGGGACTGCTGCCCGGCATGGAGGGGCTGCATACGGCGGTGGTGAAGAAGCTGGACGGAGACCCCGCCGAAGAATGTCGCATACAGGTGGAACTGCCCTGGCTGGAGGGCGACAGCAAACTGCTCTGGGCGCGGCTCTCCACGCTCTATGCCACGGGCGGCTCCGGCGCGTTCTGGCTGCCCGAACCGGGCGACGAGGTGCTTGTCGGCTTCGTGAACAACGATCCCACGCACCCGGTCATCCTTGGTGGGATGTACGGCAGCAAGCACAAGCCGCCGTATGAGTACACGGCGGAAAACCAAACGAAAGCCTTCGTCACCCGCGAGAAACTGCGGATAGAGTTCGATGAGGAGAAGAAGATAATCACGGTCTCCACCCCGGGAAACAACAAGGTGGAACTCAGCGACGACGGGAAATCCATAACCCTGTCCGATGTCAACGGCAACGAGTTGAAGATGGACAAGGACGGCATCGCCCTCTCGTCGGCAAAGGACATCAAGCTGACGGCGAAGGGCAACATTGCCCTCGACGCCACGATGAAGCTCACCGGCACCGCCAAGCAGGATGCCGCGCTCGAAGGAATGAACGTCACGGTGCAGGGCAAGGTGGGCGCGACCGTCAAGGGCAACGCCACCGCCGAACTCTCGGCATCCGGACAGACCACCGTCAAAGGGGCGATGGTCATGATAAACTGACGACGAACCGAACGAAATATCAAACTCGTTTGAATATTTCTGAGGTGAGGAGGAAGAAAACCCGAAGGGTTAACTGACGAAAAAGAAATACGATATATGAACGGAAGTAGAACATATAAGACAGAAAGGAGGAGCCTATGCCACCCGCTGCAAGACTGACCGACATGCACACCTGTCCGATGCAGACGCCCGGACTGCCGCCCATCCCTCATGTGGGGGGGCCGATCGTGGGCCCCGGTGTGCCGAATGTGCTGATAGGCAAACTGCCTGCGGCGGTCGTGGGAGATATGTGCGTATGCGTCGGACCGCCCGACAGCATCGTCAAAGGCTCCGCCACGGTAATGATAGGCGGCAAGCCCGCCGCCCGCATGGGCGACACCACTGCACACGGCGGCTCAATAGTACTCGGCTGCCCTACGGTGATGATTGGAGGATGACAGTATAAACGAATAAAAAGCAGTAAATTATGAGATATTTTACCTTACAGGAATGTATCCACTCCGATACGGCAAAGGCACGGGGCATCGACAACACGCCCGGTGCCGAACACGAAGCACACATCGTGGAGAGTATAGAGACCTTGATAGACCCGCTGCGCGAGGCGTGGGAAGCGTATTGCAGGCAGCACGACTTGGGCAAAGTGGGCATCCGCATCTCCTCCGGCTACCGTGGACCGGAACTGAACGCAGCTGTGGGCGGCTCGTCCACCTCGGCGCACTGCCACGGTTATGCCTTCGACCTCGTGCCGACAAACGGGAAGATGAGGGAGTTCAAGCGCTTCTGCCGCACATTCCTTGCCGACAAAGCCTTCGACCAGTGATTTCCGAAAAAGAAAACGATCAGGGTGTGCCCAACTGGATGCACGTGGGCTACAAGCATCCTGACGGAGTGCGGCAACGCCGCCAGTATCTATCGATGATAGGCGGAAAGTATTATCCCATGACTAATTGATAAATGACAGAAAATATGAAGAAAAACAGATTATTTACAACAATATGCCTCATGGCGGCAATCCTGTTCACCGCCTGTACACAAGACGAACTGGCCGAGCAGGGCAACACCCTGCCCGACGGCGAATACCCCTTGCAGATAGGTAGTGTCAGCATCACCGCAGAGGCGAGTGAGGAGCCGTGGACGCGCGTCAGCGAAAGCACAGACGGGAAAAGCAGCGTGTGGGAAACAAACGACGAGTTCTATGTGAAGTTCGAGGGCAGCGACGAGGTGGGCATATACAAGATAACCGATGCCGCAACGGGTGCGGTGGAACCTGTCAAGTCTATCTACTGGAAGAACACGCAGCCTGCCAACATTATTGCCTGGTATGCCAGCCCGCAGCCTAATTCAGCCAACCGGATGAACCTCCGCAACCAAGATGACGGCTTGGCCTACGTGCTGCGGGCCACGGCAGATAACGCAAGCTACGACACCCCGGTGTCCTTGCAGTTCACCCACCAGCTGGCCAAGGTGCGCGTGGTGACCAAGGGCACAGTCAATGTACGGCATATTGCTGTAACTAATGCTCCATTAGGTTGTTCTGTGCAGGATGGAATTGTAACATCTGGAGTAAACGAACCCGTGGACAACTATTTATATGAAACTAAATACGAGGGCATAGGCACCTGCTGGGAAATCTGCCTGCCGCCTTGTAGCGTACAGCAGTTCATGGTTATGTCGGAAGCCGGTGGTTCTAGCTACTTCGACATAGACAATTCCGTAACCTTGGAGGCTGGCAAAGTTCACACCATCACGATTACAGCTGTCATCGACGGTACGCAGACTATTGACCTCTCTACGCTGACCGACACTCGCGTGATTAACGATAATGGTACTTACTATGTTACCGGTACAGGTCAATACGGCATACGAGTGACGAATGGAAATCCCAACATCTACCTGGAAGATGCACAGATAAGCGTGTCGGGCGGTCATGCCATCAGCATCACAGACAATGCCAGCCCCACCATTCATGTGGCAGGGACAGATAACAGCGTATCTGTAAATAGTTCAACCTATGGGGCAGGGATTTATGTGGATGAAACCAGTAGCGTTACAATAAAAGGCACAAGTACAAGCGATGCCTTAACCGTTACCGGAGGCTCTGGCAGTGCAGGTATTGGAGGTTATACGTCCTCCGATTATGATAGCCACCCATGTGGTAACATAAGCATAGATAATGTGACATTGAATGTCACTTCTACACGCCCAGCTGTTACGGGTGGATATGCTGCTGCAATAGGTGCTTGCGGAGATGAAACGGTCGGAAGTATAACAATCAGCAATGCCGTAATAAACGCAAATAGCGGTGGTTTAGTGAATCAAAGCGGTGCATCCATTGGCGGAGGAACATATAATGCTATAGGACAGACATCTTTTGACATCACCATTTCCAATTCGGAACTTCATCTGTCGAAAGATTGTTCCTATGCTTCCTATATCGGGCAAGGTGGTGCAATGGGGGCGATGGAATCAAATTACGCAATAATCTCAACGGCCAAGATAACCAATAGTACCATCCATAATGAAAGTGGGACTGAGATAACGCAATAAGTTTGGTTTCCCGAAGTGCCACTTTGACTGCATCGAAGTGGTACTTTGGGAAACACAAAGTGAAACAGAGTTAAGCGAACATAGTATTAACATTCTAAATTTTACGACTATGCCATTCTGGAAGAAAGCGTATCAGAAAAAGCAAGGGGTCTATTATCCCCAAGCCGTCTTGGGCGACATTGCGGACGTGATGCACACCCGCATGGCACAAGGCAAGAGCGTCCACATCAAAGTAATATGTATTTAGTAATGTTTGCGAACATATTGAATTAGAATCACGGATAAAATTATATGACCTCTGATATGAAAACGATCGAATTTAAAAAACAATATCCTAGGATTTTGTTACAACAAAAAAGCAATGCAAAAACTAGGTTGCAAGATAACAGAAAAAATTCTATTAGACAAAATAAGATAATTCATAGAATTTATAACTTTCAAAGCAAAAGCGTACAATTAAGCAGAACAGGCAAAACACAAAAAGCATTGACCATTAAACGTAATAAAGAGCGTGATAGGAAATATGCTTCACTATTTCCCTTGGATTTTTCATTTCCTTCACAATTATCAAAAACTGATGTTTATTTAGGAGGAGCTGAATTAGAGTATAGAAGTCATGGAAATATTATTTTAAAGATAGGAAATAATGTACCTTTAAGTGATGATGATAGAAAATTTATAAGAAAAGGAATTAAAGGTATTAGTTTAGGTTTATTTATTGATAAATCTGATTTAAAGACAAAAACACAAATGCAAGGAAGACATTGGGCTTTAACTATAGAAACTTCTATAAATGATGAAATTGATGCGAACGGGCAAATGCCTGTTGCTTTAGAACTTATTATTGGAGGATCTCATGGCGCAACAATTAATGACTTAATCACTGGATCTGAAGATGCTGCAAATACTATAGAATCATTAGATCTAAATCAAGGAGGAATATTTACCATTGAGAATTTTGGAAGAAAAGTTTGTGAAAATGTATCCAAAAAAGAAAATAGACAAATAAAAGCACAAAAAGCTATAGATGGAACAACTTTTAAAAAAAAGTCAGCAAATCAAAGTAAACTGAACAATCTTTCTGCAAAAGTTGAATGTAATCTTAATGGCAAATCCATTAAGGACGAAAAATGGGGACTACAAATTACAATGGGGATTCCGTTGGATGAAATTCATAAAGTAGGACACGTCTTAGAAAAGCATTTATTAACAGACACAAGTAGTATCCCATATTCAAGCGATTGTATTTTAACTGGTTCTGATATTGTAAAACAATGGATTGGTAATCAATACTATCGGTTAATAATAAATCAAAAATGGAATCGTGAGCAAAATCAGCCATTTGATAATATGAATCCTGAACACATCGCAAAAATGGATGAAATAGAAAAATCTTCTATTCCACAATTTATTTCTAAACTGAGCTTGACATATAAAAAACAAATTCCATCTTTAAATACACTAGATGGATTAGCCAAAGTAATAGCAGCTTATATTAGGGGAGTTAACAATCCTCCTCAACAAGGTCCTAAACATCTAATGAAATTTGTAAATAAAAATCCCTTGCAAGCGGTGATAGCTAATGCAGTTGATGGGAAAGGCGAGAAAATGTACACAGATTTAAAAAATACATGTGTCGATATAATAATTAGCAATGCGGGTGTAAATTCTGTATATACATGGGATGGGATTTCTTTATCCATTACAGAATGGGGCAAAAAAATGAAAGAAAACAATATAGATTTAGTTGCTTTATATGATGCCAGATATCGTTCTGCTCAAATAGGTAATTTGTCTAGTTTAAATGATGTAGAATCTGCTAATACATCATTTAGAAAAGCACCGGTTATAGAATATAGAGATCTTGGATCAATAACACTTTCAAAAATGGCTGATATTTTCAGAAGTTTAAAAGAAAAAATTGATGCTTAACAGTGATTTTATATTTCCTATTTCATTGAATCTATAACTTAATTGGGCAAATGGTTATGAGGTTTCAGTACTATGTATATTTCATTTGCCACCAATGTTATGATTAATAATCCAAACTAAATCAAAGTAGTAACAATAGAAAGAAACGAAATATGAACGAAGACAGGACATTCCTCGGCAACGGATGGATCTTTCCTCCGGCATTAGATAGGGACGGCATACCCACACGGATGTCCGCCTATGAGGAGAACATACACCAGAGTCTGTGGACGCTGCTGAGCACCTCGCCCGGCGAGCGCGTCCACCGCTACGACTACGGCTGCCCCGTGCGGCGGTACGTGTTCGAGATTATGGACATCTCCACGCAGACCCTGCTACGTGATGAGATAGAGCGGGCAGTGGTGATGTTCGAGCCGCGTGTGGACCTGAACCGTGTGGACTTCGAGACGGACGAGGCGGCAGGCATCCTGCGCATCATCCTCGACTACACCATCCGACGGACAAACCGCCGCACCAACATGGTCTATCCTTTCTACCTCCACGAAGGCACCGACCTCATCGGGGTTATAGGATAGGACGAATGAAAGAAAACGAAACAAGATATAAAGTGTTCTTTACAGAACAACGGCTGCGCTTCGGCTATGCCGTTCAAGCAAGCTTGACGGACATTGCTCTCAGCTTGCACGTTCTTTGACATACTGGAAAAAGAAAGGATAATGGAAATGCGGGGATTCTATGGGAATTGTAGTACCTTTGCGGCAGGACATAAAAAAACCCGGATTCATCACCAGTAACTGAAAGCTGGGAGAGGAACGCCCGGGACTGCGGTGCAAAAGTACAAAAAATATGGAATACAACAAGCAATTCTTCGAAAAAGTTTTCTCTACCAAGCGAATGGAGAGATATTTCAAATTGTATCCAGACAATGAGGTCCGGGCGATACTTCATTACCGGTGTAACCTTGAATTGACAGAGGCGTTCTACACAAGTCTGTCGGTTTTTGAGGTAACATTGCGCAATGCCTTGTGCCGTGAATTGGAGACCATGACAGGCAGGGAGGACTGGTATGCTGTATTCCCGACCACTCCCGGTCTGACAAGGCTGAACTACTATATTACCCAGGCCAGCAAACAGATATCAGGAAGGCATGAAAGCATCACGCCATCAAAGATTGTTGCAGAACTGACACTTGGATTTTGGGTTTCCCTGCTGAACAGCGAATATGAGCGTCTGCTGTGGAAAGACCTGCGCAGGGCGTTCCCCTTCATGCCTAAGAAGGAACGGAAAAGAAAGAATGTATCGGCACCGCTGAATACATTCCGGACGTTCCGCAATCGTGTATTCCATAACGAATCCATCTGTTGGAACCTGAACCGTGTGGAGGAAATCCACAAGGAGATGACAACGGTCATGGGCTGGATAAACAAGGACGTCCCCGGTTGGCTTAGCCATATAGACCGTTTCGATGCAGTCTGTAGCAACATTCGAGCTACGATGGGCTGGAAATAATATAAAGATTTTCTTACCATTATCCGCTTCCCTTGGCTATGCTTCGGGGAGCGTTTTCTTTTTCCAGATGTAAACGGACAAAAAATGAAAGATTATATAACCATATAAGTAATGACACTATGAGCGAGAAGCCGACATACGAACTGAAAGGCACGCTGCGGGAGGACTGCATGAGGGACACCGCGACGCTGGAGGATTTCCGCGCCCTGGAGAGCGACTGGCAGGAACTCTTCCGGTGGCTGATGTCCGTGAGCGGGGACATCCCCTTCATCAATGCGGATGGCAAGGAGGAAGGACATCTTTCAGCCCTATGGGAGAACCATGTGCTGGTGGTGCTGGTGGAAATCCTGCGCAAGGATCTTGACGGTTATGTCACCTCGTTCGTGGACGGTCAGGGCACTCTGGCCCAGAAACGCTACACCGAGAAGCTGACGGACCGCTATACGGACTGGACTTCGCGTTTGGACCGATTCATCCGGATGTCACACGGTTACAACCCCGACAGCCCCGCCATGCAGGTGGCCGAGGAAATCAGGGGGCGGCTCCTGTCCGCTCTCCCCTCCGATGGGGACGGTACCGCGCGGTGGCGTCCTTTCTTCATGGACAACCGCAACCAGCCCTACTACCGGATGCTCGGTGCACTGGACGACATACAGGAAAAGGCGGAAGAGTACATCGCCCGCATCGAGTCCGGCGGGGATATGGACGCCTCGCTCGCCTTGTTGCTGACCATGACCCGGCATTACTGCGGCATCGTATCGACATTCAATGCCCGCTTTTCCGGCTGGGCGGAGTTCTACCGGAAAGAAATCCTGAACGACGAGCTGAGGGAAGCCGTGCAGGACAGCACCTATATCGCCGTCGAACCGGACAGAGACAAGGCCGGAGGTACATTTTCCTTCCCGAAAGGGACGGAGTTTCTGGCAGGCAAGGCAGCCAACGGTGATGACCTGCTTTATGCCCTTGACGAAAAGTCATACATCGTGCCCGCCGTGCTCTCCACGGTGCAGACCGTGTTCAGGCACAACGACAGGCTGTATGCAGCCTCCCTGCTGTCTGAGGAGAACCGTTCCGCCCGCCTTTTCACGGAAAGCGGCGTGACCTCCACGGAACTGGAATACGGCTGGCTGGCCACCTCCCGTAGCATTATCCTTTCGGAGGGGGTACGTCAGGTCAGTGTCGGTTTCTCCCTGATGACGGACAACGGTACGGCCGTTCCCGACCTTTCAGGGACATTCGGCGGTGACACAGCCTCTTTCAACCTGTATGTCAGTGGAGAGGAAGGCTGGAAACCGTTGCCATACGGGTTGGAATACAGCCCTGCGGACAGCCGTATCGACTTTGTTTTTACCCTTGCGGAGGGCGACCCTGCCCCCGTCCCCTGCAGTGAAGACCTCCATGGGCTTCGCACGGAATATCCTGCGGTGAAGATACTTTTCGCCGACAGGAAACGGACGGATATTCTTCCGGCAGGGCTTTATATCAGGAATATACATATCCGCACATCGGTGGAAGGCATCCGCAGCTTCACGCTCCGGGGTGACCTGGGCGACATGAATCCTGGACAGCCCTTCTATCCGTTCGGCCCGTTGGGAGAGCGCGGCGGCAGGCTCGTGTTCGGCCATCCGGAGGCGGCGATGAAGGACACCGTGAAAGTCTCGCTGAAAGGGATGTGGAACCGTCTGCCCGAAAAAGGCTTCCGGGAAATCTACCGCCATTACGGTACAGGCACGCCCATCGACAGCGCTTCCTTCAAGGTAGCCTGCGAATGGCAGGAAGGCGACACCTGGCGGCAATGCACGGATTCGCCGGTAGCACTGTTCGGCACGGCGGACAAGGGTGAAGTTTGCGAGCGGGCGGCAATAACGCTCAATCTTGGCAGCACGCCCGGTTATAAGGCCTCGCATAACCGGAACGGTCTTTACCGGCTCACGCTCTCGTCGCCGGAAATCGGCTTCGGCATGAACGAATATTACCGGCTCTATGCCGATGTTATGATGCAGAACGCCAAGGAGAAGGAGAAAAACCATATCCCGGTACCGGAAATGCCGCAGGTGCCTCTGATTGCCGACGCGTCTTTCGGGTATGTGGCGGAAGAGACATTCAGGCCGGGCGACACCTGCGGCTCATTTCTGTTCACGGTGACGGAGACGGCGGATTACGAGAAATATGCCGGAGACACCGGTGGCGGGATGCCCCTGTTTGTCCCCCAGACTGTTGATCCGTCATTGGTATTGGGCTTCACGGACCTTGGTGACACGAGCCGCATCAGGCTCTATTTCAGCCTGCGGTATGTCATGAACGGCAACATGGCCCCTGACCGGGAAAAGCAGAACAAGTGCATGAGCATATCTTTCCGTCCGTGTGGCGGGCACTGGGAGAAGATTGAAGCGGAAGACATCTTCTGCGAGGAAACCGGTGGCCTGACACGCAGCGGCTTTATGGAAATACGGCTTCCCGGACGCGGGGATGGAACACGGGGATGGCTGAGGTTAGGCTTTGAAGGAGATGTCCCGACCGATACCGCCGTTGACGGTATATGGCTCAACTGTTTCCGCGTTACGGCGGAGAACGGCGACGGTACGCCCCTTCCTGCCGGAAGCATAGCCGCCCCATATAGGGAGGACAGCCGCATCAAAACCGTTTTACAGCCCCTGCCCGGATATGGAGGCAAACCGGCCGAGACGGTGGAGGATGCCGGAACCAGGGAGCGCATACGCATCTCCACCCGTGGACGGGCCGTCTGTCCGGGAGATTACGAAGCCCTGATATTGGAACATTTCCCCGACATAGAGAAAGCGTGCTGTATTCCATCCGTGACGAAGGATGGCGAGACAAGGATTGTGGTCTTCCCCATGCCGGAGAAACGCGTTTACCCGTTGCTCCCGCTCTGGAAACTGACTGAGATACAGGAATACATCTCTGCAAAATCTTCTCCGTTCGCCGTCACGAAAGTCGTCAATCCGGTGTACGAGCCGATAGATGTACGGTTCAAGGCCGTGGTGCGCGAAGACGTGCAGGACAGCGGAGAGGTCAGGCGCAGGCTGAAACGGCGCATACGGCGGTTTTTCTGCGGTTGGCTTCTGGATGGCGTGCTGCCCGACTTGGGGATGCGCTTCTCGCACGAAGCCCTGCGGTCGCGCATAGCCAACGACGAATGTATTACGGATACCATCCTGCTCGATGTGTCCGGAACCGGTTTGAAGGTCATGCCGGACGGCAGCGACACCTGGTATTCAGCTTCCCGCACGGAAGGAGTGCTTTATGTCAAGGACATAAGCATCGAATTGGTGAAGAACCGTTCAGGCGTGGATGAAGCGCGTGTGGGGAATGACTTTATGATAGGATAATGAAAGAATAACAAGAAAATGACAAGATATATGGACAGCAGATACAAGAACCGCGAGACGCTCAAGTCGTATTTCCGCAAGGGGCAGGTTCCTACCGAGGAGCAGTTTGCCGCCTTGATTGACTCGCTGTACAATGTCAGCGAGGACGGATGCCTGACTGTTTCAGAGGACGAGGGGCTGAAACTGTACCCCACGGGCAATGAGAGAACCGTCGCTTCGATTTACCGGGAGAAACCCGTTTCTCCGGAAGACAGACCGCTGTGGCGCGTTACGCTCGGTGATGACGGCTCACTGGCCGTGAGCGACGGTCATGACGGGAAAAATATCCTGCTCATCGGCACGGACGGCGTGACTGTTCCGGGGGAACTGAAGGCGGGCAGATATACGCTTCCGGACAAGGGCCGGGAGGAGGAGACCCCGGACGGGTTCGGGACCTTGCAGGTCAAGGCTGACGGCCGCTGGCACGATCTGCCGGTGGAAGCCGCCGCAGGCAGGCCGGGCACCGGATGCCGGGTATATCGCATTTCAGCCTGTTATCACCATCCCCGCAGCGGGAAATATTCTTATTGTGAGGTCACGGCCTCCCATTCGGACGGAAGCCGGTGCAGGCTGCAGTCCGTACAAAGGCACTGGTGGGGATGGTCGGGCAAGATCAAGCTCCGCTGGCAGGAACATGACGGCAAACTCTATCTCCAGATGCGGAGCCGCCGTACACGGCGCGGGGCGGAGTTCATCCTGTGCCGGATCGAGATGCTGTGGGAAATGTAGGGACAAAGAAATCAAAGAACTATGGCAGACAGACCGTTGTACATAACACGACCCGAGGGGGACGACCTCTATACCCTTCTTCAACGCAGGACGCTCGATGAACTCCAGCGTCTTTCGGGAGAGGTGTGGAGCGACTATAACCCGAGTGATCCCGGCGTGACCGTGGCCGATGCGGTGGACTATGCCTTGACCGAGACGGATTACAAACTGGGCTTCGCCCTGGAGGACTACCTCTCTGACCCGGACGGGACATGGCAGGTGGGACGGTACGGGTTGTTTCCCGCTTCCGAGGTCTATCCCTCTGCCCCGGTGACGGCAGATGATTACCGCAAGCTCGTCCTTGCCCGTTTTCCGATGGTACAGAATGTGGCGGTCACGGCAGACACGGACAAGTGCGCCTATGACTTCACGCTCCGGCTCTCCCCGTATTTCAATGACGAGGATGGGATTGTCAGGAGGATACGGAGTTTCCTGAACCGCCACCGTAACCTCTGCGAGCATATCGGCAGGATCGAGGTGCTGCATCCGAAGGAATTGACCTTTTCCGCCGAATTGGAGATACTTCCCGGTTACAATGCCACGGAGATACTGGTACGGATTTACTGGACGGCGATGCAGTATCTTTCCGGCTCGGTCCGGTTGGAGATGGACATTCCGGGCAGTCCTGAGAAAGGTTACGGCTTTGACACCTGGTATGACGGTCCGGTAAAGGATGTGCGGGTGACAATCCCACAGCAGGCTGACACCCAGCGGGAACTGTATTGGAAACTGTGCGGCATCGAGGGTGTCAAATACTTCAAGACTTGCTGGTTCAAGGACCTGGGAGGACACATCGTGACGGACTTCAGCGGCGGATATGCGCTTGCGATACCGGACGACTGCAAGGAGGTGACGGTGCTGACAGGAGGTGAACGGGCCGACATTGACATGGATGAACTCAAGGAGAGGCTGAAAGCCCTGTACTTCATGCGCTCCACATTGCGTATGCGGGACTTCATGCAGAAACATGGAAGGGGGATGCAGGAGAAGGATGTCCCCGTGCAGGAGACGGCACGCAAGGCGCGTTACAGGAATGTCTATGGACATTACCCCGTGGCCGGGGATCTGCCCCGCTGCTACCGCACTTCCGAGAAGGATTTTCCGGGCAGCGCCACCGGAAAGGAAAAAGCGGAAGCGTTGAACTTCGGCAGTTACCTCAGTCTGTTCGACCTGCTGATGGAGCGGGGCATGGGAGAACTGAAAGGATTGAGGCGGCTTCTGTCGCTGAGGGACACGGACGCTCCCTCGCATGTTCCGTTGTTGGCGGACAAGGATATAGATATAAAGAGGCTGAAGAACAGACAACGGGATGTCTCGGCCTTGAAAAACAGATATATGGATTTTCTCGACGGGCTGTATGGTGTGGAAAGCGCACCGGTCTGGCTCCGTGAGTTCGAATACTACGGCAGTTCGGAGGACGACAGGCTTCGGCGCAGGATGGCTTTCCTCCGGGAGGTTCCACGTCTGCTGCGTGACCGGTTGAAAGGCATGGATGTCACGGGCACATACGGCGGGGAGAATGTCCCGACAGTCAAATGCTGGCTCTCCCTGCTGCTGGACTTCAACTGCTCCGAGGAGATTTCCGTGGGCAACATCCTGCCGGGTCACAACCTGATCCTGATGGGCGACGGGGAACGCGGGCAGCGTGTACGCGAACTGATGAGTTCGTCCATGATAGACGACTCCCTGTTTACCGCTGATACGGTGGAAACGGTGGAGCCTGACGAACCGCCGGCGACAGAAGCGGAGAAACTGGACAGGGATGAGGAACTGAGGCGCAACCTGCCGATTTTCAACTCCAACTGGATCAGCGGTTCGCTCTTCCGGGAGGGGATCCGTTTGAGTGCCTACAACCTTGTCCGGACCTGGAACAGCGAGTGGCTCCTGGTGTTTCAAGGACGGGAAGAGCGGCTGCGGATGAATCTCGGCCGTTCGGATGACAAGAAGAAACTGTGCCGGTGGGCCAACACCCTGTGCCGTTACCTCCGGGAACTGAACCGGCAGTGCGAGGCCGTATATGTGGTGGAGAAGAGCCTGTTCGAATCGGCAGATCCGCTGACGGTACTTCTGGTGTTTACCGGCTGGACGGCGCGGACACGCTCCATGAGGTTCAGGAATGCGTGCGAGCAATTGGCGCGGTCGGTTCTCCCGGCACACATCAGGATGGAGACCTGCTGGCTTCGTGCCGCGCAGATGCAGCGTTTCGAGGAGTGTTACCGCAAGTGGCGTGACTGTCTGGCCGGCAGGCTTCCGGAAGATATGAAGCCTCTCCTGCAAAAGGCGATGATGACGGTCATTGAAAAGGCCGCCGTTTCCGGGCATGGTGGTTCCGCCGCTGCTCCCGGTATGGAAGAATGACAGAAACATGTAGCATGAGGATATACAGATGACAGTGATTGACAAAATATCGTTCCGGTTCCGGATGGCGGACGAACAGTTCGCCAGGAATCTCTATGCGGACTGGGACGGATTCTGTCGCCGCTGCGTCACGGATATACTGGAGGAGTTTTTCTCCAAGTATGACAATAAAGGAGACTACATAGAGGTGGACCGCCTCGATCTCGATTTGGGAAGCATACCGCAGGAGAAGTTTTATGACGAGTTTCCGGCAAGATTGCGGGAGACTTTGGAGAGGAATTTTGTGCCGTTTGCCACAGAACAGCCGCTTGCATCTTCTGGTGATGAAGGTACGGCTGCGGGCATCCTTGGCCGGAATGCAACATCTCTTGTTGTGGAAAAAAGTTTCGAGAACCTGTTGCATTACCTGAAACATGGCTTTTGTTTCCCTGAATGGGCCGGCAGTGACTTTGGTTTGTATGAGGAAGTCCGGCACTTTATGGAGAAGGCGGATTACCGGGAGAGATTATGTGCAGTATTGGCCGGACATCCCCAGGCGCTTGCAAGGTTGCTGCTGCAACTGGAAAGTCATCAGACCGGTAAAATCCTGTCCGGCGCAGTAGGCGCATCGGATGCGGTTCCGCTCCTTTCCCTGTTCTTCTCTCCCTCTTTTCCTGCAGGGCAACGCGAACGGCAGCGGATGCTCGCCTTGATGCTGGAACATGTCCCGCAGGAGGTGGTGCGTTTCATCCACGGGACGCGGGAGTCCGGAAGTCTGGACAGCATGGCGGAACTCCTGGAGAATCCCCATGTCCGGCGCATCATGGCCGCAGAGACAGAACACCATGCGGAAATCGGCCTACCGGAATACTGGTACCGGCTCTATGGCTGGCTACTGGAATACTATCCCTTCAACGGCGTGCCGATGTTCGGCGACAAGCGGCATTTCCGCCTGCATCTGAACCGCAGCCTGCTTTCGTTCATACACAAGCGCACCTATTCTGCCTACATATCGAAGGCCGGACTGACCGTGCAGTTCCTGCAGGAGGTCTTCGGCACGGACTATTGTCTGACGGTACTCGATATCATCTACCGCCGTCAGCGGCTCAACCCAGACGGCTCGCCCGAAAGCGGGGACAGTTATGTGTGGGAACTCTATTACATGCTCCTGCGGTTGTCGCTGATAGAACCGGCACAGCAAGGGACGGAACAGCATAAGGCGGTGGACGACGGGGCTGTTTCCGGTGTCTCCGCCGAATCGCTTGCGGCCCTCACGGGTCGGAGAGTCCCGTTCAGTACATGGCTGGAAGATGCGGACATTCCCCATTCTGCGAAAAGGGACCTTCTGGAACGGCTGGCCAGGGAAAATCCGGAATCCCTGCTGCACTGGATAAAAGGCCGTCCAGACAAAGGGCATCTAAGGCTGTTGGCTTCCCTGTTGGCCGGAACTCCGGCATTGACATGGCTCTCCGGCAGTGTCTCACTTCTGCTTGCGGAGACAGTATCGTCATTGATGGACAGGCTCGACAGGATTCAGCCTAAGGTCTCGTGGCTCAAAGGAACGGAACAGGACAAACTGGAGACTATTTTCACCCTTTCCATTCTGTCCGGCATCGCCGACAATACATTCTCTGCGTCAGATTCCGTCAGCGGACAGTTGCTGCGGATAGCGGAGAGGCTGTATAAGGAAATTACGGGGATGAAGGTGGTAATATCTGCCGACGGGAATACGGTTCCCGGGCAGTTGCTTGATTTTGTCGATGTGCTGTCCTCCGCAGGAATGGTGACGGACGACGGAACACAAACATACAACAAGGACATTCCGGACAAGGCATCCGAAAACGGGTACGGCATATCATCCTTGCAGGAACTCCTTTCCGGGAACCATGTCCCGGAGGATGCGAAACGGAGAATCCTGCTCCAATGGTTCGACACATACCGGGGTGACGAAGCCCGTTTCCTGTCCGCATTGGATGCCGGGCACCTGATGGAAAGCGTAGTCCGTATATTGGGCGGTACAATGCTCCGGAAGACGGTCATGCGGATGGCTGCCGACCGCACAGACACCTACGAGGCAAAGGAAGACAGTACACCCGTCTTTCTGTTGGATTGGCTCACAGACAATATGGCGGACATCGCTAAAATATTCTCCCGGACAGAGACTGACTTATGGATTTCCCTGCTCCGGTGGATGGCTGATTCAAAGGGCATCAGGAATACCGTATCGGACAACGGAGCTATGGATGCGGCATCACTTCTGCTCTGTGCGTTGGATGACGGCAGGGAAATTACGACGGACAGGCTCGACAGGCTTGCTGTACTCACCCTGCACAATTCTCATTCCCGTACCGATGCGGAGGTCAATGCTATACCGGCATTTTTGTCCTATGTTCGGAAGTGGACACCCTATGCCCACTGGACGAACATGGACGATGCCCTGGCAAACACGGTTCAGTTACTTGAAGCATCAGCCCATGAATCGGGGCTGTTCTCCGGCGGGAGTGCCGGGCTGGAACATTCCCTCGCGGAAGCCCTGCTTCTCTTTATCGCCACAGAAACGGACATCGCCGGAATGGATGCACAGACGGCTGTCCGCAGGTTCATTTCATACTGGCACCGTGCCGTTACGGGACAGGAGGGTTACCCGGAAACCGATTGGGAGAGATGGAAGAAACTGGAACAGACAGCCGTGGATGCCTTGCAGGACGGCATTACGGTGATAAAAGATATTACTGGAGAAACTGAGAATTATACCGGTGAAAAGGATACGAAATCCGGCACTGCTGACCATGCAGAGGATTCCGGTTATAAATCCCATGACACGCTCTCCGGGAATGTGGAAAAAACGGATGATGCACTGCTTGCCGAACAGCTTGCATGGCTCATGTCACCGTCTGTCAGCGACACGGCCAAGTCACAGCGGCTCAGGCATTATGCCCGTTGGCAACCGGAACTGCTCTGGCGGCTCATGCGGCAGGCTTCCGTGACAGTTGGGCCGGACAGTCCGGATGCGCCCATACCGTTCCGTCAGTGGGTTTCCTGGCTTGGACGGGAGGCTCTGCTCGAAACGGTATCTGAAAACTCCCTCTCACTGGCAGAGACCCTGCGGCAGACGATGGAGGCATTGTCCGCATGGTATGGCATCGGGGAAACGGAACTGACGGAAGCATTAGCGGCATTCATGGCCGGACATACTTCGGGACGGACATACTATGCCGATTCCTTTGTGATTGTCCGGGAATACATAACGGCCCTGAACCGGATCGGTGCAATGCCCACTGTGCAAATCGGTGGCGATGTGCCGACAACGGCTTCCTCCAGTCAGGAGTCTGCCCAGTCTCAGACAACAGAAGCAGACAACAGCCTTTCCGCGACGATGGATGACCATACGTCGGAGGAACAGGTCTTAGTGGAGCGGCTTGTCGAAGAAATAGAAGCGGCTCTACACTTGAAAGAAGCGGAAAAGGCTTTGAAAGAAGCAGCGCAACCGGAGTACATCGAAGTCCCCAATGCCGGGCTTTGCCTATTGGCCCTGTGGCTGCCCCGCCTGTTTGACATGCTCGGCCTGTTGGAGACAGGTGCGAACGGAAAGAAAGATTTCAGGGACACCGATGCCCGTATCCGGGCGATATTTGTCCTGCAACGATTGGTGACGGACGAAAAGAGGGAATACAAGGAACAGGAACTGGCGTTCAACCGTATCCTGGCTGCCTGCCCGTTCAGTGTGCCGCTACCGAAGACATTGGAACTGACGGACACGGAACTTCAGACTGTGGAGTCCATGCTTGCCGGAGTGAAGTCGAACTGGAACAAGCTGAAAGGCACTTCGGTAAAGGGCTTCCAGAAGAGTTTCATCGAGCGTCCCGGAAAATTGGAGCAGCGTGAGGACAAATGGGTGCTGTATGTCGAGGAACGTTCATACGACATCCTGCTGGACTCCCTGCCGTGGTCGTACCGACGGATTCGGCTGCCTTGGCTGAAAAAGAGGATGGATGTCGTCTGGCGCGACAAGGAAGAATTTGACTTTGAGAATTATAACAATTAAACATATACCGATATGGAAGCAGAAAAGACATACCAGAACAAGATACCGCGCACCATCCAGCAGAAGCGTGGCGGCGAAGGTGCATTGGAGTTTGTAGACAACCGTCAGGGCGGAATCCTTCAGGCGGTGGCAGAGCCTGTACAGCGTTTCGAAGACGAGGACGAGACATTGCAGGGTAAGTTTGAACAGCCCGTGCAGCGGCTCGGTGACGAGGAGGATGAGACCCTGCAAGGAAAATTCGCACAGACGGTCCAGCGAGAGGAAGACGATGATGAAGCCCTGCAGGGCAAGTTCGAACAGCCGGTGCAGAAGAAGAACGAGACGGGGATGCCCGACAACCTGAAAGCCGGGATAGAAGACCTCTCCGGCTTCTCGATGGACAATGTGCGTGTACATTACAATTCCGACAAGCCAGCAACCGTACAGGCTCTGGCCTACACGCAGGGTACGGACATCCATGTCGCTCCCGGACAGGAACAGCACTTGCCCCACGAGGCATGGCATGTGGCCCAGCAGATGGCAGGCCGTGTAGAGCCGACCACCGAAGTGGGCGGACTGCCCGTGAATGATAATATGGACCTCGAACACGAGGCCGATGTGATGGGTGCAAAGGCGAACAGTTATTGACCTCAGTAAACATGCAAGCCTATGCTGACAGCGCATATCGAATGGTTCAACCAGATGCTTACCACAGCCCTGCAGCTGTATTTTCAGCAGGGGTGCGAATACTCTTCCATTGAGGAAGTCACGCCCCCTGACGACGGCTGGCTGGAGGAGGTCACGGGACGGCAGGACATCACTTTCAGCGAGCGGGTGGTTGTCATGCTGGCTCTGATGCCGCATACCAGTCCGCAGTCCCTCGACATCTTCTTCGTCCAGAACAAAAACTTCGACCGCCAGTACACCGAGTTCGGCGGTTGGAAAGGATTGTCGCACGGAGGTTTCCTGCCCACCGGAGAGACCGCCTCGTTCATCCTTGCCGGTGAGGACATGGAAAGAAAGAAGGAAGTCATCCGCATGTTCCAGAAGGACCACTGGTTCTATGCGCAGAACATACTGCGGTTGGAGGGTGCAGGTGAAGGCGAGCCGTTCCTGAGCGGACAGTTACGCCCCTCCGAGGAATTTCTGAGCCATGTGCTGCTCGATCGGGAATACAAGCCGGACTACAACATCGGCTTCCCGGCCAAACGCATCACTACGCCATTGGAATGGGAAGACATGATACTGGACTATGCCACGCTCGAAGCCCTTGAGGAAATCAACACATGGATCAGGCACCAGCACACCATCATGGAAGACTGGGGGCTGAAACGCTTTCTCAAGCCCGGCTACCGTGCCCTGTTCTACGGCCCGCCGGGAACAGGCAAGACCCTTGCAGCTACGCTTTTGGGCAAGAAGAACGACATGGATGTCTATCGGGTGGATCTTTCGATGATAGTGTCCAAGTACATCGGCGAGACGGAAAAGAACCTGGCCAAGGTCTTCGACATGGCGGAGAACCGCAACTGGATCCTGTTCTTCGACGAGGCGGATGCCCTCTTCGGCAAACGCACTTCGACCAACACCTCCAACGACCGGCACGCCAACCAGGAGGTCGCCTACCTGCTTCAGCGTATCGAGGATTTTCCCGGCACTGTCATCCTTGCCACCAACCTGAAGTCCAATATTGACGAAGCCTTCTCCCGCCGCTTCCAGTCCATCATCTACTTTCCGATGCCCGACGAGGAACTCCGTGCCGCCCTCTGGCGCAGTATGCTCCCGAAAGAATGGCTCGGCGACGATGCGGAAGAACTCATTGCCACCGCCGCCCAGACCGAACTCTCCGGTGGTTCCATCGCGAATGTGGTGAGAAGGTGTGCGGTGACATTGATAAAGGCACAAAAACAAATGTTAAATCCGGTATTGTTGTGTGACTCCATACATAGGGAGGAAAACGGGACATGACAATTTGAACAGCATATAATGTATGAATATCCAGCACAAGATACTTTTCGGCTATGTCATTCTTATGGCAGTCATCGGCAGCATGACTGCCATATTGCTCTTCGACCGTGCCCGGATAAGGGAAATCGAGAAGGAAAGTGCGGAGATACGGGCTGTCCGCCTGGACATCAATACCGTACACCGCCGTATCACCGAGCTTGCGACTCTCGGAGAGTCCGTCATGGCATGGGATACTACAGAATACCGTGTGTACCATGAAAAACGGATGTCAATTGACACATTGCTCGTAGACCTGAAACAAAGCTGTACCGGATTTGTCCTTCCAGAGCAGGTGGACACCCTGCGGATTCTGCTCTCCGACAAGGAACACCACCTGTACCGCATCATGAAGGCGTTCCACAGGCAGGAGATTGCCGACAGCCTCATAGCCGAACAGCTTCCCAAAGTATCTTCACAAGCCACCCGTACCAGAACGGTCATCCGGAAAAAGAAAGGCATAGCCGGATGGTTCGGCAAGAAGGATACGGTGACAGTTCCTGTTCCTGCCGCGCCGCTTCATTCCCTGAATGAGCGCCTTATCTCCATGCAGGAGAAACGTATCCGCGAACTCAATACCTACACAGACAGTCTCCGGTTCTACAATCAAGAACTGAACGCACGGCTTAATTCATTTATTATCCAACTTGACGGACAAGCACAGAATGCCTTTCAATACAGAGAGCAGAAAATAGCGGAGGCACAGAAACATTCCTTCCGTCTCATAGCCGGGCTGGTTGGAGCCGCCATCATCCTGCTCGTCATTTCACATTTTGTCATTGTCCGAGACCTGCGCCGCCGTGACCGTGACCGCAGGCGTCTGGAGGAGGCAGTGACACAGAACCGGAACTTGTCCGACATGCGCAAGAAAGTCATCATGACCCTCTCGCACGACATACGGGGTCCACTGAACGCCATCAGCGGCAGCGCGGAACTGGCGATGAACACGAGAGACCGGAAACGGCGCAATGCCTATCTGACGGACATCATCGGTTCGGCACGGCATATCACGCAGCTGGCCAACAGCCTGCTCGACCTGTCCCGCCTGAACGAGGCCAAGGAAACCCTGAATCCCGTCCCGTTCAGGCTCATTCCCTTCCTTGACAGGATAGCGGCCGAATATACACGACCGGCCAATGACAGGGGGCTGCTCTTTTCCAGGGACATCAATGTCCCGGACATCACAGTTTCCGGTGACGCCGACCGCATGGAACAAGTCATGGACAACCTGTTGTCAAACGCAATCAAGTTCACGAAGTCCGGTTCAGTAACTCTTTCCGCCTTGTATGAAAAGGAGATTCTGACAGTCCGCATACAGGATACGGGCATAGGCATGGACGAGAAGACCGTGGAACGGATATTCCAGCCTTTTGAACGGGCCGCACCCGAAGTGGATGCCGAGGGATTCGGGCTCGGTCTTGCGATAACCCGGGGGCTTGTCAGCCTGCTCAAAGGAGAGATTTCCGTGTCCAGCCGTCCGGGAGAGGGCAGTTCCTTTGAAATACGGATTCCTCTTTCCCCGACAGACGAACCGGTAAAAGACACCGCCATCCCGATTGAAGGCAGGCTGAGCCTTCCGCAAAGGGTCCTTGTGGTCGATGACGACCCGATACAGCTGCGCATCGTCGGGGAAATGCTGGAAAGGAACGGCGTGTCCTGTTGCAAGTGCCAGAATGCCCAAAGCGTGGTAAACGAATTGCGCCGGACCCGTTACGACATCATCCTGACAGACATACAGATGCGCGGCACGGGAGGTTTCGACCTGCTGTACCTGCTGCGGCACTCCAACATAGGCGACTCCAAAACGGTACCGGTAGCTGCGATGACGGCCCGGAATGACGGGAACGGCTGCCACTATTCGGAAGCCGGCTTCTCCGGCTGTATCCGCAAGCCGTTCTCCATGAACGAACTGCTGGCGTTCCTGTCATCCATTACGGAGAAGGAGAAAGCCGCACAACCCACTTCGGCAGACTTCTCCGCATTGGCCGCCGACGTCGAAGACAGGAAATGGATTCTGGAGACATTCATCGGAGAATCCCTCAAGAACAAGGCGGAGCTTCAGGAATCCCTTTCGGACATGGAAATGGATTTCGGACGGATGAGGGAGACGCTCCACCGCATGTACCCGGTATGGGAGCAGCTAGGCATCTCCCACGAGTTGGAAGGGTACAGTGAAATATTGCATGATGACGGCTCGGACGGGGATACGGTCCAAAGGCATACGGAGGAAATAATCGGCCGTATATGCGGACTGATTGCAGAAGCGGAAAGGCTGCTGTCGGAGACTGGAAACGGACAACAATAGAAAACGAAACATATAATGAAGCACAGAATACTTATCGTAGAAGACAATGTCATGCTGGCCGGCCAGCAGAAAAGATGGCTTGAGAAGTCCGGCTACGGGGTTTCGACCACGATAGACGAGCCGGGTGCCAGGAAGCGGATAAAGTCGGAACACTTCGACCTGGTCCTTGCCGACGTGCGACTGCCCGAGGGGAACGGGATATCCCTGCTCGAATGGCTCCGCAAAGAGAAAATCGACATCCCCTTCATAGTCATGACCGGTTATGCCTCCGTGCCCGACGCCGTGAGAGCCATCAAGCTTGGCGCGGACGACTATCTGGCAAAGCCCGTGCAGATGGACGAGCTTCTTGAATTGGTCAAGGATATATTGCAGCCGAGTTCCCGGGTCTATGACAGAGACAGGAGCCTTTTCCGCAGGAACAGCCCGCAGATGCTTGAGGTGGAGAACCTTGCCCGGACTGTCGCTCCGTTTGACATATCCGTGCTTATTCTCGGGCCGAACGGAGCCGGCAAGGAATCCATCGCGCAGCGGATACATTACTCCAGCAACCGCAGGGAAAAACCGCTGGTGGCCGTCAACTGCGCTGTCCTTCCCAAGGAACTGGCACCGACACTCTTTTTCGGACACATGAAAGGGACTTTCACAGGTGCGGACAGCAACAAGGAGGGGTATTTCGACCTGGCAAAAGGCGGTACGTTGTTTCTGGACGAGATAGGCACACTGTCACCGGAAGTGCAGGCCATGCTCCTGCGTGTCTTGCAGGAAGGGACCTATCTCCCGATCGGCAGCAGCCGGGAAAGAAAGGCCGATGTGCGGATAGTGGCCGCCACCAACGAGGATCTGCAGTCGGCCATTAAGGAGAGGCGTTTCCGCGAGGACCTGTACCACAGGCTGGGTGAGTTCGAGATAGTCATGCCGTCGCTGCATGAATGCCCGGAAGACATCCTGCCGCTGGCAGAACACTTCAGGGAGAAGTTTTCCAAAGAACTCAAGCGGCAGACGGAAGGGTTCTCTCCCGAAGCCGGTCGGCTAATGCTTTCCTACCGGTGGCCGGGAAACGTGCGTGAATTGCAGAACAAGATAAAGCGGGCAGTGCTGATGGCCCGACAGCCGGTGATAGAAGCGGCAGAACTGAACATCCGGCAGGAAGAAACGGACGGCGGAATCAACCTGTTCCCGGAAACGGAAGCGGAGGAGAAACAGTCCATACTCAAGGCGTTGACGGCAAGCGGAGGACACCGCAGGAAAGCGGCTGAGATGCTGCATGTCGATCCTTCCACCCTGTACCGGAAAATGAAGAAATACGGTCTGCTTGACAAATGAACGGCATCTTTTTCATTGTCAGCAGCAAGATATAGGAGCAAAAGGCATTACAGAATGAAAGAAAATGCCTACTTTTGCACAGAGGTCGGAAAACTGTGCGCCGCATAAGTTCCGGCCACAACATACTGAACTGATGACGGCAAGGACTGGAGTCCTGCCGGTTATCATACATAAGTCGCAAGACGTCTCAGGTAGAAATCTGGCAAAATTTCAAAAACAGAGGCTTTTGCGTGAGGCTTATGCTATACCCTATAGCGTGAGTCCATGCAGATCTGTTTTTGGGCTTGCCAGAGCCTCTACCTGATAATGCGTGGATTTCACGCTATTTTCATTTAAGGGTAGAAGTATGGCTAAGTTACAGGCAGTGATAGCAATGACATTGGACGGTTCCATTCCTACGGAAAGCGAACCGTTGATGGAGTGGATACAGTCGGACAGGGACGGCTTCCCGTACTGGCGGAAGCGCGGCACCAGACTCCTGTTTCCCGGTTATCCGCTGGTTAGTCTTATCTGCGAGAAAGACACTGCCGGGCCTTCCACGGTTTTCCATGCGGAAATATACGATGAAAAGAGCGTGGAATTTCTGCGGGGGCTGTCACTTTACAGCCTTGTCGACGAGCTTGTAATCTTTCTTATCCCCTCGGTCAGTACCTTCCCTTTGTCCGTCTCCGCTCACCTCCCGTCAGGCAACTGGCGGCTCGTCAGATCCAAGACCTTCCGGAACGGCGTGTGCCGTCTGCATTATTGCAGGACGTTGCAATAGACCGTTGCAGGACATTGCAAATGCAATATGCCCGTCAGCCCTCTTCCTGGAAGGCTGATTTTTTATTTCTATGATATTCAGCGTTTTGCCTGTTTTCGGAAGAATAATCTGCCGCGTTGGTCTGTGATTTGGCCTTTATCATACTGAAACCTGTTGCGCAACAGTGTGAGAAACGAAGTATTCACGCACTAAAACAGAATTCAGTATGATACAGATAGACCGGGAGACATTCCAGATGATGCTCCACCAGATTATGGAACGCTTTGACAAGATAGAGGACAGGCTGAACCGCATGAACCGGCAGACGGCCGCCCTTGAAGGTGATAAGCTGCTCGACAACCAGGACATGTGCGAGCTGCTCGGCGTGACCAAGCGCACCCTTGCGCGTTACCGTCAGAAAAAGCTCGTGACCTACTACATGATTGACGGACGCACCTATTACAAGGCTTCCGAAGTTCAGGAGTTCCTGAACCGGAAAGGGAAGGCGCTGCCCGCAAGGATCAGGAAAGAACTGGGTATTCAATCTTAATCAGAAGACGTATGGAAATAATATGTATAGACAAAAAGGCTTTTGACGAGTTCCGGATCCGTTTCTGCGAACTTGAAAGCCGGCTTGCCCGGCTGTGCCGCTCAGGCAAGGACATGGGTTTGAAGAACTGGATGGACAACCAGGATGTATGCGACGTGCTTCACATATCGAAGAAGACATTGCAGGTGTACCGTGACAAGGGGCTTCTGCCTTTCACACGCATCAAGCACAAGATGTTCTACAAGCCTGAAGATGTGCAGAACCTGTTGGAATCAAGTTATCACCCCTTAAAAAGAAAGCCATGAGTTACCATTTCATAGAGAGGAAAGACCCTCACGTTGAAGTCCTTTTCCAGGGACTGGAGAATTTGGAAAGAATGTTGTCCGATATGGAAAAGACTCCCAAGCCGATGTTCAAGGGAGAACGTTTCCTGACGGACGAGGAACTGTCCGGCATACTCCGGATAAGCCGGCGGACCCTGCAGGAGTACCGCACGCTCGGTGTCATCCCTTATTACCTCCTTCAAGGAAAGGTGCTCTACAAGGAATCCGACATACATAAAATGCTGGAGGATGCCTACAAGAGATGCCGGGAAGAACAGAGGTGGGTATAGCATAAGACAGGAAAATGGAGAAACAGGCCGGGCTGCCGCTTCTCCATTTTTTTCATCATCCGGCACGCTGCTCCCGTTTCCGCCTTTTCCCATCAAACTCTTCCTCATAAAGGAATGTTTCCCGGTTGACGGAGGAGTCCTTCAGTTTTTTCATGTCCTCTTCCACCTTTTTGTCAGTGACTTTCGCATAAATCTGCGTGGTCTCGATGCGCAGGTGTCCCATCATGCGGGCCACCGTCTCAATCGGGACACCCAACGAAAGCGTGATATGGGTACCGAAATTATGCCGGGCCTGGTGAAAGGTCAGCGGAAAGCCGTATGTCTTTCCCAGTTCCGTAACGAGCGTGAGGAAATACTTGCGGCAGTAAAGGTTGAACACCCTGTCGCTGTTCCTCTGGTCCTTGTACTTATCGATTATCCTCATCGGGATGTCCAGCAGCCGGACGGAAGACAGCGTGTCCGTCTTCTGTCTCCGGTAGTGTATCCACCAAGTGCCGTCATCAGCCTGCGTGATGTCGTCCGTCTTCAGCCTTTTCAGATCGGCAAACGCCAATCCGGTGAATGTCGAGAAGATGAACATGTCCCTGACGAACTGAAGCTGTGGTTTCTCAACCGGAGTCTCCATCAGTTTTTTCAGGTCCTCCAGTTTCATGTGGCGGCTTTTGCGCCGGGGTAGTTCCGGGTGCAGTCGGCAATAGGGGTCCCTGCGGAGCGTCCCCTGGCTCACGGCCCGCATGGTCATCTTCTTCAGCCTGTAAAGATGCTCATGCACCGTTTTGGGAGCCAGGCCGAGTTCCATGCGCAGAAACACCTCAAAATCATCATAGAAAACACGGTCAAGACTGCGCAATGTCACATCCTCCACACCCTTTTTCTCATGCACGAAGGCGGACAGGTGCTTGTACGACCGCATATAGGAATCGTAGGTCTCCTTGATTCGGTCAACTCCTATCCGTCTCCTGTATTCCTCGTTGTGCTCCCGGAAAAGGGCGAGCAGGGTAAGCGGTTTCTGTCCGATGCCCTTCACCGCATTCTTTACCAGTTCCGCCGTGATGAAGCCGAGGCTGTCCTTTATCCGCCTGTAATGTCCCTCAATTTCGGCGGTCAGGTCGTCTATGGCCCTGTTCACGATCACGGCGTTTGCGCTGCGGCCGTCGGCGCGTCCCTTTTCCGGGTTCCAAATGGCCGGATTGACTGATACCTTCGTGCCGATCTGCTCCCATTCGGCATCTATGCTGACCTTGCACAGCAGCTGGCAGGTCCCGTCCTTGCGGACTTTCGTGCGGTTGATATAGAACAGTACCGCAAAGGTGCTGCGGTGTTTGATGTCGTTGTTCTCTGTATTCTTTTTCATATTACCAGTGTATTTAAGTTATTATATGACTACGGAGAAACGCTCCGCGATTCTCTCGTTCAGTGCATTCGTGTCAGAGTCTATCTTGTCATCAGTCACTTTGGCATAGATCTGCGTGGTCTCTATACGGCTGTGACCGAGCATCCTGCTGACCGTTTCAAGCGGGACTCCGTGCGAAAGGGTAATCTCCGTGGCGTAGGTATGGCGCCCTGAATGGAAGACGAGCCTGCGGTCTATTCCGCAGATAACCGCAATGCGCTTCAGATAGAAATTCATTGTGCTGTTGGCATACATCGGCAACAGCCGGCCGTCCGGTGCGGTGTCGCGGTACTTCTCGATAATCCGCAAGGGAAGTTCCAGTAGAGGGATTTCAAACTCCACTCCCGTCTTTTCCCGTGAACTCCGTATCCACCATGTCCCGTCATCGGCCAGGGAAAGGTTGTCTGTCGTCAGCAGCCGCATGTCGCCATACGGAATACCGGTATAGCAGGAGAACAGGAACATGTCCCTCACATGGTACAGGGACGGATTGTGAAGCGGTGTGGTCATGATCCGGTGCAGTTCCTCGTCCGTGAGGTACTTTTGTTCCGGTTTCGGATGCACGGGTTCGTAACCGAAGAACGGGTAGGCGGTGATGATGCCGTCAGCGATGGCTTCACCTACCACGGTCTTCAGCCGGACCGTGAGATTAATCACGGTTCCCGGAGCCAGATGGCATTCGGTACGCAGATGCAGGTCATATTTCTCAATGAAGGAAAGGTCCAATGTCGAGAACGGGACATCCGATACCTTGTATTGTGACCGGATGAACCTTTCCAGATGTCTGTATGCGTTTCTATACCCTCCGAGACTTTTTGCCGTGCGGTTTATCCCGACCCGTTTCTCAAAGTTGCCGATGAACTTCACGAAATAGCCCAAGAGGGTTTCCTGCTCGGAAGCCATACCGAGTAACCGGTGCTTCACATTCTCGGCACTGACCCCATCACGCACGGCGGACAGTTCCGCATATATGCCGAGCGCTCTTGCCCGTATCTCATCCAGGCGGTTGTTGATTTCCTTAGCCGCCACGCTCTTGCCCGTAGCCCGGCCTGCCGCCCACATCTTCTGCGGCACCCTCAGCTTCATGCTGAAAGCAGACTCCGAGTATTTCCCAATGTTCAGCCTTGCCATCACGGGACAATACCCGTCGGCATCGGACTCGCTCTTTTTAAGGTAGAACGACACCTTTACATTCGTCTGATTCATAACCTTTTCCTTTCTTGCAAAATTACCGGATAAAGGTCAAATGAGAGGCATGACGAATATGGCAGAATATGGAAACAAGTCCCTTGCTCAAAAGAACCGGCCCATATTTTTCCCGCTCTGCGAAAAAATGACTATCTTCGCTAACGCAAATATGCAGGGACAGCGTTCTTTACGGTGATATGACAGAGGAATCGGGAGTCGTTTCGCGTGGATTTTCTTCCCCGAAAAAGGCAACGGATAGGTAGCAATTCATTTTCCTAACCCATCAAAAAACGGCTGATGCACTCCAATGATGGACATGGAATACAACCGCACATCACCTTTCATTTCCAACTGTTTGCATTATTCCTCCGAATTTCATCCGTATGTGGGCGAGTTTCCGTATATTTGTTCGTATTTTAGGTATATTGTATATGTA
>ENA-OURU01000692-OURU01000692.1-human-gut-metagenome-genome-assembly--contig:-NODE-692-length-49319-cov-4.878979_pt1 | contig 49319 bp, 40 predicted proteins | sample MGYA00242137_ERZ509064 | MGnify/ENA primary metagenome ERZ509064 (study PRJEB26280, sample SAMEA2338777) | human gut metagenome | biome: human gut; feature: human-associated habitat; material: faeces...
ACGTAAGCTGATGGCGAAGAAGATAAAGAAGTATTATTATAGTTTATAACAGAAATAAATATGAGAAGTATAACGCCCCATTTAATAAGTGAATTCTACAATAATGGTATAACTGCAAAGAATGTTGCCAGCGATGACGCATACGATGTCTCAACATATAGCGAACTGAGGAGACTAATTGCCAAACTATCATATGCAAATAAAGACTATATACTATTTTTTAGAGGGCAAAAAAACGATTATAGAAATAAAACTGGCAAATCGTCTTTTTATCCATCAATATACAGAGGCGAACCGTTAAGCTCAGAAGAATTAAGATTCAGGTGGAATAAATTGCATTCAGCTAGCAAGCTATTAGTAGAAAGTATTGCTAATAAAAAGGTTACTACCAAAACTTTAAAACGAAAAAAACTTATCCAATGGAGTATTCTTCAACATTATGAAGTAACTGAAACCCCTTTAATAGATGTTACACAATCGCTAAAAGTCGCTTGTTCTTTTGCATCACTAAATAATGATAGTGCTTATGGTTATATTTTCGTATTTGGGTTACCATATTATACTAATAGAATATCGGTTAATTCTGAGCATTATTTAACTAATATTCGTCTTATTAGTATTGCACCACCTGAAGCTTTACGACCATATTTCCAAGAAGGCTTTCTGATAGGTGAAGATGAATTTAGTGAAACCTATGATGAAAAATCCGAACTTGATTTGAATAACCGACTTATAGCTAAATTTAGGTTCCCGAATAATGATGACTTTTGGGGTAACTCTGAAAGAATGTTTTCTAAGAACGATTTGTATCCAGAAAATGATCCTATTGAATTAATATGCAGTGAGATTAAAAAAGAATTATTTTCGGATATTGCTAGAAAAAATGATATTCCTTCTGAATATTTTAAAGAATTTATGCTTAAATGGGTGGATATAGAGAATGAACTAAAGCATCTATATACAGCGCACAATGATAAAACTTTTGTTGCGCCATCCACACTTATAAAGTATATAGAAGATAAGGATTTACAGCATAAATTAAACAATATTAGAAAATTTAGAAATAACATGATTCATAATGCTGATTTCAATAGACAATTGCCAATTGAAGAGGTTGTAAATGCACTTTCAGAATTGAGAAAGAACCGACAGTGTCCAAAATTTTGAGATCGTAATTGACACTGTCCAAAATTTTGTGTAAATGGAAACAGGATTCAGCTGTAAGTTCTTCTTATATCTGGATTCTGTTTTCAAAATAGCCATAAATTAATTCACAATCAAGTCACAGTTTGAAATTGGCATAGTCCATTTCTTTTCAATATCCACAATGAATCCCGTATTTCCCATTTACACAAAACATTTCATAGCACTTAACAAATGGAATAATGAGTTTCAGTGCCCCCTTCTAGTTATTATCAACTACATCATATTCAGTGAGTAACGGTGTCACATTAATATCAATAATATCTAAATCAAAATGACTTAGAAGCGTAGCTACGAACCTGCCATGATATACACCATATAATTCTTTTGTCATTGGAAATTTTCTTGACTGTATAATTCCAAAGATAATACGGTCTTCTAAAATATATGGTCTCATCCATGCCAAGAATTGCCATTGTTCACGAGAGATCGTATAATCCCCCATATCATCAACAACCCATGTTAAAATAGAACGCCTATTTATAGCTCTATTTAAAGAATCAATGAGTTCCTGAGGTCTCTGAGTTTTTATTATAATTGCCATTATTATATATCTGTATTATTTCTTTTGTTTTATTTCAGTTGAATTAGATTTATCACCTTTTTTAACATTAACTCCTGTCAAAGCCTCTATTTCATCTTTTAAAGGTAAAAATGGGTTGTATAAATTAATATAAGCACGCCCTATTGCACCTGTAAATAATATCATTTTAGGTTGTAAATCGCCACACTCTAATATATGAGACTTTGAGATACCTGGATAACTATCAATATAATAAATTTCCTTTATTCCTAATTGATATGCTTTTTTTGCACACAACTCACAACAGCTTGCTGTAGTAAATAGCTTTCCACCCTTTATCCCTTGAGTCCCATATTTGGCTAATTGTAGAAAAGCATTTTCTTCAGCGTGTAAACTTCTTGTATGAACTTGATTTCCCTTTTGCTTATCAGAATATATTGTTGTATATATATCTTTAAAACAATACGACAATGTTTCCCCTTTTAATTTATCAAGAGCATTATTAGAGTTGTATTCATTTACCAAAACCGAAATATAATTAGAGAATTTTTCATCATTTTTTTCATATGTGCTATATGCATTAGCATCTTCTTGCTCATAAAGATCATACAAATTCCGTAAAGAACATGGAGTTTGTCCTTCCGCCACAGTATTCCAACCAATAGCTTGTACAGAATAGAATTCATTAGTAACAGCTGCACCAACTTGGCGGGATAAGCAACCTGAATTAAGCTTTGCAGTAAATGCAATTTGCATCATTCGTTCAATTGGAGATGGTGGAACAAGGCCAGGATGTAATATAAGTGAGACATAAGTAAAAATCTGATTAATGAGGTCACGATTTTTACTTATTTCAATTCCATTATGCGTTAAATGAATATCTGATAATTCAATACATTTATCTATATCTATAAGTTGATATGAATCTTGAAAGTCATGTTTCCCTTTTTCTTCATCATCAATTGCTTGCACTTCAGATAATCTATACCCTTTCTCAAATAATTTTTGTTGCCTAATTTTTTCTTCTGTATTTACAGATATAGTATAAAATGCCGAATAACGTTCACGAAAATAAAGAATCTCATAAGGATTACGTAAAGCATCTATAACTATCAAGGTTGGCTTATCTTTTAGCTTATCGGAAACACGAAACATCTTAATAAATTGATTAATTTTATGAGCCAAACAAGATGGGGATTTTTTATCAATCATTTTTTCTACAGTTATAGAATTATATTTACGAATATTATTCCCCCATTTTTGCAACTCTTTTGCTATAACCTTTTTAACAGTTTTAGCTAAAATTTCATCCAAATTCTTTCGAAATTCCACTATGTCATGAAGTATCAACTTTCTGTACTGTTCTATTTTTTCAAGAACATCTTCTTTTTCAAAAACATCTTCATAATTTTTATTATTTAAAAAATTCTCACATTCAACAACTATTTTACGAATAGTGTTATAATCGTCCTTTACAGGATCTAATAGTTTTCTAAAAGATATATCACTTATTGTTTCAGGACAAATTTTACTCTGTTCTTTAGGAATAATATCAGTACCTTCAAGACACTTCACAAATATATCAAAGTTCTTCAAGAAAGCATAATAAAATATAACATCACTTGCTCTTATTATTGTAAAAGGTTTCCAGTTTTTACAAATAAAGTTATGAACAATTCGATTTTTTCGAACATTATTATCAATAATTCCCGAATTTATTTCTTTATAATTAGACTTCAATTTTTGAACGTTTTCTGTTTTAAGAATATCAGCAACTGTAGTACAGCCACTTCCCGTTCGACCAGTAAGTCCAATAACAATAAAATTATGCCGTAAGTTATATATTTGATCTACAACTTCCATGTTTTATACAGTCTATTAATATTTCCTACAAATATAAAGATTTTACTTTATTTTATGATAGGCTACAGAAATAGATTTTCGAAGATACTAAACATATTATATCATTCATAGAGTTCATATTTCACCTATAACAAACAATACATTCCTTCTCTAAAGAAAGCGAAACTCATTATGAGTGTACTACTTTCATCTTGATCTTTTTGTAATGATGATGCCAATCGACTAAATGTTACAATAAACGTATGTCTCAGCCCCCCAAAAAAGTTAACTGCATTATTATCGCTGATCAAGAAAAAAGGGTGAATCGCATATTACGAAACACCCTTTTTGTATCCACTTATATTATGAAAACATCCGCACTTCCCGCGGAGACTTCTGTAATACCTTCCATCAATAAGAAATCTTACAGCCTACGAAATAACTTCGCGGCATGCCGGGACCGTAGATATAACCCGCATCGCGGTTCTCGCCCTGGTCGAAATCATCCTGATAGGCATTGAAGATGTTCTTCACGCCAGCATTCACCTGCAGGGTTACGGTCTTAAACAACGGAATATCATAACCCACCTTCAGGTTCAGGTCGAAGAAATCGGGCGTCGTCACATCCTTATCCGGAATATTGTATCCTTCCCGCAGGTTGTGCTGCACCAGCATGCTGCCCGTATACGTTCCCGTCAGGGCAAGCGACAGACGCTTCACCGGCGTAAAGGTGGATGTCAAGTAACCATACAAATCCGGTGTGCGGTACATCCTTTTCTGCGGAGTCACATCGTCGCTCCACTGCATGGCTTCCTTATAGCGGCTCCGCTGTAAGGTGGCTCCCGCCTGAATCTGCATCCACGAGTAGGCCATCTTTCCTTCCAGGTTCAATCCCATCACCCGCGCGCCGGAAGCATTATAACGCACCATCACGATATCGCCATGCTCGTCGAGGCCCGTCTTCTTCAGGTCAAACACATCCTTCAAGTCGGTATAGAATCCTTCTACCAGGAAGTTCACCTGCACCGGACCGAAACGATGATAGAAATCGACCGACGCACTCAGGCTGTTGGAACGCTCTTCCTTCAAATCATCAGAGAGTTCAATCTTCGAAACCGTACCGCCCACAGCCTCGATATGCAAATCTTCGTCGAATGCCTGTGGAGCCCGGAAACCGCTTGAGTAAGCCAGGCGGATATTGATATTGTCGGTCGGGTTATAACGCACATTGGCCCGCGGACTGAAGATGACGTGGTCAATCAGGTTATGCTTGTCCAGGCGGCCACCGATCAGGAAGCTCCACCGCTTGTTCTTCCATTCATTCTGCAAGAACACACTTTCGATGTGTGTCGTCTGCTTCACCTCGCGATCATGACCCAGCATCAAGTCGTGCAGATTGTCGAAGTTATACTCCAATCCGGTAGTCAGTTCGGCCGGCATGAACAGACAGCGGTCGAACGAATAGCTATATTGCGAGCCGACGATAGCCGTCATGTCTGTGGTCGATCCGTAAGCATTCGGGTCTTTCCCGGCGCCATAATAACTCTCGCGCTTGGTATGCTGCGCCGACGCATAGACGCCGAAACGATGTTTATAATCTTTCGAGAACAAATCATATTTCAATCCGCCACCGTTGATGTCATGATCGGTCTGCTCGGCAATATCCGCTTCGTGAGGAGGCTTGTTGAACGCGTTTCCGCCCCGGCGGAATTCATGGATGCCATGATACTCCAACGTCAGTTTCGAATAATTACTTGTCTTCAGATACGAACGGAAACCAATGGTCTTCGCACGGATCTTTCCCAATTCCGAATAGCCGTCGCCGTCATGATCATACGGATCGCGGATACGGCTCTGCCCGAATACATAAATACCCGCTTTCTGGTCGTCGGTCACCAACGAAGCATTTACCGTCGTATTATTATCGGCACTGCTCCCACCGACCATCGTCAGCGAGTGAGACACCTGGGCCGAATTGCGCAAAGGCTCTTTGGTAATAATATTGATGGTTCCCGCAATCGCCGACGAGCCGAACAAGGCCGAACCACCGCCGCGCATCACTTCTACCCGTTCGATCATATTGGCCGGAATCTGTTCCAATCCATACACGCCGGTCAATGCGCTGAAGATAGGACGGCTGTCTACCAATATCTGCGTATAAGGTCCGTCCAGTCCGTTGATACGCACCTGCTGGAAACCACAGTTCTGGCAGTTATTCTCGACCCGCACGCCCGGCTGGAAATTCAGTCCTTCGGCCAACGACACCGCATTGGACGATTCAAACACTTTCGAATCCAAGACATTCACCAACGACGGAGCCATCCGGCGTGTTGTCTCATTACGGTTGGCCGAAACGACAACGCCATCCAGGGAAACAGCATCTTCCTCCGCCTCAAAATTCACCTCCAAGGTTTTCCCTTTCTTGAGAACCACCTTCTTCTTGACCGTCTGATACCCGATCGATTTCAGCACCAGCTGAAATTCTCCTTCCGGCAGATTGGTCAACGAGTAATGACCGGTAGCATCGGTAACCGTTCCGATCGTTGTTCCTTCCAGGAAAATATTCACATAAGAGATATGCTCTCCTGATTTTTTATCTACAACGTGTCCGAAGATATTGGCATCAGACGGATTCAAATTCACTCCCTCGTGTTCAGCTCTGGCAGCAAACAGGATACAGCACAGGCTGAACCATACTAAAAATATTCTTTGCGTGATTTCAATTCTTTTAGGATTATACATATAGTATGTCCTCTCCTTTCGACAGAAGAAGCCATAACGAATCAGGGCCCGGATAACGATCCTGCCCTTTCAATTAAATGAATGAAATCAGTACCGGAGGAGCCCGCAGGTGATAAGAAATAAAACAAATCTTTCTCAAGAAGCCGGAAACCCGCGTTTCTATTTCCTGCAAGAATGAAGGAATGAAATCGAACAGAGAGAGAACAGCAACGGCTCCGTCTTCTACGACAATGGTAGAAAGCGAATGAAACAACTGCAATTCCTGCAAAGAATGCTTATGCTGTCCGTCCTGGTCTTGAGAAGGGTGAGAATGCACGATCGTAACACCATTCACAATATGAACGTGTGTAAACGAGACGATTTCTCCCAAATACAAGATAAAAATAACCGGGAGAATCCATCGGAGATATGTCTGCAATCGTGCTTTCAATGATCAAATCTTTTTTGGATCTGCAAAATTACGGAAATCAAGAGAAAAGACAATACCTATGTTCGGGTATTTCTTCCAAAAACGAGAAAAGGCTTGAAGAAGATCGTTCCCCAAGCCTTTCCGACTATCATCCATCTATTTATTTCACTTCCACCATGCCACTTGCCGTATTCGCTGCAATCTGCCGGTCGTACATCGCCTCGCAGCTCACTGGCGGCAGATAGAATTTACCCGGATAAACGGCACAAAGATTCACGCGAACCAGCACATGACTGCCCGGAGCCAGATGATCGACATAACTGCAAACCCGATCATCACGAATATCCTGATAGCTGACATTGCTGTTGGCTGAAGAAACGGCCGTCGGCATAAAGCGTGTATTCAGAATCTCCCAACCCGACGGGAAGATTTCGGTCAATACCAGATTCCGCAAAGGCAAGGCCGTCGGGTTCTGGATCAGCACCTGTGCCGTGAAATTCGTTCCCTGTTCCAAAGAAGCAATATCCAAAGGCCGGCCATCGGTTGTCTGATAGGTTACTGACAACTTCAGTTTATGCTGCGACTCTTTCACATCCTGCTGCGGAATCTCGGCCAACGACTCTGCCTGGACATACAAGGTCGTTTCTCCTTCGTTCTTGATCACAAGATCAGAGGAAGAAGGATCCGCACCATCCAATAACCGGTCTGACCAGACAGATTTTTCCGTCCGGACGGTTTCCTGCTGTTCCGCATACTGATACGTGAACTGCATACTTCCGGTCTTCGCAGGATACTGCTGATAATAGCCAGCCAATGCCACCCAAGCGAAAGCCGTCTCCTGCGTGCTCAACCAATCATCCGAAGCAAGCTTCTTGGCCAGACGAGTAACCAGTGCCGTCGCTTCTTCATGCTCCTTCACCAGACAAAGAGCAACCAGGCGTATGGCTTCATTCCGGAAGGCCGAACCAAATGTTTCATCATACACCAGCGAAGAGGTCGTATTCTCGGTTGTCTTCTCCAACAAGGTCTTGGCTACATCTGAGCGTCCGACCACAGCATACGAAGCCGACAACATCCACTGAGCGGCGACAGGCAATGGCTGCTGTGCACGAAGACGGTTCATGGCTCCCATATCTGCTTTATTCGCCAAGGCCAAGACATACAGCCGATAAGCCTGTGTCAACATCTCGGCTTCCTGCTGATAACCCGTTGCGACCGGTTTCCATCCGGATGCCATCTTCTGCAAATCGGCCAAAGCCTGCAACTTCAAGGTAGCCGGAACCGCATATCCTTTTCCTTCAGCCATCAACAGGAAATGCAGGGCATAAATACTTCCCCACGCATTCGAGTTGCTTTGCCCGGGCCAATAAGCAAAGGAACCCGTCGGCAACTGATACGAACGCAAGCGGCTGATGATTTGTTTCACCTGTTGTTCGGCTTCCAATACCTGATCGGCTGTCTGTTCCGATATATCCGACAGATACAACTGCGGGAAACCTTTCGAAACCAATTGTTCCAGACAAGCATGCGGATAGTCTGTCAACTCGCTTAACCGGGCAGATAAATTGAGAGGCTGGATAGACGAGACATCCAACAACAGGCGGTTGCTTCCATTCATTCCGCTTAGCTGAACCGGCTGTTTCCAGGTTTCACCCGGTTTAATAACGGCATCCCATCCTTTTCTTTGTACCGTAGTAACCGTCCGCACAGCCAAGTCAGCGGCATAGGTCGATACTTCACCTTTCCCTTCCGCCTTCATGGTAATCCGGATTTTGTCCACCGGATTCTTCACTTTAATCCGGAAAGAAACCGTCTTATCTTCTTTCTTCGTGAAATGAAGGGTTTGCGTTGTCTCACCCACCATCTCGACACCAGCTGAACATTGCAATGACACCGCTACATCTCCGACGTTATCTTCCGTAGCAAAGACCGTAGCCGGAATAACGATTTCTTCATTCGTTCCCACCACCCGTGGTAACGTACCTAATAACATCACCGGCTTACGAACCATGACACTTTGTTCTGTATGACCAAATGATTCGCCATCCGTAGCAACTGCCATCACCCGAACACGACCGTTGTAATTAGGAATATCAATCTGATGCGTTTTCCGTTCGCCCTTCTTCAACTGGAATGGTCCTATAAACTTAACAACCGGAGCAAAACGATTCACGACAGCTTTAGGTCCCTTGTTCAAGGCATCATCACCACCAATACTGAACAATTGTTCGATCCGTCCGCCATAAGCGCCCAGGATATAATTATACAAATCCCAAGTATCCACACCCAAAGCCTCGCGTGCATAGAAAGTCTTCCAAGGATCGGGCGTCTGGAAACGGGTCAGATCCAATAAACCTTCATCCACGACCGCCAGTGTATATGACATCGCCCGGCCATTCTGTTCGGAGACTGTCACCTGACACGTACTCTCCGGTTTCCACTCTTTAGCCGTTGCCAGTTGAGGATGCAAATGACTCTCTTCTGAAATTACGGTAAACGGAACGACACCAAACATCCGGATAGGCATATCATTCGCCGTTGCTCCATGTGGTTGTAACAATGAAACAAACAAATAAGCATTCGGCTGCATCTCTTCAGTTGCCTGAATGGTAAAAGTCGTCTGATTCGCTTCACACTTAAATTCTTTTACCAGCAATACGGTTGAACCCGTTTGCACACTGACAACAGCACGGCTACCAGCAGAAGAAGGAATCGTAATCCGAATATCCTCACCTGGAACATAACTGTCTTTATCTAACTTAAACTCCAACATGGATGCGGCATCTGCACCAGAAAAATCCCGTTCCCGATTGATATTCGGCCAATCAAAATAGCTAACAACACCTGTGGTATGTCCGCTCTTCCGATCTTTTGCCAGGATGAGATACGTTCCCCAATTCTTCTCATCGAACGAAAGGGCTAAGGCTGCTTTTCCTGCCTCATCGGTAGTCAGCTTCTCCTGTTTTACGGGTTTATAATAACTGCTCGAGGTGAAATTAGCCAATGTACTCTGGTCGGCACTCCACCACCAATACCAATCCAATTTATATACCGAAATATCCAACTCTGAACCAGCGATGGGCGCACCATGGTAATCGACAGAAACAAACTGGAAAGTATGATCCTGATCCGTACTCAACGGCTGCCGATTCTTCTGCGGAGAATGGATTCCGACATAACGCTGATAAGGAGAATACAACAAACGAACCGCATCGATACTGAAATCGCCGGATTCTTCATAAACTTTCGTCGTAAAGCTACCCAACAACATGCCGGGCGCTGTTGCACCTACATTCAGCCGCGTCTTCACAGAGGCATCACCTTCGCCATTGGTAGTTCCGGTAATCAGCTGGCTTTCTTCGCTATTAAATGATACTGTCGGGTTGTCAAATGTATAATCCGGATAATTCTTGAATGAAGTTCCGGTAGAAACGAATGTTCCTTTCACATCATATTTCAAGTTACGAGCTTTGGCTCCTTGTAACCATTCCACATGCAATGGAATAGCAACTTCCTGCTCCCGAACCAATAAGTCCGGAACATCCAAACGGATTTTCAGGCGATTCGGTTTGATGCTTTCCACACGAAGACGCTTATCAAATGACACGCCTCCAACCTCAACTTTTACATTCCAGGCTCCTGTTGGAACCGATGCTTCGGTCGGAATATGGAAAACATACAATCCATCACTGCCTTGTGTACTGACCTTCTGCTGATAAACTTGTCCCAATGGATTGAATAACGACAGTTTCACCGGATGATGTGGCGGTAACATCTTGCTACGGTCGAACAACATGAATCCGACGTGAATGGTATCGCCCGGACGCCAAACACCTCTTTCTCCATAAATGAATCCTTTGATTCCTTTCTGTACGACTTCTCCATCCACATCAAATGAGCTCAAAGAGAGATTAGATCCTTCATTCACTCTTAGATAGGAGCGCTGTTTACCTTCTGAAGCCAACAGATAGTAAGGACGTCCGCCGGCTTTTCGGCAATCAAAGACCACACGTCCGTCATTATCAGTAGTCCCTTCAGCCAATAATTCTTTCTGATAGTTATAGGCTCCGATCTGCACACCGCTCATCGGTTCCGTTGTTTGCAGATGATGTGCCAACACAACCATCTTTCCGTCAGTTCCAGCCATCGCCATCAGTCCGATGTTAGAGACCAATATATTCTTTCCGGCAGAACGATTGAAATAATAGGAAGGAGAACACGGATCATTCCGCTCGGCATACTTATAAGTACTCCAATCTGTATTCAGACTTTCCTGATAATACCAGCCACCGGCATCAAACTGATTTAACTCTTCCCGAAAAGCCATCTCGTTTTCAGCCAGAATCTGTTCTTTCGTCTTGGTTTCCAACTGAGGACAATCATACGCTGAAAGACTTTCATCGAACGATAAAATAACCCGATAGATAGCTCCCGATTCCGGATCAATGAGTTGCTTCAGATCAAGGGCAAATGTGTTCCAACGCGTCAGATCGTAATTATGCTCGTCGAAGAAGATGACCTGACGGGTAATCAGCCGGCCCAAACGCATCAGTTCAGCCGTGCCATCCAGTTCATTCGTCTGGAGAAATTGTCCGATATTCTGTTCTCCGATTTTCACCACTCTAACAACTACACCTTTCAGCGCTATTGCCTGGAAAGGAACATGCAACTTGTCGGACTGCGGAATGATCACGCCATCACCCATGAACCGGACATCCGGACATCCATCATTTTCCCGGATTTCCCTTGTCTCATCTTTCGCCAGTAAAGTACCCGATGTACTTTGAATCTCTTTCTTTAAGACAACCTTTAAGTCTCCGTTCCGATTCTGATCCGGATATAAACGCAACTTATTTCCTTCTACCGATACTAGTTTGGAAACGTTGTCTTCGATATAAGCCAGACCATCTAATACCTGGTCTTTCTTCAATGCCTGTGTAAAAGTTACTTCCACATAACGTTCAGGTGTCCGGACATACTGAACATCAAACACTGAGAAATCATCTTTAGCCGGGACTGACGTACTAACTAACGTTTCTTCGGCTACGTTCCACTTGTTGGGCAATACGGAAAGGCTGACTTCTTCACTTCCCGGCACAATGTTCTCAAGCGTCAACACATGCTTCTTTCCGTCTGCTCCATGCTGCCAGACACCTTTCAGACCGGATGAAGGACCAACTAATTGTTCTACGGTAGCAGGCAACTCCCGATCAGAAGTCAAAACGAGGTAATTCAGATTATAATTCCCAGGATTTGAGGGATTCATTTCTAAAGAAGAAAGATAAGCCTTTACCTCCAAAGCCTTGGTATGAAACGAAGCGGAGAAACGCTGATACTTCTTTTCCGGTATCGATTTCCACGCTGCAAGATCGACAGTCAGCGTATAGCGTGTATCCCGTTCCAGACAGCCGGCGGGTTTGAATTTCACAATCCGCCCTTCTTCCACTACAAACGTGCCTTCAGCCTTAGGATTCAGCTGCACATGTTCTTTCCATTTACCCTCGGCTTGCATCTCTGCCGGAATTTCTTCCTGCAGAATACATGTCGGTGTCACATACCGTGACACTAATCCGGAAGTAAATGCCTCCACATACGGGTTATAAGTTATTTTTTCCTCGGTTGATTCGGAAAAAGAACAACTTATCAGACTCAGATAGCTTAACAAAGTAAGCAAACAAAACAAATATCGATTCATGGTAGTTCTCTCTTTTATTCTATAATAAATGTATGTAAAGATATTCTCTCACAGCACAGCCCGGGCTGTTGCACGATTGATTACCGGAAACAAATGTATTGCTACTTCAATACGGTCAGATCCTAGCAATTAGTTCGGAGAACAAAGTTGTCATTCGTTCAGCAGCCCGATTGGCAGCTTCGATCACATCATTGGCATCGTTCACAAAATCATCGGCAAAATGATAACCTTCATTGGTTATGACCGACATACCAAACACCCGAATACCACAATGACGGGCTACGATTACTTCAGGCACCGTACTCATTCCGATCGCATCGCCACCCGCTTTTCCATAGAACGCATATTCGGCAGGCGTTTCATACGACGGACCTGTCAGACCAACATAAACACCTTTCTTTAATGCAATCTGTTTCTCTGCGGCAATCTCTTCCATCAGACGGATAAACTCCCGGTCGTATGCCCGTGTCATATCCGGGAAACGCGGACCAAATTCCTCTTTGTTCGGACCAATCAATGGATTGGGCATCATATTGATGTGATCACGAATAATCATCAGGTCACCCACCTTGAAAGTCGTATTGATTCCACCGGCAGCATTCGAAACGAAGAGATTCTTAATTCCTAAGAGCTTCATCACACGGATCGGGAACGTTACTTGTTCCATCGTATAGCCTTCATAATAATGGAAACGGCCCTGCATGGCTAAAATAGATTTACCACCTAACTTACCACAGATAAAATTCCCTTTATGTCCCGAAGCCGTTGAACGCATAAAATGCGGGATCTGCTGGTAGGGAATGATGGTAGGATCTTCGATAGCATCAGCCAACGAACCTAATCCACTTCCTAAAATAACGGCTGTTTCCGGTTTGCCGGATATACAAGCTGCTAAGAATGCCGCTGTTTCGGCATATAAGTCTTTTGTCTCTTTCATATCTATATCTCCTTATCGTTTAACTAAATTATAGGCGCACCGAGCGGCCTGTTCCAATATTTCCGCTTCGCCCGGTACTTGTTTATGACGCATCACTACTTTACCATTACAGATAACGGTATCAACACAACTTCCATTGGCTGCATACACCAAATTGGAAACAAAGTTGAAATTCGGGGTAAATGCCGGACTCTGCAAATCTATCAAACAGAGATCAGCCAGATATCCCTCTTCTATCCGTCCGGCTTTCAGACCTAAAATATCCGCACCCGTACAAGTGGCGGCTTCCAGCATTTCCGGGGCAGTCAATACTTCCGGATCTTTCCGCCAGGCTTTTCCCAGCAACGCAGCCAATTTCATGGCCTCGATCATATCCAGATTATTGCTGGATGAACAACCGTCCGTACCGATTCCTACTTTTACACCAGCCTGTTTCATCTCGGCAAACTTAAAGCTGATCCCCGAAGCCAGTTTCATGTTTGATGCCGGATTATGGATGACCTTCACTCCGTAATCAGCCAGCATGCGGATTTCGTCTTTATCAACGTAAACACCATGTGCAATAACCAGACGCGGTGACAATACTCCAAGCTTATACAGGTAACGAACCGGAGAAAAACCAAACTGCCGAATGGAATTGTTTACTTCTTCTTCCGTCTCTGCCAAATGTAAATGAATCAAAGCCTGATGTTCATTGGCAAACGTATGTATCCATTGCAATAACTCTCCGGAAACCGTATAAATGGCATGAGGACCGACGGCATATTGGACTCTCGGACCATATTCATCCACTACATCATATAGCTTTTCGCATTCTTTCTTACTCTTTTCAGCCAACTTCGGATCAAAGTGATCAAAACAAACGGCCGACAAATATCCGCGGATTCCCATTTCTTCGACAGCATCAGCTGTTCCCCGGAACTTCTGATACATATCCAGAAACGTAGTTGTTCCGGACTTGATCATTTCCAAACAAGCCAACTTGGCGCCCCAATATACATCCTCGCGTGTCATCTTCGCCTCATTGGGCCATATTTTCTGTTCCAGCCAGGGCATTAGCTTCATGTCATCTGCAAACCCTCTGAACAGCGTCATGGCAGCATGGGTATGTCCGTTCACCAATCCGGGAATAACCGCCATGCCCGTCGCATCAATCACTTCAGCATCTTCTGCAACCAGGTCTTTACCGATCCGGCTGATCAAGTTCCGTTCTATCAGAATGTCAACCTTTTGTTGGTTCAATTCTACCTGTTTAATCAATATCCGATGAATCATCTTATGAAAATTTAGCTTTGATATTCTTTATTTTCTCTTCCCGAATCCGGGAAAGTAATTCCTTTTTACAGTTCTTTTTGACAGCCACCAAGGCACACGATTCAAAGACTTCGATCACGCCCAAGTCTTCTCGGGTAATCTGTCCTTTCTGGTACAAGAAACCGGCAATGTCTTTCTTGCTTAACTTATCCCGTTTTCCCCGATGAATGGTCAGTGTAGTCCATTCTGAAGCTTTTGGCCGACGCGCCTTTTCGGGTAAGAAGAATTCATCCGGCTCTGGAGAAACATATTCCGGTACAGCTTCGGCTTCGTTCAACAATAAATAAGCCGTTCCTTCGGCATGCATACGCGCCGTTCGCCCGTTACGATGAACAAAAGCTTCTTCGTTCAGTGGCAGATGATAATGGATCACATGCTTCACTTCCGGAATATCCAATCCTCGAGCCGCCAGATCCGTTGATATCAAGACGGTGGCGGTGCGATTGCGGAAAAGGGCCAACCGTTGTTCGCGGTCTGCCTGTTCCATTCCTCCATGGAAGCATACACAATCAACTTGCTTTTGGGCCAGAAATTGTCCTACCCGCTCAACAGACTCCCGATGATTGCAGAATACCAATGCCGATTCTCCATTCAATTCACCCAACAGACCATACAAACTCATCAGCTTGTCTTTCTGCGGAGACCGTACCTGATATAATTTCAGGCCTTTCAATGACTTCGTAGCAGTCAGATAAGAAATCCGTATCGGTTGATGCAAATGAATAAACTCCGGTATTTCAATCGCCTCGGTTGCCGAAGTCAGTACCTTACGTCTTACTTGCGGCAGACGTGCCATGATCTTTTTCATCTCCGGAACAAACTTCAACTCCAACGATTTGTCGAACTCATCCAGAATGACTGTATGGACCGACTGTAAAGACAGATTGCCTTTCTCTATATGATCCAGCATACGTCCCGGTGTTCCTACCAATAATACGGGCGGATGTTCCAGGCTCCGTTTCTCTACCTGGAAAGGATGTCCGCCATAACAGCAAGTTACTTTGAATCCTGTTCCCAACGAACGGAAGACTGATTCTATCTGTAAAGCCAGCTCCCGGGAAGGGGCAATTACCAGCACTTGTGTTTTCTCTTCCGGCACTAATACCGGAAGTAATGGCAGCAAAAAGGCCAGCGTCTTACCCGATCCGGTCGGACTGAGCAAAACCAGATCCTTTTTTGTGCCGGCTTCCAACACGGACTGCTGCATATCATTCAGCGACGTAATACCCAGTTTCTGGAGAGCCTGATTGATTTTATCTTGATTCAACATATACAATTCTTTTATTCACCCGCATGCAAACGGTATAAATGGTCTGCCTGCTGGCGTATTTTATTCAATAACATTTCCGGGAAATCCGGATATTCGGCATAAAAGGCTTCTACTTCATCCCGGGCTTGAACGGACGAATGCCCACCCAACAAGGCTCGTAACCAGGCTGTCGGGAAAAAGATATCACCGGTCCGTTGTACTTCTTCCAGTATTTCCAAAGCCGGAAGGATGTATTCTACAGACTCAGCTTCTCTCAACCGGTGATTCAGTAACGACAACGCCGTAGAGGCCCATGGTTCAATCCGTCTGTTATCGGCTACAAGCAATGCTTCGAATACACTGTCGCGAACTTCCTTTCGGGGTGAAACCGATGGAGAGATAAACCGATATTCAGCCTGTCGATCCGGATTCGAAATACGTTTTAACTGTTCGTTCACGATTTCATCCGCCTTTTCCGGTAAACGGATTGCCAGCTGATAAGACAGATTAATTTCATCCCGCTCGCTCAGAGGTTTGCCTTCCAGTTCCCGTTTTTCCCAGATCTGATACAATTGAGCGGCAGCTTGTTCTGATTCTGCCAATGAAACATACTGGCGGAAGGCTTGCAACCGGCGTCCGGGTATAATTCCACCGGTTACCAATTGCCATAATGCATGTTCCAAACCATCAGGTCTTGCCGGCAGAAAACGGACAGCCGGACTGATATATCCCAGTGCCATCGAATACAACAAGTCATTCTTTTCCTGCTTCGCATAGGCAATCAATGCCTGTAAAAAAGGTTCTGCCTTCAATGTCCGATTCTGTAAATTCTCGTGCAACGTGATGAGTAACGAACCTTTCAGCATGTCATCAGTAGTTGTATCCAGACAAGCAAAAGCGCCTTGTACATCTTTCGGATTAAGCTCGAAAAAGCCATAACCACGACCGTCAATATTCGGCAAAATGGCAGGAGAATCATACTTCTGATTCAGCTCGACGGTCAAGACGCGCGATGTATCTCCTATCTCCAACACGACGTCTTCTGATTTATTCCCTTCACAGATCCGGTACTTCAACTGCTGAGGCCATACAAGTCCGCGTTCCCAAGGATCAGACTCTTCCACGCGTAAGCGATTCCCGATGACACTAGCTTTTAGCACAGGCATTCCTGCTTCTTTTACCCAAACCTGGCTCCACTGTTCCAAATCCCTTTCGGTATATTGACTCAAGGAAGCAATTAGCTGATCCCAAGTCGCATTGGAATACGCGTAAGTCGTCAGATAATCATGCAATCCTCGCTGGAAAGCTTCCGCACCCATCCGTTGAATCAACATCTCCATAACGACAGGCGACTTATCATATACGATATTACTGTACACCAACCCGGCATTTCTCAGATTATCTAAAGTTTGCTGGATCGGTGTAGCCCCATCTGTCCGGTCTTCTGCATACGAAGCCGGAATGTATCCACGCACAAAATTCAAGCGATGATTAATGGTCGGGTAAGTCGGTTCTACAATCCGGATAGCGAAATAGTTGGCAAAAACTTCCTTTGTCCATACATCATTAAACCACTTCATCGTCACATAATCGCCAAACCACATGTGGGCTGTTTCGTGGGCTATCAAAGTACTTCGCCGCAGCTGTTCATCCAACGTAGGTTCTTCATTCAGGAACATGCTTTGGTCATTATATAAAGTAGCTCCCGTATGTTCCATGCCTCCGTATTGGAATCCCGGAAGAATTACCAAATCATACTTGGCAAACGGATAAGGAACTCCCGTATAAGCTTCCATCCAGTCCAAGGCATCCAAGACCTGACGGGCAATTTCCGGACATTGGCCTTTGCGGGCAGGATCGGTCTCCCGATGATAAATGGAAATTGAACGATTCTCTCGTGAATAAGTCTCCTGCTGCAGCTTTCCGGCCACAAAAGAGAACAAATAGGTAGGCAAAGGTTCGGTCTCCTGAAATGTAACGACATGTCTGCCGGGATGAGACAAGGAATCTACTCCGGCTATCTTCCCGTTTGCAACGGCTTTCCAGGTTTCCGGGATAATCAGTTCCAACGAATACCGGGCTTTGATATCCGGCTGGTCGAAACAAGGGAATAATGTCCGGGCACGATCCGGCACCAATAAAGTATATAAGAACTCATCTCTCCGGTTCAACGACTGGTCTGACGAACGGAAAGCAATCGAAACCATGTTCTTTCCCGACCAGGCTCCCGACGAAGGCAGAATGATATGTTCGTTTTCCACCTTATATTCAACCGGTTCCCGGTTCAACATAACAGAGATAATCTGGGAAGAATCCCCACGAAAATCAATGATCAGCGGAAGCTTTTCTCCCTGATCCCATAATATATTCGCAACGCCGGTGACTGGCTCATTCTTTTCTTCCGGGATATTGAACGACAAACTGTATGATACGTTCAGATACTTTTCCGAACGGAATGTTGCCAGTTCCTTGCTTACTCCCGGTTCCGACAGAACCTGCATTTGCTCATCTCCTGCCTGACAACTCATCAGCGCACATGCTAAAACAACAGAATTTATCCACTTCATGACCTATCTCCTATTCTCGCAGGTATTCCGCGATCTTCATGAAATTACGTTCCAATAAATACATTTGTCTCGCCATGAATGAGAAAAACTCGCCCCAATCTTCCCGTCTATGGAAATCAATGCCTCCTTTCTCCACATAGATCCGTGCCACTTGTTGCCCCGTCTCCCGTACGAAACACATATCCCAAATCAGACCTTCCGGAAAATCTTTCTCCAAATACTCTTTATACCAGGTCAGTTTCTCATACATTTCCAACCGCTGGTCTTCCTGCTTATGATTTACTTCCAGAATTACGAGAGCTCCGTTGCGCGTTGCATCAAACTTCAGTTCAACTCCTTTTACTTTGGTATTATATAAAACCCACATCTTCCGACGCCGGCGCAAATAAGGTTGAACCTCACAATAGGCAGCGAAACTTTCCCAAAATTCCGTCTTTAACTTTCTTAATTCGTCTTTACTGTACATGCATCCATTTTTCTTGCCGGAACACTTCCGATGCATCTGCTTCAGAAGTCACCCGACTTTATAAAAGTAACCAGTGTATAATTCCAAATGTTTTGCTTAGAAGAGATTTCTTTTCTTTTTATACAAAAACCTCCGATCAGCCCCTCTCCTGATTCATGAAAACCGGGAATAAAACAGAGGCGGATCGGAGATCTCCTATTCTTTCAGGTTTATTTCAATGTACCATTTTGTGCTTCCTGAATCATTTGCTGACTAGGCAAAATCAGAATTTCAACACGACGGTTCAAAGCACGACCTTCAACGGTTGAGTTATCAGCCACCGGTTCGTGAATACCTTTTCCTTCGTAAGTCATACGCTTGCTGCTGACACCTTGATCAACCATCAGATAGTCGAACACACTCTTGGCTCTTTTCTCAGATAATGTCTGGTTATAATCCACATTACCTGTATTGTCCGTATGTCCTACAATCTTGATATCCGTACCCGGATTCTGATTCAAACTGGTAGCCAGATTACGCAAAGCGCTCTTCGAAGCATCGCTCAAAGTACTTGAATTGGTTGCAAACAAGATACCCGAATCAAACGTAACCTTCAAGGCTTCCCCGTCGTTGATTGTTTCAACGGTTGTTTCTTCCGGCAGTGTTGCTTCCAGTTCTTTCTTCTGCTTATCCATCTTCTTGCCAATCAATGCTCCGGCAGTTCCACCAACTGCGGCTCCAATCACCGTACCCAAAGCTGTATTACCAGCCAGGGCACCGACACCGGCTCCGACAGCAGCTCCGCCACCAACACCAATGGCTGCTCCTTTCTGGGTGTTATTCCAAGTACCACAACTTGAAAAGACCAATGCGCAGGAAAGAAGCAATGCTGACAAAACTTTCAAACTTTTCATCTTTTTCTTTTTTATCGGTTATTTATTCAAACATATCCAATGATTCGCAATACGCCATCTCGCCTTGTACAATAAAGGTGATTTCTTCGGGAGTAAACTTCCCGACTCCATCCCGTTTTGCATTCTTGACTACAAAGGCCGTCAATTCGTCTTCATCAATTTCTATTTCCGTATCATCGTCTATATCTTCGCTCATGCATCCTTTGCTTTCGTAAAATTCATAGATCAAATCAACGATATAATTGATGTCGTCATTGCTGAATTTTCCTTTCAGTTCCTGAGGTAAATAGTTCTGAATGAATTTTACAGATTCATCTTCATCGTAAATAAAATCTTTGTCCCCTGCCATATTTTTCAATTTTTAGGATTAAACGATGTACAAATGTAACATTTTATTCCATTCATCAAACTGCCTGCCCCCGAAAATATGGACCAAGTTACTAAAAATCTCCCCATAAACGCCCAACTTCAATATAAAGAAACCCAGAAAGACGTTCCTGCCTGCCATTTCTTTACACATAACAACTGGATCTGACAAAATAATTGCTTTATTTGATTCATACAGGCTTATCCTATCAAAAGAAGCCGTATTTTTATCAAACAAAGACTTCTTATGACAAGATTTTCCAATTTTTTGTCAGAAAACGTCTGTTTCTGACAAACATTGTGCTTTTTCTGATTCACACAGGCTCATTCTATCAAAAAAAAGGGGGAATTTGTCAGCATGAATCCTGTTTTATCATGCTTGACAAATCCCCCTGTCTTTTCCTCAAAAAACAATGTTAATTCTTAAATACCAATCCGTCTCCGATGCGATCGATAACAATCGGACGAGAGCGATCAACGCGCCCACTCAGGATTTCCTTCGACAACTCGTTCAAAACGTACCGCTGGATAACCCGTTTCACCGGACGGGCACCAAACTGCGGATCGTATCCTTCGTGACTGATAAAGTCGAGAGCAGCATCCGTAAACTGCAAGTCGATACCATTCTTCTCAACCATCTTCTTAACCGCATTCAACTGCAAGCCGACGATCTCACGAATTTCCTTTTCATTCAACGGCGTAAACATGATGATTTCGTCAATACGATTCAAGAATTCCGGCCGGATTGTCTTCTTCAGCAACTCAAGAACCTGTTTCTTCGTCTCATCGACAACCGTATTCCGGTTGGCATCCGTCATCTTTTCGAAGTTCTCACGGATAAGAGAAGATCCCATATTACTTGTCATAATAATAATGGTATTCTTGAAGTTGACCGTACGGCCCTTATTATCCGTCAATCGACCGTCATCCAATACTTGCAGCAAGATATTGAATACATCCGGATGCGCCTTTTCGATTTCATCAAACAAGACGACCGAATACGGTTTCCGTCGGATAGCTTCCGTCAACTGACCACCTTCATCATATCCAACATATCCCGGAGGCGCACCGATCAAACGAGTGGCACTGAATTTCTCTTGATATTCACTCATATCAATACGCGTCATCATATTCTCATCGTCGAACAGATAATCCGCCAAGGCCTTTGCCAACTCCGTCTTACCAACTCCGGTTGTTCCCAAGAAGATGAACGAACCAATCGGCCGCTTCGGATCTTGTAATCCGGCACGGCTCCGGCGAACTGCATCTGCAATAGCGTGAATAGCTTCGTCCTGACCAATGACACGCTTGTGCAATTCCTCTTCCAAGTGCAACAGTTTATCCTTTTCGCTCTGCAACATCTTGGTAATTGGAATACCGGTCCAACGAGAAACGACTTCGGCGATATCATCGCTGTCCACCTCTTCCTTGATCATCGCAGCGCCACCTTGCATATTATGCAACTTTTCCTGTACGTCTTTGATATCGGCTTCCTTTTCCTTGATCTTACCGTAACGGATCTCTGCTACTTTACCGTAGTCACCTTCCCGTTCCGCCTTATCAGCTTCGAACTTCAGGTTCTCGATATCGATCTTATCTTGTTGGATCTTGTTGATCAGCGATTTCTCACTTTCCCACTGAGCCTTCTGTTTTGTTTCCTCATCCTTCAGGTCAGCGATCTCCTTATTCAACTGTTCCAACTTCTGTTTATCATCTTCCCGCTTGATAGCTTCCCGTTCAATCTCCAACTGTTTAATTCGACGGGAAACTTCGTCCAACGCTTCCGGAACCGAATTCATCTGCATACGCAAACGAGCTGCGGCTTCATCCATCAGGTCGATTGCCTTATCCGGCAAGAAACGATCCGAAATATATCGGGTTGATAACTGAACAGCCGCAATGATAGCATCATCCTTGATACGGACCTTATGATGGTTTTCATACTTTTCCTTCAATCCACGCAGGATAGAAATAGCATCCAACTCATCCGGTTCATCTACCATGACAATCTGGAAACGACGTTCCAAGGCTTTATCTTTCTCGAAATACTTCTGGTATTCATCCAACGTTGTAGCACCAATCGCTCTCAAATCACCACGAGCCAAAGCAGGTTTCAAGATATTGGCAGCATCCATGGCACCTTCTCCCTTTCCTGCGCCAACCAACGTATGAATCTCATCGATAAACAGAATGATTTCTCCTTCCGACTTCATCACTTCGTTTACGACGGCTTTCAGACGTTCCTCAAACTCACCTTTGTATTTAGCACCGGCAATCAAAGCACCCATATCCAACGAATAGATTTGCTTTGACTTCAAATTCTCGGGAACATCACCACGAATGATTCGATGCGCCAAACCTTCTGCAATGGCCGTCTTTCCAACACCCGGTTCACCAATCAGGATCGGGTTATTCTTCGTACGACGACTTAATATCTGAAGTACCCGACGGATTTCTTCGTCTCGACCAATGACCGGATCCAGTTTACCGCTACGAGCCCGCTCATTCAAATTGATGGCATACTTACTTAATGCTTCATAGGTATCTTCGGCAGACTGGCTTGTTACTTTATTCCCCTTACGAAGCTCTTCTATTGCTTTACGTAATTCGTTTTCCGTAACGCCTGCGTCTTTTAATATCTGCGAAGCTGTACTCTTTTCCGTAAACAAAGCCAAGATAATCGGTTCCAACGACACATATTGGTCGCCCATCTTCGATGAATAATCAATGGCTTTTTGCAATATGGCGTTTGCCTCACCCGATAAATAAGGTTCTCCACCCGAAACCTTCGGCAAAGATGCAATCTGAGCATCTACTACCTTCATCACATTCTGCTGATTTACGCCCAGCTTCTGGAAGAGGAAGTTCGTAATGCTTTCGCCCGTCATCATGACAGCCTTCAGCAAATGAACCGCCTCAATCGCTTGTTGGCCATTTTGTGTAACCAACTGCACTGCTTGTTGGACAGCTTCCTGCGATTTAATTGTAAAGTTGTTAAAGTTCATATATTTAATTCTCCTTTCTTATCTGTTTTATTGATTCATTACGCTAATAGATTCACAAAAGGAATGCCAAACCAAAAGAATGCCATTTTGACATACAATTATATTCCTTACAAAACAAAGAACTGCCTTATCGGCTATTTTCAATGACAAAACAACATAAAAGCGAAGGAAACAGCATAATGAACAGCGTAGTATATATAAACAAAAAACGGAGATAGTCAAACTATCTCCGTTTTTGTGACTCGCATAGGATTCAAACCTATAACCTTTTGATCCGTAGTCAAATGCTCTATTCAGTTGAGCTAGCGAGCCAATTTACAATGTTAGAACTCTTTCTATCCAAGAAGTGACTCGCATAGGATTCAAACCTATAACCTTCTGATCCGTAGTCAGATGCTCTATTCAGTTGAGCTAGCGAGCCAATTTTCTCGATTGCGAGTGCAAAGTTAGACATTATTTCTGAATAAACAAGTTTTTCAAAGAAGATTTTACGTATTATTTTTTGAGATATGTGATAAGCTACCGCTTAAATATAGGCAAATTCATGTACTATAAACATTTATCTTCAAGACCTCATTTTCTCTTTAATTCCAAAAACATATCTTTCAGATTAACCACAACACAATGAAACTGATTTACCAGATCCATTCCCATTATTCCATCATCACCCGTTACCTGGAAACCTGACTCATCAATGTTGACAGAAAGATTCTGCAATTCAACCTCTGTTCCCCCAATGGTCATCGTAAAAGCAGGCAAACATAGTATTTCATTTTTACTAATAACATTAAAACCACCTCCGATACGCGTTTCTCTTTTACCGATAGTTTCTAATTCTTCTTTGTGTCTATTATAATAGTTATAATACAAACCAGCAGTTGTACAACCTGTATCAAAATGGAATTGAAGAGATTCTTCTTTTGATTCAGCTCTTAATTTCAAGGCTTTATCAGTAAGCAATAAGTTCCGTCCAGACAAAGGTCGTTTTCCCGGAGTAGCAGGAAATACAATTCGGCAGTCTTTCGGATAAATACGGAACTCATCGAACATACAGATAAAATCCATTCCCAAAACAGCATCAACCATCATAATACTATCCAGTTTGTTCGGAGGCGCAACAGCTATCAACGAATTCCGGAATGTTATATCGCCAATCTGCATACTATCCAACGTTCCCATCTTACCCCACGCAGCACCTTCTGATTCTTGATTGATCATTAAAGAATCATTTACAATACGAACTCCTACTTTACGAGCAAACTGCTCGGACATATAACTTGTCCCAGCTCCGGTATCAAAGATAAAACGATATTTGTTTCCATGAATGGTTACCGGAATCAAGATATGGGTTCCACGCCAACCTTTAGGATCAATAGAATCGGGTAGTTTTACTTTCTCTATTGTAATAGGAATCGAAATATCTGTTGCAGGTTTATCCACTTTAGGAGCTGGTGTTTCACGCAATTTATCATAAAAACGATAAACTGCCTGTAACGCCGAATAAGCCTCCGGACTTCCTCCTTGTACTTTTACTTGCTCCATGATATTTTTCGCACGATCTGCTGCTACAACATAATTACCCATATTCCCTTCTATCTGACATGTCAGAAGGGCTAAATTAAGTGCATTACCCGATCCTATTTCTGCCTGATGGTTCGTCAGTAAATGTTCAATACCAGCTAATGCTTCTTTCGGACGATTGAAGTAATTACCAATCATCACTTCCGATAACAATTTCAGAAAATCTACCTGCATTGAATCTTTCAAAATTGGATATGTCGCTTCTAAACCAAACCAATCAGACTGATTAATCAGGTTACCTATACGTTCATCTGCTTGTTGTGAATAAATGGGGAAAGATAAAAAGAGAGCCGCAGACAATAAAATCTTTTTCATACCAAAGCTATTTATTATTAATCATGCGACAAAAATAAACCACAGAACATGAAATCCTGGTTATCCAGTGTTATCCAGCATTCAATAAAAACACCCGAGAAGCAATATCAAAACTCAAAGGAATTGAAATTGATTCTCGGGTGTTTTGAAAATGATTCTCGTTGGAATCACTTCCGGCTTATGCTGTATCTTAGCATTTGATGCTTAATTCATGCAACACATTGCGTATCTTTTCGTACGTAACAATACGAGTCGGAACCAAAGGTAAACGAAGACGGTTTTCTACAAATCCCATCATACTTAACATACTCTTTACTCCTGCCGGATTACCATCTACGAAAAGCAGACTGAATAATTCTGTAAACCGGTGATGAATTGTACGGGCACTGTCGTAATCGCCAGCCAGAGCCAGACGAACCATCCGGCTGAATTCACGCGGGAAAGCATTACCGATCACAGAAATAACACCGATAGCACCCAATGTAATCAACGGGAAAGTAATACCATCATCACCTGAAATTACATTGAAGTCTTTTGGTTTATTCTTGATAATATCATCCATCTGTGTAATATTTCCGGAAGCTTCCTTCACGGCAATGATATTCTTAAACTCACGAGCCAGGCGCAATGTTGTCTCAGCCGTCATATTCACACCCGTTCTTCCCGGTACATTATATAATATAACCGGCAATTCGGTAGCTTGGGCTATTGCTTTGTAATGCTGATAGATTCCTTCCTGCGAAGGCTTATTATAATAAGGTACAACCGAAAGAATTGCATCAATTCCCTCAAAGTTGTCGTTCTTCAATTTATCAACGACTGATTTTGTACAGTTACCACCCACACCTAATACAATAGGAATACGATGGCGAACCTTCGTAACAACCAGTTCTATAATCTTTTTCTTTTCTTCTTCAGTCAAAGTTGGAGTTTCCGCAGTTGTTCCCAGAACGACTAAATAGTCCGCTCCATTTTGCAATAAATAATCGACTAACCGACCTAAAGCCTCATAGTCAACGCTCTCGTCTTCCTTGAATGGGGTTATCAAAGCAACACCCATCCCTTTTAAATTTATATCCGCCATAAGTTTTAATTGACAAATCTCTTTATTTCTTGCAAAAATAAGAAAATTCTATTATTTCGTACGAAATGACTGCAAATAAAATACGATTTGTTGCCATATATACGAAATCTTTTCGCGCGAGTTCAATGCCAAAGAAAAATCATAGAACTCACCCAAGGGTTTCTTGACGCCAACTTTCATGCCGGCCGGATGTTGAACAACCATATATAATAGAGGATAACAAACGTCGGTTGTCAAATCAATCAGCAAATCTGCCTTGAGGGATTTTATCTTCCCGACCAACGCTTCCGGAGGAAAACCTCTTGTATTTAATTCTTTCCGGGTACAGACCAGCTTTTCCGGAGTCATATCGGCTTCCGGTATAGGTGTTTCGGAAAAAATCAAATGCAACCATTTTTGCTTTCCTTTTATTCCTGCCAGGCAAGCTTCTACTTCCTCTTTGTCTGCATAGTCATATACCAGAAGAATCCGTTCTGCTTCTTCCAGAGAAAGAGCTTTCGGCTGGCGTACTGCCGGCTGTACCTGCATTGACAAAATTTTCTTCCGTATAAAGTAATGTGATAATATCATTCTTCAATCATTTTCAGGAATTCATCTTCACGAATAATACGAACACCCAGTTTGGCTGCTTTCTCCAGTTTGGCCGGTCCCATATTCTCGCCTGCCAGAATATAACTGGTCTTGCCCGAAACAGATCCCGTATTCTTTCCTCCATGCTGTTCGATCAAGGCTTTATACTCGTCACGCGAATGTTGCGTAAAAGTACCACTGATTACAAAGGTCAGGCCCTTCAGACGTTCCGAACGGTTAGCCAAGACTTCCTCTGACACTTCCATCTGCAAACCATGTGCTCGCAAACGCTCCACAATCTGCCGGTTTTCTGCATCCGAGAAATAAGCAACTACACTCTGCGCGATCCTATCACCAATCTCATCCACATCGACTAATTGTTCAAAAGAAGCTTCCATCAAACGATCTATCGAATGAAACGACGAAGCCAGACGTTTAGCCACAGTCTCACCTACATAACGAATTCCCAACGCATAAAGGACTCGTTCGAAAGGTACTGCCTTCGATTCCCGCAGACTGTTCATCAGATTGCGGGCACTTTTCTCAGCCCAACGTTCAAGAGTCAGCAAATCTGTTATCCGCAAATCGTACAAATCAGCAATATTCTTTACCAGCCCGACATTGAATAAATCTTCGACTGTCTCTGGACCGATATTGATGTTCATCGCCTTTCTGGTGACGAAATGTTCAATTCGCCCCTTGATCTGAGGAGGACAACCACTATCGTTCGGACAATAATGAGCCGCTTCGCCTTCCGGACGTATCAAAGGAGTTTTACATTCCGGGCAACGGGTAATGAAACGGACCTTCTCTCCTATCATCATCGTCCGGGCTTCGGTATTTACGCCTACGATCTTCGGAATAATCTCTCCGCCTTTTTCCACATAAACCTGATCGCCAATATGCAGATCCAAGCCTTCAATGATATCCGCATTATGCAAAGAAGCGCGTTTAACCACAGTTCCGGCCAATAAGACCGGTTCCAGATTGGCTACCGGAGTAACCGCGCCCGTCCGTCCGACTTGAAAGGAAACTGAATTCAAACGCGTTTCCGCCCGTTCGGCTTGGAACTTATAAGCAATCGCCCAACGCGGACTCTTGGCTGTAAATCCCAAGTTTTTCTGCTGACGGAGCGAATTAACTTTCAAGACAATTCCGTCGGTAGCAACCGGCAAGTTCTTCCGCTCTGTATCCCAATAATGGATATAATCAAATATATCCTGCAAATTATGGCATACCTTGATCACATCCGGTATTTTCAAACCCCAGCGACGGGCAGCCTCCAAATTACCATAATGCGTATCGGCCGGTAAATGTTCGCCCAATACATAATATAAATAGGCATCCAGCTTACGGGCAGCCACAATAGCCGGATTCTGTTGTTTCAAAGTTCCAGACGCTGCATTACGAGGATTGGCAAACAAAGATTCTTCCTGTTCTTCACGTTCTTTGTTCAAGCGGTCAAATTCAGCCCAAGGTAATAATATCTCACCTCGGATCTCAACCTCTTCCGGATAATCATTTCCCCTCAGACGCAAAGGAACGGAACGTATCGTTTTCACATTCGCCGTTACATCATCACCTTTACTGCCATCACCACGTGTCACCGCCCGCACCAAACGACCTTTTTCATACCATAACGAGATAGACGTCCCATCATACTTCAGTTCGGCCACAATCTCAAACGGTTCATTCAACGAACGCTCTGTGCGTTCATAGAAATCACGTACTTCTTCTTCCGAATAGGTATTACCCAACGAAAGCATCGGATACCGATGTTGTACCTGTTCGAACTCTTTTGACAAATCACTTCCGACGCGTTGTGTCGGAGAATTCGGATCATAATACTCAGGATGAGCAGCTTCCAGATCCTGAAGCTCTTTCATTTTCTCATCAAACTCCTTGTCGGAAATAGTCGGTGCCGACAAGACATAATAATTATAATTATGTTGCTCCAGCTCACTCCGCAAAGCTTCTATTTGTTCTTTCACTGACATCTTGAAATATCTTTTATCGTTTTATTTTGTACTGCTGAAATCAATAAACCAATTTCACATTATCAATCCAGAATGTATTTCCCGGCGAACCAATATAAGCTCCGCCATGGCTGGATACAAACTGAAGGATCATGTGCGTCGGTGTCTCATTCTTGTCAGCCCAACCTACTTCGTGAATAGGAACACTTTCACCTTTGCTGTTGGTTGTATAGCGTTCTTCCACTTGAATACGCATATAATCTTTATAGGCCGGATCTTTCGTTATATCTCCATATAATATCGGATAAGTTACATTATTTACCCATCCGTTACTTGATTGAGCATATCGTTGAACCATCGTTCCAACTCGTTTGCAGAATACATTCCCGTCTTTGTCTTCCCAACGCTTCTGCAAGAACAAGACTACTGCAACCGAATCCTGGCCCGGCACGGTTGTCTTCCGGCTGAATCCCGTACTACGCACCCGCTTATGTTCCGGCATCACTTTCACCTTATAGTCGAATTGCAAGGCTTTCGGACGTTTCGTAAAAGGAATACCGCTCAACAACATGCTTTGCGGATTCTTCGTTCCCTTTATCGGTTCGTGAATACAGCCCAGGAATACAGAACCGGCAGCTACCACTTCAATATCCACTATACCGAAAACCTTCACCTTTTCCATACGAGTCTCCATACGGGCACACCAGCCAGTTCCACGACGTTCCGGAAATACCGATACATTCGTCTTGACAATACCGGCTACTTTCGCCATCACATTCGAGTTAGCCCAAGGAGAACCGCCTTTATTCGCATACGGAATATTTCCTTTTATGGTATCATGCGGTGCAATTTCATAAAGCAACTTCGTTTCACCTCCGATAATTGCCGACTCAGAAATCTCGCGAACCACCCATTGATCCATATCACCATATAAGAAAGGTACAACCTTTTCATCCGAGGTTTGTTCTGTCTCACCGGCAGCCCAGCTTCCCTGACAAAGGAACAAGCCCAACATTATCCAGCAAACATATACATACTTTTTCATTGCATTCAGCCTATTTATTACAAAGAATAATTCCATTTCTCCAAAGCCATGCCCCAGTTTTCCTCAACAGTATGCACGGTTGCTTCTTCATACTTATATTTATTCTTCTTGTATCCTTTCTTTTTCCCCAGATATTGGGCAATCTGGTCTTTTGACTCTTCAAAACCGGGCAGGTTTAACCGCTTGTAAATATCTTCGGTTATGCCGTATGCATCCTGTTCGAAGTCCTCGAATTTCAGCTCAACCAGATTTCCTTCCGGAATCAGCGATTTCTCTTCCTCGAATTTATAGAACAGACGCTTATAGACTTCCACAAAACTATGTATCAGTTCTTCATCCGAAATAGGTTGCAGTTTAAGCGGCTTGATCGTATTGATGAAAAAACTGCGTGTACTTTCAAAGACTGTATAAGGATTACGTTTCAAGTAAATAAACTTGGCGTTCGGAAACATTTCCAACAAGGTCTTTACTCGTCCGGTATGTGGAGGATTCTTGCTTAAATACTGGGGTCCGCCTGTATTATGTAAAGATATCTTGACAAGCTTCAGAAAAGCCTTCATAAAGATCTGGCGTTCTTCTTCTGTGATTGTATCAAACAAAAGATATTTGTCGCAATATTCCAACATCTTTTGCGGGAAGAACCAGAAGTTATAATACGTATAAGGCATCATATTGGAAAGGGCAAACTCTTCTTCCTGTGGAAGATCCACCTTCAATTCCATATTGTCGGTCGGACGATGATCGGGCATCAGGAAAGACATATTCTTCTTGAAGAAAGGCTGTCCCCACAACATCAGGTTCGGAAATACAGTCTGATAAGTCGTTGTATAACCGAAATGCTTATCACAAGCAAAAACATTATGTACGAAAGTTGTACCACTCCGCCAATGGCCTAAGATGAACAACGGATCCATTTCCAACGGCTGGTTTTCTAATTTTGCGTAACGGCCGTCTTCAAAAGGTTTCAATAAACTCAACAGCCTGCAAACGGCTTTCGTTAACCTAAACTTGGCTTTGTACTCATCGCCTATGACTTGCCCGTCGGTTATCTTCTTAAAGGTATCCCAATCGGCACCTACCAATGTATTAATCGGTAGCTTATCAAACTGAAGTAATCCCATGTTTTATCCTCAAACTAGTGACCTTCTAGCTTTAGCACAATTGTCGAAAAGCTTTTTGACAACTGTGATAAAGCTTTTCGACAGATGTGCTAAAGCTTTTCGACATCTGTCAAAAAATTAAAAGGTCGTATTATTTATATCCATTCACTTAATAATCCGCAACTCAATACCCCGACTTTCGATCTCCTTGCATACTTTCTCGACAGCCTCGTAATGCTCCGGATTGATTCCCATTTCCGGTAAATTCAGCGTAATGACATTGCTTTCATTTTCAAGAACCAGCTGGTTATCGTCCACCGGATTCAAGATCATACCAACTGCCGACGTGTTGTTGGTAATCGGATCAATCAAGATAAAAGAACCAGTCTGCTTATTGTCTGCATAAGAGTCAAAGAACAATTCTTTATTCGTTGAAATGACTACTTTCCCGATTTCATTCAGTTCGAGATGATCAACAGCCGACTGTTCCATCGTATTGACGTTGACTTTATACCGGATTGTATCGATCCGTGCCCGCGTAGTATTAGTGGTCTGTTTCAGATAGAACTGCTTGTTTGTATCCATCGGTTCTTCATCCATCCAGACTAACATCGCTTCGAAGCCCCGTTTTTCTACCGGAAGATCATTCGGATGTACCAGCATCTCACCGCGAGATACATCAATTTCGTCTTCCAAGGTCAAAGTAACGCACATAGGAGGAAAAGCCTCTTCGATTTCGCCTTCGTAAGTAACGATGCTCTTCACCCGAGATTTCTTTCTGGAAGGCAAAGCCATCACTTCATCCCCTTTACGGATTACACCGCTTGCCACTTTTCCGCTAAACCCGCGGAAGTCCAGATTCGGACGCAAGACATACTGCACGGGGAAACGGAAATTCTCGTAATTCCTATCTTTATCAATGGGCACTGTTTCCAGAAAATCCAACAATGACGGACCTTCGTACCAAGGAGTGCGGTCACTTTTATCCACCACATTATCGCCATCCAAAGCAGAAAGAGGGATACAGGTTACATCTTCGATACCTAAAGGCTGGACAAAAGCCTGATAATCGGAAACAATCTTGTCGAACACCTGCTTGTCGAAATCAACCAAGTCCATCTTATTGACTGCCAAAACCACATGACGGATTCCCAACAAAGAAACCAGATAAGTATGACGACGGGTTTGTGTGATCACACCCGTACGGGCATCTACCAGAATGATCGCCAAGTTAGCTGTCGAACCTCCGGTAATCATATTCCGCGTATATTGTTCATGCCCCGGAGTATCGGCAATAATGAACTTACGGTTATTGGTACTGAAATAACGATAAGCGACATCGATTGTAATACCCTGTTCACGTTCGGCCTTCAAACCGTCGAGCAACAAGGCATAATCAATATGTTCTCCGGCATTTCCCATACGTTTGCTGTCGCGTTCCAACGCATCCAGCTGGTCTTCATACAGCTTTTTACTGTCAAACAACAGACGACCAATCAACGTAGATTTACCATCATCCACCGATCCGGCAGTCAGAAAGCGCAATAAGTCTTTCTGCTCATCCCGATCGAGAAACTCTCGAATTGACAATTGACTATTGACAATTGACAATTTCTTATCTTGTTCTATATCCATTATATATTCTGTTTACTAGTTTTTATAATCGCTATTAACAATCGAACAATTTCCTGACAATCTTTTACAATAGACCGATATTCTATTCCCGAAATATATTCCGTCTCATGCAAAAGGAGAATCCAATATTCCGCTTCATTTGCTTCCTTCAAAGCGATACTCAGCTTATTTATAAAGTCTGATTTTGACTGAGCATGTTCACTTTCCTTCAGCATGGCGCCTACAGAAGTCCCGCTTCTCAGCAATTGCCTAGACAAAACAAACTCATTTCTTGAACACAGTAGTTTATACAGTCGGACAATTCGAACAGCAAAGGCAAACGACTTATCCATTATTAAATTCTCCTTTTTCATAGTCTGGTCTTGTAATTGTCAATTCTCCATTTTCAATTGTCAATTTAAAAATAGCCCTCGCGTTTCTTTTGCTCCATGCTGGCATCCTGGTCGAAATCGATGACACGCGTTGTACGTTCACTCTTCGTTGTCGTCATCATCTCTTCCACAATCTTTTCGATCGTATCGGCCTCACTCTCGACAGCTCCGGTCAAAGGCCAGCAACCCAAGGTACGGAAACGCACTTTACGCATTTGGATCTTGTCACGATATTGTTCCGGCAGACGATCATCATCAGCCATAATCAGATTACCGTCGATCTCTACAATCGGACGCTCCTTGGCAAAGTATAACGGAACAATAGGAATATTCTCCAATCGGATATACTGCCAAATATCCAGTTCTGTCCAGTTAGACAATGGGAACACACGGATACTTTCTCCTTTATGAACGCGGGTATTGTAAATATCCCACAATTCCGGACGCTGATTCTTCGGATCCCACTGGTGGAACTTATCACGGAAAGAGAAAATACGTTCTTTCGCACGACTCTTCTCTTCATCCCGACGGGCACCACCAAAGGCGGCATCAAACTTATATTTATCCAACGCATGCAGTAAGGCCTGCGTTTTCATCAAATCGGTATGGACTTTACTTCCGTGCGTAAACGGACCAACACCAGCCTTAAACGCTTCCATATTCGACTCAACAATCAGATTCCAACCGTACTTCTTGGCATAATTGTCACGAAATTCGATCATCTCCTTAAACTTCCACTTTGAGTCAATGTGCATCAGCGGAAACGGGACCTTACCCGGAGCGAATGCTTTTTCCGCCAAACGAACCATCACCGATGAATCTTTTCCAATTGAATAAAGCATTACAGGATTCTCAAACTCAGCAGCCACCTCACGGATGATATAAATAGACTCTGCCTCTAACTCCTGCAAATGACTTAACTTATAATCAGACATAACTAGGTTATTTATTTGCTTATTTTAGGTAATATAATATCCAACAACTTATTTACGGATTCTTCGACGCTCAAGACCGATGTATCCAGCGATAAAGCCGGATGCGACGGAGCTTCAAACGGTGCGGAAACACCCGTAAAATTCTTAATTTCGCCTTTCCGGGCCTTCGCATACAGCCCTTTCACATCCCGGCGTTCACATTCCGTGATAGGCGTACTTACATAGATTTCCAGGAAATCATCTTTTCCGATGATTGAAGCGGCCATCTCCCGAATCTCGTTATTCGGACTGATAAATGCGGCCAAGGTAATGATTCCCGTATCTACAAACAATTTTCCGACTTCGGCTATCCGGCGAATATTTTCCACCCGGTCTGCTTCCGTAAATCCCAGATTATTATTGATGCCGCTACGGATGTTATCGCCATCCAAAATACGGCAAAGGAAACCTCGTTTATGAAGTTCACGTTCCAGAGCAATCGCTATGGTGCTTTTTCCCGACCCGCTTAACCCGGTAAACCAAACCATCACCCCTTTCTGGTGCAACAGGCTTTCTTTGTCCTGACGGGTCATCATCTTGTCAAAGATCGGATAAATATGATTTGTTTCTTGCATATCTTTATCTAATTCGTTAGTTATTCAAACGGCCATATTTGGGGTATCAAAAATATGGATATCAAAAAGACAATAATATTCAGCGGAAGTCCTACCCGTACAAAATCCGTAAATTTATAATTACCTATACCCTGTACAATCAGGTTGGTCTGATATCCGATAGGCGTGGTAAAACCGGCCGAAGCCGCAACACAAATAACCATGAAGAAAGGAGTGGGATCTACTCCCAACTGGTTGGATATAGATAACGCTAACGGGAATGACAAAGCCGCCGCTGCATTATTGGTAATGATCTCCGTAATGATATTCGTGATAATATACAAAATGGCCAACAGGACGTACGGACCATGACTATAACTCAGCTCGATGATAAAATTGGCAATAACATCCGCCAAGCCCGAATTGACCATCGCCTTACTAATGGCAAAAGCACAAGCAATCGTTATCAGAATGTCCCATGAGATATATTTCGTATATTTCCGGGCCGGAAAGATATTGGTCCACGCCATAATCACCGCCGTTACCGCCGCAAAGAAAAACATATCCAGTTTCACGTGGGGAAAAGTCTGCTGGGTAATAGGCAATTCACCGATAGTCGCACCAATAATCATCAAAGCCAGCAACACAAGGACGAAAACACGCTTTTTATGGTTGTTTTGCGCCGAAGAATCTTCTCCGTTGGCGATCATCAAAAACACGGACGATTCCCCCCAGGTCTTGATAAACGAACTATCAGCCATAACCACCAAGGTGTCTCCTTCATTAAGCGTTATGCGGTCTTTGTTTTTCGTCAGATTACGTCCGTTCCTTTTAATCTCTTTCACCTCAGCCCCATAATGGCGCCGAAAATCAAAGTCTTTTAGCGTCTTATTGATACCGGGGAAACGCGGTCCAAGGACTACTTCCATCAGATGCAAACCCTCGTCTGCCTCTACTTCATCTTCCTGCCCCTCATCGTTTGCACGCTCTTCCGGCAACAGCTTCTTTGAAAAAATCAACAAATAAGCAATGCCGCCGATGGTAATGGGGATACCGATCATTCCCAGCTCAAACATGCTTAGTCCTTCATAGCCGGCATCAATCATCATCCCATGTACCACCAAATTGGTAGATGTCCCTATCAATGTACATATTCCACCTAAAATCGTAACATACGAAAGTGGTATCAGGAATTTGGTAGCCGGCAATCCTATCGATTTTGCCCAACGCTTGATAATCGGCGCAAAAATAACGACAACCGGCGTATTATTCAGGAATGCGGATATAAAAGCAATAGACGGGAGCATCCGAAGCTGAGCCTTGAACACGGTAGTCTTACTTTGAGGCAGCACTTTCCGGATAATCTGCGTCAATGCCCCGGATTGCCGGACGCCCTCGCTCACCAAGAAAAGCAAAGCGACTGTTATCATCCCTTTGTTGCTGAAACCCTCCAGCAGCTCCTTCGGGGTCAGGATTCCTGCACATAAGAACAATACCGTAACACTAAACAAAATCATTCCCGGGCGCATCTTATCCCATATCAACGCTGCGATCATCCCGATTAACGCCAAAAGAACAAACAATATCTCAAAATTCATGCACTATTCTCTAAATTTGATTTCTTTTCAGATAAAGTGCAAAGATAACAAGATATTGACAGACCAACGGCAAAATATCCGCCAATTTCTATTTTTGAAGAAAAACAGACCAATTGTTTCATGAAATGGGAGAAACGGCTTTCACCACAAACCACGGATTCAGCAGCTTCTCTTTATTATAAGCCAACGGGGTCTTCTCGTCAATATGGTACACTTCACAGCCTGCCGCTTTGGCTATGGCATGTCCGGCTGCCGTATCCCATTCCATCGTCGGAGCGAAACGCGGATAAATATCTGCCGAGCCTTCTGCCACCAGACATATTTTCAAGCTACTCCCACTGCTGATCAATGTCACGGGCTGTCCCTTTTTACGAAGATTCTCAATATAGCGGGTTGTCTCTTCCGTCTGGTGGGAACGGGAAGCCACCACCACCACCCCTTGATGCATCAGGGCCGACGGAAGCCGTGCCGCTTTCCGGCGCATCTCGTCCATAGAGGGCTGACTGGCGCTATCTATATTGGTCAGTTTATAGGCTCCCAACGTATCACAGGCGAAATATAGCTCTTTACGTACCGGGACATAGATAACCCCTATGACCGGAACGCCCTTATTTACCAGCGCGATATTCACCGTAAACTCGCCGTTCCGTTTGATAAACTCTTTGGTTCCATCCAACGGATCAACGACCCATAAAGTCTCCCACGTCTTCCGCTCTTCATAAGGACATTGCTTTTCTTCTTCACTTAAAATCGGAAACGGAGTGACTGAAAGAGCAGAAACAATAATCCGGTTAGAAGCCTTGTCGGCTAATGTCAATGGAGAATTATCCTCTTTACGTTCAATTCCAAAATCAGAATTAGGATCAGTATAAATATCCATGATTGATTTACCAGCATCCAAAGCTGCCCGAATAGCTATATATAAATACTTAACGAAGTCCATAGTGCGATAAAATTAATGTATAAAACAAATATACTAAAAAAATACGTTATGACTCGAATATCACTACTTTTTTAACGCATAACAACAAAAAGTCATTTTTAATAGCGAATCATTACCTGAAAAGTACATACAGTCATATCAAAAAGAAATGAAGATACGCATAAAAAAAGGGATTACCTCAAAAGGTAATCCCTATATGAATGAAAGCCGCACCGTAGATATGAATAAACTCCGTATGACAGGATTTGAGTGCCATGCCACCTTTGTAATCCGCCGTGCTAAGCATACCCCGAAGGGCGCGGCCCGCCATTGGTGACAAAAGCTATGTCTCGGAATTATTATAATTTGATGAGTTTCCCAATCGAACAAGTGCGGCTTAACTCTTTAAGCTCGTTTGATTGTATTGCAAATATATACTTTTATTTTGATTAAACCAAATATTATATAGAAAAAAAATACACAAGAACTAGCAACAAAATAAACGAAAAACGAAAATGATTTTCGAGAGTTTTGTTTTTAATTCTCACTGATTTCTCTTCTGCCTTTTTCCTATTTATAAATCAACAGTTTAAGTTTCTCTAAAACATTATCCAGCAAATTCAGAATAAAAAGGAAGCAATATTTAGCAATAGTCACCGAATATAAAAACAAAAAGGATCTACCTTTTACAGGCAGATCCTTTTCTTATCCTAAGAAATTCAATTCTTACTTTACTTTAGCAACGATAGCCTTGAAAGCTTCAGGATGATTAACAGCCAAATCGGCCAACACCTTACGGTTGATTTCGATACCTGCAGCGTGCAAAGCACCCATCAAACGAGAGTAAGACATACCTTCCAGACGAGCAGCAGCATTAATACGCTGAATCCACAAAGCACGGAAGTTACGTTTCTTGTTACGACGGTCACGGAATGCATACGTTAAACCTTTTTCCCATGTATTCTTTGCTACGGTCCAAACATTTTTACGAGCACCGTAATAACCACGGGTAAGTTTCAAAATCCGTTTTCTTTTTGCTCTTGAAGCAACATGATTTACTGATCTAGGCATAATTCTAATCTGTTTTGAATGTTAGCGTCATCTTTTACGATGATCTTTTTAGCTAATACACTCGGTTAATAAAAATCTAAAAAAAACTCGCTCTAATAATTACTTCATGCAAAGCAATTTCTTTACACCGTTTACATCAACACCGGCAACAATACCAGTATGAGTAAGATTTCTCTTCTGCTTTTTAGTCTTCTTTGTCAGAATGTGACTTTTAAAAGCGTGTTTTCTCTTGATTTTTCCTGTTCCGGTAAGGGCAAACCTCTTTTTGGCACCGGAATTAGTCTTCATCTTAGGCATTTTCCAATCTATTTTAATTAATTAAACGATCATTTCCCAAAAGGAAATGTTTATTCTATTTCATTATTTATACTATTCTTCGCTATTACTTGCATCACTCGCTGTATTTTCAGCAGGAGCAGCAGGTTTCTTGGCAGCTTTCGAAGAACCGGCACCTTTTTTCGGAGTTAAAACGATAATCATTCGCTTACCTTCCAAAAGAGGCATCTGTTCTACACGACCGTAATCTTCCAAGTCATTAGCAAAACGGAGCAATAAAACTTCTCCCTGTTCCTTAAACAAAATAGAACGTCCTTTAAAGAATACATAAGCTTTAACCTTAGCACCTTCTTCCAAGAAGCCTTTGGCATGTTTCAATTTAAAGGCATAATCATGATCATCCGTCTGAGGTCCGAAACGAATTTCTTTCACAACGACCTTCACAGATTTTGCCTTCTGTTCTTTCTGACGTTTCTTTTGTTGGTAGAGGAACTTCTGATAGTCAATCACTCTACAAACGGGGGGCGCAGCATTGGGTGAAATTTCAACCAGGTCTAACCCTTGATCTTCGGCGATTTTAAGTGCCTGTGATGTGGGATAAACTCCCTGCTCTACATTATCACCGACTAAACGAACTTCACGAACACGAATTCGTTCATTAATTCTATACTGCTCTTTTGAATTGTCAATCTTCATTCAAAAATGTTTTATTCTCCTCGTTATTTTGTTAATTAAATCTTCACTTTTTACCAACGATTGATCATTTCCTCAACCTCGTTATTCAAAAGCGCTGCAAAGTTAGTAATTTTCATCGAACCTTTATCACCTTCGCCCTGTTTTCTTACAGAAACTTCTGCATTTTCTGCTTCTTTTTCTCCAACAATCAGCATATAAGGGATACGTTTCATCTCGTTGTCACGAATTTTACGTCCGATTTTCTCATTTCGGTCATCAACCAAGACACGGATATTCTTTTGCTTCAGTTCGCGAGCCACATTCCAAGCGTATTCATTAAAGCGCTCACTGATCGGCAAAATAACCACCTGATCCGGAGTCAACCATAATGGGAATTTACCGGCAGTATGTTCAATCAATACGGCAACAAAGCGTTCCATTGAACCAAATGGTGCACGGTGAATCATAACCGGGCGATGTTTCTTATTATCTTCTCCCGTATATTCCAGTTCGAAACGTTCCGGCAAGTTATAATCTACTTGGATCGTACCCAACTGCCAACGACGACCAATGGCATCTTTCACCATAAAGTCCAACTTCGGGCCATAGAAAGCAGCTTCACCATATTCTATTTTAGCAGGCAAACCTTTTTCTTCACAAGCTTCGATAATAGCCCGTTCTGCCTTTTCCCAGTTTTCTTCGCTACCGATATATTTTTCCCGGTTCACTTTATCCCGCAATGAAATCTGAGCTTCAAAGTTCTTAAAGTCCATCGATTTAAAAACAATTGAAATGATATCCATTACACGGATAAATTCATCTTTCACCTGATCCGGACGACAGAAGATATGAGCATCATCCTGCGTAAAGCTACGTACACGAGTCAAGCCGTGCAACTCACCACTTTGTTCATAACGACATACCGTACCAAATTCAGCCAAACGCAAAGGCAGATCCTTATAAGAACGCGGTGAATTTTTATAGATCATACAGTGATGAGGACAGTTCATTGGTTTCAGGAAATATTCTTCACCTTCTTCAGGTGTATGAATCGGCTGGAAAGAATCTTTTCCATACTTCGCATAGTGTCCTGAAGTAATATACAATAATTTATTACCAATAGGCGGACACATGACTTCCTGATAATCATAACGAGCCTGGATACGGCGCAAGAAATCCTGCAAACGCAAACGTAAAGCAGTACCACGCGGCAACCACATCGGCAATCCTTTACCTACTGTATCCGAGAACATAAACAGATCCAGTTCTTTACCAATCTTACGATGGTCACGCTTCTTAGCTTCCTCTAATAAAGTCAAATACTCATCCAAAAGCTTCTTCTTCGGGAAAGTAATGGCATAAAGACGAACCAATTGCTTGCGTGTTTCATCGCCACGCCAATAAGCGCCTGCAGCACTTAAAACCTTAACGGCTTTTATATAAGATGTATTCGGAAGATGCGGACCACGACACAAATCGGTAAATGCACCTTGTGTATAGGTTGTAATCTTACCGTCTTCCAATTCATTGATCAACTCAACTTTATACTCTTCGCCTCTGTCGCCAAACATCTTCAAAGCATCAGCCTTGGAAATATCTGCACGAACAATAGCTTCTTTCTTTGCTACCAATTCCATCATCTTGGCTTCGATAGTAGCAAAATCACTGTCTTTAATAACAGTTTCACCCGGATCTACGTCATAGTAGAATCCATTTTCAATGGCCGGACCGATACCGAATTTAATGCCAGGGTACAACTCCTGCAAAGCTTCAGCCATCAGGTGGGCACTTGAATGCCAGAAAGCATGCTTACCTTCTTCATCATCCCACTTGAACAGTTTTACAGTTGCGTCCTGATGAATAGGACGTGTCAGGTCCCAGACTTCACCGTTTACACTTGCAGCCAATACTTCCTGAGCCAAACGAGAGCTGATGCTTTCAGCAATCTGCATGGCTGTTGTTCCTTCTGCATATTCTCTTACGGAATTATCCGGAAATGTAATTTTAATCATAATCTGTTCACTAAAATATTTTTTCTTTACAGCCCACAAAGTTAATATCTTTTTTGAACAGATAAAAGATTTCAAAAAAAAGTTTGATCATTATTCGTATCTTTGCAGAAAAAACAGAACAGCATGGAAATAATCAACTTGGGAGCAACCTATTCTATCTTAAATCAGTTCGTTGCCGAACTTCGGGACGTCACTATTCAGACTGACAGTTTACGATTCCGTAGAAACATTGAACGGATCGGAGAAATTCTTTCATACGAAATCAGCAAGCAAATCTCTTATGAGAACAAAAATGTCCAGACACCATTAGGACGAGCTTCTTTAATGGTACCTTGCTCACAAGTTGTGATCAGTACTATTCTGCGAGCTGGCCTTCCTTTTCACCAAGGATTCCTGAATTATTTCGATCATGCCGAAAATGCTTTTGTATCGGCTTATCGAAAATACAAAGATCGCTTGAATTTTGACATTCACATTGAATATATAGCATCTCCCCGACTTAATGGGAAAACATTGATCATTACAGATCCCATGTTAGCCACTGGAAGCTCCATGGAACTGGCCTTTCAGGCTCTTCTCACAAAAGGCGAACCAGACCATATTCATGTAGCCTCTATTATTGCCAGCAAACAAGCGATCCATTATATAAAGGAAAAGATGCCAGCCGAAAAAACAACTGTTTGGGTCGCAGCCATCGACGATCAGTTAGATGAGCATTCCTACATCGTACCAGGTTTAGGTGACGCTGGCGACCTTGCATTCGGAATTAAAGAATAAGGCGAATATAAATCGGAAGAAAGAATAAATCATTGACAGCAGATTATACTTGAGATAAGTTTCAGAGCAGAAGCAAGCTCTTAAAAACAAACCAAGTAGTCAAACACAAAATTTCTTCATTTTTCCTATATCCGTCTTTAAAATTCAATTACCTTTGTCCTATAATATAAATAACACAATTTTAAATTAAGTACACATGAAACCTACATTATTTGTATTAGCAGCCGGAATGGGTAGCCGTTACGGTGGTTTGAAACAGTTGGACGGACTAGGTCCTAACGGAGAAACAATCATGGACTATTCTATCTTCGACGCCATCCGTGGTGGTTTCGGCAAATTGGTTTTTGTCATCCGCAAATCATTCGAACAAGACTTCCGTGAAAAGATTGTAGCCAAATATGAAAATCATATTCCAGTAGAAGTGGTATTTCAAGATTTGAACGACCTGCCTGCAGGATTTACTTGCCCAGAAGGAAGACAGAAACCTTGGGGAACCAATCATGCTGTTTTGATGGGTAAAGATGTAATCAAAGAACCATTTGCTGTAATTAATGCAGACGACTTCTATGGACGTGACAGCTTCGCTGTTTTAGGTAAGTGGCTTTCAGAAATGGATGGTAAACAAAACCAATACTGCATGGTGGGTTACCGTGTTGGTAACACATTAAGTGAAAGTGGTTCTGTAGCTCGTGGTGTATGCGAGACCAATGCCGAAGGTTATTTAACGGGCGTTGTTGAACGTACAGCTATCGAACGCATTGATGGAGAAATTCAATTCAAAGACGAAAACGGAGAAAAAGTGGTATTGGAAGAAAATACTCCTGTTTCTATGAACATGTGGGGTTTCACTCCTGATTATTTCAAATACTCCGAAGATTATTTTGCTGAATTCCTGAAGGCAAACATCAGTAATCTGAAATGTGAATACTTCATTCCGCTTATGGTAAACGAGTTAATTACCAAAGGAAAGGCAACAGTCAAAGTATTGGATACAACTTCTAAATGGTTTGGTGTAACTTATGCTGCCGATCGTCAAGGTGTTGTAGATAAAATCCAGGCATTAGTCAATGCAGGAGAATATCCTGAAAAACTATTCTAATGACAGATTCATTTATTTAAATACATTTACTTGCCGGCGACTATTTTTTCATCACAAAAAGTAGTTGCCGGTTTTTATTTTTCAGGAATATCTTTCAATAATCAAGGCTGTAACCCAACACCTATTGTGATACCGATTTTTATATTTATCTTTGTTGGACACAAGGTTACACGTATATGATATTCTATTTTTCAGCAACAGGTAATTCTTATTGGACAGCTCAGTTATTAAGCAATCACTTCAATTTGCCGCTTATTTCTGTTACGGAAGCAGTCAAGAAAGCGTCTTATCAATTTGATATATCTAACGCATCCTTGATCTTGTTTGTCTTCCCTGTTCATTCATGGGGACCAGCCTTATCCATGTTGTCTTTTATTCGGCAACTGGAATTCACCGGTTATAATCATCAACCTATTTATGCAATCTGCACATGCGGTGATGATTGTGGGCAAACAGACAAAGTCATTCAAAACGAATTGCGACAAAAAGGATGGATACTGAATGATTGTTTTTCTGTAATCATGCCAAACAGTTACATTCTTCTCCCTGGCTTTGATGTTGACTCACCAGCAATAGAAAAACAGAAACTAGAAAAAGCCCCTCGCCAAATACAAGAGATCATAAAGGTGATTGAAGGCGGAAAGAAAACTTCCTTATTGTATCATCCGGGAAGTGCCGCCTGGCTAAAAACTAAATTAATCTATGCTGGTTTTAGTAAATTCATTAAGGGGAAAACGCATTTTCGGGTAACCAACACATGTATTTCTTGCGGACTTTGTGTAAAAGTCTGCCCGGAAAACAACATTCACCTGAATAATAAGAAGCAGCCTGAATGGAGTGATCAATGTGTACAATGCCTGGCATGTATTCATCGTTGTCCGGAACATTCCATTGAATATGGAAAAATAACCCAACACAAAGGAAGATATAAAAATCCAAACGTATATCCAACACAAGTATAATCATATAAGAAAATAATATCGCATGAAAAAATTCAGTTTAGCAGCATTATTAGCTTCTGCTTTATTTGTAAGTTGCCAACCGACTCCGGAAGGATACAAAATTGAAGGTGAAGTAGAAGGTGTACAAGAAGGAAAAATTTATTTAAAGTCATTTCGAAACAAAATGTTCTTTGATGTTGATACAGTCGAGATTGTAAACGGGAAATTTACATTCCAAGGGAAAGTTGAACAGCCTTTACTGTATGGATTGGCGACAGAAGATATGAGTTATCCTGCCCAATTCTTTTTAGACAACCAAAACATAAAACTTACACTGGATACGGAAGACGGTGAAATAGAAAAGATAGAGAATTCTCCTCTTAACCAGCTATTTCTCGACAACCAAGAGGATGTAACAGAAGAAGGTTATGACATTGATAAGCTGGTCAGTGAAAATCCGGATTCTCCGGTAGCAGCCTTTTTCCTGTATCGATACTTCACTTATCAGTTACCACTTGAACAGTTAAAAGCGACTCGTGCCAAATTATCCCCTACTCTGTCCTCTTGTCCTTACGTTAAAGATTTGGATCAAATCATTCTGACTCTTGAAAGCGTACAGATCGGAAAACCGGCACCCAACTTTACACTTCCAGATACAGCAGGAGTAAATGTCTCATTAGCTGACTTCAAAGGGAAATATGTTTTACTCGACTTTTGGGCATCCTGGTGTCCGCCTTGCCGGAAAGAGAATCCCAATGTGGTTGCTGCTTATCAGAAGTATAAAGATAAGAATTTTACAATCCTGGGAGTTTCACTGGATAAAGACAAAGCGCGTTGGATGAAAGGCATTCAAGACGATCAGCTGACATGGACTCATGTATCCGACTTAAAATACTGGGATTCGGAAGTTCCTGCTTTATATGCTGTACGTGGTATTCCTGCCAACTTCCTAATCGATCCAAACGGTATTATCATAGCTAAAGACTTGCGAGAGGATGCTTTACAAGAGAAGCTAGAAGAAATACTGAAATAATAGAAACTCAGACAAATGATTCAGTTCGTGATCCGCTCATTACTTTTCGGCTTGTTCATAATAGGAAATATAGATTTTTCTTATGGACAGGAAGAAGGTCTTGCTTCTTATTATCACAACCGGTTTCATGGCCGAAAAGCAGCGAGCGGATATGTTCACGACAATGATGATTTTGTAGCGGCGCATCGCACATTACCTTTCGGTACTTTTGTCCGTGTAACAAATCTGAAAAACATGAAAAGCGTCATCGTCTCCATTATGGATCGTGGTCCCCGACGGAAAAGCCGTATCATCGATGTCTCGAAATCAGCAGCTGAAGTCCTCGACTTTATCAAAGCGGGTGTTACACGCGTACGGATCGAAGTTGTTCCTGGTCCGATTGACCTTCGGTATCTGGATTTGATGCGCCCGACAATTCCCTTTTTACCGGTAGAGCAGCGAGAAGAAACACCTCCGTTTATCTATCCAAAAGAATAAAATAGATATATAATATAAGGTATATATATGAGAACAGACATAGCAACAGGATTAGTCTTGGAAGGTGGAGGAATGCGTGGAATCTTCACCGTCGGTGTATTAGATTACCTCATGGACAATCAACTTTGGTTTCCATATGTGATTGGAGTATCAGCAGGCGCCAGCAATGGTATTTCTTATATTTCCCGACAACGTGGACGGTCCTATTTCAGCAATATAGAACTACTCCAAAAACATAATTACATCGGTATAAAACACTTGCTGAAAGGGAACGGATACATTGACCTAAATTTCCTGTTCTATGAATATCCAGACAAATATTATCCATTCGATTTTGAGGCATACAAAACATATCCGGGTCGTTTCGTGATGGTTACCAGTAACTGTCTCACTGGTAAAGCCGAATATATCGAAGAAAGACAAGATTTCAAACGGACTATTGATGCCTGTAAAGCATCCTGTTCTTTGCCAGTGATGTGTCCAATCTCGTATGTTGACCATATACCAATGGTAGACGGAGGTGTCTGCGATGCCATTCCTATCCAACGAGCCATAGACGAAGGCTTTAAACAGAATGTCATAATCCTGACTCGTAACAAAGGATACCGGAAAGCTGATAAAGAGTTTTATCTACCCTCTTTTATTTACCATCAATATCCAGCCATACAGGAACGACTGCGTATGCGTTATAAAAACTACAACCAAGTACTGGATTATATTGATTCTCTGGAAGCCGAAGGAAAAGCCCTTGTTATCCGGCCACAAAAGCCTTTACAGGTTACCCGAACAGAAAGAAATATCTCCAAATTACATGCATTATATGAAGAAGGATATACTTGCGCACAACAATTAGGAAAGCAATTAAAAGAAGTTTGCACAAGGGAGAAATAGGCAGTCATCAAATTTCCGCACACAAATATAAGGAATAAAAACGAATCAAACTATACTATGGTTTAAAAACATATAAAAAACTATAACCCAAAACAGGCCGAAAAATATATAAAACCATATATTTGCAGGAGTTTAAGATGAGAAACAAAACTAACATCTAAGTTAAAACTAATTATATTATGGAGAAAAAAAGAGTCTATACCTTCGGTAATGGTCACGCTGAAGGAAAAGCAGACATGAGAAACCTATTAGGTGGTAAAGGTGCAAACCTTGCCGAAATGAACTTGATCGGCGTTCCTGTTCCTCCCGGTTTTACAATTACAACTGAAGTTTGTAATGAATACTTCGAAAAAGGGAAAGACGCTGTTGTTGAGTTATTGAAAGACGACGTAGAAAAATCTATTAAAGGCGTAGAAGAATTGATGAAATCAAAATTCGGCGACGTAGAGAATCCTTTATTGGTTTCTGTCCGTTCAGGAGCTCGTGCTTCTATGCCGGGAATGATGGATACTATCCTTAACTTAGGTTTGAACGACGAAGTTGTTGCCGGATTAGCCCGTAAAACAGGAAACGAACGTTTTGCATGGGATTCATATCGCCGTTTCGTACAAATGTACGGTGACGTTGTATTGGGTATGAAACCGACCAACAAAGAAGATATTGATCCGTTTGAAGCAATCATCGAAGATGTTAAGAAGCATAAAGGTGTTCGCTTAGACAATGAACTGGAAGTTGCCGACCTGAAAGAATTGGTTGTTCGCTTTAAAGAAGCTGTAAAAGCACAGACAGGTAAAGATTTCCCAAACAACGCTTACGAACAGTTGTGGGGTGCTATCTGTGCTGTATTTGACTCTTGGATGAACGAACGTGCTATCCTTTACCGCAAAATGGAAGGTATTCCTGCAGAATGGGGAACAGCTGTTAACGTTCAGGCCATGGTATTTGGAAACATGGGTGATACTTCGGCTACGGGTGTTTGCTTCTCTCGTGATGCTGCTACCGGCGAAGACTTGTTCAATGGTGAATATTTGATCAATGCACAAGGTGAAGATGTTGTAGCAGGTATTCGTACTCCGCAACAGATTACTAAGATCGGTTCTCAGCGTTGGGCAAAATTACAAGGTATTTCAGAAGAAGTACGTGCCAGCAAATATCCGTCTATGGAAGAAGCGATGCCGGCTATCTATAAAGAATTGGATGAACTCCAGACGAAGCTTGAAAACCATTACCATGATATGCAAGATATGGAATTTACAGTTCAGGAAGGTAAGTTATGGTTCTTGCAGACTCGTAATGGTAAACGTACAGGTGCAGCCATGGTTCGGATTGCAATGGAAATGCTGGAACAAGGTTTGATTGACGAAAAGACGGCTGTTCTGCGTTGCGAACCAAACAAACTGGACGAATTGCTTCATCCGGTATTTGACAAAGAAGCTTTGCGTCAGGCTAAAGTATTGACTCGCGGTTTACCGGCATCTCCGGGTGCAGCTTGCGGTCAGATTGTATTCTTTGCAGAAGATGCAGCAAAATGGCGTGCCGATGGTCACCGCGTCGTATTAGTCCGTATCGAAACTTCTCCGGAAGACTTGGCTGGTATGACCGTTGCAGAAGGTATTTTGACAGCTCGCGGAGGTATGACTTCTCACGCTGCTGTTGTTGCCCGCGGTATGGGTAAATGTTGTGTATCTGGTGCTGGTGCCATCAATGTAGATTATAAAGCACGTACCGTAGAAATTGATGGTGTATTGCTGAAAGAAGGTGATTTCATCTCTTTGAATGGTAGTACCGGAGAAGTTTATCAAGGTGAAGTTCCTACAAAAGCAGCTGAAGTTTCAGGAGATTTCGCTAAGTTAATGAACTTGTGTGATAAATATACTCGTCTGAAAGTACGTACCAACGCTGATACGCCGCATGATGCAGAAGTAGCCCGCAGCTTTGGTGCCGTTGGTATCGGTTTGTGTCGTACAGAGCACATGTTCTTCGACAATCAGAAGATCGTTGCCATGCGTGAAATGATCTTGGCTCCGGATGTAGAAGGACGTCGTAAAGCTTTGGCTAAATTATTACCTTACCAGAAAGCTGATTTCAAAGGTATCTTCAAAGCCATGGATGGTTGTCCGGTGAATGTACGTCTGCTCGATCCTCCTTTGCATGAATTCGTTCCTCACGATCAGAAAGGTCAGGAAGAAATGGCAAAGGCAATGGGTGTAACCGTAGAATACATTCGTCAGCGTGTAGAAAACTTATGCGAACACAACCCGATGTTAGGTCACCGTGGTTGCCGTCTGGGTAATACTTATCCGGAAATTACGGAAATGCAGACTGAGGCAATTCTGGGAGCAGCTATTGAATTGAAGAAAGAAGGTTACGATCCTCATCCGGAAATCATGGTTCCATTGACTGGTATCTTGTATGAATTCGAGGCACAGGAAAAAGTAATCCGCGCAACAGCAGCTGCATTGTTCGAAAAAGAAGGTATTGAAATCCCATTCAAAGTAGGTACAATGATTGAGATTCCGCGTGCAGCTCTGACTGCCAACCGTATCGCTTCTCGCGCTGAATACTTCTCATTCGGAACAAACGACTTGACTCAGATGACATTCGGTTATTCTCGCGACGACATCGCTTCCTTCTTACCTGTTTACTTGGAAAAGAAGATCCTGAAAGTCGATCCGTTCCAGGTATTAGACCAGAATGGTGTAGGTCAGTTGGTTCAGATGGCAGTAGAAAAAGGTCGTTCAGTACGTCCAGAATTGAAATGCGGTATTTGTGGTGAACATGGTGGTGAACCTTCATCTGTGAAGTTCTGTCACAAAGTAGGATTAGACTACGTTTCTTGTTCTCCGTTCCGCGTGCCTATCGCACGTCTGGCTGCGGCACAAGCTGCTATTGAAGGATAAAAAGTTTTTTGAAATAATACAGAAGAAGAGGGATTTGTCCGTTGGGCAAATCTCTCTTTTTGTTTTCTTCAACCTGAACTCTTCCATTTTCTTCATCTTCTACACTCCTTCTCTTTTCATTTACTACCGACAGAAATCGATCAAAGACGGTACTTAAACTTCTTCATCTTATAGGCAATTCTTTAGTTCACGGCGTGAACTAAGTAATCCACGGCGTGAACTACTTAAACC
>ENA-OURU01000701-OURU01000701.1-human-gut-metagenome-genome-assembly--contig:-NODE-701-length-49022-cov-10.935038_pt1 | contig 49022 bp, 48 predicted proteins | sample MGYA00242137_ERZ509064 | MGnify/ENA primary metagenome ERZ509064 (study PRJEB26280, sample SAMEA2338777) | human gut metagenome | biome: human gut; feature: human-associated habitat; material: faeces...
TTGAAACACAAGATAGCATCAGTTATTGGGAGGATTTTTCTAAGCCAAAAATTGTGTGGGGAGAAATATCTGATAAATCAAAATTTGCTTTCGACTTTTTAGGGGAATATATACCAGAAGCAACTTCTTTTTATATGAAAGGCGAATACATTGAATACCTTTTGTCTGCTTTAAATTCGTCTGTATCTGAATGGTTGTTTTCTAAAGTAGGGACAACTACAGGAGTGGGGACAATTAGATGGAAAAAGTATACCATAGAACAGCTTATTGTTGCCAAGCTATCTACTGAACAACTAAATACTCATCTTGCTGCTTTCAATGATTTGAAAGTAGGCAAGATGAGTATTACGGATTTTGAATGTTTTAGCAATAAGTTGATGTATGATATTTATAAGCTTACCTCAGATGAAATCCAATATATTGAAAACCAGCAAACAGTCTAAATAGACTTTCGGAGTGAAGAAACAAATGAATGTAGAAAATTAGTTTCTTCACTCGTAAACCCATATACCATTGAAACCAAACTCTCTATTTTAGAGTCAATGAATGGTAGATTGATATTTTTATTTGTTATACTGTTTGCAAGTTCAGCTAATTCAACAAGTTCTATTTTGTTTGCATCATAAGGAGGCATAGGGAAAGTCGCTATATTTTGACCTCCAACTTGAACATCTCCAACGCCAGTTTTATTCATATTAGTCACATAGCTATACCATGTTATAGCTTGTGAATTCAATACAGCCAACAGATAATCCAAATGATTGCCTGTCATAATATAACACGCATTGTTCATTACATAATTGTTGGTATCATATGCAAAAGCCATTTGGTTTCCGATTATTTTCCACACAATTTTTGGCTTAGAAAAATCCTCCATATATGCGCAGTTTCGTAGGTTATATGGCGTATCACCTCGGTCAGACCGTTTCTCTATTTGTGAGAATCCCTTATACATTTTACCGCTATAGGCTATACCTCCATTATCCAACCATTCTTTAATTGCAGGATAATCATTTATATCTACAGGCTTTATTCCCTTATTTTTCAATCCATTATGTGTATTGATAAGCCAAAGACCAGCCCAATCATATCCGTAACGTTTCACATCGCGTCCTCTCAAAATCGGTCCTTATGTTTCTACCATAAAAGTCTTGATAAATCGAGCGAGCGTATTTCTATCCACTTTACAAATTTTAGAGATTTTGCGCTGTGATACTTCAGCTTTTAATAGTTCTTGTATGAGAATTTTCTTACCATGAAGTTTGTACTTCTCTGGAGCACTCTTTTTCCCTTTAGGACGTCCCAATACCACCCCCTCTGTTTTTTTTCGTGCCAAGGCTTCTTTGGTTCGTTGGCTAATAAGGTTGCGCTCAATCTCAGCTGACAGTCCAAAAGCAAAAGCCAATACTTTACTTTGAATGTCCTCCCCCAACCGATAGTTGTCCTTGATAGTCCAAACCCTACATTCTTTGCCCATGCAAATATTCAGAATCTCCATTATCATAAAGAGATTACGACCCAATCTTGACAATTCAGCGCAGATAATCAAATCATCTTTCTGTACCTTATTGAGCAATTTTCCAAGCTCACGTTTACTGTAGGCTTTTGTTCCGCTAATAGTTTCTTCAATCCAACCATCAATTTTCATTTTCTGGTCGTTACAGAAGTTATTGATTTCAAAACGTTGATTTTCCACAGTCTGCTTATCACTGCTTACTCTAATATATCCGTATATCATATCCCTAAATTTAAATGTTTATATATATATAATGGATAGTTTTAACAGATAAACCTAAAAAGAGCGTTGATATTATTTCTAATCCTTATTATTTCATCTTTGGTTAATCTTCAATTTCCATTTTTGTATAGAGTAATTTGATTTTTTCTTCTTCTATTTATGCATAGAACGAATTACTTGAAAGCATTGCACAGCAGAGCGCAGCAATAGGCACGGTTGCCAACTCGTTACCTCAAAATCGGGCACTTCTTCCAAAGCCTTTATAATAAGGCGATAAGAAATTTATTCCAGACTTACAGAAAAATATTGTAACTATAAAAATATTTAAATCTTAAGTATAAATTGCTTGAACTTCAGATTGGTGATAATATTTGAGTTTGAATAAAAGTATTTTCTTAATTTTATGATAGTTGTCTCCCCCCAGAAGCTTCGTAGTCTCCATTACCGTAAATATAGCAAGAAGCCGCTTTTCAGGAAAAGACAAAGGTGCGGTGAACACACGGATAAATTCGACTTTGCACATCGTGCCTTTATCTGTAAAAAGAACTGTTTTCAATCTTAACTATCTTTCTCATAATGTCTATTTTTTTATAATACTCTAAGAGGGACATCCCAACGGTAATAATAGATTTTCACTTTGTTTCTGTAACAAGGAAGTGTTCCCGAGTATATGCCCCGGGGCTGAGTATGAAACTTTTATAAAACAATTTATCAGTTCTTGACGTAGATAAAAGAAGATTTATAAAGGCGGTCATTGAATTCTCCGGATATACTACCGTGTTTTCTTCCTGTTTTTTGAGTAGGTATGTGATATGTACATACGAGTAAATGATGATTCGCTCTTACAAGGCGTATAGGTCTTATATTGTATAGGTGTATAGCTTTGAAATACCATAGTAAGTGTTCATTTGAGTTTTGTTGAAGTTGCCGCATCTTTACAACGTTAACGTTAGCGAAGAGATTTTGAACATGATTTATTTAATTTAAAAAGAAAGAACTATGAGTATTTTGTATAAGAAGGTTTGGAGATTACTAAATCCCCTTGATAAGAAATCGACAAAGAAGGTATATCCGGTTATCACCTATAAGTATGGTGTGGCGATAGATCTGAAACAGATTGCGAAAAAGATCAGCCGACTTTCCGGTGTGAGTGAAGGTGTGGTGAACTCTGTGCTGAAGGATTTCCGTACGGAGTTGAAAGAAGAGTTGCTTTTGGGGCGGTCGGTGAACATTGACGGACTGGGATTTTTTTATCTTGCCGCCCGTAGCAAGGGGGCGGATACGGCAGAGGCGTTTACGGCGAATGACATCACTGGCTTGCGCGTTTGTTTCCGTGCCAACAAGGAAATTCGTATTACGGCTAACGGAAGCACCCGCTCCGAAGGACTTAGCCTTAAAGATGTGGATCGCATCAATGACGAACTTCCTACAGAAGGTGGTGGCCCGTCGTCACCTGATGGAGGAATAGTGGAAAACCCGCTTGGGTAAAGTTTAAAGCTGAGGAACTTGGAAATTAAAAAAATGAAGAATTAAAAATTAAACGATTGTATTTATGAAGAAGTCTGTTTTGAAAAAAATACTGAAAGTAGTGATGGCTATTGTTTCGGCTGCGCTGGGAGCACTGGGGAACAATGCAATGAAGTGATGACGAGGAGATATAAGATCTGAGTTAAATAATAGATAGGGGAGTGTCGGAATTCAGGCACTTCCCTATATTTTTAATGAACCATTCCGTAAAGTAAAGATCGTAAAGGAAGCTATCCTGCGGAGTCGGTACCGTACTTGTTGCACTGGTGAGCAAAAGAACTATGTGTAAATAACGAATGAAAATGCGTAAGAAAAAACTTGTTACTTAATTGTGTTTTCGCCTGAATAACTTTACCTTTGTTTCATAAACCTAAAAAACCGGTAAATCATGAAATACAAACTATTAGTTCTTGATGTAGACGGAACTCTGCTCGATAGTGAGAAGAAAATCAGCAAGCGCACACTGGCCGCCTTGTTGAAAGTGCAACAGATGGGTGTACGCATCGTATTAGCTTCCGGCAGGCCCACCTATGGCCTTATGCCCATTGCCAAGGCTCTGGAACTGGGCAATTACGGAGGCTTCATTCTCTCCTACAATGGCGGGCAAATTATCAATGCGCAAAGTGGCGAACTACTCTTTGAGCGTAGGATAAACCCCGAAATGCTGCCCTATCTTGAAAAGAAATCCCGTAAGAACGGGTTCGCCATTTTTACGTATCACGAAGATACCATCATCACCGACTCGCCCGAAAACGAGCACATACGTCGCGAAGCCGAGCTGAATGGCCTGAAGATAATTGCCGAAACCGAATTTTCGATAGCGGTGGACTTTGCCCCTTGCAAGTGCATGCTGGTAAGCGATGACGAAGAAGCCCTCGTGGGACTGGAAGACCACTGGCGCCGGAGGTTGAACGGAGCGCTGGATGTATTTCGTTCGGAACCCTATTTTCTGGAAGTGGTGCCCTGCTCCATTGATAAATCCAATACGCTGGGCGCCTTGCTTGAGAAGTTGGGCATCAACTCCGAAGAAGTCATCGCCATTGGCGACGGAGTTTGCGATGTCTCCATGATACAATCCGCCGGACTGGGCATCGCCATGGGAAACGCCCAAGACTCGGTGAAGGTCTGTGCCGACCGCATCACCGCCTCCAACGATGAAGACGGCGTGGCCGAAGCCGTGGAGAAGGCGATACTTGCCGAAATCCGCCCCACCGACGTGCCCCTGGATCAACTCAACCAGCGTGCCCGCCATGCATTGATGGGAAATCTGGGTATACAATACACTTACGCCTCCGAAGACAGGGTAGAGGCCACCATGCCCGTGGACGAACGTACCCGCCAACCTTTCGGCATCCTGCACGGAGGTGCCAGCCTGGCATTGGCCGAAACCGTGGCCGGACTGGGTTCCATGATACTTTGCAAGCCGGACGAAATAGTGGTCGGTATGCAAGTCAGCGGAAACCATATCTCCTCCGCCCATGAGGGGGATACGGTAAGGGCGGTGGCGACCATCGTGCATAAAGGCCGCTCCTCGCATGTGTGGAATGTGGATGTGTTTACTTCCACGGCCAAGCTGGTGTCTTCGGTGCGTGTAGTCAATAGCATACTGAAAAAGGGATGATCGAAAATGAATTGGACAACGGGCCACAAGAACCACCCGTTGAATCCGCTAAGAAGAACAATACCCGGACCCTCGTAAAAAGAACACTTGCGATTGCCGGTTTAGCCTTGGTTGTATATTTTTTGTACTCCATCGTTCACCTGTTTGTTTCGCCCGACCGCAACATTCAGCAAATCTACCTGGTGCCCGAAGACGCGGCATTTATCATCCAGTCCTCGGCGCCCATCGACGATTGGGCAAAGTTCAGCGGAAGCGCAACCTGGCAATGCCTGAAGCGTGCGAAAGCCTTCGAGGACGTCACCCGGAATGTGGAGACGCTCGACACCGTGGTCCGAAGCAATAAAATGTTGTTATCGCTTGTGGGCAAACGGGATATGCTCATCTCGATCCATAAAGTCCGTGCCCGCGATTGGGATTTCCTGATTGTGCTGGACATGCAAAAGGCCTCCAAGATGGACTTGTTGAAGGATCAGCTTGAAACGGTGCTCACCATGGCGGGCAGTTCCGTAACCAACCGGATGCACAACGGGATTAACATCCTCGAAATGCGCGATCCGGATACACGCGATATTTTTTATTGCGCCTTCGTGGACAACCATTTTGTAGGTTCCTATACCTCCAAACTTGTAGAATCGGCCATTGATTCACGCAACAAGCCCAAAATCGGTCTCGATCATTCTTTTATCGAAGCCGAAAAACTGGTGTCCGGCAAAGGACTTGTCCGTGTTTTTATCAATTATGCACGCCTGCCCCAATTCCTGAATATTTATCTGGGAACCGGGAACGAGTACATCGATATGTTCAGCAATTCCATGGATTTTGCCGGACTCTATTTCAATACCGACCACAAACGGATGGAGGTGAAAGGATATACCTTGCGGAAAGACACCGCCGATCCGTACATCATGGCCTTGCTGAACTCGGGTAAGCACCGGATGAAAGCCCACGAAATCCTGTCCGGCCGGACGGCACTCTATACCAACATCGGTTTCAGCAATCCGGTGACGTTTGTAAAGGAACTGGAGAATGCACTCGCGGTCCACGATCCGCAATGGTGCGAATCTTATAGGAGTTCCCGGCAGAAGATTGAAAGCCTGTTCGACATCTCTCTGGAAGAAAACTTCCTGAGCTGGATGTCGGGAGAATTTGCCATCACCCAATCCGAGCCGGGGTTGTTGGGGCACGATCCGGAACTGATTCTGGCCATCGGCGCCAAAAGCATCAAAGACGCCCGTAAGAATATGGAGTTTATAGAAAAGAAGATCAGGCGGCGCACCCCGCTCCGGATAAAGACGGTTAATTATAAGGGATTTGAAATCAACTATGTGGAAATGAAAGGCTTCTTCCGTCTGTTCTTCGGAGGGCTGTTCGACAAGTTCGAAAAACCCTATTACACGTACGTGGACGATTATGTGGTGTTTAGCAACAAAGCCTCGTCCCTGCTTTCATTTGTAGAAGATTACGATCAGAAGAACCTGTTGAAGGATAATCCGGGCTTTAAAAATGCTTTCTCGTACCTGAATTCGAGCTCTACCGTTTTCTTATATACGGATGTACATAAGTTTTATTACCAGTTGAAGCCTATGATGAATGCCGTTACGTGGGGAGAGATACAATCGGACAAGGACATTGTCTACTCATTTCCCTATTGGACCATGCAGATTACGGGAGACGGCCAGTCCGCCTCGTTGCAATGCGTGATGGACTATAAACCTTATCAACCGGAAGAAACGGCCGTAGCGGTGGTGGTGGACGATGAAGCTGACGAAGTAATGAACGAAGATGCCGAAACGGAGAAGGAGCAAATGAGTGAATTGCAACGCTTCTATGTTGAGAAATTTGAGGGCAACGTCTTGCGGGAGTTTTATCCCGAAGGAGCGCTGAAGAGTGAAGCGGAAGTGAAAGAGGGAAAGCGCCACGGACGCTATCGCGAATATTATGAGAACGGCAAACTGAAACTCCGCGGAAAATACGGAAATAACATACCCAAAGGCACATGGAAGTACTATACGGAGGAGGGAGAGTTTGAACGGAAAGAGAAGTATTAAAAAAGAGAAAAACAATGCTTGCATATACCTATATTGAACACGGAAAATTTGAACTTATAGAAAAACCGAAACCCGGGTTGAAAGACCCCCGCGACGCCATTGTCCGCGTGACGCTCGGTAGCATCTGCACCAGCGATTTGCACATCAAGCACGGTAGCGTGCCGCGTGCCTTGCCCGGAACCACGGTGGGGCACGAAATGGTAGGCATCGTGGAGCAAGTGGGCGCGGACGTCACTTCCATCAGGCCCGGCGACAGGGTTACGGTGAACGTAGAAACCTTTTGTGGCGAATGCTTCTTTTGCCGACACGGATATGTGAACAATTGTACCGATGCCAATGGCGGTTGGGCACTGGGTTGTCGCATCGACGGAGGTCAGGCCGAGTACGTCCGCGTGCCTTATGCCGACCAGGGACTGAACTGCATTCCGGATGCGGTGAGCGACGAACAAGCGCTCTTTGTGGGCGACGTGCTTGCCACGGGCTTTTGGGCGGCCCGCATATCGGAGATTACCGAAAAGGATACGGTGCTCATCATCGGCGCCGGCCCTACCGGAATCTGCACCCTGCTTTGCGTGATGCTCAAGCACCCCCGTCGCATCATTGTTTGCGAGAAATCTCCTGAAAGAATACGCCTTGTGCGTGAACATTATCCGGACGTACAGGTGGTGGAACCGGAGGATTGCCGGGAGATTGTGTTGCGGAGTAGCGATCATGGCGGAGCCGACGTCGTGCTCGAGGTGGCAGGAACCGATGACACCTTCCGTCTGGCGTGGGAGTGTGCACGCCCCAATGCCATCGTCACCGTGGTGGCCCTCTACGACCGCCCCCAGGTGCTTCCCTTGCCCGATATGTACGGAAAAAACCTGACCTTCAAGACCGGTGGCGTGGACGGGTGCGATTGCGCCGAGATACTTCGCCTGATTGAAGAAGGCAAGATAGACACCACGCCGCTTATCACACACCGCTTCCCGTTGAATGAGATTGAGGAGGCTTACCGGATTTTTGAAAATAAACTGGACGGGGTGATGAAAGTTGCGGTGTCCGAAAGAGAAAAGAAAGAATTCGGAACGATAAAGTAATGAGCCAAATGATTAAGTAATACTATCTTAATTCTCCTCCTCCTGGGAGGAGGAGTACCCGTAGGGGGAGGTGGTAGGTGAGAAAATAATTCCTTATTTATATGATTCATAGGTATTTCTTGCTTTACCTACCACCCCGCCCTCTGGGCACCCCTCCTCCGTTGGAGGAGGGGAATTGAGATACTCTATTTACTCAATATTGAAATACTCATTTACTTCATAACCTTATTAAAAAGAATACAGCCTTATGCCCATTATTGAAATATCCTCCTTGTCGCACCCCGGAATCGAGGTGTTCTCCACCCTCACCGAGGCCCAGTTGCGCAACCGCATTGAGCCCGATAAAGGCCTGTTCATAGCCGAAAGCCCGAAGGTGATCCGTGTAGCATTGGGATGCCGGATATGAACCTCTGGCCCTCTTGTGCGAGCAAAAACACATCACCGGTGATGCCGCCGACATCATCAGTCGTTGCGGCGATGTGCCCGTCTATACGGGCGGGCGGGAGTTGCTCGCTACGCTGACGGGCTATGTCCTGACGCGCGGAGTGTTGTGCGCCATGCGTCGCCCCGCGCCCCGCACGGTGGAAGACACATGTCGGGATGCCCGGCGCATCGTCGTCATCGACGGTGTGGTGGACACTACGAATATTGGTGCCATTTTTCGTTCGGCGGCCGCCCTCGGGATGGATGCCGTGTTGCTGACGCGTAACTCTTGCGATCCGTTGAACCGTCGTGCGGTCAGGGTGTCCATGGGTTCGGTCTTTTTGGTTCCCTGGACGTGGCTGGACGGCACTCTCGGTGATCTGGCCCGCCACGGCTTCCGCACCGCCGCCATGGCACTTACGGACGATTCTATCTCCATTGCCGATCCTGTCTTGACGTCCGAACCTCGGCTGGCCATTGTGATGGGAACGGAGGGAGAGGGGCTTCCACCCGATACGATTGCGGTGGCGGACTATGTAGTTCGTATCCCGATGGCGCATGGGGTCGATTCGCTCAATGTGGCGGCGGCCGCCGCCGTGGCGTTTTGGCAACTTCGTATTACGGATTGAAACTACTATTGTTTTAATTTCGATGAGTATCATTAGGTAGCTAATAATTAGCAATCTGAAGATTTTTCGCATGACACTTTCTTTTTTGCTATTTTCGGTAGCTTAAGAGTGAATCAAAGAACGGGTAGTCTGTCACGGAAGTGCGAGAAAGGAATGAGTGTGAGGTGATAAAGTGATAAAACTTCTTTCAACCCATTATATAATAAACAAAAATATATTCTTTTGTATATTATATGATGGGTTGCTACACTACAATTAATATTTTTTCTTTTCGTCTTTATTTAGCTCTTCGTGTATATTCATCCTTGATGGCGGTGAAATTTTCTTTTACCTGATTGTACTCGGATTCTTGCTTCTCTTCCAATTCAAGATCTAATGCATATATTTCGCTCGTTATTTTATTGTCTAATTTTGTCTTTTCAGCTTGGGTCAATATATTGTTGAATCGAGAAAATAATTTCACTTTCAGATCCAATAGTCTTTTTTCGAACCGTTCAAGGTCATATTTCAGGTTGTAGTCAAGATAGGTATTGGAAATATGTTTCTTTTCACCTTCTTCATTATACTCAATTACTTTCTCCTTTTTCTTCACCGCATTGAAAAGGGATGAAACGGACTCATCAAAATCCTGAAGGATAAAATCTATCCATTTATTATATATATTAATTTTGAAGCGCGAAACGTTGACATTCTCGGGCAAAGGATAGAATAATAATATGAAATTCATCTGCGTTTGAGATAAAAGTTGCTGTCCCTCACCTGTGTAGTTTACGGGTAGATTTTCATAGCACATAAACTCGCCCTCATGGATAAAACCCTCTCCATCCACCAATAAAACTTCATTAGAGGCGAATGTCCAATTCTCATGCCCTCCGATGTTTTTTATGTTTAGGATCAATTTATCAGCAGTAAATTTGGATTTAGTTTTGCCATTTCCCATCATTAACTGGGCTGGACAATCTTGATAGTATTTTTTATCTTTAATATAACGACAGTTCTTGTTACATTTTATCTCGACGTTTCTCTCGAATGAGAGGATGGTATAGATAAAGCCTTCATTTTCTTTTGGAATATTAATCTCGCTCATAAATAATGTATTTTAGTGTTTTAATTTGTAGATTATTGGTGATTAGCTGACATGTCTATTTTCCGATGCAACATATTAGACCAATTGATTACAAGTGATTTACGACTTAAAAGATAGAAAGCTCAAAAATTCACTTGTTTTTTCGCCGAAAATTGAAGATTTAACGTTTTTAACCTTAGTTTGTCTTCAAACGGAGGGAAAAAGAGGGAAATCGCCCTTTTAGCCCTCATAATCTCCGGTTCACAAAGATAAGGCATATCGGTGATTATTTCGCCGATTATGGTTGCAAAATCGTAGATAGGTTCACTGGTATTTTAGCTTGTTATTACAGCCAAAAGAAGAAGTCGGCAAGTATAGTTCTGCTTTGGCGCAGTTCCTCTCTTTTCTTCCCTTTTTTAGCTTTACTTTAATGTGCGTATATACGAATACGAGGATAAAGTAAAGTCGTTTTTCTTTTGGCAAGTCAAACGAGTTTTCAATGTGATGATGTAAAGGAGAGTTGCGTATTTAATGTAACAAATAATATTTTGTTTGTTGATGTGTGTATATGGCACTTACGAACAATATAATAGCAGTTGGTCTTTGAGGACAAGTCTTGAAACTGGATTATGTACATATCTGGTTGTGTGGTGCTGCTATATTTTGTCTGTAATATATCATTAAATAAATAAAAAGCATTATATTTGCATATTATATGATGTATTGAATATGGCAAAGAATACAATGGGGACTAAGTTACCCCGAAAATTGGAGCAAAAGATGTCGGTTGTGGGGGAACAGATTAAGCTGGCTCGTTTACGCAGGAATTTGAGTGTGGCTCAAGTGGCTGAACGTGCCACCTGTTCTCCGTTAACCGTATCCCGAATAGAGAAAGGCGTACCGACAGTTGCAATTGGCATTTACTTGCGTGTTTTGTATGCTCTGCAACTTGACGATGATATTCTGTGGTTAGCCAAAGAAGACAAATTGGGGAAAGCGTTACAGGATTTGAGTTTGAAGACACGGGAACGTGCATCAAAAAAGGAGTAGGCGATGAAGAAGTTATATGTATATGCTGATTTTGACTGGCTGAAAGAAGTTGAACTTATTGGCGAGTTGGGCTACGAATCACTTCGTGGCTCGGATAGCTATTGCTTCACGTTTAGCGATGAATGGTTGAAAAAGCATGGTGATTTGTTTTTGAGTGAGGATTTGAATAATTACCCGGGGCAACAATATACACAACCGGAGAAAGATATATTTGGATGTTTTTCGGATGCTTTGCCCGATCGTTGGGGACGTACTCTGTTGTTGCGTCGTGAGCAGCTTGCAGCAATGGAAGAAAAACGACCTGTACGACGTTTATCTTCATTCGATTTCCTGACCGGTATTGATGACTTCTCCCGAATGGGAGCTTTCCGCTTCAAGGAAAACCTCGAAGGAGAGTTTATAAATGTGAGTGAGTCGTTGAAAATTCCACCTCTGACGGATATTAGGGAATTGATTGCAGCTAGTGCTGAGATTGAGAAAAGCGAAGAGGATAACGTGCTACCTAACAGAAAGTGGATTGTACAACTTGTTCAACCGGGTTCCTCATTGGGCGGTGCAAGACCCAAAGCCAGTGTAATTGATACGGACAAAACACTTTATATAGCAAAGTTCCCTTCACGCAAAGATGATTACGATGCCGGACTGTGGGAACATTTCAGCCATCTTCTTGCTATAAAAGCCGGTGTAAATGCAGCGAAAACAAAAATTATCGCAACGGGCGAAAAATATCACACCTTGCTTTCGGTACGTTTTGACAGAACCAAAGATGGAAAACGGATTCATTTTGCTTCCGCAATGACTTTGTTGGGGTTGAATGACGGAGATAATGCGACTACAGGACATGGCTATTTGGATATAGTTGACTTCATCATTCAGAATTGTACGGATGTCGAGTGGAATTTACAAGAACTCTATCGCCGTGTGGCTTTCAGTATCTGCATTGGGAACAGCGATGACCATTTCCGTAATCATGGTTTTCTTTTGACTGCAAAAGGCTGGACGCTATCACCTGCATACGATATGAATCCCACTCTGAATGAATATCAAAGTCTGCTTATTTCGTCTACTTCCAACAAAGCCGATTTGAACATTTTGCTTGATGCTTATGAAGACTATATGCTTAACCGAAAAACTGCAGAGAAGATTGTTTCAGAGGTGATTGAAGCGGTGAAAGGATGGCGAGAAATTGTTGTACGATTGGGCATATCTAAGCGGGAGATGGATGTGTTTTCCGGAGTATTGGATGAACGGCATAAGAGGGAGTAGCTATCCATATGTGTCAAATTGCCAAACTGAAATGCGCCAAATCTCCAAATTTGGCAAGGTAAAAATTTGATTTATATGTAATTGTGTGATAAGAAGCGATTGGGGCTTTATATTATGCTGTACGAACATAATGTTTGTACAGCATAATTTTTTGAAAAAGTAAATTCATTGATGGAATAGATAAAACGGCACATGTGTTCTTTTGCATAGCTATATGCCAATAGCTTCCATTTCCTCTAAATGATGTTTTTGTTGCTTATGTGATTGGTTATATGGGAAATTAGATGTAATTTTGTTTGCAATTAAATGAGTATAATTTGAATACTGATGTCGAATAATCAACAAATAGTGATGAATAGAATAAAAGTAGTACTTGCAGAAAAGCAAAGAACCAATAGATGGCTGGCGGAGCAGATGGGCAAATCCGAGAATACGGTTTCAAGATGGTGTTCAAATAAATCGCAGCCGTCTCTTGATATGCTTGTGAAAATTGCAGCACTTTTGAATGTTGACCCTCGCCAACTTATCAATGGCGGTAATAATGAATGATTATGGCAAAGAAAGCGACTAATAAGAAAGACAATCTTCCGATGGAAGAGGTGTTATGGAAAGCGTGTGATGCTTTGCGTGGCTCTATTGAACCGAGTGAATATAAACATGTTGTCCTTTCATTGATATTCTTGAAGTATGCAGGCTTCCATTTTGAGAAACGCCGTCAGGAGATAATTAATGACGGCCTTGAAGATTTTGTGGATAGCGTGGAGTTTTATGCTGCCAAGAATGTATTTTATCTTCCGGAAAAGGCTCGTTGGTCGTATATCAAGGAAAATGCAAAACAACCCAATATCGCTTCAATTGTCGATAAGGCACTTTCTGACATTGAGAAAGAGAACAAACCTTTACATGGCGCATTGCCTAATAATTATTATAGTTCATTGGGTATAGAGGCAGAAAAACTTGGTTCACTACTTGATAAGATTGATGGCTTTGACTCCATACTCGAATCGGCAGATGGTAATGACATCATAGGACGCGTTTACGAATATTTCCTTTCAAAGTTTGCCATAAAGGAAGGAAAGGGTAAGGGGGAATTTTACACGCCCAAAACGATTGTCAATCTCATAGCCGAGATGATTGAACCCTACGAGGGAAAGATTTATGACCCTTGCTGTGGTTCGGGTGGTATGTTTGTACAGTCGATGAAGTTTGTGGAGAGTCATCACGGCAATCGCCGTAAGGTATCGGTGTACGGTCAGGAATATACCAAGACCACTTTCAAACTGGCAAAGATGAATCTTGCTATTCGTGGTATTGCAGCCGACTTAGGCGATTATGCTGCCAATACGTTTACCGATGACCGTCATAAGGACTTGAAAGCTGATTTTATCATGGCTAATCCGCCTTTCAATCAGAAAGATTGGAGAACGGATAATCAGTTGACGGACGATCCTCGTTGGAATGGTTACGATGTACCTCCCACATCCAATGCCAATTATGGTTGGATTCTCAACATGGTGAGCAAACTTTCTGCCAATGGTGTTGCCGGTTTCATCCTTGCCAATGGCGCACTGAGTGCCGATGGCACAGAGGGAGCTATCCGAAAGAAAATGATTGAGCGCGGACTGGTGGAGGCTATCGTGATACTGCCTCGTACCCTTTTTTATTCTACGGATATTTCTGTAACGCTTTGGATTCTCAATGCCAATAAGAAAGCTCGTGTTGTCAATCGCAATGGCGAGGAAATACATTATCGTGACCGAGAAAAGGAAATTCTCTTTATGGATATGCGCCAGATGGGTGAGCCTTTTGAAAAGAAGTATGTGCGTTTTACTGATGAGGATATTCGCAAGGTTGCTGACACTTATCATAATTGGCAGCGGGAAGGTCATACGGATACATACACCGATATACCGGAGTTCTGCAAATCGGTAAGTATAGACGAAGAGGGTGGCATAGCAGACAAAGGCTTCTCTTTGGTGCCATCCAGATACATTGAGTTTGTCAATCGGGATGAGGTGGTAGACTATGACACTCGTATGAAAGAACTTCAGGAGGAACTCACCAATATATTACGCAAAGAAGCAGAAAGTCGGGAAGTAGTACTCAATGTATTTAAATCTTTAGGATACGAAATAAAAAATCAACTATGAAACAGACAATAACCCCAGATAAACAAACCGTTCAAGAAGCTCTTTTCGGACGCACATATTTTGTTGATTTTTATCAGCGTGAGTATGTATGGAGTAAGGAAACTGTTGATATTTTGCTCAGAGATATATTTTACTCGTTTGATATTTCCTATGACCAATTTAAAAATGCCGAACTTACAGCAGAAGTAATGGAAAAGTTCAATTGGTATTATTTGAATATATTTATTACTAATAATATCAATGGTAAGGCTTATATCGTGGATGGACAACAAAGACTTTCTACACTTACATTGCTTGCAGCTAAACTGTATCATCTTACTGATAACGAAATTTTGAAGGATATTCTCAAGGCCTGTATATTCAGTAATGACGCATATAAGGGAAACAAATTTAATATTGATAATGAGAAACGTCATGATGTGATGAAGGCAGTGTTAGACAATAAAGAATATACTATAAAATTCAAGAATAAAACGGAAGAGACAATCATAACACGTTATGCCGACATTTCAAAGTTTATAGATGAAAAGGAAATGGACAAAAATCGTCTTACTGCCTTTATCCATTATTTCCTTGAGCGTCTTGTGCTTGTTGAACTAACCATTGAAAAGGATGACACACCTATGATCTTTGAGGTAATCAACGACCGAGGTGAAGCCCTCAAACCTTTCGAGATTTTGAAAGGTAAGCTCATAGGAGCACTTGCAAAAGAGGATACATATGCCTTTTCTGAAAAATGGGACAGTGCAATGGATCGGCTGTTCGGCCTTCAAGATGAATTCTTTGTAGATTATATACGTTCACAGTTTATCTTTAAAAAGAACACCAAAATCGAGACTGCTGTTAATCAAGTATATCATAGGTATATTTTTGAAAACAACGAGATAGCAGCAGCCTTGTCTTTTCGCAAACAGGACGAATGTCAGATAGACCATATAAAAAATTTTATAAATAATGATTTAAAATACTATAGTCGTCTCTATGCTACAGTTTGCAGGAATCCAAATAATTGGCTTGTGTACCTGAACGCCATCAATACATTCCAAAGTCAGTATCATATCATCTTGGCAGCCTGTGACATTGATGATGCTATGGAAATGAAAAAAATAGAAGTTATTTCTAAGGAGTTTGATCGTTTCTATGTATTGCTTCGTCTGAACTCAATTTATGACAGCAATTCATTTCAAGAAGCTGCTTATTGGTTTAATTTTGCTATCAAAGGCAAGCCCGTTGAAGAATATCGACAGATATTTGATGGTAAAATACTGGAAATTCTGAGAGAGAAAAAAGGAAAAAATGCAACAAGTGTATTAGAGTATAATGCTTTTTTGAAAGCCAATTATACTAATCTCGACACCCGTTTTCTGCGATATTTTTTGGCTCGTGTTGAAAAGTATATTACTACCCAATGTAACTGTGAAATGCAGAACGATGTTCAATACATTTCTACACGTACTGGTCACAAAACAGGATACCATATAGAACATATCCTTAGTCGTAACGAAACTAATCTTGGTTACTTTGAGAATGAGGAAGCGTTTGAAAATCATCGTAATCAGCTTGGAGGATTGCTTCTTTTAAAGGGGTTGGACAATATCAGTTCTAGCAACGAGGAATATGCAGATAAGTTGAAGACTTATTCTGTGGGGCTTATGTGGGGACATACGCTCTGTACAGATTTTTATCATACAAACAAGGATTTTGATGCGTTCAATAACACTCTTCATGAGAATTATGGCATCATGATAAAACCGTATCAAAAATTTGATGCTCAGGCCCTTGAAGATCGTAATAAACTATTATATAACCTTGTAAAAATAATATGGGAAATAGATTGACATATAAACGATTGGGGCATTACATCCGGCAGGTGGATGTGAGGAATAAGGATTTGGCGGTGGATAGGCTACTTGGTTTAAGTATTGCCAAGCAGTTTATTCCTTCCATTGCAAATACTACAGGGACAGACATGAGTACATACAAGATTGTCCAGCCTCGACAGTTTGGCTATGTTCCTGTAACTTCTCGCAATGGAGATAAGATAACAATTGCTTTGTACGATGGAGAATCTCCTTGTATTATTTCACAGGCTTATGTCGTTTTTGAAGTCATTGACGAAACAGAATTATTGCCGGAATATCTGATGATGTGGTTCCGCAGACCGGAATTTGACAGATACGCCCGTTTCAAGTCTCATGGGTCAGCTCGTGAGGTTTTTGAATGGGAAGAAATGTGCGAAGTAATGCTACCAGTCCCTCCAATCGAAGAGCAACGGAAGATTGTAGCCGAATATCAAGCAATACAGAAGCGGATTGAAAACAATCGTCGCCTAATAGCCACGCTTGAAACAACCGCCCAAACTATCTACCGCAAAATGTTTGTGGATGGTATTGACCCTGAAAATTTGCCGGATGGATGGCGAATTGGTACAATAGGTGAATTTTGTAAGGAAACAAAGTCGGGAGGTACCCCCAATCGCTCAAATGCCAAATTTTGGAATAAACCTCAATATCGATGGCTAAAATCAGGAGAAGTAGCAAACAACATTATATTTGATACGGAAGAATATATCAGTGAAGATGGCTTAAACGGAAGTTCAGCTAAAATTATTCCAAGTGGATCTGTTGTTATGGCAATGTATGGAGCGACTGCATCGCAAGTCGCGTATTTAGACTGTGATACCACAACGAATCAAGCATGTTGTAATATGCTTACAACAACCGTAGAAGAAGCTGCATATCTTTATTTTCATTGTTTCTACCAACAAGAAAACATCAAACGTCTTGCAAATGGTGGTGCACAAGAAAATTTAAGTCAGGAACTTATATGCGCACAGCCAATTCTTATCTGCGAAAACACATATGCGTATGATGTTTTTTTCAAACTACTCAGCGCAAAAATTGCTTTTTCTAAAGAAATTTATTACTGTGGCATGTTACTTAAATCCCTATTATCAAACGCAGTAATCATTTAACACATATGGCAAATTATATAAATCCGAAGAATAACGAGAAAAAATTCACCTGTCCGCATTGTAATACGGTTTCTCAAATGATATATTTTAGTGCGTCATGGAAACAGGATAAAAGTTGGTGGTGTACTCCTTTAGGTGATTGTAGTTTGCTAAATGTAGCAATATGCCAAAACTGCGACAAGGCTATAATTTGGATTGATAATCAATATGTCTATCCGGAAATAGTTGCAGCAGAACCAAATGCAGATATGCCTGATTCAGTGAAATTATTATATGATGAGGCTGCTTTGATTTACAATAAGTCTCCTCGTGCGGCGTGTGCTTTACTACGTCTCGCGGTTGAACGATTGTGTAACGAACTTGGAGAAACTGGCAAGATTGACACGATGATTGGCAATCTTGTCAAGAAAGGGCTTCCATCAATTGTTCAGAAAGCATTGGATGCAGTACGCGTAATTGGCAATAAGGCTGTTCATCCAGGACAAATAGCATTTGATGTTGATGATAAAGCGACAGCAGAAACTCTAATGAAGTTGTTAAATATCATCACAGAACGAATGATTTCTGAACCTAAAGAAATTGATGGAATCTTTGATACTCTTCCTCAATCAGTAAAAGATTCAATTAAAAAACGAGATAGCAAATGTTAAAAGGGTCATATACAAAATACTTTAAATTCCAATCGTTAGTTACAGTTGATGACTTGCACCGCATTGATAGGTACCTTCATTCACGATGTGACAAAGTAATCTATAACTTTGAAACTTCTGATGGAGTAAACTATGACGCTGACGTAATTGAGGATATTATTGGATATTCCAACCCGTCAAATGCAAAAATTGAAAAAGTTACTATGATAGCGCAGAATAATGGAAAGTATTCCGCGCACAATCATATTATTGTGAAATTTTACAATAGAGGAAGATGGGATAGTTCTGCCTCATTATACATATCTGATGCTAATTCAGATGAAATAGCAGCAATTTCTAAAGACTTGGGAATTATTATTGAACAAACAAAAACCGACTATTCATGGATGTATAGCCGTTGGTTCCTATTATTTCTAAACATACTGCTCACTACTATAGTGACAGTTTTACTTTATATATACATTGTTCCTTTTATCAAAGATAATAATGCAAGTTGGTGGATACAAACATCTTTACTTCAAATGATAATCCTTGTACCACTTTTCTTGGGGTTTGTGCGAAGCATTGAGTGGGCATATCCCGAAACTGTATTTAATATCGGAGCACAAAAATCATATTATAATAAGCTTCTTAATCGAAGAAAGGCTGTATTGGGAACCATATCTACTATTATATTAGGTGTGATTTCGTCCATTCTTGTAACTAAATTCTTTTAGGGATATGTCCGCATTCAACGAAGCACAATTAGAGCAAGTATTTGTCGCACTCTTCAAAAAGGTGGGTTACGACTATGTGCATGGAGAGAATATCACCCGTGATACACGGGATGTTATCCTCTACGATGATTTGCGCCATTTCTTGCAGAAAAGATATAAGGCAGAAGGAATAACCGAAGATGAAATCAACCGGGCTATCGCCAAGTTGGAAACTTCGGAAGGCGGTGGTGTGTATGCGGAAAATGTAGAGGCTTTGCGACTTCTGCAAGAGGGTTTTTCGTTGAAACGTTCCAATCCTAAATTGCCAAACCTGTATGTGTGTCCTATTGATTATGCAAAGATCGGGAATAACTCCTTCAAGTTTGTCAATCAGTTTGCCATTGACGGCGAACATCATCGCATTCCTGACGGTATTGTATTCGTCAATGGTCTGCCCTTGGTGGTGCTTGAGTTTAAGAATGCTGTCAAGAAAAACACCACGATAGAAAATGCTTTCAAGCAACTGACCAATCGTTACAGACGTGACATTCCTAAGCTATTCCGTTATAATGCCTTTGTAGTCATCAGCGATGGCGTGAACAACAAGCTCGGTTCACTCTTTGCTCCATACGAATTCTTCTACGGTTGGCATAAGGCAGAGGCGACAGACTCCATTCTTGAAGGGGCTTTTGATACGATGTTCACCATGATGCACGGCTTGTTCAGGAAGGAACGCCTGCTGGACGTGGTGCATAATTTCATCTTTCTGCCCGATACACCGAAGGCAGAGGATAAAATAGTATGCCGCTATCCTCAGTATTTTGCTACCACATTGCTCTATGATAACATACTGAAACATTCGAGATTGAATCCAAATGGCGATGGTAAAGGGGGGACTTATTTCGGTGCTACAGGATGCGGCAAGTCGTACACCATGCTTTTCCTTGCACGTCAACTGATGCGCTCTAAAAGACTGAGCAGTCCTACCATTATTCTGATTACAGACCGTACAGACCTTGACGACCAGTTATCGAAGTCATTTCTAAACGCAAAGAAATTTATTGGAGACAAGGTCATAGTTCAAGTAGAAAGCAGAGAGAAACTCAAACAATATCTTGAGAACCGCTCTGCTGGAGGCGTTTATCTTACCACCATCCAAAAGTTTGAGGAAGAAACGGGCTTGTTGAGCAATCGTGCCAACATCATTTGCATCTCTGATGAGGCACACCGTTCACAAGCAGGCATAGGAAAGAAAACCACGATAACCGAAAAAGGAGTGAAACATCATTATGGTTTCGCCAAATACTTACGCGATTCTTTCCCGAATGCTACATACGTTGGATTTACCGGAACTCCGCTTGACAATACACTCGATGTGTTTGGTCCGATTGTGGATCGCTACACCATGACTGAGGCTGTTGCTGATGAAATTACACGCAAAATTGTCTATGAAGGTCGGGCGGCCAAAGTCATGATTGATTCTGCCCAAGTGAAAGAAATAGAAAATTTCTATAAGCAGTGCAAGCAGGACGGTGCAAGCGATTATCAGATAGAAGAGAGTAAAAAGACAATGACACGAATAGATGTCATTCTCAATGACCCCGATTTGCTTGCCAAGATTGCCCAAGACATAGTGGTACATTATGAAAAGCGAGTGGAGGAAGGTTCGTCTGTGCTTGGAAAGGCAATGATTGTATGCAGTAGCCGTTCTATCGCATGGAATCTTTATCAAGCGATTGTTCGCCTACGACCGGAGTGGACAGAAATCAAGGAGTGCATCGAGGGCGAAACACTTTCAGAAAAAGAACGTGAAGAAATAAAACCGATGCCACGTATTGCAATGGTGATTACCCGTGACAAGGATAATGACCCAGACGAACTGTATAATCTGCTTGGCAATGATGAGTGTCGGAAGACTTTGGATAAGCAATTCAAAGAAGAAAAAAGCAATTTCAAAATTGCTGTCGTAGTTGATATGTGGATTACAGGTTTTGATGTACCGAGCCTTGACACGATGTATTGTTTCAAGCTCTTGCAGATGCACACGCTGATTCAAACTATCTCACGTGTCAATCGTGTTTATCCCGGAAAAGAGAAAGGTTTGGTAGTCGACTACTTAGGCATCAAACGTCAGATGAACGAAGCCCTGCACCAGTATGGAGGAAATGGCAATGTTGATGGTCCGGATCTTGAAACGGTTGAAGAGGCGGTGAAAGTTGTCAAAGATGAACTCGATATTATCAAACGAATGTTCAACAAGTTTGATTGGAGTGCGTATTTTATTGGTTCGCCCCTTGAACAACTGAATATTCTACAAAAAGGAGCAGAGTATATTCAACACACAAAGGAGGTGGAAACGCGCTTTATGCGTCATTGCAAAAAAATGAAAGTAGCGTATGATATATGTTGTAATTCAGAACATCTGACAAAGGAGGAAGAAAACGATATTCATTTCATGTTGGCAATCCGCTCTATTGTTGCCAAACTGACAAGAGGGGATGCTCCTGATACTATCAAGATGAATAAGCGTGTGGCAGAAATGCTTAAAGATGCGTTACTGTCTGACGCGGTGGAAGCAGTGGCTAAAATCGGAGTTGCCGCCGATGAAGAAATAGACCTTCTTTCATTGGAGTACATGAAACGCCTTGACTTGATACCTTACAAGAATACGAAAGTTAAGCTGATGGAGCAACTTCTGAAACAGGTTATAGAATCGTTGCAGAAGGTCAATAAGCAAAAAGGTGTGGACTTTACCAAGCGGTTGGAAGATATTGTCAAAAAGTATAACGACCGTTCTGACGATGCAGCCCTTGCCAATGATGTGATTGATGATGTTGTTGGAGAGATGGTAAGGCTTATGGAGGATGTTGCAAACGAGCGTACAGCCGGAGATACTATGGGGTTATCATTTGAAGAAAAGGCTTTCTTTGATATTCTCAAATCTGTAGCTGTCAAATACAACTTTATAGATAATTTCCCAGACGAGAAGTTGACTTCCCTTGCCAAACAAGTAAAGGAGATGGTAGAGGAACAGTCTGATGTCGCTGATTGGATGAATCGTACGGATTTACGAGCAACCTTGAAGATGAATGTGATTGTTCTATTGGCCCGTGCAGGCTATCCACCTAAAATCCGTGATGAAGTGTTCAAGGAAATCTTGGAACAGGCTGAGAATTTCAAGCGGCACAGCCAGCCTCGCCCTTATATTATTGATAATGATTCTTATTCATCAATGGTAGCAGAACCGTAATATGACACAATTAAAACATACTATTATTTATTTGGTTATCCTTTGCATATTATGCTTAGCGATATCTTATACAATTTCTATAAATATGGAAATTGGATTTTGTGCAATTAATTCACGATTTATATCAAACAACTTCCTGTTCACTTGTTTCAGTGGCGCATTTGCGAGTATCTTGGTGGTAATTGCTACAGAAGTTTATCGCTTTATTCAAATGAAGAAATCCATTGAACAATTTTTATTTTCGCAATTAGCATTTATATATGGTCAGCTACAAGCGGCAAATACAAATATCACGAACCTTCTTAACAATAAGGAACATGTGTCTGATAATCTATTGAGCTATTTATCAAATACAATAAAACAAATAACACCATCATTGCGCTCATTGGATTATAATCCTTTTTTTTCTTCTAATCGTTCACGGGCGATAAAAAGGATAATCACACGTCTATTTTCTACAGAGATAAACCAATTAGATTCATTGGCCAGTGATTGTATCTATTTACCTATAGCAATTAATACAGATAAATCGGATGCTTTGAGAAATGGAGAATCTAATGCAGTTATTACATCCGCATCACCGAATACACAAAAGGCTTTAAATGTTCTCAGCAAAGAAATTATACGATTGATATCACAAATCTTAATTGATTTAACAGAACTCAATACTGCATGTGATAATTCTTTTCATTGGAATGTTATTGAGAAAAAACTATCGGATGCACCAAAGCCAGATGCTTCATTATTAGCGTTCTTTTCAAAGTATGATTCTTCCAAATAAATAAAGATATGAACAGAATTATACTTATTGGCAATGGTTTTGACTTGGCACATGGACTTCCGACTAGATATGAAGATTTTATAAATTGGTATTGGGAGAAACGAGTTAATTCTTTTACAGGAAATCTTACGCCTATATCGGAAGATTGCCTTTGTTCTATCAGAATGACTTCAAATAATCCTAATCGTTGTTGGAATGTCTTTGCATTTACCCTTCCAAGGTATATCAATAAACCATCAGGTAAAGAGGTTATTGATAGCATTGCTAGTGATTCTGAATCTTTTGAGTTTTCATTGTCTCCGTTTTTTAAGAATATATGCACTTCAATTGAGACTAAAGGGTGGGTTGACATAGAAAAGGAATATTATGATTTATTGCGAAATGCGATTATAAATCCGGACAACTGTAATTATACGATTTTAGAAATCAACGAACAGTTGCATTATATTCAAGAACTTTTAGCTCAATACTTTTCTTCTATCACAATTGATGATATAACGAACAATGAGAAGATGCAACATCATATTTATGGGGAAATACGTAAAGATGATATTAGCATTTCGAAATTAAAAGTTTACTATGACTACATTGATTATCTAATACAACAAGACGATGTGTATCAACAATTACTATATAGATATGGTTATGAAGATCACCATAGGTACTTTATGACAGAGGACATCAAACAACTCAGAAAACGATTTTCAAACTCGTCAGAGATAGAAGAAATTTACCTAAAGGATTTAATATTTCCTGAGAATATTATGCTACTTAATTTTAATTATACTGAAGTTGCAGACAAATATGGGGAACTGAAGGTTGCATCCATAAATCATATTCATGGAGACCTGAATAACCCCGATAGCATAATATTTGGCTATGGTGATGAACTTGATGAGGATTATAAAGATTTCCTTAAACAATCAAATAATGAGTGTTTAAGAAACATCAAGTCTATAAAGTATTTAGAGTCGGGGAAATATCGTAATTTACTTCAGTTCATTGAATCTGCTCCATATCAGGTTTATATTATGGGGCATTCTTGTGGCAACTCAGACCGAACGCTGCTAAACACCTTGTTTGAGCATAAAAACTGTGTTTCAATAAAGCCATATTATTATCAAAAAGATGATGGGTCAGATAACTATTTGGAAATAGCACAAAATATATGTCGTAATTTTACTGACATGAAGCTAATGCGTGATAGAGTTGTTAACAAAATGTTTTGTGAACCATTACCACAATATATTAAATGATGTTCTTATGGCAAAAAATATAGAAATACGAAATAGTACAGCAGAGTTCCTGATTTTTCAAATTGAGGGAAAAGAAGGCGGCGTACAGGTAATGTACCAAAATGAAACAATCTGGTGTACGCAGAGAGCTATGGCACAATTATTTGACTGCTCTACAGATAATATCGGACTTCACTTGAAAAATATATATGAAAGTAAAGAGCTGGTACAAGAGGCGACTACCGAGTATTTCTCGGTAGTTCAAACGGAAGGTGAACGTCAAGTAAATCGTAAGCTTAAATTCTATAATCTCGATGCCATCATCAGTGTCGGGTATAGGGTTAATTCTGTTCGTGCCACTCAGTTCCGGCAGTGGTGTACATACGTGCTTCGTCAGTTTGCTATCCGGGGATATGTGATTGATCAAAAGCGAATGGAGAACGGTTCTTTTATTGGGGAAGATTATTTTGAGCATTTGCTTGCTGAAATAAGGGAAATAAGGCTAAGTGAACGTCGCTTTTATCAAAAACTGACTGACATTTATACTACGGCTATAGATTATAACAAAGATGCTCCGACAACTCGCCTTTTCTTCAAGAAAGTACAGAATAAAATGCATTATGCTATACACGGGCATACTGCTGCAGAACTGATTGTAGAACGGGCTAATGCAGATAAAGAGCACATGGGATTGACTACTTGGGAAAATGCTCCGAATGGAAAAATTGTCAAAACAGATGTGTCTGTTGCAAAAAACTATTTGCGAGAAAATGAATTGGAAGAAATGGGCAGAATAGTTAATGCGTCCCTTGATATGGCAGAAAATATGGCTAAACGTCGCATTCCAATGACAATGGAGGATTGGGCAAAGCGGATTGATAAATTCATTGATGTGGCAGAGCTCCCGATATTACAGGATAACGTAAGCGTATCAGCAGAATTTGCCAAAGAGTTTGCGGAAACGGAGTTTGAAAAGTACAGGGTTATTCAAGACAGGCTGTTCCAATCCGATTTTGACCGATTCAGTGATGGGAATTTACTCCCTTTGGATATAGAATGATAATGATATGGAAGTGAAAAGCAACGAGTCTTAAACCTAAAAATCAGGATTAAAACTCGTCGCTTTGTTGTAATCTGCTATTAGGGCTTGTTCAATACTTTCAAAAGAAGTATCATTGTAGTAATTCCAGCTGCGGTAATCAAAATAGTCCATAAAACAACCTTTCCAATCACAGCCGAGTGTAAAATCTCCACATTTGCTACGATTATGTTTACGAAAAAAGAAGATAGAGCAGCCAGTATGATAATCAAGATATAAAATGCTGTGTATGGTATTGAAATATATCTGTTAGCCTTGCTGATTTTCCGTTCAGTTTCATTACATTTGTCTTGAATCTGTTGAAGGAACTTATCAAGGACAGCTTGCCCGAATTTTTCGGCTTGCTCCTGCGTATCTTTGGCAATAGCCAACCTATACTCCTGTAGGAATTTGAGTAAATTTACCAGATTCGGGCCCTTCGTCGTCAAGAACATTCCGCTCCGACGATTCTACTTCGCCCGTTTAGGAGAGTATACCACTTCAAACGGTTCAAAACAAATCGTCTTCATGCCGCTCCGGACGAAATAACCCCAACAGCGCATGAACGCTCGGTATAGCGGTTGGGGACAAAATTTGGCTTAATCCTCAACCCTGTAGGTTCGATAGCATATAATCGGGTACTCCTTGAAAACGCTGTACCGGCATTACTTTCGTCTGCGATATTCCGCCGGCGTCATTCCCGTCTGTCGTTTGAACAGGCGGGTAAAGTATTGGGGATACTCGAATCCCAGCTCGTATGCGATCTGGCTTATCGGGCGTTCGTCCAATGCCAGTTTGTCTTTCGCCGTCTCAATCATTCGATTCTGGATATGTTTTCGGGTATTCATACCCGTTTCGCGTTGAAGCACGGCGGTCAGATAGTCGGACGATAGATTCAGTCGGTCGGCAAAATATTTCACGGTCGGCAACCCATTTTTCGAGAGGGAGTCGGAATGGAAATAATCGCGGAGCAGTTTCTCGAACCGGCTTACGATATCCATGTTGTCCCGATGCCTCATCTTGAACTGCCGGTCGTAGAATCTGCGGCAATAGCTCAGCAGCAAGCCGATGGAGGCACATGCTATTTCAGGTGTATGTTCGTCGATGCGTTGCCGAAGCTCCCGTTCGATGTGACGAAAAATACCCAACACATGTCCGATTTCCTCTTCCGACAGGTGCAACGCCTCGTGGAGTTCATACGAAAAGAATACGTAATTTCCGATGTCGCGCCCCAGTGCCGTCCCCCGGATGAAATCGGGATGCACCATGACGGCCCAATTGTCCTCTGCCGGCCGGAACGGTTCTCCGTACTCCTGAAAAACGACCGTCTGTCCCGGGCTGGTAAAGACCAGCGTACCGTCCGAGTAATCGTACATGTTACGACCGTATTTCACACCGCACGATGAGTTTCCTCGGCAGAGTGCTATGACATAATAGTCCTGCTTCCAGCCTTGCGGATGGCTGTATTCGGCAATTTGCGAGAAGTCGACAACAGAAATCAACGGATGAAAGGTCTTGACTCCGATGATGCGGTTGAACTCCTGCGGTGTTTTGCAATGTATGATTCCGTTTTTGTCCTTCATTCGGCAAAAGTAATGTAAAATGCGGATTATCGCATCATTATCACGGATTTATATCATACAAACACGGATTTGTTTATCCTGTATGTTTGGCATAACCGCTACATTTGTCGAAAAATAAATGAAAATCCGCATGAAACGAATCGAACATCAAAAAACGGCGTCGCCGACGACCGTATTGCTTTTTTCGGGAGCCATCGTGCTGCAAATTGTCGGCATGTTCCTCTTTCCGCTGACGACCGGCTATACGAAGTTCTGGCCCACACTGGCCTCCATTCTGACCTTATTGCTCGGCTCGTTGCTTTTTTGCCGGATGCTTTACAAAGGTGTCGCGCTCAGTTTTCTAATACCGTTAGGTTCAGCAGTCATGCCGCTTGTCGTGAGCATGCTGGGAATATTCGTGTACGGGGAAAGCGTATCGGCATTGAAAATCACGCTGCTTGTCGTGGCCTGCGCCCTGATAGGCATAGCAGGTAAAATGAAATAAGCAGACATCATGGACAGCCTACCTGCAACCACAATCGGACTATTTTTGATTGCGACGATGTTCTCACTGGGAGCAACGGCAATCTGGCCGCGGACACAGGGATTTACCCGACCGATACCGACGGCTCTGTCTATACTGATGCAGGTGATATGCCTCGTATTGATGAACCGCATTATCAATTCGGGAGTCGAGTTGAGCTTTCTCATACCGCTCAACGGAGCATTTTCACCGCTCGTGATGATTTTCGTCGGCGTTTTTCTCTACAAAGAAAAGGCGTCAGTCAGGAAAATCGCTGTCTTGCTGACAGCGTGCGTGCTGATTGGTTTTGCAAACTTCTTATAAACAGGAAATTATGAATAGCGAACAACATACTATAGCCAAAGTCTGGCTGATTACGGGAGCATCTCGCGGCATGGGACATGCCATTATGGAGGCGGCGCTCGCCGCAGGGCATTGCGTGGCGGCGGTCTCGCGCAGCGGAGAAATAACGACACATATCGAAGACGGGGTAGCGCGGCTGTTTCCGTATGCGTTGGATGTGACGAATACCGAACAGGCGGTGTTCGACCGGATGGCCGAAGCGGTCGTGAAGCGCTTCGGACGCATCGACGTATTGGTAAACAACGCCGGTCACGGACAATTCACCTACTTCGAGGAGTCGGACGAGCGGCAGATTCGTGACGTATTCGAGACTAATCTGTTCGGACTGATGCGCGTTACCCGTGCCGTTTTACCGGTCATGCGCAGACAACATGCCGGACACATCTTCAATATTTCGTCCGCTGCGGGATATTCGGGTGTCGGACCATCCATTTACCACACGAGCAAATTCGCCGTTACGGGGTTCTCCGAGGCACTTGCGTTCGAGACGGAACAATTCGGCATCCGGGTTACGATCGTCGCTCCCGGCCTGTTCCGCACGGATTTCATGAATTTCAATTCCGCCTATCATCTTCCCGCACGACCCATTGCGGACTACGACGCATTCCGGGAGCGGATGAGCGGTTTCGTGAAATACATGAACGGTCGAGAGCCGGGCAATCCCGAAGTGTTGGGAAGACTGGTCGTGAGAGCGGCCGACAGTGAAAAACCGCCCCTGCATCTGCCCGTAGGTGCGGATGCTATCGAGACGCTCGAAACGCACCACGAGGCACAGCGAAAGGATGTCGAGGCATGGCGTGAGGTGTCCTGCGCCACCGCGTTCCCTCCCGAAGAGTCGGAAGTCGATACGCAGGCGTTTTTTCAATGAACCGAAGCATGAAGGATGGAAAATCCGAAAGCATGAAAAGCAGGATACCCGATTTGCAGAACACAAACCGGAGTTGTCTGAAATTCGGTTGTCGAATCGGTTAATTATGAATAAGAAATCCCTTATCCGCACCATCTCGCAGGAACTCGACCTGCCCGTGTCGCAGGACAGAATCGCCAGGATTCTCGACAAAGGGCAGTTCCTGCAATCCAAGGACGGGACACGGTTCATTACCGCTTCCAATCTTTCATCGGCACTTTCTGCCGCCAGAAATAACAAGACATTGGTTGCCTATGGAATAAAAAGAGTTGTCAAGGAACTGAAAATATAAAGCAAGAATCTCTCGCAAAATGGAAAACACTATGTTTGGCCAAACTGTACATAGTGCTTTCCTTTTGGATACTTACACATAAAAAATATCTATTTCGGTACTCTATATAGAATAGTAAATGATGATTCTTTTCGCCGCAATTCCATTCTATATCGCTTACTATAATCTTGTCTGTTCATTCCGGTAATCCGCCGGCGAGATGCCAGTCAATCGTCTGAAATATCGGCACATATAGGAGGCATCCTCGAAATGCAGTTCCTCGGCAATCCGCTTTATTGGCAGGTCGGTGTGGGCAAGGTAACTTTTAATCTCGAAAACAATCTGCTGGTCGATCTCCTCTTTGGGCGAGAATCCCAGCACCTTGCGGCATACCTTATACAGATAGGTAGTCGTGATACATAGTGCATCTGCATAGAACGTCACGTCCCGATGTTGTTTGCAATAGCGGGCCAGCAACTTGTAGAAATCCACAACGAGTTTCCGACTTCGGGTGTCGGGCTGCGGTTTCGAGGGCAATTCGGTAATCGTCGCCTCCGCAGCAGATAGAAATACGTGGAAACCGCTCGCCAACAGAGCGTCACGCTGTGCAGTATCCTTGCGGCAATCAAACCACTCCATTTGCCGCCACCAGCCGTCGAGAAGCCGCCATTCCTCAGCTGAGGCGTGATATGCGGGACTTTCATAGTAGTGAAGATACCAAAAATCCGAGGCCGCCATTTTGCAAATCGTATCCTCGATATGCTTGTAGTCGAGAGTGATGAAACGGGCGGAGAAAAGTGACGACCGTTTATTCAATACCGTTACGTCATCGTAAAACAGGATAAGCAGATCTCCCCTCTGCAAAGCACACCGACATGAATTGACGCTGATGATAGCGTATCCCGATTGAACAAGCAGTATGATGCAGCCGGCAATGTCTATCCGGTTACCCACACACCTCCCCAAATCCGTTGTTCCCACAGCCGAATTACGTTCTGGAATAAAGGATGAATATTTTATATCAATCATGTTTTATACTTCAATAATGTGCAAAAATATGGATAAAATTCATCACATACCAAATGTATGTATCGAAAAGTACCATAAATCAAAAGATTATTCTTTCCGGATAAGTGGAATGCGCAGTATTTTTGCAGCCAAAAAAAATGGAAACGACACTGTCAAAAAACGAACTGCAACTATCATGCGAGCGGCTCCGTCCGCTTTTCCTGCGTTATGCCTTACCGGGCGTAGGGGCGATGCTGTTCCTCGCCCTGCAATCCATCGCTGACGGACTTATAGTGGGGCGTCTAATCGGTGCAACGGCTTTGGCTGCTGTAAATATCGTCATTCCCATCTATACGCTGGTAACGGCAGTGGCATTGATGATCGGTGTAGGCACGCAAGCGCAAATAGGCATACGAATGGGCCGAGGCGATTACTCCGGAGCAAAAACGGCACTGATCAGCGGTCTGGTCGGTTTGTTGTTCTTCACTGGAACAACGACCGTCGGAGTCAATATTTTCGCCGATGAAATCGCCGTATTCCTCGGTGCGGACAATGAATTGCTGCCGCTTTCTACGAAATACATACACGGCCTTATGCCGTGGCTCGCTGGCATCGGATTTCAACTCCTATTCGATTATATGCTCAAGGCACTGGGGCATCCCCGTTTCGCCATGACGGTGATGATCGGCACCATTTTGCTGAATATCGTGTCGAGCGTGATATGCGTGTCGTATTTAGGCATGGGGACTTTCGGCACCGGTCTCGGTACCGGCATGAGTTTCACACTCGGTGCCGTTGTGTCGGGGTATGTGATTGTGAAGCAATTACGAAAGAATACCGAATTATATACTGTACACGGACGATTCTCCCTCAAAACGTTCGGTCACCTGTTTTACAACGGTTCTTCAGAAGGACTTACTGAGATATCGACGGGCGTTACCGTTTTTTTGTTCAATATCACCTTGATGAAATATGTCGGAGCGGCGGGTGTAGCGGCTTTCACGCTGGTGGATTATCTTATGTTCATCGGCACCAGCGTTATCCTGGGCATATCAAATGGAACGATACCCATTATCAGTTACAACTGGGGGGCACGGTGCATGCCGCGCGTGAAAGGTATCGTCCGGTTGGCTCTGGCAAGTAACCTTGTGTGCGGGGCGGTCATGATATTTTTGCTGTGGGTATGCGGTCACGCCGCTGTCGGACTGTTCATCGACTCGGCGGAATCGCAGGTCATCGACCTTGCAGTTCGAGGAGCAAGATTCATGTCGCTGGCATTCCTGTTCAACGGGTTCAACATCTTGGCGTCCAGTTTCTTCACGGCCATAGACAAACCGGGATTGTCGCTGGTCGTGGCATCGCTGCGCGGCCCGGTGCTGCTGGTCTCAGGGATTCTCTCCCTGCCGCGATGGTTCGGTGTGGACGGGATATGGCTGGCCATGCCTTTGGCCGATGCTCTGACCGCTGTGATCGTCCTGTGGTTGGTCCTGAAATGGAAAAAACGGTTATAAACCGTTGCGCTATCCCTAAGAAGTTTGCTTCGCCTATGCAAAAAAATCCATCCGAATATCTGGAAAATCCGTTGAGATTACCGAGAACACCATTTCCTCCAGTGAATAGAATAATTTCAGACTTTTAATCACAAAAACTTTTTTGTTTCCTCAAATTAAAAATAAATTGACATGAAAGAACAAAGCAAAAAGTCTTCTCTTTTTTTGAAGAGAAGCAACACCGAACCCACTTCACTACCGAGCAGGATGTAGCAGAGGAATTGTTTGAGTTACTTTCCGAAGCGAGAGAACTCTATCTTCAGGATGTGATTGTGGATGGCAAGCGGTATAGTCGCTATGTGGATGACTTCATAAACAGTCACCGGTACATCAACTGCAACAGTGCAATTTGCCGGAACTGCCACGAGATGAACATCCACATCGTCAAGGGACTGCTGACCGAATGCGCCTACCTTATCCAGCCTCTTTTTGCCGCATCCGACTTCTCCTTTGAGAAGTGTATGGAGTTACAAAGGCTGTATGACCGGTCGAAACCGTTACCGCCACCTACCGAGCATCATACCGATGGTTTTATAAAAGCTCCGCTGCTTTCTTTCGGCTGCAACTTCACCCAGGAACAGATGACAGGTATTGTTTCTTGTGCCAATACTTATCATCTGTTTTACGTTTCAGAGGTTTGCATCGAGGATATGGAAGCTCTCTTTTCCTGCAAGGAGGGCTTTCATATCCGGGTGAATAATCTTCGTCATGTAGTTATCCTTTTCGATGTGCTACTCGAAAACTCCTTCATTCAATCCCGCTGGCAGTCCGTTTTAGACAAAGGGCGGTTCCTGCAATCCAAGGACGGTACACGGTTCATTACCGCTTCCAGTCTTTCATCGGCACTCTCCGCTGTCAGAAACAACAAGACATCGGTCATCTGCGGAATAAAAAGAATCATCAAGGAATTGGAATTATAAAGCGATAATCTCCCGCAAAATGGAAAAAGCACTGTGTTTGGTCAAACCATACATAGTGCTTTTCCATGCCTTATGAAACTAATTAGATTGGAATATTTGGCTGTGAAAAAGCAAGAAAGAGGAAAGGACGGTTTGAATATCCGTTTCAAGAATTGAAAAGGTCGTCCATCTTGACTTCGCAATGAACGATACTCTTATGCTTGCCATTCACCATGCCGTATGTCGTAACGAATGTAATTACAAGTGCTTTCTTATTCTTTGTCGCCAAGCGTAACAGTCCGGTACGTTCTCTGAGTTTCGACTCATAACTGTCGGTGATGCCGTACAGGTCAGTACTGAATTTCATTTCGCACAAGTGGATTATGCGGTCGGCACGTTCGATAATCAAGTCGATTTGAAACCCCGGAATCCCGTTTTCGGAATCGGTCTTGCTTCTCCATGTAGAAACAGATGTTCCTACTCCTGCAATTCTCAATGCGATTTTAATTTGTTTGTGGTGACTCAAACAGACCAGCTCAAAACTAAGTCCCATCCACGATAGAACACTGCGTGAGTCGATATTATTGCTCCACCATCTTTCGTCTTTCATATTGTTGGGTTCTATGAACTTGTAATAAAATAGTGTGAAAAAGTCTGTCAATCTGAACAAACTGTTGCGGGGCTTGTTGCCATACTGCGATAGCCGCGTAATAAAATCGCAGCGTTAGAGATTTTTCAAGATTTACACTCATTTCATGTACATTGTCGTTCAGGCTGGCAAGTTCTTTTATATTCAAACTGAGTAGCCGATTTTCTTCCTCTATATATTCATTCTTGGGATTGGATTTTATGGATTCCGCTTCATTCATTTCTGCGGAAGAATCAAATTTCTTTTTCATGCGCTTATCGTTTTAATCCGGTTTTCAGTTTCTTTCCCAATAAGCGACTGGCAGCACGGGCGCATCTGCGAGCCCATTGCAAATCGTCTTCGTCTTTATCTCTCCACGGTAAATCGCTTTGGGGACCTCCACCACCGCCTCCGGTTGCAACATTTGGCGTTTCAAATAGTCCGACAAAAATAGCTACTGCCATATCGGTAAGTTCCTGACTGTTGGCGACAATTCTGTAATCAAATTCGTCATTGAAACAGTCAAGCACTCTTTCTGGAATATAGAAATGATGTTCCTGATTTTCATGATTAAGCGTATAAGAAACCGTTCCCGGACGGTAAGTATTATATTGGGTATAATTAGCATACACCGATGGTTTAGGTGTTTGCTCTGTTTTAGTTTCCTTAGGCTTATTGCTAAAAGTGTCAACTCTTGACTGATAATGCAATTTCGCCCATGTTTTAGGAAGTTTCGAAATCATCAGGTTACGGGCTACTCCCAATTCAGAAGCCTTGTATTTGGTGTTCCCATTCACAAGTGCATAGCCTCGGAGAATACCGTTTCCATCTTTTCTTTCATGTACCGTATAACCTTTCTGTATAAGGGAATCTTTATACTCTTCCCATGACCATGATTGCATTGATTTCAGTGCATTCATGCAGTCACGATTCACTTGGTGAATATTGGAATTTCTGACTTGTGCTGCCGTTGTCCAACCTCGTTTCTTTGCCACTCGCTCGGCTGCACGTTGCGCACGAATATGAATGTTATGATCGTTGTTGATATTGCCATCTTCATCTATACGGCAAACCGCAGCATGAAGATGTGGAACACCGCCTTCGGATTCTGTATGCAGCCAAACCGTATATTTGCTGTTAGCCAAATTGGTCGGACAAAAGCGGACTTTTCCATCCTTGCCGATAATCACTTGTTTGTCAAACTCCGCAACGAAATCCTGCCAGAGTTGTTGCCAGTCTTCTGTGTCAAAGAACCGGGTATGTTCAGCGGATGGACTTAGCTCAATTCTGATGACTGAGTTTTTTATCGGCCGGAAGCGTGATAATGTCAGCTGCATGGAGTTCCATATACCCATAGCGTCCGGTTGCGATGGCAGCAGATTGTCCAATATCCGATGGATTTTCTCCGGGTGTTTTTTGTTCTGTGATTCGCCGGTAATGTAACGGATGGCATTTATGCCATGCGATATTGCTTTCGCTTTTGCAATCATATTTCTTCTGATTTATCGTTGGACGGAATCTTATTCTGTTCTTTTACGGTATTCAGAAATTGGCAGACGCTTTCGGCTACATTGCCAAGTTCTTTGAGCCAACCGACCATGAACGGAATCTGATTGAACATTGCCATGCGTTGCTTTGTGGACATTCCGTGAAGTGCAGAGGTGTATTTTACAAGGTCAGACCGGCAATCGTCCAGATTCTGCAACAGTGCCGCTTCCTCTTTCGTAAGCCTTGTTTTGGGGTGATAATTGTATGCACGGGCAAGCAAGTAATCGCTTACCGTCATACCGCATTGCGCAGCCTGTGATTTTATATACTCCTTTTGTTTGGGAGTAACTTTTGCTCCGATGAAGACGTTTCTTGTCTCACTTGAGGTAGTCGATGAATTTTCAATATCTTCTTTCATGTAAATCATTTTTATAATGGTGAATTAGGTGCGAGCTTGCGAGTACCGCACCGGCGAAGTATCTGAGCAGGCAAGAGAGCCAATGTACAACCGCAACACAGTGAGGTTATACCTTGGCATATCTTGCAACAGATACCTGTTGATGCTTCTTGACAAGCCATGTCGGGTGTACACACAGAACCGGCATACGGGTTGGAAACAGTAATTGATATATTCCTTTAAAAGAGGGGAGAGAATGAATACCTCATGCTGTACTCCTGACTACTTTGCTTTATTCCTATATATACGCTCCGACAATAAAGTAAAGTCTCGGTATGTAATAATTGCAAACTGCGGCGTTATTTTCGGAGTTCGGACTTAGTCATTTACCAAAGTAAACTCCTGTCGTCCTCATCCTCAATGCCTTGCATTTTATCAATTATTACACACCTCTAATTAATAATGGTAGTCCGGGTTGAAACGATACTCCTTGCCGTCCTTTATCACCATCCGTTTGTTGCCTAGAAAGGTGGCGACTTTGACCGCCTTGTTGTGACCGAGTTTTACGCCCTGCAATCCATATCCTTTTTTCAGCCGCTCCAGATATCCGTCATAACTGCTGATATTACCATCGGTAAAAACGGCATCCAACGCAGCCCGATGTACACTCTCCGAAATCTCCTTGTACGGATCGAACGGTTCTTTGGCTGGTCGGCCGACAACCTTTGCTTTGGGCAGGTAGGATTCCACCAGTTCGGGCAAGGCATCTTCGTTGATGCGGAAAGCGAACGGTTCAAATTCCCGGTCACGGATATGTACAGCTTCAACCACGCTTATGGTCTTATCATCTTTGTCCACTTCCACCTGCATGATGGTTTCCGCCTTGTTGTTGAGTTCCGTGCCGATGTGTCCACGTGCGTTTTCATCATTCTTGTTCTGGTGGAGGATGGTATGGATATGAATCTGCCTGTCATCTGTCCACTGCATGAGTTTTGAAATAATATCGGTGGATTCGCCGGGTGAATTGATATCATAAAGGAAATCCCGAATGCCATCTACGACCACCAATCCCAAATCGGGGATTGTGCCGATGGCGTGTTCGACTATCGCCAATCGCATTTTAGGGGAATACTTACGCAGAGCCAGCATAACCAGATTGTCCGGCTCTTTGTCTTCCGGCAAGTTCGCCAAACGTAAAATGCGCTTTAATACGTTCTGACAATGATACCGCCCTTGTTCCGTGTCAATGTATAACACCTTTCGTTTGTCCTCGGGGAATATAGACCTATAATGAAGAATGGTACTGTTGGTCAATGCCGATGCGACGATGGCTGAGACATTGAACGTTTTCTTGCTTTTAGCCTTTCCGATGGAAGCACTGAAGTTGCCCAATGTTCCGATTGTTGCATCATCTACCATCAGCACCACAGGGGAGTGCCCATATGCACTTGTTACGCTCACGGCAGACTCTTCCATGCATATTGCCAGTTCCTCGGTTGAAAGAATAAGATTGTCTGTCTTTTCCATAGCCTACCAGTTTTTAGGGTTCGGTTTACGGCGATGGGAAGCGAGCATGGCTTCATTCTCGTCCTCGAAGCTTTGCGGAGCCGGAGTCTTTCGTGAAGATTCAAGCCATTTGTCCAATTCATCCCGATAGATGTATAGATGCTTGCCTTGCTTTATAACCGGAATATCGTCCTTTTTTACCTTGTAGTAAAAGGTCGATAACGGCATTTTCAGATAAGCGCAAGCCTCCTGCACGGTCATCGGAACGTGCGTATTCTCTTTGACTTCGTTCTGCCGGGAAAGTTTCTCCGTCAGAAGATTTTCCATACTTGCGATTCGGTTGCACAGTTCTCCTACCACAGTCGGCAGGTCATTGAAAGTCAGTTGGTCTTTTTCCATATTAAAACTCTTTTAATCGTTCAACATACTGCGAACCAACTCAATGAAATCTTGCAGAACAATACAGACCAGATTAATTATTCCGTCTGCATACGTTTTTTATTGTGAGTCGTTATTGTCTGTGTCCAGATGGAAGCGAAAATCTCCCTTGTCAGGTACGTCAATGGGAATTTGGCTTGTAACAGTGTCCCGTAAATTAAGTCTGAGGTATTCATGAGTGGCATTTACGAGTTCATGTGGAAACGAAGCCTTTATGAATTCCGCTCTTTTTACCAAAGGCACATTCAAGCGTTCTCCGACATTCCATGCCAGATGGCGAAGTCCCGGCGACCTCAGCGGATTATCTATATTGGAGCGAATCGGTTTATATAAGTCCGATTGGTCGCAAGCCATATATTCAATATTGGCAATCAGTGTGGCAATAGCTTCCTTAGAGAGATAAGGGGCAGTTTTGATTGTCACATATTCACGAATGGCATCCATGATTTTCACTTGGCTTTCGGCCTCCTTCTTTTTGAAGTTCTCCAACATCGCATCATAATTGTCTAAAACTGATGACTGTTCAATGGCTTGAATTTCATTTGTACAATCGGCTTTTGTCTCGGTAGCAGCTCCAAGAACAATTGGAGATTGCCGGGCAAAAGGCAAATTGATTGAATACTTCGTTATCCATTTATAGAAAGATCGTTGTAACAGACCGCATAATAAAATTGTTGCCACAAGTCCGAGTATTACCGGAGTCATTATCTTCATGACATCGATGTCGTGATAGGCGGAAAGATAAGTGTCTATCGTTGTATAAGTGATTACCAACAGCGCAAGAACGAAACTCATCCTTTGAGTGCGAATTTGAGTTTTATTTGTCATATTCTGTAATTGTTTGGAATGATTATGCGGCAAAGTTATCAGCCGTATTCCAGACACTTATAATTGGTGATGATAAATCGTTCAATTTTGATGAAAAATAACGGATATAGTATGATTTCGGACTAAAAATCATACTATATCCGTATAAATGGGGGACAAAAACCGTTGTCAGCCTTTCCTTATCAACGTGATTTTATTGCTGGCTTCACGCTTGTTGCTGTCCACGACTTTCATGTAACGCATCGTGGTGGTGATGCTTTTGTGCGCCATTATGCTTTGTATGGTACGGATGTCTGTACCGGCAGCCCCCTGAAGGGTTGCGAATGTTCTCCGATATGAATGGAATGTTATGTTCTTGGTAATTCCGGCAGAACGAATCCACTCTTTCATGGGGGCTTGTGTCCAACTGCGCATAAGCCCCTTGAACACCAGACCTTTCTTCTCGGAACTGTATCCTATCAGCCCTAACGCCTCCTCGCTGATGGGAATGATGTCTTCCGTTTTGTTCTTCTGCGTAATGATATGTACGCATTTCCCTCCGGCAGAGTAGTCCACGATGTCTTCCCAACATAGGACGAGAATATCACTGATGCGCAAGCTGGTCATGCAGGAAAACAGCGATGCGATTTTTACGATAGGCTTTTTACACGGCGTTTCAGCTAACAGGTACAACTCTTCGACGGATAAGGCCTCTTTCATAGTGTCTTCTGTCTCAATCTTTTCCAAGAAGTCATTGACATTGGTCTTTATCATCCCATTGCGATAGAGTATTTTCAAGAACCCTCTGAAAGTGGACCAATATCCTGATGCGGAGTTTCGTGTGATACGTCCGTTTCGCCTTAGTTTCTTGGCATTCAGTAGGTATTCCCGAAATTTGTTACATAGGTCGATGTCAATTTCCTCAAAGGTACATTTGCCATGTACGAAGTTGCTGAAATGGAGATAGACGAACTCCCATTTCTGGTCGTGTTTGCGGAGCTGCTTGCGGTAGTACTCCAAGAAATCCGCTTTGAGTTTGTACTTGTCGAAGAAGTCGTATCGTTCGTTTACGACAGATTCAAATCTTCGGCAACGAATAGCCTCGGCTTTCTCGGTCATCGCTTCGTTGAAGTTCTGTTCACGCTTGTTTTTCGGATTGGCATAGATATAAATGCCAAGCGATTCATGACGGATAACTTTCATCGTTTCCTTGTCTCGATAACCCGGATAATAATCCAGATAAAAAGACAACATCCTACCTTTTAGCGGACGTGTTCTTAATGTTACAGTTTTACATTCATGCATAATACTATATTTTTGATTATTACTAATTCGCCGGCAAAACTCTATCATGTAGTCATGCAGATGATTTTCAGCAGGGATTAATTTTAGAATAATTGACGGATAGCCATAAAATAGCTGCAAATAGAGCTATTTACGGACGCCCATCACCTGGTCAAACTCTACTTTCAAGAACCTGACGAACCGTCCGTTCTTCTCACGATTGATTTGGTGGAATTGCAGAATGCCGTAAACCGAGTCACGGGACAGCTTGAATTTCTCCATCGCCTCCTTGACGGTGTAGTATTCTGCCTTGCTCTCCTGTTCGGAACTCTTTGAGAGGTCGAAGTGAAGTTTTGAGTAGAATATCTGCCCGTGTTCTTTCTTGGATGGGATATTATTTCGGTACACCTGTGAACGGATGGCAACACGTGTCATTCCGTACTTCTCTTGAATCTCTTCGGGAGTGTACCATTCAGTCAGGTCGGAATCCACCTCGTATTTGGCAAAGGCGGCATCGATATGCTTCTTGCTGTAATAATTGAACTGGCGTATTCTCACCTTAGGCACTTTGTGTTGCCGTGTATAAGTCCATACCCATTTGGCGTTGACCTTGTATTTCTCGGCAATCTCTTCGGCAGTGTAATATTCAGAGATGTCGAAATCTTCTTTGGGCACGATACGTTCATAAGGTTTGGTTTTCATCATCAACTCAATATCTGCACGGCGGATAAGCGACTTCTTGCCGCTAATTCTTGAAGCGCGAAGTTTTGATTCCTTTACCAGCTTATAAATGTATTGTCGAGTTACACCCATAAGCTTTGCAGCTTGGGCAAAAGAGAAGAAATCCTGTCCTTCGGCAGCTTGTCGAGGTTGCAGTAATTCTTGCGACCGTTTCAATTGTCGCTTGCGTTCCCGAATACGTTCCTTGTAGCCAAGATTGGAACACTGGTGGCTACAATAACAGGTCGTTGTCTTTTGAGCTATAAATGGCTTCCCACACCATTGACAAATCTTTCTTACTTCCATATTTTCCTTGTTTACATTGGGGCTAATTTCGCCTTATTTCTCCCGAATTTTGTCAACACATGTAAACCACTGTCAACACACGTCAACTAATGCGTTACTGTGACATTCGGGCTAACCGTGAATTTCCGTCGCGGTAGAAATATGATAGAAAAATATGGATAAAAACCGTTACTTCCAAATACGGATTGGAAAGTGTTAAAATAGAAAAGTCGCTGAAATACAGCGACTTTATTCTAAATGGTTATGGTTGCTTACGGCTGTTTCCAAGCCATCACTTGCCGATGCAGAAATGTTGAAATATATTTTGTAGCACCATATCATTCGTCACCTCCCCCGCGATGTCGCTCAAATGGAAGATGCACTCCCTGATGTCCTGGGCCACGAAGTCCCCGGAAAGATTGTTTGCCAATCCCTGTTGTACGCGTCCGATGGCTTCTAAAGCATGCGTAAGGGCTTCGTAATGGCGGGCATTGGTCACTATCACGTCGTTCTGGGTTATCGTAGGCAGATTGGCGGCGGCTATAAGTTTCTTCTGAAGCACATCCGTATTTTGCCTTTTCTTGGCGGAAATAAAAATACATTCGGCGTCAGGAATGATGGAAGAGGCCGCAGACAGCACCTCATCAGAATGAGCCGTGCCCAACAAATCCGCTTTGTTGAATACCAATATCAAATGCTTTCTTTCCAGACGCGGAAGTATCTGCCCCGATAGCTGATTCATTTGCGACGTTGCGTCCGTTGCATCAATCATCCAAAGCACGATCTCCGCTTGTTCCAGTTTTTGGAACGTGCGCTCTATGCCCAGACTCTCAATCGTATCATTGGTTTCGCGGATACCTGCCGTGTCAATGAAACGGAAAGTAATACCGCCGATATTGGTCGTATCTTCAATCACGTCGCGCGTAGTGCCGTGAATGTTGCTCACGATAGCCTTGTCCTCGTTCAGCAATACATTGAGAAGCGTTGATTTCCCGGCATTCGTTTCGCCGATGATGGCTACCGGTACGCCGTTTTTGATCGCATTTCCTACACTGAACGAATGTACCAGTCGGGAAATGACCCCCTCGATATGATCTGCCAATCGGCAAAGCTCCGTTCTGTCCGCAAACTCCAACTCTTCATGGTCGCTGAAATCCAGTTCCAGCTCAATCAGTGAAGTGAAGTGTAGCAACTGGTTGCGTAGCTCCGTAAGCTCCTTGCTGAATCCGCCACGCATCTGGCTCATGGCAAGGCGGTGGGTGGCGGCAGATGAAGAAGCAATCAGGTCCGCCACGGCTTCGGCCTGGCTCAAATCCATCTTACCATTGAGAAAGGCGCGTTGCGTGTATTCCCCCGGTCCCGCCAGGCGGCAACCGTGCTTAATGAGCAATTGCAAAACCTGTTGCAAGATATAGCTCGAACCGTGGCAGGTGATCTCCGTACTATCTTCGCCCGTGTAAGAGTGCGGGGCGCGAAACAGGCTGACAAGAACCTCGTCGATGATTTCTTCTCCATCGTGTATCTTCCCGAAAGTCAGTGTATAAGGTTTGCAATCCGCCAGCGTTTTACCGGATTTTGCCGGGGTGAAAATGTGGCTGGTGATACGAATGGCGTCCGCTCCTGAGACGCGAATGCTTCCGATTGCTCCTCCTTGGGCCGTGGCAATGGCACAGATGGTATCCTGATTCATCATAAAAATTGTTATTTGAGTTGCAAAGATAGCCTTTTGGGGTAAAAAAAAGAACGCGATTGTATATTACTTACTCTTTTTTATTACATTTGCTCAATTTTCGTAGCCTTTACATGATACACTTTGTTATTATGGCGCAAGACAAAATAAAAATGTATGATTCCGCTTCTCATACTACCGAGAAAGACGAGAACACGGAACTACTGAAAGAGAAATTATTGAAGGTCAACTCCGTTCTGGCTGCCCATCAAATTGCTCTCTGGGAGATAAATATCAATACCCTGGAGTGCACTTTCACTCAGGAATATTTCGAAAGTTTAGGCTTGGATAAAGTCGGCATCCGTTATCAGAATTTGGAAGAGTTCTGTAGCTTTGTGCATCCCGATGATAAGCATTTGGTGTCGTTGGAAGGCTTTCAAAAGAAATTGGATGGCTTTGATGAGTCCAATGTCTTACGGGTGCGTTGCGTAGGCGCGCATGGCGAAATAGTCTGGTTGGAGGACCACCTCTTATCTGTAGAGAAAGATAAAAGTGGAAATCCGGAAAGCCTCTTATGCTATACCGTGAACGTCACCGGGCAGTGCGAACGCGAAACACGCATATCGCGCGTGGAAGAGCGAAACCGGAAGATAATACAGGCATTGCCTGAATTCATCTTCATCTTTGATGAAAATTTCTTCCTCACCGACGTGTTAATGTCTTCTGACACCATTTTGCTCCATCCCGTTGAACAGCTACGGGGAGCGGACGGGCGCACCATCTATTCTCCCGAAGTCAGCGACCTGTTTCTACGAAATATACGTCAATGCCTCGAAGACGGGGAGTTGAAGGAGATAGAGTATCCCCTGGATGTGGATAATTGCGAAAGGCATTATTTCCAGGCACGCATCGCGCCGTTCGAAGATAATAAAGTGATGGCATTGATACACGATATCGGTGACAGGGTGCAACGCTCCAATGAACTCATCGAGGCGAAGCAACGGGCAGAAGAGGCCGACCGCATGAAATCGGTGTTCCTGGCCAATATGAGCCACGAGATCCGCACTCCTTTGAATGCTATCGTGGGATTCTCTGAAATCATAGCTTTGACGGAAGATGAAGTGGAGAAAGCCGAATACCTGAACATCATCCAGAAGAATAGCAACCTGTTGTTGCAACTCATAAATGACATTCTGGACCTTTCCCGCATCGAGTCGGGGAAATCGGAAATGAACTTCCAGTTGGTCGAAATGACCGGACTGATTGACGAAGTGGAGAAAGTGCATCGCCTGAAAATGAAAACGGGCATCCGACTGAATGTGATGCGTCCCGATGAGGAAATCTGGATTATGGTGGACCGGAACAGGATTACGCAAGTGCTGTTCAACTTCCTCTCCAATGCCATTAAGAATACCCATGAAGGGGCCATCACCCTGGGGCTGGAGGTCTGCGGAGAATGGTTGAAGGTTTATGTAACGGATACCGGTTGTGGTATTGCGAAGGAGAAATTGCCCTTGATTTTCAACCGTTTTGAAAAGCTGAACGATTTTGTTCAGGGCACGGGTCTGGGGCTTCCCATCTGCCAGAGCATCGTGGAGAGATTGGGAGGAAAGATTTCCGTAGAGTCCGAAGTAGGAGTGGGGAGCACTTTCGTGATGACCCTTCCTTACCGCCAGTTTGTGTTGGGAGCGGATGGTGAACCTGTTGAAATCAATGCCCACGTAGAGCGAAGATCAGACGGCAGGAAGAAAATTCTGATAGCCGAAGATACGGAGTCTAACTTTATGCAGATAAACATTTTGCTGAAGAAGGACTACACCATTTCGTGGGTTACCAATGGCGAAGAGGCCGTAAATAGTTTCTTGCGCGAGCGTCCCGACCTGATATTGATGGACATCCGCATGCCGGTGATGAACGGTATTCAGGCTACGGAAAAGATACGTACCGTGGACATCGATCTGCCTATCGTTGCGGTGACGGCCAATGCTTTCTTGATAGAACAACAACAAGCATTAGCCGCCGGATGCAATGATATTATTGCCAAACCATATACTTACAAAAGATTGAAGGAAACAATCATCAAGTATATTTGAGTGGGTGTTTCTTAGATTCTGTCCAGTACGGTTTTTATCAAAGTGTCAATCGTATTCTTGTAGCCCGTATTGGCTTCTTTAATCAACCGGTTGGCTATGACCATGCATACCGTGGTCGCCTTATGTCCCATCAGGCGACTCAAACCGGCCAGTGCGGAGCTTTCCATCTCGAAGTTCGTAATGCGATAGCCATTGTATTCAAAGTTCTCGATTTTTTCATTCTGCTTCGGGTCGGCCAGCGGAATGCGTAGTTCGCGTCCTTGCGGGCCAAAGAAACCACCGGCGGCAATCGTTACACCGCGTACCATATCGTCTCCGGCAATGCGCTCTATCAGTTCGGCATTGGCGTCGATCACGTACGGAGCAGGTGCGCACATATTCCCTGACCATCCCATGTGGTTCAGGAATGCACGTTCGAATGGCAGGTCGCACACTTCATTGCGCCCTGAATAGAAGTTCAGCAGGCCATCGAAACCAATGGACTTTTGCGAGCAAATAAATGTACCTACGGGCGTATTCGGTTGCAAACCGCCACAAGTACCGATGCGTACCAGTTCTAACTGGCGAAGTTGGGGCTTTTCTTCACGTGTGTTGAAGTCGATGTTGGCCAAGGCGTCCAGTTCGTTCATCACAATATCGATGTTGTCGCAACCAATACCCGTAGAAACCACCGTGATGCGTTTGCCCTTGTAAGTACCTGTAATGGTTTTGAACTCGCGGCTTTCCACTTCACATTCTTTATTCTCGAGGTGTGAGCCTACCAGTGCCACTCTGCCCGGGTCGCCCACCAGGATTACTTTGTCTGCCAGCCACTCAGGCTTTACGTGCAGATGAAAAACTGAACCGTCATCATTGATAATAAGTTCGGAAGATGCAAAATACTTTTTCATATTCTGGATTTTTTGGTTGATACGTTTATAAATAGAAAACGCCGGAACGGGATTACTGTTCACCGGTTCCGACGTTTTTCTGGGGCAATAATATTCTACCGGTTATTTACTCAACGGCTGGTTTGAGTTGTTTCCCGATGGTTTGGCTATGGTTTCGCGCATGGAAGTATCAGCTTCGATGTTCTTCATCCGATAATAATCCATGATGCCCAGGTTGCCGTTACGGAATGCTTCTGCCATGGCCTTAGGTACTTCGGCTTCCGCCTCGATCACCTTGGCGCGTGCTTCCTGAGCTTTCGCCTTCATTTCCTGTTCGCTGGCCACGGCCATTGCACGGCGTTCCTCAGCTTTGGCCTGGGCGATATTCTTGTCGGCATTTGCCTGGTCTATCTGCAAAGCCGCACCGATGTTCTTACCTATATCGATATCAGCGATATCAATGGACAGGATTTCGAAAGCCGTACCGGCATCCAGACCTTTACGGAGCACAAGTTTGGAGATTGAATCTGGGTTTTCCAATACTGACTTGTGGTTTTCGGACGAACCGATGGAAGATACGATACCTTCGCCTACACGGGCCAGGATAGTGTCTTCACCGGCACCACCCACCAACTGGCGGATATTGGCGCGTACCGTTACACGGGCTTTGGCTATCAACTGGATACCATCTTTTGCTACGGCGGTCACCGGAGGAGTATCGATCACCTTCGGGTTTACCGACATCTGAACGGCTTCGAACACATCACGTCCGGCAAGGTCGATTGCGGTAGCCATCTGGAAGGATAATTCAATATTAGCTTTAGAGGCGGATACCAAGGCGTGCACCACTCTTTCTACGTGTCCACCGGCCAGGTAGTGAGCTTCCAGCTCGTCGCGGGTAATGTTGCTCAATCCGGCTTTGTGTGCTTCAATCATACCCGGTACAATGATGTAGGGAGGTACGTTACGGATACGCATTAAAAACAATTGCACCAATGAAATCCTGACTCCCGAAACTTTGGCGGACAACCATAGGAAGAAAGGAACATAGTGGAAGAACAGTACGATGAAGATAATGCCTCCTATCACAAGAAAGGCAGTTAGGTACATAGTGTCTACGTTCATGATTTATAAGATATTAAGTGTGAATATTAGTCTTTTTTCTTTTCTACCATGATAACGCCGTCCGCAATACGGTTTACAATGATAGGGGTTTTTTCATTCAGAAATCCGTCCATGGATTTCACTTCCACGATGTTGCCGTCTATTTCGGCATTGCCGATCAGTGCCAGGCGTGTAATGGCCACACCCGTATCGCCTACTTTTACTTGATCCGCGGCCGTACGGTCCACCTTCGATGTGATATTCTTTTTCAACGCCACTTTATCCAAGGTCTTGGAGCGCATGAAGAGTATCAATGAGCCTATGCAGGCTATTGCCGATACACCGAGCGTGATGAAACCAGCCGTTGTACCCAGATAGGCAAAGGCATAGTAGTTGGCATAGATCATGCAAGCTCCGGCCAGAATTCCGGCTATGCTGATGCCCGGGATGACGAACAGTTCTACCAAGAATAGGATAACCGCCGCAACAATGAGTACAATGATGATAAGTATGTCCATAGTTTTCTATTTAAAGGATTGTTTTTCTGTATTACGCACTTCAATGGCGGCCTTCTCCAATTCACCTGATAATCGTTGTATCTGTTTTTCCAGGTCGAGTATGGCGGGAGCCAGTTTGGCTTTATCGCTTTCCTTGGCACGGGAGTACAAGGAACGTTGCTCTTCCAATTTGTTTTGCTGCTGTCTGAAGCTTTTCTCCAATTGGCGGTATTTGCTGAATAAGCTCTTGGCCTGAGGAGATTTGAAATCACTCCATTGATAATACGTAGTGTGGTCATCAATTACAAATTCAAAGTCATAGCTCCGTTCGGCTTGTGGCTTTTCACTGATAGCGGCTTGCAGGCGGCGTTTGGCATCAGATACTGTATTTTGATCTACCCATGTATCTTTCAGGGAGTGAATTTGAGCAAGTCGGACAACTTTTTTCTTGTCCATAGCTTCGTAGTTATACACCCGTTTGGAAGAGTTGGGAATAAATACGTAAATACATACTTTCCCTTCCGGTTGGTAGCGATCGGAAGCAAACCATCCGAGGTTGTTAAACTCGTCGATGGCAAACATATAGTCGTTATAAGGAGAATTGAATGGCATGCCCACATTCTCCGGAGTCAGATAAGTATTGGTATTCGTATTGTAGCGGGTAACAAATATGTCATATCCACCTATTGAATTCTCACCGTCAGCGGCATAGTAGATAGTTGCACCATCCGTTAATACGTACGGATAATTGGCGTTGATGGAGTCGTTGATGCTACCGGGCAATAGGCTGCCTTTACTCCATTCGCCTTGCATCTTGTTGCGGGCAAGGATGCTGAGTTTGCCATCAGGCTGGCGTTCACCGTAATAAATCTTATTACCGAGTTCAGTTTCGTATACAGTAGCTTCTACTTCTTCTTTATTCTGGAAGAAATCGTTGTACGTGAATAATTTACCGGATTCTGGACTGATTTTATAAGCTTCCAAAAAGCGGTCTTTATCCACTACGATACTATCGATAATGCACACTTCTTCAATACCTTTCAGCATGCGGAGATTGGTCTTGCTCTTTTCCAGAAGTTTTTCAGCTTCTGCGGTAGACCTTTTTCGTTTGGAAAGATCACTGATATACTCTTCGTAACACTTGATGGCATCTTCAAAACGATACAGGTCGTTATAATTTCGTGCCAGATACAGTTGTCCGCTGGGGATACGTTTCTTAACGGCTGTTTCCAGGTATTTCAGGGCTACGTCAGGTTCTCCTGTTTCCAAGCAGCATACACCGTACCATAAATTATAATTTCCGTTTGCCGGTTGTGTCCTGACGAATTTTTTGAAAACGGGTTTGGCTTTCTCGTACTGCCCCTTGTTGTAAAAAGCTTTAGCTTGTTCCAACGTCTGTGCCGATGCACCGACTAATACGAGACTAAATAGAAGGAGTAAAATATATCTCTTTTTCATGCTAGTTATCCAACTTACAAATTCGAATGTTCAAAAATACAAATTAATCGGGAATAATGCTGCTTTCCGTTATTCTATTATGTTAATTCTTCTTTAAATCATTCTTTTCTCTTACTTTTGCAGGACAAAGAGTAAAAGAGCTATAAGCTACATGAGCTACGAGCTACAAGTAGTTGCGTAACGTCCGCATGGGACTTGTAGCTCTTAGCTTGTAACTCGTAGCTTTGAATTATTATGGCGCAATTTACTGAAGAAGAGAAGACCATCCGCCGCATAGAAAAGCGGTTTAGTAAGGGACTGGTAGAATATGGGCTGATAGAGGATGGGGATAAAATCCTCATCGGGCTTTCCGGTGGCAAAGACTCTTTGGCGTTGGTGGAATTGTTGGCAAAGCGCGCCCGTGTCTTTAAGCCCAGATTCTCCGTGGTTGCCGTTCATGTGGTTATGAAGAATATACCTTATCAGAGTGATTTAGCATATCTGCGTGAGTATGTTGAGTCGTGGAATATCCCTTTCGTACTGTATGAGACGGAGTTCGATGCAAGTACGGATACGCGTAAGTCACCTTGTTTTCTTTGTTCATGGAATCGGCGTAAAGCGTTGTTTACTGTTGCCAAGGAACAAGGTTGTAATAAAATAGCATTGGGACATCACATGGATGATATTCTGGAAACATTATTGATGAATATCACTTTTCAGGGCGCGTTTAGTTCCATGCCTCCTCGTTTGGTAATGAAGAAGTTCGATATGACGGTTATCCGTCCGATGTGTTTGGTACATGAGTCTGATTTGCTGGAACTGGCACAGATAAGGGGATATCGGAAACAGGTGAAGAATTGCCCTTATGAAGCGCAATCTCATCGAAGCAATATGAAAGACATTTTGCATCAACTGGAAGAAATGAATCCGGAAGCTCGTTATAGTCTTTGGGGAAGTATGGCAAATGTTCAGGAAGAGCTTCTTCCTAAAAAAGTTAGTAATTTAGATTAATTAATTATCGCTTAAATATTCATAACTGAAATGAAAGGTCTTTATACGATTTTGCTTTTAATTGTCTCCAATGTCTTTATGACTTTTGCTTGGTATGGTCATCTGAAGTTGCAAGACATGAAAATTATTACAAACTGGCCGCTTTATGCCATCATTTTGTTTTCGTGGAGCATCGCTCTTGCGGAATATTTCTGCCTGGTTCCGGCCAACCGTATTGGGTTTATAGGCAATGGCGGTCCTTTTTCATTGATACAGTTGAAGATAATTCAGGAGGTGATTACTCTTATTATTTTCACTGTATTTACTACTGTCCTTTTTAAAGGTGAAAGCCTGCACTGGAATCATTTTGCGGCATTCATTTGCCTGGTATTGGCAGTGTATTTTGTATTCTATAAATGATAATTTAGCGGCGAGGGAATGGGTACGCGGACTACGCGGATAAGGCG
>ENA-OURU01000712-OURU01000712.1-human-gut-metagenome-genome-assembly--contig:-NODE-712-length-48598-cov-5.051666_pt1 | contig 48598 bp, 37 predicted proteins | sample MGYA00242137_ERZ509064 | MGnify/ENA primary metagenome ERZ509064 (study PRJEB26280, sample SAMEA2338777) | human gut metagenome | biome: human gut; feature: human-associated habitat; material: faeces...
ATAAGCACAACCTTTTATACATATTTATTTTATCAATTTAATTCCGCCAACGGGTTATTCTAATTTTTTTCATCGTCTGTCACCCTTTCTTTTCGTGTTTTCTTCAGTCGGCCACTTTTTCTCAATGCCTCGTTGATTATCCACTGAAGCTGACCGTTGGTACTGCGGAATTCATCCGCAGCCCATTGTTCGATTGCTTCCATAGTTTCAGAATCCACACGAAGCACAAAACTCTTTATTGAACTTTCTTTTTTGGCCATAATGTTTGTTTTTATCAATGATGCAATGTTCCCGTATTAACTACAGGCTGTGCAGCCTCATCAGCACAAAGAACAACCAGCAGATTGCTTACCATTGCAGCTTTACGTTCCTCGTCAAGTTCCACAATCTCTTCATCTGAAAGTTTGTCAAGAGCCATCTTAACCATCGACACCGCACCTTCTACAATCTTTTCCCTCGCACTGATAATAGCTGAAGCCTGCTGGCGGCGCAACATAACAGCCGCGATTTCAGGAGCGTATGCCAGGTAGTTTATCCTTGCCTCCAGAATTTCAATTCCCGCCATAGCCAGACGTTCATTCAGTTTCTGCTCCAACTGTTCATTTATCTCCTCACCACCGGAACGCAGAGTCAGTACATCAGCTTCCGACTCATTATTATCGTATGCATACTGCCCTGCCACCTGACGCAAAGCGGCATCACTCTGTATGCGAACAAAGTTCTCGAAAGCATTCATGCGGCTACCCACCGTACTTCCAACTGTGACCTCTTTACCATTAGCTGTCGAAGTATTAGCTATTGTCTGAGAATCAATTTCAAACATAGCCTTGTAAGTATCCTTCACCTTCCAAACAAGTACAAGACCTATCAATACAGGATTACCAATTTTGTCATTCACCTTTATAGGCTCCACATCCAGGTTTCTTGCACGTAAAGAAAGTTTCTTCTTATCCATAAAAGGATTTACCCAAAAGAATCCAGTTTCTTTGAATGTACCTTTATACTTTCCGAAGAAGACCATCACCCTGGCCTCATTAGGTTCCAACTGCATATATCCGCCCCAAAATATCAACCATGCCAAAATACACAATGCACCTACTATATACAAAGCTATAAGCCCTGGAAGGAAGCAAGCAACTGCAGCTCCTGTAAGCACTACCAAATGTAAAAACAAGGCTAAAAAGCCATTCATTTTAAAACCTTTGTAAACTAATTCTTTCGTATCCATAATTATAAGATTAAATGATATTATTTTGATATCACAAATATATGGATTTAATTTTACTTTCAAAAGAAATTAGTTTATTTCCATGAACTTAATGCATATAATAATAATATTGGACGGGAAATTATCCAAAATGTTACTGAAGTAGTAATTAGTTTAGGAGATTATATTACACATGAATTTTCGAAAAAGCATAACTAATATTTCCAAAAAAATTCCCCATTCTCCCACAACATCCTATCAAAGATTAGAACCCCAAACAAGGCGCAGCGCTGCGCCTCTACTTCGCATAATGAAGAATGCCGGTTTTTGTCTGCTCCAGTCGGCCATTTTCCCTAAAACTTCCCCTTATTTCATCCACATTCATCCACACTGATCCCATTTGATCCCTTTTCGTCCACATTCATCCACACTGATCCACACTGATCCACACGGCGATTTTGGGGCGTTGTATCTTTGTAGTGTGACAAGAGAGGAAGAGGCGCGGTTGCCGAACCTATTAAAAACTTGTCCTGATAAAGTTATGGCAATTTCTTATACGTTAGTGCAGAGAAAAGACATGAGTAAGGGTGCGTTGGAAGACGCGAAGTTGTATTATGCGTTGGCTGTAAATACGCGCCGGGTGGACTTCGATGATTTGTGCGATGAGATCGCTGAAACCTGTACGTTGACTTCGGCTGATATCAAGGCAGTGTTGGACCGTGTGATCTGGGCGATGGTTTCACACCTGAAGAACAGCGAACTCGTTCAGTTCGGCGATTTGGGTAATTTCCGTATCTCGGTTGGCAGTACCGGATCAGCCACGCCCGAAGAGTTTAGTGCTTCGATGCTCCGTAAGCCGAAGGTGGTGTTCCATCCGGGCAAACGCTTGCAGGAAATGCGCGATGTTGCCAAGTTCGCCCGTTTCACCGTCGATAAAGACGAGGGAGAGGATGGTGGCGGGGTGTAAATGAAAGCCCCACTCTTTTCTGATTTTACTGGTTATGCTTAAATCCGGCTTCCCGAAGTCCGTCTGTTTTATCAGTCGCTTTCGGGAGGCCGGTTTTGCATTTATCCTTTAACGGGCAGTCGCTGCAGCCTCCGCAGGGGGAAGAAGACGGATGTACCAGTAAAGTGTAAATCTTTTTCCCTATATACGCGATGATTGAGGCTCCTATCAAATAAACTGCTATTTCCTGCCACATATTAACCTGCTATTAAATTCCCGATTTGATAAACTAAGAAGGAGACAACCCAGGCCAGGCAGCAGGTATAGACAATGACAAATGCACCCCATTTCCAGGAATGGGATTCATTCACGATGGCTGTCACTGTAGCTATGCAGGGGAAATAAAGCAGGACAAACAACATCAGGCTAAGGCCGACCAAAGGTGTAAAGACGTCTGTTCCGTCTGGATTTTTTTCTTGTAATAATCGTTCTGTCAGTGCTTGTTCGCCTTCGTCACTGCCGGTGTATAATACGCTCAGCGTACTGACAACGATCTCTTTGGCTGCCATTCCGGATAACAGGCTGACACTGATTTTCCAATTGAAACCAAGCGGTTCCATGACGGGCGAAATGATTTGACCGATACGGCCGATATAAGAGTTTTCCTGATGGTCCATAGCCATCTGGTGTTCTATCTCTTGCAATTGCTTGGCCTTTTCTTCCGGACTTATCTGTGTATTCTCGATGGAAGCTATTTGTTGTTTAAAATCAGCTGTACGTGATGTCTCCCTCGGGAAGTAACCTAAAAACCAGATGATGATGGATGCAACCAAGATGATGCCTCCCATCTTGTGCAAATATTGTTTGGCTTTTTCCCACATATGGAGCAGAATGGATTTTCCTGTAGGCATACGATAGGGCGGTAACTCCATCACAAAGGGAACATCTTCTTCATTAAAGAAAGCACGTTTGAATACCCGGGCTAAGATAACGGCCAGGATAACACCAGTGACGTATAACGAAAGTAATACAAAACTGGCATTTTTCGGGAATAAGGCTCCCGTGATTAATACATAAACCGGAAGTCGGGCGCTGCAACTCATCAAAGGAGTTACCAGCATTGTGATCATACGGCTGTTGCGACTTTCAATGGTTCGGGTAGCCATTACGGCCGGAACATTGCAGCCAAAGCCCATAACCAATGGGATGAATGATTTGCCATGTAATCCCATTTTATGCATGATCTTATCCATGATGAAAGCGGCACGAGCCATATAGCCCGAATCTTCCATAAAGGAGATGAAAGCATATAGAATCAGGATGTTGGGTAAAAAGACGATGACGCCTCCGACACCTCCTATGATTCCATCGACAAGCAAGTCTTTGAGCGGTCCTTCTGCCATATGGGTACGGACGAAATTACCGATCATTTCGACCAACCATTCAATGCCTTGCATGGGATAATCGCCCAAACGGAAGGTGGCTTCAAACATGATCCACATGAAAAGAAGGAAAATAGGGAATCCCAATACTTTATGAGTAACGAAGAGGTCGATAATCTGGGTGCTGGTCGCTTCCTTGATTTTGTTCTGTTCAAAGGTCTCGCGCAAAGCTCCCGAAATGAAACCATAGCGTGCGTCTGTCAAGGCTGTCTCGCAGTCTTCCTGCAAAAGATTTTCGATTTGGGCGGCGTTGCGGTTCCGTTCTTGGATGATTTGCTCACCATCCGGAAACTTCCGTATCTGAGATTCTATTTCCTGATCGTTTTCCAGTAACTTGATAGACAGGTAACGCCTTGATATACTTTTAGGCATATTGCTATCTACCTTATGGATACTGTGTTTTATGTTGGCAATACCTTTTTCCAGTATATCTCCGTAGTTGATATGTATATGGCGGACAACAGGATCTTCTTCTTCATACACTTTGATAACGCGGTTGAATAACTCTTCGATACCAAAGCCGGTCTTACTGATGGTCGGAACAATTGGGCAACCGATCATACGTGCCAGCGATTCATAATCAAACTTATTACCGGCTTTTTCCAGTTCGTCGTACATGTTGAGGGCAATGACCATTTGCACGTCCATGTCAATCAACTGGGTGGTCAGATATAAGTTCCTTTCCAGATTAGAGGCATCAATAACATTGATAACAATATCCGGTTGCTGGTTTTCGTTCAGATGTTTTCGTACATACAACTCTTCCGGAGTATAAGCCGATAAAGAATACGTACCCGGCAAGTCGACAATCCGGAACGTGTATCCGTTTTGCTTGAATACGCCTTCTTTGGCATCGACGGTTACTCCGCTGTAATTCCCGACATGCTCATGAGCTCCTGATGCGAAATTGAATAAAGAAGTTTTACCGCAATTGGGATTTCCCACCAAAGCCACGTTGATGGTTTTTCCTTTGTTGTAAGCAATTTCTCTTAATTCATCGTCCGAAGGAGTGATGTAGGCAGTTGCCGGTTTGTCGGCGAAAAGAAGGTTCTCACGTTCGGCTGCAAATTCGGCCGCACTGACAACTTCGATGAGTTCGGCATCCTGGCGTCTGAGAGAAACGTCATATCCCATAATCCGGTAATGAATAGGATCTTTCAACGGGGCATTTTGAATGACTTGTACTTCTTTTCCACGGATAAAGCCCATTTCTATGATACGTTTGCGGAAAGCGCCGCGCCCCATAATTTTGACGATAATTCCTTTTTCGCCTGTACGAAGTTCTGATAGTCTCATCTTAATATACTGTTCTCAAACGTGTGCAAAGTTACGATATATCGTTAGTTTCATCAATACCTATGAATAGGTAATTTCAGAGGCGGAACTATTTCTTTGCCTTATGTCATTTAATAAGAGAAGCGACTGGATATATTTTGTTCGCCGATGCTGAATATATATTCGCCCATTGCGAATATGTATTCGCCAACGCTGAACGTATGTTCGCCCACGGCGAATAAAGATTTGCTGGTAGGCCAACCTATTAGATCATATCCATTTGGAGAAAAATAAAGGGGACTTCCGCTTTTTCGTTTCTATAAATATCATATATTTGCTGTGACATTTCGCTGTGACACTTGTAAACATGAAAAATACTAATATATAATATGAGTCGTAAATTATTGTTGTTTTGGCTATTAACCGGAGTTGCCTTGTTCGTTTTCCTACAAGTTTGCTATCCTTATCTTTTCTTTTTCAACGAACAGAGCCAGTTGTTTTTAGCTGAAGCGGCTTTCTTTTGGGAAAACTTACCGAAGCCCGGAGGTCTGACGTTGTGGTTGTCTGAGTTCTTGGTTCAGTTTTTTTCCTATCCATACGCGGGAGCTTGTATTACTGCTATACTATTGACGTTGATAGCTTTTGTGCAGGGTGAAATTTTACGTAAACTAAGTGGATCATCTATTTTGGCAATGACAGGTTGGTTGGTTGCCATGGCTCAGGTTTGGGTAATTGCTGATTTTAACTACCTGTATCAAGGAGTCCTGTCGATAGCTTTTGTTCTCATAAGTGCGTGGACTTGTCTGTTTATTCGATCAGATCGGGTTCGCTTGCTTTTTGAAGCGGCAGGAGGATTGATTTTAGTCTGGTGGGTAGGAGCTGCTTCCGTATTATTTGCCGTCTGGGTGTTTTTATATGAGATTGTTGTCCGTAAAAACAAGCAGAAATGGTTGGCGCTGTTTCCTTTATTGATAACAGCCGGTCTGTTGTTTGTTTTATGGCGAACAGCTGTTATCAGTGATTTCCGTTTTGCCTTTTTACCCGACGCTTATTATCATCATTTATTAGAGCCTAAATCGGTTATTTATTTTTCATGGTGGGGCGTATGGTTGCTGACGGGTTATGCGCTGATTGTACATCGAAGTAACTGGTCATTGAAAACGACGAAGAGTAAAAGACTGGTTGCAGTGTCTTTGTTTGTCTGTTTGATAGCTGTATTTTATGTCGGGACGCTTCGCTTTGGAGAATTGAAGATGCGCCGTTATATGATGCTGGATCATTATTCCCGAACCGGGCAATGGCAGAAAATAGAAGCCGATTGCCAGGGTAAGATAACGAATTTCCTTTATATGAATATCCTTGCCCGTGCATTGGCCGAACAAGGCAAATTGGCAGATACCATGTTTGATTATCAGTTCAGAGGTCCGCAGGCTTTGGCAGTGAATTGGAATCGTACGGAAGACGTTTCGGTTTTGTTGAGTGATATTTATTTTACGGCAGGAAATATCGCCTTGTCGCAGCGACTGGCTTTCGAAGGTAATTCCTGTGCCCGTGGGAATTATAATGCCCGTTTACTCCAACGACTGGTTCAGACCAATTTAATTTATGGCGAGTATGCAGTTGCTGAAAAATACATCCGCTTGTTGGAGAAATCGTGGACTTATCGGGATTGGGCAAAGCAGCAACGGAAATTTCTTTACAATGATGCTGAGGTAGAAAATGATCCGCTATTAGGTAGTAAGCGTTCGTTATTATTGTCTCCGGAAGATACCACCCAACAAAAGGTTGCCGGTGAACAACTGGAGACGGCCATGCAACTTCCTATATTGGCCAATTCAGCTAAAGCCAGAACTGCCTTCGAGTATTTGATGGGAGCGTATTTATTAAAGAAAGACATGGCCAGTTTTCAATATATGATAGACCGTTATCTGGGAACTCTACTTTTGCCTGATTTGCCCGTGTCTTATCAGGAAGCTTTGATCGTTGCCCATGAAAAGAATCCGGAAGGATTGGACAAATATGCCTTGAATAAGGATGTCTTGAGCCGGTATGCTGATTTTCGGAAACAGGTTTTAGCCAACCGAAATAATCGGGGACTTGCCGGGCTGTTGTATCGGTCGTTTGGTGATACGTATTGGTATTATGTTGTATTTAAATAAAGAACTAGTAGGAAGGTTGGAAGCTTCTTATAAAATAGCAAATGATGAGAAATAAATATTTATACCTATTGATCGGATGTTTGTTGGGCTTGGTTGCTTGTCAGCCAAGTTTGCCCCATATCGACGAGCAAAAAGAGATAACACCGGTTATTTATCCTGATTATAAGGAAGTCACTATTCCGGTAAATGTGGCTCCCCTGAATTTTGGCCTGCGGGATGCAGTGGAAGATGCAGTAGCCGTTTTTGCTTTCCAAGAACATTCCATATCGGTCTGGTTGAAAGACAGTACTTTCCAGATTCCATTGAAAGCCTGGCAAGAATTGCTACAACTAGCAAAAGGAAAAAGCCTGGAAGTATCGGTGTCTGTTAAAGAAGACGGCAAATGGATGGGTTACAAAGCTTTTGATATCTATGTAGCTTCAGAACCGATGGATGCTTATTTGGCTTATCGGAAAATAGCTCCGGGCTATGAATTATGGAAAAACATGGGAATCTATCAGCGCAATCTGGAAACATTCGACGAATCGCCCGTATTGGAAAACCGGCAAACCAATCAAAACTGTATGAATTGCCATTCCTTTTGTAATCGGCAAGCAGACCGTTTCCTGTTTCACATGCGTCAGAAATTAGGTGGAACCTATTTGGTAAAAGACGGAACCGTTGAGAAACTCAATACCGAAACACCTGAAACCATATCGTCTTTGGTATATCCTTCCTGGCATCCCGAAGGGCGGTTTGTGGCTTTTTCGACGAATATTACGAAACAGTTCTTTCATCCGAATAACCGGAACCGGATTGAAGTCTATGATGAGAAATCAGATGTAGTCGTCTACGATACGGAGAAACATGAATTGATTACGGCGCCAGCTTTGTTTTCTAATCAGGCATTTGAAACGTTTCCAACATTTTCGGCTGATGGAAAAACACTTTATTTCTGTACTGCCCAGGCAAAACCGATGCCGGATGCTTATCAGGAAGTGAAATACAGCCTTTGTTCGATTTCCTTTGATCCGGAAAAGCGGACTTTCGGTAATCAGGTAGATACGTTGTTTGCGGCAGAACAACAAGGTAAAAGCGTTTCATTTCCCCGTGTTTCACCGGATGGACATTATCTGTTATATACGTTATCCGGATACGGAAACTTCTCAATCTGGCATAAGGATGCAGATTTGTATTGGGTAGACCTGAAGACTGGCAAGCACCGGTGTTTGGAGGAAGTCAACAGTCCGGATGTAGAGAGCTATCATTCCTGGAGTGGCAACAGTCGTTGGTTTGTATTCAGCAGTCGGCGGGATGACGGTCTTTATACACGGCCGTATTTCGCATACGTATCGGAAGAGGGAAAAATAGGGAAGCCTTTTATGTTGCCACAGCGTGAAAGGGATTATTATGAAGACAGTATGTGGTCGTATAATATTCCGGAATTTGTTTCCGGTAAGATCCGCGTTTCGGCCCGTTCCATCATAGATGTGGCGGAAACTTCGGGTACAAACATCAAATTTATGAAATAAGAAAAACAATTGAAAGGAGAATAACTTATGAAGATCAAAAGAGTTTTTATAGCGGCACTTTCGGTGCTTTCCGGTTTATTTTCAAGTCCGGTTTCTATATTTGGGCAACAGCCTACTTTGCCAAAAGATAAGCAACATGGAGCGATTCTTCATGCGTTCTGCTGGTCCTTCCAGACCATTAAAGAGAATATGAAGCAGATTGCCGATGCCGGGTTTACGATGGTGCAGACGTCACCGGCCAATAAATGTTTTGTGGGTGAAGACGGTGGCTTGGAAATCTTTGGGAAAGGGAAATGGTATTATCATTATCAACCGGTAGAATGGACGATCGGTAATTATCAGCTAGGAACAAAAGCTGATTTCATTGCTATGACGACCGAAGCCCGGAAATATGGAATTACCGTATTGGTAGATGTATTGCCCAATCATACAGCGTTCGATACGACGGCTGTTTCCCAACAGTTCATTGATGCTGTTGGCGGACATGATCAGTTATATCATGCCAACGGACTGAAGCCGATTGAAGATTATGATGATCGTTTGCAGTGTACAACACAGGGAGTCGGCGGATTACCCGATGTAAACACAGAGAATCCGCTGTTCCAGTACTATTATATGAAATATGTGAACGAACTGATCGCTTGTGGCGCAGGTGGTTTCCGGTATGATACCGCCAAGCACATTGGCCTGCCTTCCGATCCGAAGGATGAAAAATCATCTCGTAATAACTTCTGGGAAGTTGCTACAGGCCGGGAAGCTGTGAATGGTTTGAGTCTGGATACTTCCAAAGAACTTTTCATTTATGGCGAAGTTTTGCAGGGCAAGGACGTGAAGGAAAAAGAATATTCCAAATACCTCGGACTGACGGCCAGCAATTATGGCGGAGAGTTGCGGAAAGCACTGGAAAATAGAAGTTTTTCGGGCGTGGATTTGAAATCATGGCACCATCAGGCGAATCCGAAGCAATTGATTACTTGGGTGGAAAGTCATGATACCTATTGTAATGCTGGTGAATCGGCGGGCTTGACGGATGCTCAGATTCGTTGTGGCTGGACTATTGTGGCTGCTCGTGCTTCGGGTGTTCCTTTGTTCTTGAGTCGGCCAGCAGGTTCTTCTCCTGAGAATCGTTGGGGTAATAATCGGATTGGTCCGCGTGGAAATGATAATTTCTTCCATCCGGAAGTAGTTGCCGCTAATCATTTCCGCCAACGAATGGTGGGTGAAAAGGAAACCTTGTATTACTCGACTGATGGTAAGGTAATGGAAGTGGCACGAGGTAAAAAAGGTGCGGCCTTGATCAACTTGGGTGAAGCGGGTGATATTTCTATTAAAACTTGTTTACCTGATGGCTCTTATACGGATGCTGTGCATAACGTTTCTTTTACAGTGCAGAAAGGCATGCTGAAAGGTCGTGTAGAAGGTTTGTCTTCTTATATCCTGGAAGTTCAGGAATAAATAAGGTTGAAGATTGTTGTTAACGAAAATCAGATACAGGAAAAATGGAGAGTTTTATCAATAAAGATTTTATGCTGACGAATGAGTCGGCTCGTGAATTATATCATGACAGTGCGGAGTCGTTGCCTATCATCGACTATCATTGTCATTTAGATCCTAAGCAGATCGCGGAAAACCATTCGTTTAAGAATCTGACGGAGGTCTGGTTGGGTGGTGATCACTACAAATGGAGAGCCATGCGCGGCAATGGCATTGCGGAAGAATATATTACCGGAAACAGAAGCGATTATGAGAAGTTTGAGAAATGGGCGGAAACGGTTCCCTATACGATGCGGAATCCTTTATACCATTGGACTCATTTGGAGTTAAGTCGTATTTTCGGTATTGATACCTTGCTGAAGCCACAAACCGCTCGCGAAATCTATGAGGCTTGTACTGATATGCTGCAGACGGATGATTTTCGTGCCCAAGCATTAATGAAGTGTTGTCGGGTAGAAGTAGTATGTACAACGGATGATCCGATCGACTCTTTGGAATATCATCGTTATTTGCAGGAACATCCTTTTGGAACACGTATATATCCGGCCTGGCGTCCGGATAAGGTGTTGGCCGTAGAAAATCCGGTGTCTTATCGGGCTTATGTAGAAAAGTTAGGACAGGCTGCTGATATGGAGATCCGATCCTATACGGATTTATTGACCGCTTTGCGGAAGCGACATGATTATTTCGCGTCTTTGGGTTGTCGTTTGTCTGATCATGGTTTGGATAACTTCTATGCAGATGATTATACAGAAGCCGAAGTTCAGCAGATCTTCAAGAAGGTGATGGACGGAAAGTTACTGGATGAAACGGAGATCCGCCGTTTCCGGAGTGCTTTGCTGTTCGAACTGGCTGTCATGGACTGGGAAAAAGGATGGGCGCAACAGTATCATATCAGTGTTGTGCGAAACAGTTCCACCCGCATGTTTCAGGCTTTAGGACCGGATACGGGTTTTGATGCCATCATGGAAGTGAATTGTTCGGTCGTAGGACATCGTTTCTTTAATCGGCTTGATCAGGTTGGGAAACTGACGAAAACCATTTTATATAGCTTGAACCCGAAGGATAATGAAGTTCTGGCAACATTGGCTTATACATATAATGACGGAACTATTCCGGGAAAGATGCAGTTAGGTTCGGGCTGGTGGTTCCTGGATCAGGAAGATGGGATGCGGAAGCAGATGAATGCCTTGTCGGCTATGGGATTGCTGAGCCGTTTTGTAGGAATGTTGACGGACTCACGCAGCTTCCTTTCATATCCGCGTCATGAATATTTCCGCCGGATCTTGTGTAACTTGATTGGTGAAGATATAGAGGCCGGAAAGTTACCACGGAGTGAGATGGATTTCTTGAAACAGATGGTAGCAGATATTTCTTATTATAATGCAAAACGATATTTTAACTTTTAACGGATAAATTAGAACACACATGGGAAAGATAGTAACCTTCGGTGAGATTATGCTTCGATTGGCAACTCCCGGATATTTACGTTTTAGTCAGACGAATGAATTGAGTGCCACATTTGGTGGTGGTGAAGCAAATGTAGCTGTATCATTGGCTAATTATGGAATGGACGCTGAGTTTGTGACTCGCTTGCCTGAGAATGATATTGCTGCCGCTTGCGTAAAAGATTTACATAAACACGGAGTTAAGACCGACCATATTGTTTATGGTGGTGACCGTATGGGTATTTATTTCCTGGAAACCGGAGCTGTGGCTCGTGCCAGTAAGGTTGTATATGACCGGGCTCATTCGGCTATCTCGGAAATTAAACCGGGTATGATTGACTGGGAACAGGTTTTGGCTGGTGCAGATTGGTTTCATTGGACGGGAATTACACCGGCAATCAGTCAGGGAGCAGCAGATGTTTGCTTGGAAGCGATTCAGACAGCCAATCGGTTGGGTATTCCGGTTTCCTGCGATTTGAATTACCGGAAGAATCTGTGGAAATATGGAAAGAAAGCATCTGAGGTAATGCCGGATTTAGTGGCAGGCTGTGACATCATTCTCGGAAATGAAGAAGATGCGGAGAAAGTATTCGGCATCAAACCGGAAGGTTTTGATGTGACGGCGACTGCCGGTGAAGTGAATGCTGCTGAGTTTGAAAGTGTATGTACGCAGCTGATGCAACGTTTCCCGCGTGCCCGGAAAGTAATTATCACTTTGCGTGGTTCAATCAATGCCAACCATAATACATGGGGCGGTGTTTTGTATGACGGCAAACAGCTGTTCCAGTCGCCTCGCTATGATATCACACACATTGTAGATCGTGTGGGCGGTGGCGATTCTTTCATGGGCGGTCTGATTTACGGTTTGCTGACATATCCGCAGGATGATCAGCAGGCATTGAACTTCGCTGTGGCGGCTTCTTGCCTGAAGCATACGATTTATGGAGATTATAATGAAGTAACAGTAAAAGAGGTTGAGAATCTGATGAAGGGCGATGGCTCTGGTCGGGTTTCACGTTAACAGAGGAAAGGAGAACAAATGGCTGCATTTACGAAATTACAAGTGTTGCAGGCAATGCAACAGACGGGCATGGTTCCGGTCTTTTATCATAGTGATGCCGAAGTGGCTCGTCAGGTATTGAAGGCTTGTTATGAAGGTGGCGTCCGTGCTTTTGAGTTTACGAATCGGGGCGACTTCGCTTCGGAAGTGTTTATTGATCTGATGAAGTTCTCTCGTCGGGAATGTCCGGAGATGATTTTGGGTATTGGTTCCGTAGTAGATGCTCCGACAGCTGCCCTTTATTTACAGTACGGGGCAAACTTTGTGGTCGGTCCGTACCTGAATCCGGAAGTGGCGCGTTTGTGTAATCGTCACTTGGTGCCTTATACGCCGGGCTGTGGTTCGGTAACGGAAATAGGAGAGGCGCAGGAATTGGGTTGTGACCTGGTAAAGATTTTCCCGGCAGGAAATGTGGGCGGACCTTCGTTTGTGAAGAATATCAAGGCACCGCTTCCTTGGTCGATGATTATGGCGACAGGTGCCGTAGAACCGACGGAAGAGAATTTGACAGCCTGGATGAAAGCGGGAACGACTTGTGTAGGAATGGGTTCTAAACTCTTCCCGAAAGATCGGATCGCGGCTCAGGACTGGAATTATATTACAGAGAAATGCCGGTTTGCTTTGGATATTATCCGACAGGCAAGAGGTTGATAAAACAAATGCTAACCTTTTAATCGGAACGACATGAACAAACACGGAGAAATGAAGATGACAAATTACAGATGGACCATCTGTATCATGATGTTTCTGGCCCTGACGATCAATTACCTGGATCGTCAGGTGCTGTCTTTGACTTGGGATGAATTTATCAAACCCGAATTTCATTGGAATGAAATCCATTACGGTCGGATTACAGCTACCTTCTCGATTGTGTATGCGATCGGAATGTTGTTTGCTGGTCGGGTAATCGACTGGATGGGAACGAAAGCCGGTTTCTTGTGGTCGATCGGGGTGTGGTCGTTGGGCGCTTGTCTACATGCTTTTTGTGGTGTGGCTACAGAAGCCTGTGTCGGACTTGAAGATCGGACACAATTGATGATGGCTACAGGTGATATGGCCGTCTTGATCGCGACCTTCAGTATGTACTTCTTTTTGGCAGCCCGTTGTGTATTGGCTATTGGAGAGGCTGGATATTTCCCTGCGGCAGTTAAGGTGACAGCCGAATATTTCCCGAAACGAGACCGGGCGTTTGCGACTTCTATTTTCAATGCGGGCGCTTCTATTGGTGCTTTGGCTGCACCGTTGACGATTCCGTTGCTGGCTAAATATTGGGGCTGGGAATTATCGTTCGTTATCATTGGTGTATTAGGCTTCATTTGGATGGGATTTTGGGTATTCATGTACACACCGCCAGAGAAGAGCCGGTTTGTCAATGTTGCCGAACTGGAATACATCGGGCAGGACAAGTTACTGGAAGCTGATTTGGTGGATGTGGATCAAGCTAATGAAAAGAAGATGTCTTTGTTGGAATGCTTCCGCTATCGGCAGACTTGGGCTTTCTTGCTGGGTAAATTCTGTACGGATGGTGTGTGGTGGTTCTTCCTCTTTTGGACACCTTCCTATCTGAATACTCAGTTTGGAATCAAGACAACGGAAGGATTGGGAATGGCGTTGATCTTTACTTTATATGCCATCGTCATGCTATCGTTGTATGGAGGAAAGCTTCCTACGATTTTTATTAAGCGGATGAAAACGAATCCTTATGAGGCGCGCATGAGAGCGATGTTGATCTTTGCCTTCATTCCGTTGGTCGTTCTGTTTGCCCAGCCGCTGGGAACGTATTCTCCCTGGTTCCCGGTTATTTTGATCGGTATCGGGTGTGCGGCGCATCAATCCTGGTCAGCGAATATCTATACGACTGTGAGCGATATGTTTCCGAAGAATGCAATTGCCACAGTGACGGGAATTGGTGGTATGGCAGGCGGAGTTAGTTCGATGTTGATGCAGGCTTGTGCCGGAAATCTCTTTGTCTATGCCGATGAGGTACAGTTGGAGTTTCTGGGATTTGTCGGGAAACCGGCCGGATACTTCATCATCTTCTGTATTTGCTCAGTAGCTTATCTGGTGGGCTGGATCATCATGAAGACGTTAGTACCGAGATATAAGATTATCGGTATGAAATAAACGAAAACCGAAAATGAAACTCATAGGAATTAAAATCGATTCCCGTTTATTTCATTTAAATAGCTGCCTACCTTTTCCTAAAAACACGCCGGCTTTTTATGAAAATACGCCAGCTTTTGAGAAAAATACGCCGGCTTTTTAAGGTGTTGTTGCCTGATCTTCTTGATTGGGATTATAGGCGTTGTAAACGAGTAAGTTAGGCCGCTTTCGTAGCGATAATGAAAATGGATAATTTACAAACGAATTAATGCAATAAAATATGAATCTGTTTGATGTAAAAGATAGAGTAATCGTCATCACCGGAGCAACCGGAATATTAGGCCGGGCGATGGTACGCCACTTTGCCGAAGAAGGAGCGAAAGTGGTGATTTTAGGCCGAAATGAACAAGTGGGGAATCAGTTGGCCGACGAAGCGGTGAAAGCCGGAGGAACAGCTGTGTTTTATACAACAAATGTACTCGATAAAGAGCGGCTGGAGCAGAATTATGCCGACATCATGGAACGTTTTGGCCGGATTGATGTGCTGATTAATGGAGCCGGAGGAAATATGCCGGGAGCGACAATTGCTCCAGACAAGACCCTTTTCGATTTGGATTTGGAAGCCATGCGGCAAGTGGTGGATCTGAATCTCTTCGGAACGGTTTTACCAACGATGATTTTTGCCCGTGCCATGGTGGAGCAGAAGCAGGGCTCAATTATCAATATTGCTTCCGAAGCCGGATTACGCCCGCTTACACGGGTGGCAGGCTATGGAGTAGCGAAAGCAGCAGTCATTAACTTTACGAAATATATGTGCGGCGAATTGGCTACGAAGTTTGGTCCGGGCCTGCGGGTGAATGCTATTGCTCCGGGATTCTTCCTGACCGAACAGAACCGGACCTTATTGACGAATCCGGACGGAAGCTTGACACCGCGGGCAGAAACCATCTTGGCTCATACACCTTTCAAGCGTTTCGGTGAGCCGGAAGAATTGTTGGGTACGCTGCAATGGCTGGCAAGTGATGCTTCGCGTTTCGTATCCGGTACTTTGACCGTTATTGACGGCGGCTTCGACGCATTTTCTATTTAGTTAATTCAAAAACTCACCAATATGTATTTATGTAAACAATCCTGGCGTTGGTACGGACCGAATGATCCGGTCAGTCTGTGGGATATCCGGCAGGCCGGAGCCACTGATATCGTCCATGCGCTGCATCATATTCCCAACGGAGAAGTTTGGAGTATAGAAGAAATCCGGAAACGGCAACAACTGATTGCTGAAACTGGTTTAGTTTGGAGTGTCGTGGAAAGTGTCCCGGTACACGAACATATCAAGACGCAGACCGGCGATTTCCAGCATTATATTGATAACTATAAAGAGACCTTGCGGAACCTGGCCGCCTGCGGGATCCGTTGTGTGACATACAACTTCATGCCGGTCCTCGACTGGACACGTACCGACTTGGCTTATACCATGCCCGATGGCTCGAAAGCTTTGCGTTTTGAACGGGCAGCTTTCCTGGCCTTCGATCTTTTCATCCTGAAACGCCCCGGAGCAGAACAGGAATATTCGGCTGCGGATAAGGAAATAGCCCGTCGCCGCTATGAACAGATGGATGAGGAAGAGAAACAGCGCTTAGTGCGCAACATGATTGCCGGACTGCCCGGTTCGGAAGAAAGCTTCACTCTCGAACAGTTCCAGGAAGCATTGGATCGTTACAAAGACGTGGATGCCGACAAGTTGCGTGATAATCTGGTTTATTTCCTGTCTGAAATAACACCGGTGGCCGATGAAGTAGGCGTTGATCTGGTGATTCATCCCGATGACCCGCCTTATCCGATTTTAGGTTTGCCACGTATCCTTTCAACGGCAGATGATTTCCGTCAACTGATAGAAAGAGTGCCTAACAAATCGAATGGCTTGTGTCTTTGTACCGGATCATTCGGCGTGCGTGCCGACAATGACCTGGTTGCGATGATGTATGAGTTTGCCGACCGGATTCATTTCGTTCATTTGCGCAGTACGAAACGGGATGCCGAAGGAAACTTCTACGAAGCCAATCACCTGGAAGGTGATGTTGATATGTATGGCATGATGAAGGCTTTGCTGGAGATACAACAACGGCTGAAAGTCTCTATCCCGGTACGTCCGGACCACGGTCATCAGATGGTGGATGACTTGCGGAAGAAAACCAATCCGGGCTATTCCTGTATCGGTCGTCTGCGTGGTTTGGCTGAGCTGCGCGGCTTGGAATTAGGCATCGCCCGTTCAATGGAATGATGGTTTGATCTTTGCGGGAATAAGAAGGATGAGATAATAGGGGAGAAATACTGTGGCAAGAGAATATTTTGTATCTTCGCAGATGTAAGATTACTGAAAACTGGATGAATCATGGACAGAACGGTATTTAATAAGGCACAGTTGGAGATGCTTGATATTATGGCAGGAATCCGCAGTGAAGAAGAATTGGAGGCACTGAAGCATGTCATTTCAGAGTTCTATGCTCGTCGTGCCGATGAAGAATTGGATAAACTCTGGCAATCGGGTGAGTGGAGCGAACAGACATTGAAAGAACTGGGCGAAGCTCATTATCGTACACCATATAAGTCATGAAGCGGCTTGTTGTATTAGATACCAACTGCTTGGTACAAATGTTGTCAGTGCATAGTTCTTATCGCCCTGCTTGGCAGGCATTTCGAGAGGGGAAATATGAACTATCTCATCCGGCTCCAGCGGTTTGTGGAAGAATTAGCTAAGCTATAGACTTTGGTATAAGTATTGTTTGGAAAGTCTCCTAATTCAGATAATAGAGAAGTCTCTTGACGGGAGAATGAATCTATAAATAGAAGAGGCACGGAAACAAGGAGCAAAATTGAAACTCCTGTTTCCGTGCCTCTATTTTATTATTCCTATTTTAAGATGTTTACTCTTATAGGCTATAACGGTACAATAAATCCTTCAGTTCCTTGTCGCTCAGATTTTCACGCTCGGATTTATCATAAATGGCCAATAATAGTACTTGGTCGTTTTCATCCGTATGTACAGTCACTAATGTAATAACTCTAGCTCCTCCGCTTTTACCTTTCCCTTTTGAAGTGATGCTTAAACGGATCTTATGAAGTCCTTGACCTAAATCCGTTCCCATCCAAGGATTTTCTCGAAGCTGGTCAAGCAAGTAAGCAAAATCATCTTTCATCGATTTATAATGCTTAGCCAACTTCTTCAGGCTACGAGAAAATTCAGGGGTTACAATAATGTTACAGCTCATGCAGTAAATCCTCCGCATTGATGGGCTCAAGCTTTCCTTCCTGGATTAGCTTGGCTTCCTTGCAAGCTTGCTCAATATGTGCCTCAATCTCTTGGCGAGACATATAGGGAGTTACCGGTTCATTTGCATTCGAGGCTTTTGCCTCTTCTGCATTGAGCAAGTCTTCTACTTTCTTCAACAAGGAAAGATCCTTCACGTCGAGAATCCGGCGAATCAGTTCGTTTTGTTCAGACTGTAAGCTTATCGTATTCATTGAGATTCCTTTCTTCTGATTGAATGAGACAAAAGTAAATATTAATCCACCAACATCCAAACAACCCTTTATCCTCTCTTCGTTTAGAAATGATTCAACGCCAAAGCTGTGGTATCCTGGTACTGCTGTTGCAGTTCCACCAGTTTCTTTTCCAACTGACGGGTAATCTCTTCGTAACCCGGCTGGCCGTAAAGATTCTTCATTTCCGACGGATCTTCCTGCAGGTCGTATAATTCCCACGTATCGATGTCATTGTAGAAATGGATTAACTTGTAGCGGTCTGTGCGGACACCATAATGGCGCTTCACCGCATGTTCAGCCGGATATTCGTAGAAGTGATAATATAAGGCATCGCGCCAGTGAGCAGGTTTTTCTCCTTTCAGGAACGGCAGGAACGATTCACCGTGCATGTCTTTAGGAATTTCCACACCAGCCAGTTCCAGAATGGTCGGCGCATAATCGATATTTTGGACGAACGCATCCACGTCTCCATGAATACCACCCGGCAGACGAACCAGCAACGGTGTACGGAACGACTCTTCATACATAAAGCGTTTGTCGAACCAGCCATGTTCGCCCATATAGAAACCTTGGTCGGAAGTATAGACAATCATTGTGTTCTCTAATAGTCCGGCTTTCTCCAGATAATCCAGTACGCGACCGATGTTACGGTCCACCGAATGGATCACCCGCAGATAATCCCGCATGTACTGTTGGTATTTCCATTCAGCCAATGCCTTGCCGGAAAGATTCGCCTTCTTGAATTTCTGGATGATTGGATCGTAGTGAGCATCCCAAGCCTTCTTCTCTTCGGGTGTCATGGTGTCGTACATATGGCGCCCTACTTCTTCCAATCCGGTTGTCGTATGGATTTCGTTCTCTTTATCTGCCATCTTCAAATCGTAGACCAGATCCATATCCTTGAAGATACTCATCTCTTGGGCTGCAGCAGCCTGACGACCTTCATAATCGTCGTAGAAGTTATCCGGCAGCGGGAAAGTCTTGTCGCTGAAAAGCTCCAAATCCTGCAAATCCGGCATCCAGGTACGATGCGGAGCCTTGTGATGAAGCAAGAGGCAGAACGGTTTACTCTTGTCGCGCTGATTCTCCAGCCATTCGATCGCTTTATCGGTAATGACATTTGTCGCATAGCCTTGCGAGGTCGTCTTTTCGCCATTGGTGATAAACGGAGCGTTGTAATAGATACCTTGGCCGATTAGAATGTCCGAATAATCAAAACCGGTAGGAGCGGAGGTCAGGTGCCATTTCCCGATAATTGCTGTCTGGTATCCGGCTTTCTGTAATAACTTCGGATACGTCTGCTGACTGCCGTCGAAAGTCGAGCTATTATCAGTAAAGCCATTCGCATGACTGTGTTTACCAGTCAGCATACACGCCCGACTGGGACCACTGATAGAATTGGCCACAAAACTGTTGGTAAAACGTACACCCTCGTTGGCAATCCGGTCGATATTAGGCGTCTGGATAAACCGAGTATCATACGCGCTGATTGTCTGGTACGAATGATCGTCCGACATGATGTAGAGAATGTTCATCGGTTTCTTCCCTGTCTGCTCGTCAGACTGTGCTTGTTTGTTGTTGCACGCGTAGAAAGGCAATGCCAACACCGGCAGCGTAAGTAGCCATTTGTTTGTTTTCATAGGCTGATCTTTCATGATTAATATATAAATGAGTTGATAATAGAGATACAAAGATAATAAATCTGTGCGAAGCATCTATCATATTTAGCAAATAAGCCTGTTGTTCTCCGTTTGTTTACTGGGACTAACAGGCTTATGCTATTGGAATGACTTGTTATATTACCGAACGACCGGCTTCTCTTTCAGTGTACCTCCTTCATTATATTGCTGGTTGTTGGGTAAACCTTTCTGTCCGACACCTTCTTTCATCAACTCTTTCAATTCCGGCAAGTGAGACTGATAGACAGCACGCGGATTCACCTGGTATTTCTTACAGATGGAAGCAGCCATGCCGACTACTTCGCCCATCATTCCGGTTGTTCGCATGACACGTACCGTTCCCAAGGCGACATGTGTCACACTGATATTCCGGCCAGCCATGAACAAGTTATCAATGTTGCGTGAATACAGACAGCGATACGGAATCGGATACGGATAAATGTTGATATGTTTGGCAATCGACTTGAATTCCTGACCGGGGAAATTCTCTGTATTCTTTGGATCTGGATAATGCAAATCGATACTCCACGTAGAAGCCGCCGAACCGTCTTCATGTACTACATGCTTCCTCAAGTCTTCTTCTTTCAGAATATAATCGCCCATCAACCGGCGTGATTCCCGTTTTCCGGAGATATAAGCCACCCATGCCAACTTTCTATTCTTATAGACATCGTTTTCCTTCATCTCATTCTTGAGATAACTCCAGTTGGAATAAACCACCATCAATCCATAGTCTCGGATACGTTCGAAATCCTTGATCTGGTCGTAGTTCATACCCGTTTCCCAAGTCCATTCACCCATTGTCACCTTTTCACAATTCTTTTCATTGAAATCAACTCCATATTCAAATTGTGGAAAAGAAGAAGGCTTCTTTGTGTCTTCCGAATACCATTGTACGGAAGCGCCCATTGTCATTTTATCTGCCTGTTCAGGAGCTGTACTTTCTCCAAACTCATCCCGACTTTCACGTCCCATCCGATAATCGGCACCAGCCAAGTAACCAATGGTACCATCACCTGTACAATCAGAGAACAACGGTGCTTCGAAACGTTTCTCTTCGCCTGTCTCAATATGCTTGGCGATGACCGCTGTGATGCGATTCCCTTCTTTCTCTACAGCGATTGCACGATAGTTGGTGAATAAGGAAACATTCTTTTCCTTCAGCAGCCAGTCCATCTTCTTTTGATCCTCATAATAATCGGCAGGCTGAGCATTACCACCACGCGTCGGGCCAAATTCTTTCTGTAAATTTCCTAATTCTTTATAAGGACCAGCTTCGATGCGTCCACCCAAGTGAACACGAATTTCCGAACTGTTGTTACCTCCTATTACCGGACGGTCATTCAGTAAGGCAACCTTGCAACCTAAGCGGGCAGCTGAAACGGCGGCACTCATTCCGGCAATACCTGCACCTACGACTACCAAATCATATTCTCCGGCTAATGGAGCTTCTGCCGGAAGGTTCAACTTTTCCCGCCTAAACTTTTCCAAGGCTGCTACATCCGATGGAGGAACGGCTCCTTCTTCGGTTGTGAAGTAAATGGCATCACACCGCCCGTTGAAGCCTGTCAGGTCATGCAAACGCAGTTCCGTATTCACATCCTTGATCGTCACTTTCCCTGCTGCTTGCCACATCCATGTATTTCCTTCGCATCCCAGAGGTGAAGCCAGCTTCTTGTTACCGACATACAAGCTGAATTTTCCCGGTCCTTCTCCATCTTTCCAAGGCGAAGTCCAGTTATATGTCCGTACATATACATAATACGTCCCTTTTTCCGGGAAGGTCACTTCTGTTTGTGCGTCTTCTACTGGTTCACCCATTCCATGTGCCATCAGATAAGAAGAACCCATTAGATCCATGAACTGTTGGTCAACTACCCAACCGCCTTTCTTTGCAAAACTTTCTGCCTCGATAAAGAGGTTGGCAGAATTTATCATTGTCATCGATGAAAGGCCTGATAATAATAAAGATATAAATAATGTACGCATAGTTATAATAATTTCAAATTAAGTTTGTTACACTAGTAAGTGAATCTCTCGAATGGTCAATCTGTTGAAATGCTTGCTTTTTACATCAATTTTTATAGCTTTTATACTTTTCCCCGCGAAAGAAACGGAAGCTTGACCATACTTATTGAACTCACCTACTTTTACAAAGTTAGTATTATCAGAACTAATTAGTAGATCTGCATGTGAAAGAAATTCTTTTGAATCATCACAAATAACTTCAATTCCTTTTATTGTCTGTGCTTCGTTTAATATGACTGTAAAATAATCACCTTGCCCTACAGCGTAAGAACTTGAGAAGAATGTATCTTCTTTACCGTCAAAAGCATATTCAGGGTTATAATATTTTATCGCAGTTATATTGGTTTCAATTCTTGCAGGCTGTATAAGTTCAGGCTGTTCTTTTACTGCATTAAACCAATTATCCTCAACTTTTTCTCCTATATAATAATTTATGTCCAAGAGATCAAATGTTGACTGGAAATGGGTTAATCTACTATAAAAATCAGTCCAATCCTTTTTTTTAGGTTTAATCCACAATACTTCCGCTAAAGCACAGAGACGGGGATAATACATTTTTTCAACATCGGTTTGTGTTGTAACAAATTCTGTCCATAAACAGGCTTGCCCTCCTTTTACTAAAGAATGTAATTCCTGGGGAATAGTTTCATCTATTGGTTCCCATTCATATACCTTCCTTGTTGGATTCCGCGCATAACCGAAATCAAAATAACAAGGATCTTTCGGACACATTATAACCGATATATTCCGATCTAATGCTTTCTTTTGCTGTTCTTTACCGTCATTTTGCCAAATTGTTAATATATCGTCGGTTGATGCAGCATTACGGGTGTTAATTTCATCCCAGCCTATCATAGTTTTTCCTTTAGAACGGACAATACGACTTACTTCTTTTGTGAAATAATCTTGAATTTCGTGAATGTCTTTCATTCCTTGCTGACGATAGAGAGCCATACATTTAGGGCATTTTTCCCAAATATTTGTTCCTACCTCATCTCCTCCTAAATGAATGTAAGGTGAAGGAAATATTTCAGTCAATGCATCAACAACATCTTCAACAAAAGCTAATGATTGGGGATTCCCTATACAAATCATATGTTCAGCAACTCGCTTACGTTTATTAGCCTCCCGTTCTTCAGGGTACGTTTCAAATATTCCTCCTTGACATGAAAGTTCAGGTAATCCAGCTAACAAGGAAATACAGTGTCCAGGCAAATCTATTTCTGGAATAATAGTGATCCCGCGCAAAGATGCATAATTTACTAAATCTTTTAAATCACTTTTACTATAATATTTACCAGACAATTCAGGATAATCATAATAATAACTTCCTTTTTTTGTCAATTGAGGGTATTTATCTATAGCAAATCGCCATCCTTGATTATCTGTTAAATGTAAATGCAATGTGTTCAGTTTGAAGAATGCCATCTGGTCAATTGTCTTTTTTAATTCAGAAATTTCCCAAAAGTGTCGGCTACAATCCAGCATGATACCTCGATAACTGAAACGGGGATGATCCGTTATTGTTAATTCTGGAAGTAACCCTTTTGTACTATTCCATATTAACTGTTGCAGTGTTACCAGGGCATGATTTAATCCAGGGATATCGTTCGCTTCAATTTGTATAAAATCTTTTTTTATATTAAGCTGATAGGCTTCTGCAGGTAATGATGGATTCTCAATTATTTTTATATTTGCATTTTGATTTGTTAATTGGATAAAAATAGAACTTTTTTCACTTAAATCCTTAATAAATAGCTTACCTACTTTTTCCCATTTTGCAGGAATTTGTATCGTTTTTAAAGCTTGTATTTGAAAATAGCCATTCCCTACACAAATGGAATCAACTTGAGGAATTAAGTTTAATCTTTCTCTAGGCTTTTGTTGACAAGCGATAAACAGACAAAGTCCACATATGGCATATAATAATTTACATTTTGTCATAAGCTGTATTTAATAAAGTAAGAGGCCTACTATACAATTTTTGTAAGGAAAATGAATTCTAAAATAGATAGTAAGCCTCTTTACTATAATGACTTATTAAGATAGATTAATAGCCCGGATTCTGTTTCATATTTGGATTAATTTGAATTTCGGTTGTAGGGATTGGCCATAAATATTGGCGATCATCCCAGTTCTTTTGAGCAATCACAGCTATTTTTCCAGTAGCTTCAATCTTTGTGAAATCTGCTAATCCATTTTCATCAATGTCTGGAGCAAAGGGCCAAAACCAATCTCCTTCATTAACTACTTTTTCAATTAATAAGGAAGATGGATAAAGCATCATATATACTTTTTTAGACATAACCTTATCCATTAATTTCCAGCGAATCAGGTCCATGTATCTAAGGCCCTCTTTAGGAAATTCCATACGTCGTTCCATACGTAATTGACTACGTAAAGTCTTTTGGTCAGTAGCTGTAAAAGCTGGATATTGATCAGTAGCAGATTTATCTACACCATATGCGCGAGCACGAACTTCATTCATTGCGTCTAAAACTGACTGATCAATTTGATTTAGTTCGATCTTAGCTTCTGCATAAATTAATAAAACATCTGCATATCTGATAATGATTCTGTTTGGTTCAGTTCGAAAAGCATTTTCCAAACAACTTTCATCTAATCCTTTCTTCCAAACCAACCCGTTGTAAGATGCATATTGTGCAACAGCACGAGTATCATTGTTAACGATCATTTCACCAGTCTTGTAATTCATTACTTCCAGTGCTTCTGGATGAGGATTGAATTCGATTCCTAAGAAGTTTTCTCCGAAAGGAACAATTGTCATACTTAGGCGTGGGTCACGATTCTTAAATGGATCATGAGGATCAAATAATGGAGACTCATCTATTGGTAAACCATCAGTACAAACGTATGAAGCAAATAAATCCCATGTAGGATTGGGTGCTGCATATCCTCCATGATTTCTTGGTAATGGATATCGTGCATCAGTATAAATACCGAATTCTATAGATCTAGCCATGACAAAGATGTTTTCTGGAGATGTTTTTGTTCCTTGCAAAAACAGTTCTTGATAATTAGGGTGAAGAGAATATACTCCTAAATCTATTACTGCTTTAGCGGCCTCAGCTGCAATAGCATAATCTCCCATATAAAGTGCATAACGAGCTTTTAAGGCTAAAGCAGCACCTTTTGTTGCTCTTTGTTCATCTGTATATGAAACAGGTAGAACTTCAATAGCTTTATCATATTCATCATAAACAAATTGCTTGATAGTTGCTAAATCAGTACGTCCCATCGTTAGGCCTTCTTCAATGTCTACATCATTTTCAACCAAGGGGACAGCTCCAAATTTTTGAGATAATTTAGCATAAGCTGAAGCTCTGTGGAAATGGGCTTCAGCTATGAATGCATTGATTGTGCTTTCTGAAGCTCCATTTTCTATAGCTCGTTGAGCTTTGTTTATAATGCTGTTCGCTCTAGATATGACTTTATATTGATTTGACCACAAATTTATGACTTGGCTATGCTGACCATTTAATGTTGCATTTTGGAATTCAGTTAATGACTCACGATAAATGTTGTCATCAGACCAATCGGTATTTGTATCTTCATCTATAAGCCAAAAATCATTTCGGTACAACTCATTGACTGCCATTTCAACTTCTGTTTCGTCAGAGTACCAACTTTCTGTTGAACCGTAGGATAACGGATTCAGATTTAAATCATGGCAGGCACTCAATAATGTCATTCCTGTGAATAATGTAATTATAATTTTATTTTGTTTCATACTTTTGATCATTTAAAAATTAACAGAAACACCTAACAATACAGACATCGTAATTGGATAACCTGTTACACTAACTTCTGGATCCCATCCATAAGGATAATTGCTTATACAGAACAAATCATTACCTGATACATAAAATCGAACAGTTTCCATACTGATTTTTTTCGTTAAAGCAGATGGTAATGTGTAACCAACGGTCAAACTTTTCATTCGTAAATATCTACCATTGAATAACCAGAAGTCAGACATAGCCATATTGGCTTCAACATTGGTGCGAGTCAGGCGTGGATATTTTGCATTCAGATTCTCTTCTTCTGTATTATTTACGCTCCAGTAATTACCTTCAAGAATAGCCGGAAATCCAGTCCAGTTATCTTTTAACCCTTCAACCATTTCCCTGTTGATACGTGCATTTTGCTTACCTACACCTTGCAGCATCATGGAGATATCAAAACCTTTATAAGAGGCCGATAGATTCATACCATACATATAACGAGGAAGAGATCCACCTAGTAAAACTCTGTCATATTCAGAGGATATTTTCCCATCAGGAACCCCATCGGGACCAGATATATCCACGTATTTGATATCACCTACTGTTACATTATTATTTAACTTAGGAGAATTATCAACTTCTTCTTGAGTTTGGAATAATCCATCACTTACATAGCCATACCATTCATTGAACTCACTACCTTCCATTTTAACTTGGTCGCCTAGGAATTCTGTACCACCTAAGTCTCCCATTTTAGAAACGAAGTCAGATAAATTTGCTGAAACAGAGTAGCTGAAATCTCCTATATGATCTCTCCATCCAATTTCTAAATCATATCCTTTAGTTTGCATCTTACCTGTATTAACAAAAGGATTATCGTATCCGATGAATTTAGGTATTTCAAGAGCGATTAACATGTCACGTGTATTCTTCTTATAGTAATCAAATGCAAAATATAGGCGACTATTTAAGAAGTTTGCATCCAGACCAATATCCCATGTCTCAGTTGTTTCCCAAGAAATATTTCTTACCGCATAATATTGTTGGGCTGCAGTTGACACAGATGTGACAACACCTCCTTTATATAATAAAGCTGAATTGAAATTTAAGGCAGACTGATATGGATAATAATTTTGTTTATCATTATTATTTATATCTGTAATTCGTTCATTACCTAGTGTTCCCCAAGAACCTCTCAACTTCAAATAGGATAACCAGTCCCAGTTTAGATTTTTCATGAATTGTTCTTCACTTAGTATCCAGCCGGCAGAAAAAGAAGGGAAGTTTGCCCATCTACTTTCCGGTGCAAAGCGAGAAGATCCATCACGACGGAAATTTGCTTGTAGCAAATAACGATTGTCATAATTGTAAGTTACGCGGCCAAATAAAGAACGATAGGCATATTCTTCAGCATTACCGCTATTGTCTCTATATGTTTCTGGACCAATATCTAGGTACGGATAACCTGTTAATTCATATTGATCTCGTGAAGCATTTAAGTTTTCCCAAAATGCATAATAGTCTTCGTAACCAACCATGACAGAAAGATCATGTTTCCCAAAAGTCTTATTGTAGTTAGCAAAGAATTGGGTTGTTACATCATAGTAGTCGTTTCTGTATTCTGTTAATTTAGTTGTACTAAATGCAGCCATATATCCTTTAACTGTATTAGGATCATTGGCATATGTGTAAGGAACTTGTTTTACAAAACTTTTAATCTTATCAAAATTGTATGTTGGAGCTATAACACCTGATATCTTCAATCCTTTTATTGGAGTGATATCAATAGCCGCCTTACCACCAATCCGATTATTCCATGTTGTTTTTGTTCCTCCATCTGTAATCATGGCTAGTGGGTTTTCTCCATCTTTTACATCTCCCCACATTCCATTTGTCCATCGGATAGCATAAATAGGCGGAGTGGCACGAAGTGCTAATTCCATAGGATTTCTATGAGGCTCTTCTGATTTTGCACGACAGAAATTAACGTCTAGATGGGCTTCCATCCATTTGTTAATCTGTATGTCGTTATTTACTCTTAGCATAAAGCGTTCATAATTGCGGTTTATGTATAAACCGTCTGTTTGGTCATATCTAAATGAAGCTTTAGTTTTCACAACTTTACTTCCGCCGGCTATATTGATAGAATGAGTTTGGCGAGGAGCAGAACTGTATAATAATGCATCTTGCCAATCTTCCACAGGGTATGCATCAGGATCTGTTTCATGGTATTTTAACCAATTGTTAACTTGATCTTCTGAATAAGTTTGATACCACCCTCCTGAGTTGTTATCATTATAACGTGTTTCATTTACCATTTCTAGAAAACGCTGTGCTCCTACGTATTGAGGAAGTTTAGTAGGCATTTCCCAGCCATATTCGAAATTATAATTTAATGATAAATCGTTTTCTTTAGCACGTTTAGTTGTGATAACAATAACACCAGCTGCAGCTCGTGAACCATAAATAGAGGCAGATGCTGCATCTTTCAATATTGACATATTTTCTACGTCTTCAGGATTTACTTGGTTGATATCCCCAGGGACACCGTCTATGATTACAAGTGGACTTGTTTCTCCAATTGTCGTTACACCACGGATTTTTATTGAAGCTGTTGCTCCTGGAGCACTGTTGTCTCGTGTTACCAATACACCAGAAGTAGCTCCTTGTAAAGCAGTGGATAATTGAGTTGTTCTTCTGGATGCCAAGTCATCTCCTTTTACAGCTCCAACGGCACCTGTCAAGTCTTTCTTTTTCATTGTACCATATCCAACAACCACTAATTCATCCAAAGCCTTTGAGTCTTCTTTCAAAGTGATGGATAAGTTGGACTGATTGCCCACTTTCGTTTCATAATCGCCATATCCAATATAAGAGACCAAGAGCATCGCTCCCTCCGGTATTTCCAAAGAGAATTTACCGTCTATGTCTGTGATGGTTCCGTTGGTGGTTCCTTTGACAAGGACATTCGCTCCGATTACGGCTTCTCCATTGGAATCAACTACAGTACCAGTGATGATTTTCTTCTGTTGATTGGTCAATGCTGTTGTTCTTTCGGCTGCTTTGAACAGATAGATTTTCCCGTCTTTGATTTCATAGCCGATGGCTGTGTTGCCGAACATGGCATTTAATACCTCGCTTACTTCGGTATTGACGAAGTTGAGGGAGACTTTGCGATTCAGGTCAACTACTTGTGCGCTGTAAGCCAGGCTAAGTCCGGTTTGATCTGAAATGCTGTTTAATACAGTTTTGACTTTCGCGTTGCTGACCGTTACGGAAACTTGCTGGGCATCTGCGTTGGCTGCAAATGCTGAAAGCGAAAGCATTAACGATAATGCTGTTAGTTTCATGGATCCAGGTATTTTATTCGTTAATAATAAATAACTCCTATTTGAGGAAGTCATGAGTTTTTCTTCCATATCTTTGTATAGATTAATGATGTATTGAAAACTATGTTTTTGAAATCTTTAATTGTAGCCGGAAAGGGTAGGAGCTTTTCGGCTATTTCTTTTTATGGTATCTTTTGATTTATCCGCTCATACGATTGTGTTTTTAGCAGGTTAAACATTTAAAATTATCTCTTTTTTCTTAATAGACACACAACTTCAGAAAAAGGATGAGTCGGATAGAGATTTTTTTTTGAAAAAACTCGTTTTTCCGTTCTTTCTTATGTGTTTTTCCCTCAGTCCGTGGTCCTTTCCAATGGAAAAGACCGTACTTATAAGCCGCTCAAACTTCCTTCTGGCAATGAATATCGATATTTTTCGCCAATCGGCGTCCTTCTAGTGCAAAATATGAATATTTAGCATTAACCGGCATCTATCTAGCGTAGAATATGGATATTTAGCACCAATCGGCGTCCATCTAGTGTGGAATATGGATATTTTTCACCAATCGGCACTCCGTTTAATGCGTAATATCGATATTGAGCATTAATCGGCGGTGGTGAGAGTTGAACTTTTGCCTGTTTATGATTGTCGGGAGACGTATCTTCCTTTATTAAGGAATTAGAATTTGCAAAAACGGGACGGAATACTTATTTTTATCGGCGATAGGAAATAGATTGTAATCACTAAAAATTATTTTAAGATGAAACAGATTCAAAAGATCAATTTGAGTGCGTTGCATAATGAAGAAGCCTTTGGCTTTTTCTCGTTGGTAAAGGAAGAAATGAAGAGTCTGCCGGCTGATCCGACAGAGGGTGTGGCGCCGCTGAAAGATGTCAAGGTGAATTTCACAATGAAACTAACTACATATGATGAAGTGTTGGAAAGTTCTGGAAAGATGAAATCGACCGAGGCAGTCGAGAAAGCGGATGCCATGGCCGATGAAGCTTGGGGAGCGACCAACATGTATGTGAAGGCGTTGGCCCGCCATCCGGATGATATGATTCGGAATGCGGCGTTGCCATATGCCGAAGTTTTCGAGAAATACGGTAACCCTACCCAAATGGCTTTGAATAAGGAACTGGGTATCTTGCAAAATTTGTGTACGGATCTGGATGCTTTGGAAGACGACACGATGCTCAACTTCGGGCCGTGGAAGGAGTATATCGTTGAAACAACGGGCCTGTTGATGGCCGCGATGCAGGCGCAAGCCGACGAGAAGAGCCAGGTGCAGGTTGGTAGCGTGAAGCAATCCCGCCTGGAAGTCGAGTCGGCTTATCGGGATCTGGTGGACAAGGTGAATGTGGTAGCCGCCTACGAAGGCGATGCGGCCTACGCTACCTTCATCGACCACCTGAATGCCATGATCGACCGCCAGAAAGTGATCCTGAAAACCCGGGCAACGAACAGCAAGAAGAAGGAAAACAAGGCGTGAAGGAATGGGAAAATCCTCCGGTATGGGGGATTTTTTTTGATCGTAGACTTTTGTGAAACATCTATAAACAAGAAGCAAATGAAAAAAACGTTATGGGCAAGATGGTTTGTGGCCGTCTTATTGGTAGGGGGGCTGGCGGCCTGTTCTCCCCGGGAAGTCAAGGTAGGTAGTTGGCAGGTAATACCGTTGCCACAGGAAATAACGGAGGTGAAAGACGCGGCTCCGTTTGTGATTAATTCTTCGACTGTGATCTGTTATCCGGAAGGAAATGAGAAGCTGGAGAAGACAGCTCATTTTCTGGCTTCTTATATACGGGAAGTGACGGGAACAACGGTGCGTGTGGCGACGAAACAGGCGGAAAACAGTATTTCCTTGCAAGTAGATCCAGCTGTTTCTTCGGCAAAAGACGGGTATGAATTACAGGTTTCGGCAGATGGCATAACGGTGAAAGGTACGACCGAAGCCGGTGTCTTTTATGGTATCCAGACGATTTACAAGGCGCTCCCAATCACGGATGGAAAGACGTTGGGAGCTGTTCCGGCAGGAACGGTTAAGGATTATCCGCGTTTTGACTACCGAGGGTTTATGGTGGATGTAGGACGCCACTTTTTCTCGGTAGATTATCTGAAGGAAGTAATTGATATGCTGGCTATGCACCATATCAATTACTTTCATTGGCACCTGACGGAAGACCAGGGCTGGCGTATTGAGATCAAGAAATACCCGAAACTGACGGAGATTGGTTCGCATCGGAAGGAAACGATCACGGCTCCGGGTTCCGACAAATACGACGGTGTTCCGGTGAGTGGATTTTATACGCAGGAAGAAGCTCGGGAGATTGTACAATATGCTGCCGATCGTTTTATTACGGTGATACCGGAGATCGATATGCCGGGACACATGTTGGCGGCTTTGGCTTCCTATCCGGAGTTGGGTTGCACGGGAGGTCCGTATGAAACGGCTACGAAGTTTGGTGTCTTTGATGAAGTATTGTGTGGCGGTAATGAGGCGACTTTGCAGTTTGCCAAAGATGTGATCAATGAAATTATGGATATCTTCCCATCTCCTTATATTCATATCGGAGGAGATGAGTGTCCGAAGTTGGAATGGAAGAAATGCCCGAAATGCCAGGCAAAGATTAAGGAACTGGGATTGAAGGATACGCCGGAGCATTCGAAAGAGAATCAGCTTCAGGCTTATTTCATGGGCGAAGTAGAAAAAGAGATCATCAAACGGGGACGGAAGATGCTGGCTTGGGATGAAATTCTGGATGGAGATCCGGCCAGAAGTACGACTGTGATGGCATGGACCGGCGTGAAGGCCAGCATTCGCTCGGCACAATCCGGTTTTCAGACAATCGTTTGTCCGATCAGTCATTTGTATTTCAGCAATCCGGGATATAACCGTCTGACAGGAGTTACCAGTGTGGCACGGGTTTATAACTTTGAACCGGTCAACGAATCCCTTACTGCTGAAGAGAAAGACCGTATCATTGGCGTGCAAGGTTGTATTTGGACGGAATGGACGAAAGACAGTACGAAGATGGAATGGCAGATGATGCCTCGTATTGCAGCCTTGAGCGAGTTGCAATGGAGTCGTCCGGAAAAAGACTTGGATGGATTCTTGAAGCGGCTTCGTCATCAGTTGGATCTGTATACGTTGAATGGGTATCATTATAAAGAAGACATCGAAGAGGTGACGATGGATATCAATCCGGCAGGCGATGCCGGTAAAGCGCTTGTAACGCTCTCGACTTTCGATAACGCTCCGGTTTATTATACAACGGATGGAACAGAACCGACGGAAGCGTCTTCGCGTTATCAGGAACCGTTTACGATAGATAGTCAGACGCCAACCGTGAAAGCCAAGGCTATCCGCAACGGTCGGGAAAGTCAAGTGGTGGAAGAATCGTTGGAATACAACTTAGCCACCATGCGCCCGGTTCATTTGAATTCGAAACCGGACGATGCTTATACTTATAAAGGAGCTTCGCTTTTGGTGGACGGACTGAAGGGCGACGGGAATTATCGTTCAGGTCGTTATATCGGTATTTATGGAAAAGACCTGGATGTGACCGTTGATTTGGAAGAAGAGAAAGAGATTTCTTCGGTATCGGTCAGCTCCTGTCTGGTGCCGGGTGATTACATCTTCGGTCTGATTGGTTTGGAAGTCCATGTTTCTTCTGATGGAAAAACGTATCGGAAAATAGCTTCGAAGTCTATTCCTGAATTGGAAAAAGGAAGCAAGAATAATGTAACGAGATTGGATGAACTCGGTTTCGATAAAACAAAAGCCCGTTTTGTCCGCATTGTCGGGAAATGTACGCCGGTCTTGCCATCATGGCATCCGGGAGCCGGACACAAGACCTACCTGTTTATCGATGAGGTAGGTGTTTACTAATACGTTTGTTTGCGGTTATAAGAAGTAGTTGGTTGTATGCAGCCAACTACTTTTTTACGTTTACGCAGATTGTATCACCTTGTGACAGGAATCGGACCGGAGAAATCTTTTCCAGTTCCCGCAAAGTAGTCAGGATATTTGTCTGACGGGTTTTGATCGTGTAGGTATAATTCAACGCTTTCTTGTCTTCTATACGGAATGTCACATCATAAATTCGGGACAAAGTCTGGATAGCATCTTTCATCGGTGTCTGTTCGAAGATGATCTGGTCGGTTGTCCAGGCCGAACTCTCCGCAATGTTTTGCGGACGTACAATCTTACACAAGCGGGAAGTACGGTCATAGATCGCTTTTTCTCCGGGACTCAGTTCGAAGGTCTGGAAGTCTCCCGACGATAACTCCACCCGTCCGTGATTAAGAGCGACCGAAATATCCTGATCTTCCGTATAAGCTTTCACATTAAATTCAGTACCCAGCACTTTTACTTTCATCCGGTCGAGAACAACCGTAAAAGGACGGTTCTTATTGGATGCTACTTCAAACAAGCCTTCTCCGTCCAATTCTACTTCCCGATTCTTATAGGTGAATTTCTTGGGAAAACGGATCCGGCTGTTTGCATTCAGGTAAACACTACTGCCGTCTTGGAAGATAACCCGCATCTTTTCACCTCTCGGTACGACAATCTCTTCCATTTCGTGCGAAGCCAATAAATCAATCTGGTTATTGACATTGACGAACAAGCCTATAAATAAGGTAATAGGTATTAATATAGCCGCAGCGCGGAATATCCAACGGCGTATGGTTTGTCGACGCAGTTGCTGGTTAATGCGCTGATACATGACGGCCGAAGGAATTTCATGATCAACCCATTCCTGTTCTTCCCCTAAATGGATTTGCCGTTCGTCTTTATCCATCCGTTCGGAAAGCCATTTCATACCTTCTTCTGTCTTGAACCAGCCAACGACCCATTTTGCTTCTTCTGCCGTGGCTGCGTTATCGAGCACTTTCTCGATGGTTGATATATCCGGTGTTTTCATTGTAATCATCTTCTTTTATTAATAGACACACAATTCGTGATTTGGAATGAGGGCAAATCCGTTTGTTTAGAGTTTTTAAGTTTATCCTTCTTTATTGTTCCTTATGAGCTCATCCATTTACAAACCAACAGAAGAATGCCGAGCAAACGTCCCATTTTATCCCGTAGCAATTTGATGGCTTGCGAATAATGCGATTTAACGGTCGGCACCGAGATGTGTAGCTTGTCGGCCACTTCCTGATTCGACAGATTATCCCGAATCTTCAGGAGGCATACTTTACGTTTCTGCTCGGGTAATTCCGCCAATATCTTATAAAAATGTTGGAACAAGTCTTTTTCCTCCAAGGCACTTTGCAGTTTATCTTCAAATTCCGGTGCATTCTGGATGACCGCATAATTCTTTTCCATATCAGAAAAGTTATCCCGTATTTCATTTAATACCAGATTTTTGGTCATGGTGTACAGATAATTCCGAAGATGCACGGAGCCCACAAATAAAGAACGAGATTCCCATAACTTGAGAAATACCTGTTGGACAATGTCTTCTGCCAGAAACGTATCCTTCAGGTATTTATAAGCCAATACATAAAGCATTTTATTGTATCGCTCATAGATAGCCGTAAAAGCTTTTTCATCGCCGTTCTGTAAACGCGAAAGAAGCATGTCATCTGGTTGATCGGGATGGAAGAACTGGGGCATATCGTAGTTTGTTAACGCATACAAATGTATGAAAAAACTTAAAAGCTTCACATGAAAATGCTTATATTTGTAGAAATATAATGATAAGCTTATGCCAGATGTTATCAAACTCGATACGATCGAACAGTATAATCAATTGTATGGACTGGAAACTCTTCATCCATTGGTGGCAGTGGTTGATTTGTCAAAAGCATCTCGTTTCCCGACCCATTTTACATTAAACTATGGAGTCTATGCGCTTTATCTGAAACAGACAAAATGTGGTGACTTGCGTTATGGGAAACAGATGTATGATTATCAGGAAGGAACCGTGACTAGTTTTGCTCCGGGACAAGTAGTAGAAGTGAAAGTGACAGACTTTGTTCCTCCGAAATCAAAAGGCTTGTTGTTTCATCCGGATTTGATCCGTGGAACATCTTTGGGCAAGGATATCAAGCATTATTCTTTCTTTTCCTATGCTTCGAATGAAGCGCTTCATTTGTCGGACGAGGAAAAAGGAATTTTCCAGGATTGTCTGGATAAGATTCAGGTAGAACTTTCGCATCCGGAAGACCGGCATAGCCGCCGTTTGATTTGTCGGAATATCGAGTTGCTGTTGGATTATTGTACCCGTTTCTATGAACGTCAGTTTGTAACACGTACAAATGTCAACCAAGACATCTTGGGCAAATTCGAAGACCTGCTGGATGAGTATTTCCAAAACGGTAAACCTCAGGAATTGGGCTTGCCTACAGTCAAGTATTTTGCGGATGGTGTTCATTTGTCGCCTAACTATTTCGGAGATTTGGTCAAGAAAGAGACCGGGCGAACCGCTCAAGAGTATATCCAGAACAAACTGCTCAATGTAGCGAAAGAAGAAGTTTTAGGATCAAACCGAAGTATCAGTGAAATTGCCTATCGTTTGGGATTTCAATATCCCCAGCATTTTTCAAGGATATTCAAGAAAGCTGTGGGTTATACACCGAAAGAATTCCGCTTGCTTTGATGTTATTAGGTAAACGGGCAGGTATTCTTCCTTCGTTTATAGAAAGTATAATTATGAAACCTGCCTGTATGAATTTGTTTTTACTGAATAATATTAGAGGATTGTTTTTGGAATCTACCCCTCAATTTCCTTAACATCCAAGTTGCGAAGGATACGGGCGGGAACGCCTCCGACAATGGTATTGGCCGGAACATCTTTGGTGACAACAGAACCGGCGGCAATAATAGAGTTGTCTCCGATCGTAACACCTTGCAGAATGGTTGAATTAGAACCAACCCAAACTTTTTTACCTAATACAATCGGAGCCGGATGCATGGAGGCTCTTTCTGCCGGTTCAATGAAATGATTGAGCGTAGCAAAGACTACATTATGTCCGATCAGGCAATCGTCTCCCAAGGTAATTCCTCCCTGATCCTGGAAATGACAACAAGCGTTGATAAATACATTTTTACCTACATGGATGTTTTTTCCAAAGTCCGTGTAAAAAGGAGGAAAAATACGGAATGAAGGATCAACCGGCTTTCCTGAAAGTCGGGAAAAAAGTTCCTGTATTTCATCCATGTTATGATAGGCATTGTTCAATTCGGCTGTTATACGTCTGGCTTCATCGTTCATCTCATTCAAAAACTGAAAAATCTCTGGTGTATTTAACGGTTTCCGTTGATTGACGTGTTCTAAAAAACTTTCAAGTGTCATAAGCTAGTTGATTGATTATACATTTTCTCCCATTTCGTAAGCTTCTTTCAAGGCGGCCTTTCCTTTGATTTCTCCTACATGCCAAACACCGCCGCAGAAAATCGTTCCTTTGATTGTCGGGTTTTCTAGACAATCCAGGAAACCTTGGAAATTGGCAACAACCCGATCCATAATGTGAGGATCATCTTCTGCTGCTGTTGCAATGAAGTAGAATTCTTTGTTCTTCATTTCTGTATAAGGACCACAGCAACGGTCGATCATGATTTTCATTTGTCCGCTCATAGCATAAAAGTAAACCGGAGTGGCCATCACGATTACGTCAGCAGCCAACATCTTCTGAATGATTTCGGCTGCATCATCTTTTTGAGGGCAAGGCTTGTGGTATTGGCTGCAAACACTGCATCCCAGACAAGGATGGATAATAGTCTTGTCGCGCAAGAAAATCTTTTCCACTTCGTTCCCGCTTGCCAGTGCGCCTTGCATGAATTCATCGCAAAGCGTATCGGAATTACCACCTCTTCGAGGACTGGAAGATAAAATCAGAATCTTTTTCATCTTTATTTTGTTATAAGTTTGTTCCATTATTCTGGAAACAAAAATACGGAATTTATGATTCCGTTCTTGTACCTGAATTACGGATCATATAACCTAAATTACGGAAGACTGAAAAAGAATGAAGACATCATCCTTTTTGTTTCTTCTGATAGATGTTTTTAATCAGTTCGCAAGCCACCGGAAGTTCGATCTCTCCAGTATTAATCATCAGGTTATAATGATGAGGTTCGCCCCATTTCTCACCGGTATAATATTCGTAATGGGCAATTCTGCTTCGGTTGATCCGCTTGATTTCACTCTCTGTCTTCTCTAATGGAATGCCATATTCTTGAACACAACGTTTGCGGGCGTTCTCAAGATCTGAATAGCAGAATACTTTGATGACATTCGGATGATGTTTTAATATAAAGTCTGCACACCGGCCGATAATGACACACGACTCTTTTTCTGCCAGTTCCTGTATGATTTTACTTTCGGCAACAAACAGAACATCGTCTGAAGAAAGACTGCGTTCCAACGATTGCTCGCTGCTTTTGGCTAGTATGCATTTTAACCAGAAAGAGGGAATGGATTGTTCGTTTCGGACAATATACGATTCGTCAATCCCGCTTTTCTGGGCTACCAGGTGAATGAATTCTTTATCATATAATTTAATGCCCAGGTCTTTGGCAAGCATTTCTCCTAAAATATGGCCACCACTGCCGAATTCGCGGGCAATGGTAATGATGGTATGACTGCTGGCCGGTGTTGGTGTAACTACCGATTGTGGCATTTGGATCCATTTATCAAAACATTGGTAATATGGACTGATGAAATGGACAATAGGACCAACGACCAATGCGGCTATAACCGTTCCTTCCCGTACACCATAAATACCCGACATGAAACAGAGGGATAACAGGCAGGCTATGATAACGAGTGAAATATCAAATCCCAGTTTGACATAACCAAATTCACCATGGAATCTTTTGGATATAACCCGTACGAAGTATTCGCCGGCCATCATCGCAATATCGGCTTTGACTTCAAGGGTAATACCGGCGGCCAAGATAAAGCAGCCGACAAGCAAATAGTTAATATGACTGACATACCGTACGGGTTCGACCCAGTATAACAGATTCATACATACGTCTATAAATGTTCCGAAACACAAGGAAATGGGTATTTGGAGCAAAAACATGCGCAAATCTTCTTTTAACTCCTTTCGGGTCATTAATGGAAGTTCCAATACGACGAAAAGTAAATTGAGGGCAATGGTCCATTGGCCGATTGTCATGGGAGTGAACATACTTAATACGTACGTAACACTTGTGATGGGTGAAGTGCCTAACAATGCTTTCGTGATTAATGCAATTCCCAAGGCATTAACAAACAAAGCGATTGCAAATAAACAATAACGTCTGAATGTATAGGTGTTCATATGCTTGATTTTTTAATTGCGGATGCAAAGTTCTTCTTAATTCCTGAATCCATGTACATAAAAAAACGACCATCATTGGTCAAATACGAAACAAGTCTTACCTTTACATCCGGAAAAAGGTCTTGGAAAATATGTCATTGATTGAAGAAATAAAAGCTCAGGAAAAGACGGAAATCCATGTGAAATGTATCCATATTGATGCAAGTTCGTATGGAAATGATCCGATAAAGTTGGAGGATGGTTTCTTTTTTGCATTGGTTACAAACGGAACAGCTCTGTTGGGCGATTTGTATCAGTCGTATACCATCCGAAAAGGAGATCTGTTTCTTCAGACTCCCAGTATGAGTAGTGTACTCCAAGGTCGGAAAAATGATTTTCAGTTGATCTGTATTTATATGGCTCCTGATTATTTTGATGGATTGTCGCATGGTCAGCCTCTTTATAATCAGTTATCGAAGTATTTAGGAAAGAACTGTTTGCCTCTTTTACATTTGGAGATACCTCATTTCCGCTATTTGCAAAAGACGATGCAACTATTTTCTGAGGAGCTGGATTTGTTTCATCTGTATAAAAACGGGATTATCCGGAATCTATGTAATTTATTGTCGTTACAAATGACAGATATCCTTTGCCAACGTACAGAAGACGATGCTTCTACCTATGTCAAGCGTTCCAACGAAATATTCCTGAAGTTCAAAAGATTGCTGGTTTCAAATTACCGGAAGCATCATAATATTCAATTCTATGCAGATAAGTTAAACATATCAACTACTTATCTTTCAAGAATCGTCAAGAGAATCACCGGCCGTACGGTTTATTCGCATATATCTGAACTGATTTGTGTGGAGGCAAAACGATTATTGGAATGTTCTGATAAGGACGTCAAGGAAATCTCCGATTGGCTGGGTTTCTCGGATCAATCGGTTTTCGGCAAGTTTTTCTTAAAGCGAACGGGACTTTCTCCTATGAAATACCGGACGATGCGATTGGGTAACTGACGAAAGAACGGATATGCAGAAAAAGGTGATGGGATTCTAACAAAAAAGCTCCGAAATCAATGATTTCAGAGCTTTCTTGCGGTGCGTACGGGACTCGAACCCGTGACCCCATGCGTGACAGGCATGTATTCTAACCAGCTGAACTAACGCACCATTCTTTCTTTATTTATTCTTGCTATCTCTCTCTCGATTGCGGTGCAAAGGTATGCATTATTTTTAAATCTGCAATAGTTTTTGAAATAAAAATGCAAACTATTTTATAAGTGCCTTGTTCTCAGGTATGTTTTTGGAGGCTTGTTTTTGAACTCTCTTTTAGAAATGATTTATCGCGTGCATAAGAAAAGGTGGCATTTCCATGTATTTATTTGTTTTACAATCGTTGAATCACCTCATCTTTCAGATAACCAAGGGAATAGAATGATTGTGAAGGATGATTATTTATGAATAGACCGCTTTCTCATAATATATAATATAAAGAATGATACTAACGAGAATCAAAAACGTTTCTCGAGGGTTCTATTTTTGATTCTCGTTGGAAACATTTACCAATCATATAGGCTTTATTTCAAAAGCCAGCGTATTTTGGTCAAAAGCTGGCGTATTTTGATGAAAAGCCGGCGTGTTTTGAAGATTTCTTAGGCATGAATTTATTTCATGTTGGGAGATTCAGGAATCAAGGCCAGAATGAGCAGGGAAAAGTATAAAGGATTTGGGGCCTATTCTTGAGTATAAACTGACAAAAAAACGTTCTAAAAAACGAAAAGATGGATTCTTTAAGCCATTTTGTCAGAAGTTATGACAGGAAAAAGGACAATGGCATCTTTTTTTTCTTTGGCATAAGGTTTGTTGAATATTTGGTGTGCGACTTGAAAACGTACACAAATGAAACTTGAATAATAACAATAAAAAATATAAACATTATGGGAAAGATTATAGGAATTGACTTAGGAACAACAAACTCTTGCGTTGCCGTTTTGGAAGGTAACGAACCTGTTGTAATTGCAAATAGCGAAGGTAAAAGAACAACTCCTTCTATCGTAGCATTCGTTGATGGTGGAGAACGTAAAGTGGGTGATCCTGCTAAACGTCAAGCTATCACAAATCCGCAAAAAACCGTTTTCTCTATCAAACGTTTCATGGGTGAAACTTATGATCAAGTTCAGAAGGAAGTCGCTCGTGTACCTTACAAGGTAGTTTGCGGAGATAACAATACTCCTCGTGTGGATATTGACGGACGTCTTTATACACCGCAGGAAATCTCAGCTATGATTCTTCAGAAGATGAAGAAAACAGCTGAAGATTACTTAGGACAAGAAGTGACAGAAGCTGTCATCACAGTTCCGGCTTATTTTAGCGATGCACAACGTCAAGCTACAAAAGAGGCTGGTGAAATTGCAGGTTTGACAGTTCGCCGTATCGTAAACGAACCGACGGCTGCCTCTTTGGCTTACGGTTTGGATAAGTCTAACAAGGATATGAAGATCGCTGTATTCGACTTAGGTGGTGGTACATTCGATATTTCAATTCTGGAATTGGGTGATGGCGTATTCGAAGTTAAGTCAACAAATGGTGATACACACCTGGGTGGTGATGATTTCGACCATGTAATCATCGACTGGTTGGCAGAAGAATTCTTGAAAGACGAAGGTGTTGATTTGCGTCAGGACCCGATGGCTTTGCAACGTTTGAAGGAAGCTGCTGAAAAGGCAAAGATTGAATTGTCAAGTACAACTTCTACTGAAATTAACTTGCCGTATATCATGCCTGTTAACGGTGTTCCAAAGCACTTGGTTAAGACATTGACTCGTGCTAAATTCGAACAGTTGGCTGACAGCTTGATTCAGGCATGTATCGCTCCTTGCCGTCAGGCTTTGCAGGATGCCAATTTGTCAACTTCAGATATTGACGAAGTAATTTTGGTAGGTGGTTCAACTCGTATCCCGGCTGTTCAGGCTATCGTTGAGAAATTCTTCGGTAAAGCTCCTTCAAAAGGTGTTAACCCGGATGAAGTAGTTGCCGTAGGTGCTGCTATCCAAGGTGGTGTTTTGACAGGTGAAGTAAAAGACGTCTTGTTGCTGGATGTTACTCCGCTGTCATTAGGTATTGAAACAATGGGTGGTGTGATGACAAAACTGATCGAGGCTAATACAACAATCCCGACCAAGAAGTCTGAAACATTTACAACTGCAGTAGATAACCAGCCTTCAGTTGAAATTCACGTATTGCAGGGTGAACGTTCGTTGGCTAAGGATAACAAGTCAATTGGTCGTTTCCACTTGGATGGAATTCCAGCTGCTCAGCGTGGTGTTCCTCAGATCGAAGTTACATTCGATATCGATGCCAATGGTATCTTGAATGTTTCTGCTAAGGATAAGGGAACTGGTAAGGTACAGAGTATCCGTATTGAAGCTTCAAGTGGTTTGAGCGAAGACGAAGTTAAGCGTATGAAGGAAGAAGCTGCTGCTAATGCTGAAGCCGATAAGAAAGAAAAGGAACGTATCGACAAACTGAATCAGGCAGACAGTATGATCTTCCAGACTGAAAAACAGTTGAAGGATCTGGGCGATAAGATCCCGGCTGATAAGAAAGCTCCGATCGAAGCTGCCTTGAACAAACTGAAAGAAGCTCATAAGGCTCAAGACATTGCTGGTGTAGATGCTGCTATGGCTGAATTGAACAACGTATTCCAGGCTGCTAGTCAGGAAATGTACAATGCTCAGAATGCGCAAGGCGGTACACAGGCCGGTGGTGCAAACTTCGGCGGTCAGGCAAACAACAATGCCGGAAACAACAACGGTAAAGACAATGTAACTGACGTGGATTTCGAGGAGGTCAAGTAAGTAAACATTCATAACCGATAATATAAAATAGGGTGTAACTCCGTAATAAGTTACACCCTATTTTTTTGCATTGTGGTTTTCATAGTTCTGAACAAGGATAAGTGTAAAACCACAATTCTGGTAAATCAATCCGTAATTCGTTTAAGTTGCCTGTAAATAGAGTTTTTTATTTTTGCCCCGTAAAAACAGTTTGTGAAAATGATGCATTAGCGACTAATAACTTTCGTCATGAAAAAAGATAGTGTTATTTGGATAGGAGCCGGACAAATCGGGCTTGCTATCGTACGCCGGATTGCTTCTGGTAAGAAAATAATTATTGGAGATAAAAATATCGTGAATGCGCAGGCTGCAGCCGAGGTATTGAATAATACGGGATTTGATGCGGTAGCGATGGAAGCCGATCTTTCATCACGAGATTCCATCCTTTCACTTATATCAGAGGCTCATAAGTGTGGTAACATCCGTCATCTGGTAAATTCAGCCGGAGTATCACCAAGCCAGGCTTCAATTGAAACTATCTTGAAGGTGGATTTGTATGGCACTGCTGTTTTGTTGGAAGAAGTGGGCAAAGTGATTGCTCAAGGTGGAGCAGGTGTAACAATTTCCAGTCAGTCTGGGCATCGTATGCCGGCTCTTACGCCTGAAGAAGACAGACTGCTTGCTACTACACCAACTGAAGAACTTCTCTCTTTGGAAATGCTTCGTCCGGAAAATATCCGGGACACATTACATGCCTATCAAATGGCCAAGCGATGTAATATGAAGCGAGTAATGTCTGAGGCCGTGAAATGGGGAGAACGAGGTGCCCGTATCAATTCTATTTCTCCAGGTATCATTGTTACTCCGCTGGCCATCGATGAGTTTAATGGTCCACGTGGAGATTTCTACAAGAATATGTTTGCCAAATGTCCGGCCGGACGTCCGGGAACGGCAGATGAGGTGGCACATGTAGCAGAACTTTTGCTGGATGATAAGGCTGCCTTTATTACCGGTTCTGATTTTCTGATTGATGGTGGGGCAACAGCTTCTTATTTCTATGGACCTTTACAACCTGGGAAAAATGGATAATTGAGAAATACCTATATTTTATGGGAGCTGTCCGAAATAAACCAGAAATAGCTTGTAAATCAGCTTATGTTTAGCTATGCAACAGATTCTTAGATATGAGGATATAAAGCAAGCATCCGTGATGTTATTGATATTTCCCTTTATGTATTTTGCATCCTGTTGAGTACTAAATCTGCCAAGAGAACAGCTGTCTCAGGTTCGTCCTTTGTTGCTTCTTTGGGTTTCCAGGCTACGATAAAATGAACGGACGCTGTTTTCACTTCATAGCCTTTTTCTTTCCAGTCGGATACTGTTTTCTGCATGTTTGCCGACAGTTTGGCTACGGCCCTGTTTTGGCTATTGTATAAAACACTGTTTTTGTACTTCAACGGATCTCCACTTCTCAGTGATAATATTTCTCGCTTGAGATCTTTGAAGAAATCGAGATAAACATCTTTGAGGGAAAGTTGTAGAATGATTTCTTCGGGTAAGGCATATTGCCGCTGATCAATCAGGTATTGATCTGTACTCAAATGCTTAAAACAGTTTCCGTTCGTATGGATAAATAATCGGTTTTTGGCCCGGGTGATTCCCACATAATACCGGCGCATCAACTGATCGGTTTTCGAATAATTGTCGGCAATAAGCATATAGACGTCGTCGAATTCTTTTCCTTTGGCTTTGTGAATGGTTGATACCACCACTTCGGCATCGGCGATATCACAGAAATCTTCTATTGACGACTCGAATACAAATTCGTTGAAGTCGCCCACATATTTGGCTTTGTTGGTTTGCTCAAACAATGTCACGCAATGTTTTACGTATGGTAGATTTCGGCTATTGGCATAGGCTGAGTAGGTTGCCTGTTTGGCTGCTTCCCATACTTCGTCCGGAATTAGAGGCGTGTTTACCCGTTGGTCGATATATTTGAGGAAGTACCTCATCTCTGCTAAGTTCCGGAAATGAAAACCATCCATTGACTGTATGAGTTTGCTGTTGATTCCCTGCTTCCTCAAGAGAGCTACCAGGATTGCTGCCTCTTCATTTGTCTGGGTAAGAATACACGAGGTTCCGTTTCTCTTGTGTTTCATTAGATTTTCTACGAGTGGCTGATACATATGCTTAGACAAATGATAAGTCACTTCTACCCATCCTTTCTCTTCTCTCATAGAAATAATCGGAGAGGTTTTCATCCTTTTATGGATGTTTTTAGTGAATTCATTAGCGAAATTCACCAAATGCCGGGCACTGCGGTAATTTTCGGTCATTTCGATAAATCGGCTTCCGGATTCTTGGGCGAGTTGGAACAGACATCCGGAATCAGAGCCTCTGAATTCGTAGATATTTTGATTGTCGTCGCCCACGGCAATCACGCGCATTTCTTCGTTTTGAGTCATCAATGCTTTCACGAGTGCATACTCTTCCGAGCCCATATCCTGAGCTTCATCAATGACTAACACCGTTTTGCTGATTCTGTTGGGCTCTACTTCTCCCTGATTAATCATATCGGCCGCTTTGGCTACGATGTTTTTGGCATCTTCCAAATTACCGATCCGTCCAAGCAGATCGAAACAATAAGAGTGGAAGGTTTTGATCTCTACAAAGTGGGCCGCATTCCCGATCAGTTCCATCAGCCGTTGCTTGAATTCGGTGGCGGCTGCGCGTGAGAATGTCAGCATCAGCAGTTGTTCGTGTTTGACATCTTCCAACAGTAAGAGCGAAGCGAGCTTGTGGACCAATACACGGGTTTTTCCACTGCCCGGACCGGCTGCGACAACAATGCAGCGGGATTCTTTATTCGTGATAATCTCCATTTGCCGTTTGGATAACTGGCCAAACAACTGCTTGTATTTTCCGGGTGTCAGATTCCTTTGTATTTCGTTTCCTCGTTCTCCTTTAAAATATTTGGAGATGAATTTCCGATAATCCATCTGGAAATAGTCTTGTACATATTGCAAAGCCGCGTTATAATCGCGGACCATCAGATTGGCATATTCCCCAACAATGTGTACCTGCTGAATCTTCTGTTTGTAGAATTCATTTAGCATCCGGTAGTCTTCTTGCTTGTATCGGGCCTTGTTGTCTTTGATTCGTTTGATGTCCATGGCATTGTAGAGAACCAGGAATCCGCCTTCCAGCTTGAGTGCGCCGATCTTCGATAAATACAGAAGAGCTTCTTCTACATCTTCCAGCTGAATATCCTTCAGTTCGCCGAACAGAGATTGCTGACTTGCCTTGATCTGGTTCAGCAATTCGACAACGGAAAACTGTATCGACTTGCTTTCTTCGTTCTCTTTCCTGGTTTCTGCCGCTAATTTATACAACCACTCTACGGCAAAACGACTTATTTCCAATCGTTTCTCAAAACGTCTGATGGTTGTATCCATATCCAGGCGGCGCATAATCTCCATGTTATGAACGGCATCTTCTTTCTTCCGGGTATAACCTTTGATCGTGAGGAAATAAAGCAGTGTCCGAATGTCTTTTTCTTTGGAGGTAATGATTCCGTCGTTTACGGCATTATCATTGAGCTGTTTGCAAGAAATCAGCAAAGACTCGTCCAGAATATGGCTGAGGATATATTGCTCCAGTTTGGCAAAGCGCTCGAGTAAGGTCTTTGATTTCCGTTCAGATTCGCCTGTATCCAGCAGATAAGCAGAAATATCCTTGCTGTCGGCCAATATGCCTTCCTGCCGCATCCGTTCAACGGCCGATACGACTTCACTTTTACTCATTCCTAAAATATCTGCCAGATAATCGATTCTCGATTCAGCTTCCGAATCCCGTGCCTTGGCTATATGCTTCTGCGAAATCAGTGACTTGATGATTCTGACAGCCTTCTCGATTTCATCCTTGCTGAATAAGATGGAAGCAGATATCCGTTTTCGGGCTTCTTCCATGTTTTTTACGGTGATACCGGTGGCATATACATGAGGCACATTGTTTCCTCTGACGAGATATCCGCTTTGTTCCAACGTCGATAAAGCGGTTCGCACACGGGTTTCTATGTCGGATACGGAATCGTCCCAGCCGGCTTGCCGGGCAATTTCCAACGCCGAACAGCAAACCCGCATCCGTTGTCTGGTGAGATCTTTCACGGCTTTCCAGACTTGTTGTATTTCACTGATGCTTAGCTTGGTCTGATTGAGCAATATAAAATGCTTGTCGAGGTCGTTATCACTGTAAAGAACATAGCAACGTGCGTTCAGGTGTGGATCCCGACCCGCTCTTCCGGCTTCCTGTACATAGTTTTCCAACGAATCCGAAATGTCATAATGAACTACCAGCCCGACATCTTTCTTGTCTACTCCCATTCCAAAGGCGGATGTCGCTACAATGATGCGTACCTGATCGTTCATGAATGCCTCCTGATTGGCGATCTTTTCGTCTGCTTCCATCTGTCCGTTGTAGGGCAATGCCTGATAACCGTCGCGGGTTAATTTGGCAGCGAGCTCTTTGGTCCGTCTGGTCCGTGATACATAGACAATCGTTGGGCAATCAGATTCCACCACCAGTTCCCTTAGTTTTGAGTATTTATCATCATCCGTCTCCGCATGAATGACGGAATAGTGCAGATTTGTCCTGGAAGCTGTGGAGGCAAACAATTCCAATTCCAGATTCAGCGTCTGTTTGAAGTAATCGCAGATATCCTGTATGACTTTCTGCTTGGCCGTCGCCGTAAAACAGGATACCGGAATCGGAGTTTTGCCTCCTTTTTTCTGCTGATACTCGCGGATGAATTTACCGATGTAAAGATAATCTACCCTGAAATCTTGCCCCCACGAAGAAAAACAATGGGCTTCGTCGATGACAAACCTTACGACATGGCGCGCCATCAGAATTCTCTCGATGGTTTTGGAACGGAGCATTTCAGGAGCTATGTATAAAAGTGAGGCTTCTCCTTCCAGAACTCTTTGGATGGATAGCGATCTTGTAATCGGATCCAGCAAACCGTTAATGGTAACTGCATCTGTGATTCCCCGGTCTGCCAGGTTATCCACCTGATCTTTCATCAGCGATTGAAGAGGAGAAATAACCACGGTCAGTCCATGTACGGAAACACCTTCCATAAGTGCCGGCAGTTGAAAGGTAAGCGACTTGCCTCCGCCGGTAGGAAAGATAGCAAGTAACGATTTTCCCTGTACGGCTGCCTGGGCCGCTTTCTCCTGAAGAGGTTCACCTTCGTAGGTGCGGAACTCATCATACCCGAAGAAACGCTTCAGGTTATAGTGTACATCCAGCTGGGTGTTGCAGTACGGGCAACCTTCCTGACAGCGCGTGTGCCGCAAAAGCCTCATCACATATTCTACTTCCGGATAGTTACGAAGTACCCAGCCCGGAGTGATGGAACGATGATCGGTTGTATCGATCAGGGCCAAGGCATACGCCAGTTCGACAGGATATTTTTCAATGAGCGTATGCAGGTCTGCCTGCTGGCAGATTCTCCCTTCATAAAAATCCCTGATCAGTTCAACCGGATCCATATATACCGGAGAAACAGCTTGCACCAGCTGTAAGAATCCTGTAAACTCTTTCTGGTCTTTGAGCAAATAAGCCCATATCTGCTGTTTCTTTTCGGGCAGGTCGTTCCAGTGGGCTACTTCGTCGAACAGCAGATCCTTGGCTTTCTCACAGTCGTTTACCGGATTATTCAGCTGTTCACTGACCAGTTTGTCGTCTTTCACCAGTCTGTGATACGGGCGTTCGGGGAATAATAAAGGAGATACATACAGCGTATCGACCAGCGGCCAGTAGCAAGTCCGGCCGGCAAACAGGTATTTGGCATCATGGTGGATGATATTATGCCCGCAGAGATAATCGCTGCCGCGCAGAAAGTCAACCAGTTCTTCTCGGTCTGCTTGATGAAAGATGGCGCCGTCAAAGCGGAGTGCCCCGATATCATGGATCTTATGATCCTGCAAACCGATTTCAATATCAACAAAGGTACAGCGTGATGAGTCGGTTGACAGAGACACAGATTCTTTGCCGATGACATGATTCGTGTCATCCGCCTGCTTGAATCCTAAAAGTTTACTCCATATCGACATATACCTGGTATGATAATAACGCCATGCTTATCACAAAGATAACGTAATCTGGTAGAATTTATTGGATTTGCCAGGCTCTTTTGACATTAAGGAATACCAGATTCGAATAAAGAACCCGGTACCTCCTCGTGTAAATCCTATTACTTTTTAATTGTTTGACATCTGTCGAAAAGCTTTACTATATTTGTCAAAAAGCTTTAGCGCATATATGGAAAAGATTTAGCACATCTGTCAAAAATATAAAAGGATACGACTTTCAGGGCTGACGCATTACAAATTTCCAGACCTTTTAAAAAGTATTTATCTTTAGGTAGTCAAAGGGATAATAATAAAAATCAAAGAAGTAATGGAAATATTTTCTATATTAGAAAAAGTATCAGATCCTCGTAGAGATCATTTGAAAAAATATAGTT
>ENA-OURU01000719-OURU01000719.1-human-gut-metagenome-genome-assembly--contig:-NODE-719-length-48193-cov-5.030911_pt1 | contig 48193 bp, 47 predicted proteins | sample MGYA00242137_ERZ509064 | MGnify/ENA primary metagenome ERZ509064 (study PRJEB26280, sample SAMEA2338777) | human gut metagenome | biome: human gut; feature: human-associated habitat; material: faeces...
TGATAATATCCAAAATAATATTATCCATATTATATATTTTATAAATGTTTTTACTATATCCATTAATTTCATTCCTTTCAAAATACTTCTATTCTTTACTATTATACTTGCAAAATCGTATAATTTCAAGTATTTTAAAAAATATTATTTCTATATGTAGCCTATTCCAACTTTGCTGAATACAATATATTTAAAGGAGGTCTGTTACTTATGGACTATGAATTATTAATGAATGGAAATATAAAATTAGGTCAAAAGGCTCCTGATTTTACAGCAGATTCCACATTTGGAAAAATAAACCTAAGTGATTATTCTGGAAAATGGCTCGTATTTTTTTCGCATCCTGGTGATTTCACCCCTGTATGTACTACAGAAATGATTGCTTTCGCAAGGGCTTATCCATTTTTTCAAAAATTAAATACTAATTTATTAGGATTAAGTATTGATAGTAATGCTTCACATCTTGCTTGGGTAAATGAAATATATAATTTGACTGGTGTTTCTTTACCATTTCCTATTATTGCAGATAGAAATGGCTCTATTGCTAGACTTTATGGTATGATTTCAAATGATGTTAGTACAACAAAAACTGTTAGAAATGTTTTTATTATTGATGGAAATGGTATTGTTCGTGTTATTCTTACATATCCTTTAAATATTGGTCGATTTATTCCAGAAATTATTCGTACTGTTGAAGCTTTACAAATTTCTGATTGTGCAGATGCTTCAACTCCTGCTAATTGGCAACCTGGTGTTCCTGTTATTATTTCACCACCTCAAACTTTTTCTGAATTACAGCAAAGGCTAGAGGATATTAAGAAAAATTGTAATGGCATTTCTTGGTATCTTTCTTTTAAAGAACCTTCTCAGAAATGTTTAAATGATATTAATATTGAAAAAAATTGCTAAATTAAAAAAATAAGAAGCTAATTCAGTTTTTTACTGAAAAAGCTTCTTATTTGTTATTCATCTCTTGTTGTATTTACTTTAAATAATTTCATAATTTCAACAATAACTATTGGTGATAATACTAATACAATTGTTTCGATTATATTATCACTTGGAAGGATTGGAATACTAAATATTGTTCTTAATTGTGGTATAAATAATATTACAACCATTAATAATGCTGATGCTAATATTGCCAATATTAAAACTCCATTTCCTAATATTCCTGTTTTAAATATTGAATTTTTATTATCTCTTATATTAAATACATGTATTAATTCTGAAAATGCTAAAACTATAAATGCCATTGTTTGACCAACTTCTATTTTTGTTTGTTCTAGTGTTAATCCATCTATTGCTGTATGTGTTGTTCCTAATCCTATTAAATATGCTGAAAGTGTAAGTAAACCAATCATCAATCCTTGATAAATAATTCTAAATGTTCTTCCTTTTGTAAATATTCCTTCATTTCTTTTTACTGGTTTTCTATCCATTATATCTTTATTTGCTGGATCAAATGCTAATGCTAATGCTGGGAATGTGTCTGTTACAAGGTTTATCCATAAAATATGTATTGGTAATAAAACTTGAATCATTGTTATATCAGATATTCCAAACCATTGTCCTATTTGTGGTGCAAATAATGTTGCTAACAATAATACAATAACTTCTCCAACATTACATGAAAGTAAAAATTGAATTACTTTTAATATATTATCATATATACGTCTTCCTTCTTCAACTGCTGATACTATTGTAGCAAAATTGTCATCTGTTAATATTACATCTGCTGCTTCTTTTGCAACTTCTGTTCCTACTTTTCCCATTGCACATCCAATATCTGCTGTTTTTAATGCTGGACTATCATTTACTCCATCACCTGTCATTGCTACAACTTCTCCATTTGCTTGCCATGCTTTTACTATTCTAACTTTGTGTTCTGGTGATACTCTTGCATATACAGAATATTTTCTAACATTTTTTGTTAATTCTTCATCAGTCATTTTTTCTAATTCTGTTCCTGTTAAAGCTTCACTTTCATCTTTTAATATTCCTAGTTTTTTGGCTATTGCAACTGCTGTAATTTTATGATCACCTGTAATCATTACTGTTTTTATTCCTGCTTTTTTACACTTTTCTACTGCTTTTTTTGCTTCAATTCTTGGTGGATCTATCATTCCGACCATTCCAATAAATGTTAAATCACTTTCTATTGTTTTCATTTCTGTTTTTGATGGCATGTGATCTAATTCTTTATATGCAAATGCTAGGACTCTTAAAGCATCTTTTGCCATTTTTTCATTGTTTTCTCTTATCCATTTTGCATAATTGTTTATACTTGTTCTTACTTCACCTTTATATAAGAATGAGTTACAACATTTTAATAATTCATCAACTCCACCTTTTGTATATACTATATATTTTCCATTTTTCTTATTAACTGTTGTCATTAATTTTCTTTCTGAATCAAATGGAACTTCTTCAACTCTTGGATTTTCTCTATATATAGATTGTTCATAATCTAGTTTAAATGCCATATCAACTAATGCTGTTTCTGTTGGATCTCCTGCTAATTGTCCATCTTCTAGCAATCGTGAATCATTACATAACATACAATTATATACTAATTTTTTGAAATCTTCTGTTGTATTTACTTTTTTTACATCTTGTAATTCATCATCACAAAATACTTTTTCTACTGTCATTTTATTTTGTGTTAATGTTCCTGTTTTGTCAGAACATATAACTGTACTGCTTCCTAATGTTTCAACTGCTGGTAATTTTTTTACTATTGCATGTTTTTTTACCATTTTTTGAACACCAATTGCTAATACAATTGTTGATACTGCAACAAGTCCTTCTGGTATTACTGCAACTGCAAGTGATACAGCTGTCATAAACATATCTATTATTTCTTTTCCTTGTAATAATCCAATAACAAATATTACCGCACATATTGCTAAACAAGCTATTCCCAAAGTTTTTCCTAAATCATTTAATTTTTGTTGAAGTGGTGTTTCTTGCTTTTCTGCATTATCTAGCATTCCTGCAATTTTTCCTACTTCTGTATTCATTCCTGTATTTACTACAATTGCTTTTCCTCTACCATATGTTATTAAGCTTGATGAAAATAACATATTTTTTCTGTCTCCAATTCCAATTTCATTTCCATCTATTTTTTCTGTTATTTTTTCTACTGGAACTGATTCACCTGTAAGTGATGCTTCTTGTGATTTTAAATTTACTGCTTCTATTATTCTTAAGTCTGCTGCTATATAATCTCCTGTTTCTATTATAACAAGATCTCCTGGTACTAATTCTCTTGCTGGTATTACTTGTTCTTTTCCATTTCTTATTACTTTTGATGCATGACTACTTAATTTTTTTAATGCTTCTAATGATTTTTCTGCTTTACTTTCTTGTGCTACTCCTATTACTGCATTTAGGATTACTACTATTAATATTATTATTGTATCTGTAAATCCTTCTCCTTGTGCTACTCCAACTACTCCTGATACTATTGCTGCTATTATTAATACAATTATTGAAAAATCTTTAAATTGTTCTAAAAATTTCTTTAGTAGTGAATCTTTTTTCTTTTCTTGTAATTCATTTAGTCCATATTTTTTCGTGTTTTCTTGGACTTGACTACTGCTTAAACCTTTTTGATAATCTGTTTTTAATTCTTGTTCTACTTCTTGGCTTGTCTTATTAAACCAACTTTTTTCCATACTAATTACCTCTCTTTTCTAATTGTATTTTAGCCTTTTTACTTTAGTTCTAAAGTTATACATATAATATTTATTCTTATTTATGTATTTTAGAACAAATAAAGACTTTTAAAGAAAAAATATAATTAAATTATTATATCCTTTCTTTAAAAGTCTCGTTTACTTTTTTGAAGCTTGTTAACCAGATTCTTTTGAATCGCGGTTGTTGATTAACAATTTAAAACTACTCCCTCTTAAATATAAAATTTTGGTGACCCGTACGAGAATCGAACTCATGATTCCACCTTGAGAGGGTGGCGTCTTAGCCGCTTGACCAACGGGCCATTATTTAATCTTTATTATTTATATCACAATTATCTTAATTCGTCAATTGTTTTTTACATTTTTCATCAACAATAAAAAAGATACCACAAATCATCATTACAATAATTTGTAGTATCTTTTTGTTAAAATATAACTTCTACATTTTCAAGAACAATTGCCGGTATTTCCTTTATCCGATTGTTCCTGGCATAAAGAACAACTGTAAAACCATCAAGAACAAAATTATTTTTATCAACAATTATTGGCTTAGGAAACTTACCACATCTAGTATAATATTCATTTATTTTCTTATACTTATTTGTAGTTGTATCTGGCAAATCAATTGTTATAATTAGACTTGATACTGGAATTCTACTGATCCATTCTTTTGGTAACATATGTAACCATCTTATTTGGAACATTTTAATTTTAAAGTATTCTCTTTTAAATTGTTCTTTTGCACCATCATCTTTTAAGCTCATATAAACTCTAAACTGATCAGGTGTCATATTTTCCTTCTCTTCATTACATTTCTTGCAAGAAGGTACCATATTTTGTGGAATTGTTGGTCCTCCAAGACCTTTAGCATAAACATGGTCTAAAGTTATCTGACTGGGTTCAACAACTCTTCCGCAATAATAGCATTTTCTTTTTCCTTTCAGTTTATAAGTTAAATCATACATTATATACTCAAATTTAAATGGCCGTTTTTTCAATTTTAACATTGAGTTTTCTTCAAATGCGATAATATCTTTTTTGGCTGAAAATGTATAACCTTTTGGAACTTCGATAATCATCAAAAGCCCTCCTTCATTTTTAGTTACATAATATAACAATATAACAAATTTCCAATTTTGTCAATATTTATTTCATTAGATTTATTGTATTTGATGGCTTTTCAATTCCTTCTAAATTATAATAAGCATTTGGAATATTTCCAACAATAACATGTTCTGCAATAATAAATTGATTTACTACATTTTGATTGTATCTTTTCATTGGTGTTACAACAGCCATATCACAATTAAAATTAACATATACTCTATGCAAGGTTTGATTTATTCCTTGTGAGATAAATTCACTTTTTATTTCTGTATCAACACTTCCTGTCATAGAAATTTTTATAGGTATTCTTGGTCCAAATCCTGATAATAGATAGTTTCCTGTCAAATTTCCTAATGTTATATAAATTTTTTCTGTTGGTATCTTTTCAAATTCTTGTTGTATTTTTTCTGTTAAGTCTGAAATAATATTATTTACTACTGTTACATTTGATTTTATAGCAGATACATTTCCATTTGAATCTTTTTCAATTGTATATAATTCTTCATATTTATATTGATTCATTACTATTGTTGATTGCTGATTTGTTATAATTGTTGCTGTATATTTAACTTTTTCATTACACATTGCTTCATACACTGGTTCTAAATAATCAAATCCAATTTTAAATCCATATACTCCAATTAAAATTATTGATATGAATTTTATAATCTTTTTTGTAAATTTTATATTTTTAAAATTGGCATTTTTTCCACAAAACCTGCCAATAGGCTTTATTATAAACCTTTTTCTTGAATAAATTTTATCCATATTATATTACTATTGGCTCTTTGGCTCTTTTTAGTACATATTTGGGTATATATATTTTTTCTCCAATATTAATTTTATCAGGATTTTCAATTCCATTTACTCTAACTATGTCATCAACTGTACTTCCATATTTTTTCGCAATTTTCCATAATGTATCTCCATCTTTTACAACATAAATTATAACACTGTAATCTTCTAAATCATCTTCAGTTTCTTCTGTTATATTATTAATTGCTGGTATCTCAACATTTTTATATGTCAATGTTTCAAAATTCAAATCTACATTTGCATCAATTGTTCCACTCTGATTTGTAAATTCTTGTGTTCCAACCTCTATTTTTATACTTGTATTACAATTGTTTTCTACTCCTTCTATTGTTTGAGTAAATGGTATTGTTATTGTTTTACTATTTACTCCTATTGTTGATATATCTGTATATATTAAGTTTACCTCCATCTCTCCTTCTAATGCTATTTTTCCACTTAATCTATTTTCTTTGTTTATAGATATTTGTATTGATGTATTTATAATTTCTCCATTTCCAATTTCGGGAACATTTACTTTTTCCCTTATTTGACATATGTTTTTCAATGTTTTTCTATCTGATGTTGTTTTTAATGTTTTTAAATCATAATTTACTCTTTCACCTGGGCAATATAAATCTTGTATTACTTGTATTTCTTTTTCTTCATATGAAATACAATTTATCTCAACTTCAACCTCTAAATAAACTGTATGTTCTTCTATTGAATTTGGTTTTATTATTAAATTTTTTATTAAATATGTTGTATCACATATATTTTCTTCTTTGATATCTGGCATATCTATAAAACCAACTAATGGAACTCTGCCTATTGTTTTGCAAATTCTTCCATCATCTGTTAAATACACAAGTTTTAATTCTATTTCTGATTTTGCAAGTATTTTGTTATAACTTATTTTTATATCTTTATCAACTAAACTTATTGTTGCATTTAATATTTCTGCTAAATTGTCTGTATTTGGAATTGATACATTTTCTTTCACATATGTTTTATTATTTCCTTCACATAATAATGAGTTTATTTTTTCTTTTTTACTTAAAATTTGCATATTAACATCATTTACATTCGTTGTTATTTCCGCTTCTTCAGGTAAACGTATTTTTATTAAAATTTCCACATTTGCCTTTATTCCTATTTTTCTTCCATTTATTACTTTACATTCAAAATTTTTTATATTTGGTTCAATATCAACAATCATTCCTATTTGTAATTCTGGAACAACTATTGTTTCTGAAAAATCAAGTGTTGTATTTAATCCTCTTAAATTATTTTTCTCTCCATCTGCTAAATACATTATATATGAAACAATATTTCCTTCTAATCTTAATTTTCCTTCAAAAACTTCTTTTTTATATATACATATGTTTCCATCTGTATTAATTGTATTTAATATATCTGGCTTTGAGTCTGGAACTATCATATCTCCTTGAACAACTATTTGTTCTTTTTTCTCACAAATTATCTTATTAATTTTTATAGTTTCTTTTGTTATATCCATATGAATAACCTCCTATATATTTTTGTTTATTAATTTATATGGACATTTAATTTATTTTATTACTTTTTTGAATATTTTTTTTATTTTTGTTTATACTATTTTAGTAAGAGGTGATATCTTTGACAAATATCAATTGTTGTTTAAATTGTGTTTATCAAAAAGATGGAAAATGCTCTTATGATATTATTTCTAATATAATAATATGTTCTAATTCTGAATGTGCATATTATAAAAGTCCCAATTAAAGTAAATTTAATTGGGATTTTTCTTACACAATAAATATTAGGATTTATAGAATTCATATTACATGAAGTTTCTATAATCAATTCTTTATTTTTTCAAATACTTTTGCTAAATATTTCATACTTGTTAAACTTTGCTCTAGTGTATTTCCAGTTGAACCAACTTCTATTATTACTGCTGCTTTTCCTAGATGTTGATTATATCTTGAATTTCTTACTATCATTGGTTTAAACAATCCTGGATACATTTCATTTGCAATTTCTTGAACTTTTATTGCAAATCTAAGATTGTTTTGCCAATTTGGATGATATAATCCTCCTCCATTTGTTCCTATTACAAACATTAATTGTGATGCAACATCATCACCTATTTTAACACTTGGATCATAATCACTTTTACTTCCAATTGCATCTCTGTGTAAATCTATTATTATATCACTTGGGTTTTCTTGCAAATCTTTTTTTACACTTTCCAATGACCTAGAATATGAGCCTGTATATGCAGGATAATCATGATATGTTTTGTCATGATTTACCTTAAATCCAAATCCAAGTAAATAATTTGTAAGTTCATCTCCTAATCTTGCAACAGTATAATTTAAATCTGTTGTTCTAAAATTTCCTGTTTGTTCATATGGATATGTTTCACTTGGTGTATAACTTTCACATGTATGTGTGTGAAATATTAATATATTATTTTTGTCTATGTCTAATTCTGTATTCATAATATCATCTGGTATATCAAATGATGTCTCATTTTTTATTTTTACGCCATTTATTTCATTGTTAAAACTTTCTGATATTGGATTTTTAGTTACTATTTGTGTTTCTACATTTTCTAATATATTACTTACATCTACATTTGAGTTATTATTATCTTTTTCTTCTTCAACAGGCTTATTTTCTATATTTTCACCTGGAGTTTCTACAGGATTTTCTTCTATTTTTTCACTTTCTTTTAATCTAGAAAGTTCAACGCCTAATATTCTTTCTGAAAAATCTTTTGTATCTTCTTCATTTTCTTCTTTTATCGTTGTATTTGATTTTGAAACAATTTCATTTATAGCAGGTATTTCATTATTTAAACAATTTACTAATTTGCTTGATAAATTTATTTTGAAAACTTCTGTTGATTTTAAATTTTGTATAAATCTTGTAACAATAAAAAGCAATATTAAAGTTACTATTAATATTGCTATTTTTTTTATTGAACCTTTTGCATTTATTATTGTAACATTAAACATATAACATACCCTTCTTTTGAATTTCTCTTATATATATTATATGTTTATTACAAGTATTTTAGAACTATAATAATCGTGGTTTAAGCTCTAAATAAATTGGCTTTTCTTCTCTTATCATTGTACTTTTCCCATGTCCTGGATATACAATTGTTTCATCTGGTAATACCATTAATTTTTTGGTAATTGAATTTATTACATCTTCAAAATTTCCTGTTGGTACATCTGTTCTTCCCCAAGTTCCTCTAAATAATGTATCTCCTGAAAATAATAATTTTTCTTCTTCACAATATAAGCAAGAACCTCCTGAAGTATGTCCTGGTGTGTGTATTACTCTAAATTCAAGATTTCCTAAATGTATTAAGTCTCCATCATCAACTCTTGAATCAACTTGAATAACTAATCCTTCAAGTCCTATATATGTTGTTAAACTTATATTAGGGTCTAATAAATTTTCTGCTGTATTTCTATGTGCTAATATTTTTCCACCTTTTCTTTCTTTTAATTCTTTTACTCCTCCAATATGATCTCCATGGCAATGTGTTAAATAAATATATTTTAGATTTGCATTTAATATATCTAACATTTCTACAATTTTGTCAACATCTCCTGCAGGATCTATTACCATTGTTTCTTTTGATTTCTCGTCTTGTACAATATAACAATTTGTTACATCTCCAACCCATGAGTCTATCCTTAGTTCCTTTAATATCATTTTTCTTCTCCTCTTATTCCTTCATTTTGTTTTTTCTACTTACTTCATATACACTGTCTATTTTACGTAATTCTCTTATTACTTTATTTAAACTTTCTACACTATCTACTTCTAGTGTAACTTCTGTTATAGCAATTCTTTCTTTTGTTGCCTTTGCATTTACACTTATTAATCTTACTTTTGAGTCATTTAATTTTTGTACTATATCCCCTAATAATCCATTTCTATCATTTGCAAATATCTCAATTTCAACAGTATATGAACTCTTTTTCTCATCATTATACCATTTTACATCTATTATTCTATTTTGCTCTTTTAATAAATCTGCAACATTTGGACAATCTTTTCTATGAACAGATACACCTCTTCCTTTTGTTATATATCCTATTATTTCGTCTCCTGGTAATGGATTACAACATTTTGATAATTTTACTAAACAATTATCAATTCCTTTTACAATAACACCTGAATCAGATACTTTTGTATTATCTACTTTATTTTTTGCAAGTTCTTCTATTTTTTCTTCTATTTTTGGCTCTTCTTTATGTTCTTTTCTATATTCTATTAACATTCTTGCAATTATTCTGTTTGCTGTAATTGCTCCAAATCCAACTGCTAAATACATCTCATCTAAATTTTTATATTTATATCTTTCTAACATTGGATTTATATAATCTGTTTTGAAAAGTTCTGCATATGGAATTCCAATTCTTTTTAATTCTTTTTCAATTAAGTCTTTTCCTTTTTCTATATTTTCTTCTCTTTTTTCTTTTTTGAACCAAGAATTTATTTTGCTTTTGGCAGATGTACTTTTTACAAATTTTAACCAATCCATACTTGGACCTTTAGAGTTATCTGATGTTAAAATTTCTACGATATCTCCATTTTTGATTGGTGTTATTATTGGAACCATTTTACTATTGATTTTTGCTCCAACCATTTTATTTCCGATTTCAGCATGAATATTATATGCAAAATCTATTGGTGTTGCACCTCTTGGTAATACTTTTATTGCACCCTTTGGTGTAAATACATATACTTCATCTTCAAATAATTCTGTTTTTAGTGTTTCTAAGAATTGTTGTGGATCTTGCATTTCTTGTTGCCATTCTAGTGTTTCTCTAAGCCATGCTAATTTATCATCTTGTACTTTTACTACTTTTTGTCCTTTTCTACTTCCATAATTTGCTTCTTTATATGCCCAATGTGCAGCAATACCATATTCAGCAATTCTATGCATATCCCATGTACGTATTTGTACTTCAAATGGTGTTCCCTTTTCTCCTAATAATGTTGTGTGTATTGATTGATACATATTTGTTTTTGGAACTGCTATATAATCCTTAAACCTTCCTGGCATTGGACTATACATTTCATGTACTACACCTAATGCCGCATAACAGTCTTTTACAGAATTTACTATTATTCTTAATGCAAATAGGTCATATATTTGATCTAATGTTTTATTGTCTCTTTGCATTTTTCTATATATACTATATAAATGTTTTGCTCTTCCTGTAACTTCTGCCTCAATATGTTCCTTTTTCAATTGTTGTCTTATGTCATCCATTATTTTCTCAATAAATCTTAGTCTTTCTTCTCTTTTTTGCTCTATTCCTTTTATTAATTCCTCATATTCTTTTGGATATAAATATTTAAAGCTTAAATCTTCTAATTCCCATTTCATTGAATATAGACCAAGTCTGTTTGCTAATGGTGCATATAATTGCATTGTTTCTGTTGATATTGCTATTTGTCTATCTCTTCTTAAAAACTCTAATGTTCTCATATTGTGTAATCTATCTGCTAGCTTTATAATTATTACTCTTATGTCTTTTCCCATTGCTAAGAACATTTTTCTATAATTTTCTACTTGATTTTCTTCAATTGATGCATGTCCTATTTGTTTTAATTTTGTAACACCATCAACCATATCTGCAATTTCTTTTCCAAATTCTCTTTCTATATCTTCATATGTTGCATCAGTATCTTCTACTACATCATGTAAAAGTGCTGCACATATTGTTTGTTCATCTAGTCCAAGTTCTGCAATAGTATATGCTACATTTGTTGGGTGTATTATATATGGTTCACCTGATTTTCTTAATTGTGTTCCATGTTTTTCTAAAGCATAGTTATATGCTTTTTGTATTATTTTTACATCTGGCCATCTTTTGTTCTTTTTTACTCTTTCAATAATCTCTTTTATTGTATGATTTTCTGCCATATAAATCCCCCCATTGATTTATTTTTTTCTTTCACATTTTACATCTTTTTGTTTTAAATTTAAAGCCTTTTATCAAAATTTTATATTGATTTCATAATATCTTTAATATTAATTTGAATACTATCAACACCATTAAATGAATTTATTTCTAAATTTCCTGCAATATCAACTCTATCACCAATTCGATAAGTATCTGCTAATGCTCCCATGTTAAATCCTATTGCATTAATTATATTTTTATTATCCTTTACAGATAATCTTAAATGTTTTCCTTCTGATAGAGATCTTATTGAGTCTATTTTTAAATTTCTAAATGCAAATATTGGCATTTTATTGGCTTCACCAAATGGTTCAAGTTCTTTTAAACTGTCTACCATTTCTTTATTTACATCATCAAGTTTTATTTCTGCATCAAGATTTAAAATTGGAATTATTTTATCAACTTCTTTTTCTTTTGCTATTTTTTCAAATTCTTCTTTAAATTCTTCAACTTTTTCTTTCTTTATGTTTATTCCTACTGCCATAGCATGTCCACCAAATTTGTCTATTGTGTCATTACATTCCATTAATGCTTCGTGTAAATCAAATCCAGGTATACTTCTTCCAGATCCTTTACATTCTCCATCTTCTTCACATAATAAAATACTTGGTTTAAAATATAGTTCTGTTATTTTTGATGAAACTATTCCTATAACACCATGATGCCATCCTTTTCCAGATACTACTATTGTATTTTGGGTATCAAGTCCTTCTTTTTCTATTTGTTCTACAGCTTCATTATAAATATTTTTTTCTATTTCTTGTCTTGTTTTATTGTATTCATTAATTTTTTGTGTTAATTCTTTTACTTCATTTTCTTCTTTTGATAACAATAAATTTAATGCTTCTTCTTGATGTCCCATTCTTCCACATGCATTAATTCTTGGTGCTACCCCAAATGATATTGTTGTTGAATTTATTTTTGAATACCCACAGCTTTGCAATATTTCTTTTAATCCTAAATTTTTTGTTTGCTCTACTAATTTTAATCCCAGTTTTACAATTACTCTATTCTCATCTGTTAATGGTACTATATCTGATATTGTTCCAACACAAACTATATCTAAATATTTTAAATATTCTTTTGGGTCTAATCCTAATTTTATACTTAATGCTTGTATTAATTTAAATACTACTCCAACACCAGCTAAATTTCTACATTCATATTTATTATCTTTTCTTTTGGCATCTACTACTGCTATCGCTTTTGGTAATTCTTCTGCTGGCTCATGATGATCTGTTATAATTGTTTCAATACCAAATGTTTTTGCATATTCAACTTCATCTACTGCTGTTATTCCACAATCCACTGTTATCATTAATTTGTTTCCTTGTTTGGCTATTTCTTCCATTGCAGTCTTATTTAATCCATATCCTTCATTTAATCTATTCGGAATATATACATTTACTTGTATTCCTCTTTCTTCAAGAAAACTTTTCAATACTGTTACACTTGTAATTCCATCAACATCATAATCACCATATATTATTATTTGTTCTTTATCTTTTATTGCTTTTAATATTCTTTCAGCAGCTTTTTCCATATCAGGCATTCCAAATGGATCATAAAAATCACTTCTTTTTGGATTTAAAAATTTTGTTATTTCTGCTTCTTCTGTTATGCCTCTATTTGTAAGTAATGTTGATAGTAATCTATTTAATTTGTATTTTTCTTGTAATTTTTCAACTTTTTCTTCATTAGTTTGGTATATTTCCCATTTCTTATTCATTATAAATTTTGTTCCTTTCTCTATAGAAAAAATTCTAGCCTTATTTTATTCTATAATAATAAAAATAGCAAGAAAATTCTTGCTATTTTTCTGGATTTTTATAATTCAAAAATTACTCTTCATCTATTGGTTCTGTATCTTCTTCATCATCAGATGGAAGTTCTTCTCCTAAACTTTGTTCAAATGCTTTTGCAAAATTATCTCTAACTTTTTTCTCTATTTCGTCCATTATATCTGGATGTTCTTCTAAATATCTTTTTGCATTTTCTCTACCTTGACTAATTCTTTGACCATTATAACTAAACCATGCGCCACTTTTTTCTACAATGTCTAAGTTAACTGCCATATCTAATATATTTCCAACTTTTGATATTCCTTTTCCATATAATACATCAAATTCTGCTTCTCTGAATGGTGGAGCTACTTTGTTTTTTATAACTTTTACTCTTACTCTGTTTCCTATAACTTGTCCATCTTGTTTCATCATTTCTGTTTTTCTTATATCCATTCTTACTGATGCATAGAATTTTAATGCTCTACCACCTGTTGTTGTTTCTGGGTTTCCAAACATTACTCCTATTTTTTCTCTTAATTGGTTAATAAATATAAGTACTGTTTTTGATTTATTTATTGCTCCTGCTAATTTTCTTAATGCTTGTGACATTAATCTTGCTTGAAGCCCCATATGTGAATCTCCCATTTCACCATCTATTTCAGCCTTTGGTACTAATGCCGCAACAGAGTCTACTACAACTACATCTAATGCACCACTTCTTACTAATGCTTCTGTTATTTCTAATGCTTGTTCTCCTGTATCTGGTTGTGATACTATTAAATTATCTATATCTACTCCTAATTTTCTTGCATATACTGGATCTAAAGCATGTTCTGCATCTATAAATGCTGCTTCTCCTCCCATTTTTTGTGCTTCTGCTATAATATGTAATGCTAATGTTGTTTTTCCTGATGATTCTGGTCCAAATACTTCAATAATTCTTCCTCTTGGTACTCCTCCAATTCCTAATGCTATATCTAAACTTAAAGCTCCTGTTGGTATTGCTTCTACCTCCATTGCTTTATATTCTCCTAATTTCATTACTGATCCTTTTCCAAATTGTTTTTCTATTTGGCTCATTGCAACTTCTAGTGCTTTTCTTTTTTCTGCATTTTCTCCCATGTTTGTATCTTTCCTTTCTTGAGACTATTTTCGTGTCTCTTTTTCTAAACCTTTGTTCGATATCTATATTATATCGTTTTTTATTTTTTTGTCAAGCAATTTTATGAAATTTTTTCATAATTTTATAATCAATTCTTATACCAATTATCTATATTAATAAATATATTATACCAATTAGCTGGTATACTGCCTTTCAATGTCCAATTACTTGCAACTTCATAATAATTACTAAATAATCCTATATATGGTACTTCATCATTATATATTTGTCTAATTCTTGTATATTTTTCTTTTAACAAATCTTCCTTTGTTATATTTTTTACTTCATTCATTATTGAATTTAATTCTTCATTTGAAAAGTTTGCTAAATTTCCATCTCCAAAAAATGTTTCTAAATTTGGACTTAATGATAATGTTACACCTGTTAATATCATATCATAATTTCTATTGTCTAAATATGATTGATATTGATTATCTGTTGCTTTTACAAGTGTTACTTTTATACCTGCTTCTTCTAAATTACTTTTTATTATATCTGCAATTGCAACTCTTGTTTCATTAGATGCTTGTACTACAAGTTTAAAATTTATTATTTTTGTACTATAGTTAATATATTGTTGCCATCTATTATATTTATATTCCCAGCCATTATCTTCTAATATTTGAATTGCTGTATCTGTATTGTATGATGTATCTGCTTTATCTCCTTGTAACCAATTTCCATAATCTAAAAAGTAATCTTGTGTTCTATATTTTCCTCCATATACTTGAGAAATTATACTTTCTCTATTTATTGCTCTTGAAATTGCTTGTCTTACTTCTTTATTTGCTAATACTTGGTTTTGTGTGTTTATTGCTAGAAAATCAAATTCTCTTCCATTTGTTTCTGCTTTATTATATCCTATTGTTCCTATATAATTTTCAATTCCTATATTATTTGTTGTAATTAAATCTATCTTTCCTAATTTAAATGAATTATACATTTCTCCAACATTTGAATATTTTGATATTGTTATTTTTTCAAGTGTTAATTCTGCCCTTTTATAATTCTCATTTTTTTCAAGAATTATTGAATCACTGCTATTTTGTGTTATTTTATATTTTCCTGTTCCTATTGGGGCATTATTACTTGAACCATAAATAAAATCTTGTCCTTCATAATTTTTTTTACTTAATATTGGAAATATTAAGTTATATTCAAAAAATGGTACTTCTTGGTCTAAAATTAATCTTATTGTATTGTCATCAACTCTATTTATTTCAGTTATATGCCTTATATTTTCAAGATAAATTGAATCTATTTTTGATAAATTCTCTATTGTAAAGATAACATCATCTACTGATAAATTATTTCCATCTGACCATTTTATTGATGTATCTATTTTTATTAAATATTTGTTCTCTGCTGTTTTCGCCCAATCTTTTGCTAAACATTTTTCAAGTTTATAATCACTTGTTAATTGAAATAATGGTTCATATATTATTTTTGTAATTTCTTGAACTTGTTTATTTTTACTTAATAATGGATTCATTGTATCAAATTCTGCAATTCCTAATTTTATTTCCTTACCTATATCATCTTCTTTTACTACATTTGTTTGTTCTTCGTCTGTTGTATTTTTCTTTTCTTCATTTAATTTATATGCAACTAATATAATTATTCCAATTATAAATATTATAAATATATATTTTGCAAAATTGCTTTTCACTTTCATATCATTCCTTTTTATAAATTTTCTTATGTATAGTTATAATACATTATAAACCAGGTTTTTTCAAGTATTTTAAAATAAAAAATAGGAGCTTTTTATATAGAGCCCCCATTTAATTTATATTTATTTTCTTGATTCTACAATCAGTTTTATTCCTGTTCTATCTTCCCCTTCAACTTCTACTTCAGCAAAAGCTGGTATGCAAACTAAGTCCACTCCTGATGGTGCTACAAATCCTCTTGCTATTGCTACTGCCTTTACTGCTTGATTTAGAGCTCCTGCTCCAATTGCTTGCATTTCTGCTTTGTTTGATTCTTTTACTAATCCAGCTATAGCTCCTGCTACTGAATTTGGATTAGATTTTGATGAAATTTTTAAGATTTCCATTTCTCTTTTGCCTCCTATAATTATTTTTTTGTTGCAACTTTTACATTTTGTATTTTACATTATTTAGGAGGTCATGTCTAGTAGTTTTTGGAAATTTTTAGAAATCTTTATTACAAGTTTCGACAGAATTATCTAATATATATCCTCTTTATATCTGTTACTTTTGATGTTGTATCATCTATGTTAAATATTACTGCATTTAGTATACATTCTCCTTCAGCTAATTTATATTTTTCTGGAAGTGTTGTTTCAAATCTTTTTATTGATGCTTGGGCATCCATTCCAATTACAGAATTCTTTGGTCCTGTCATTCCTATATCTGTTATATAACCTGTTCCATTTGGTAAAATTTGTTCATCTGCCGTTTGGACATGTGTATGTGTACCAAATATTGCTGTTATTTTTCCATCTAAATATCTTGCCATAGCAATTTTCTCTGCTGTTGCTTCTGCATGAAAGTCTATTATTATTATATCTACTTGTTCTTTTATTTCTTCTACCATATCTTTTGCCATAATAAATGGATTTTCTGTTAATATGTTTATATCAACTCTTCCCATAAAATTCATTACAGCTATTTTCTTTCCATTGCATTCATAAATTCCAAGACCTTTTCCTACAACTCCTTTTGGGTAATTTGCTGGTCTTAATAATTGTGGATGATCTATAAATTTAAATATGTCTTTCTTTCCCCATGTATGATTTCCCATTGTTACTACATTTGTTCCTGCACTTAACATATCATTAAAGTTTCTCTCATTTATTCCCATTCCACCTGCTGAATTTTCTCCGTTTGTTATTACAAAATCTATATTTTCTTCTCTTTTTATTCTTGGTAATTCTTCTTTTAGTTTTCGAACTCCTGATTCTCCAACTATATCACCTACTGCTAATATTCTCATTTTTAACCTTCTTTCTAAAAGTTTTATTTTTTACTTCGTGTTTTATTTTACCATTTTCTGGCTTGTTCGTCAAGGCAATTGATTAAGTTAAATGATATAAAAAAGAACGCAAATATTACTCGAATTCGGGCATATATTTACGCTCTTTTTTGAGGAAATATTTCCTCAAATTTAACATCGTTTATTTTTCTTTACTCTTTTTTCTCACTTACAAACCAACTGGCTGTATCTGGAACATATAAAGTTAGTACATGGTCTTTTTTTAAAGCTTCTACAACTTTTGGATCCATTCCTGGGTACTCCTTATATTCTGGGTCTCTCCTAAATACTCTTTCATAGTCAGGAATTTTCAATTGCATACAAAAACCTCCATTCATATTAAACAATGTTACTATTCCAAAAATTAATATATTATATATATAACATCTAAAATATAATTTGTCAAATTAGTTTTTAAGTAATTTTTTTATTGTTATTGAATATATTTTCTTATAACTTAGAAAGGATTTTATTTTATGAAAAAATATAAATTAGCAATTGTTGGTGCAACAGGATTAGTTGGAAGAACTGCATTAAAAATATTAGAAGAAAAAAATATTCAAAATTTAGAATATACTCTTTTTTCTTCAAAAAAATCTGCTGGTACAGAATTAAAGTTTATGAATACAAGATATCTTGTTCATGAATTAAAAGATTTCTCTTTTGATGAACATTTCGATTTTGCAATCTTTTCTGCTGGTGCAGAAACTTCAAGACATTTTGCCCCTATTGCAGCCTCAAATGGTTGTGTTGTAATTGATAATAGTAGTGCTTTTAGAATGGATGATGATGTTCCTTTAATTGTTCCAGAAGTAAATTTTAATGATGTTATAAATCATAAGAATATTATTGCCAACCCTAATTGTTCTACAATTCAAGCTGTTGTTGCTTTAAAGCCATTAGATGATAAATATAAAATAAAAAGAATCGTTTATTCTACATATCAGGCTGTTTCTGGTGCTGGGAAACTTGGATTACAAGATTTAGAAAATGGTCGTGCAAAAACATATTCACCATTATTAAAATTTTCTCACCCTATTTTTGATAATTGTTTACCAAAAATAGATGTATTTCTTGTAAATGGTTATACAAAAGAAGAAATGAAAATGATTAATGAAACAAGAAAAATTTTAGGTCATCCTTATTTACCTATAACATCTACTTGTGTGCGTGTTCCAGTTTCAAATTGTCATGGAGAAAGTATAAATGTTGAATTTGAAAAAAACTTTGAAATTTCTGATGTTATTACAACTTTAAAAACTTCACCTGGGATTCTTGTTTTAAATGATGATAAAAATGATTCATATCCTATAAATTCAATAGCTAATGGTCATGATGATGTATTAGTTGGAAGAATTAGAAGAGATTTCAGCAAGCCAAATTCTCTTAATTTATGGGTTGTTGCTGATAATTTAAGAAAAGGTGCTGCTAGTAATGCTATTCAAATTGTTGAAAAACTTTTAAATATGGAGGAAACTTATGAAAAATAAATTATTTACAGGTGTAGCAACTGCTCTTGCAACTCCTTTTATTGATGAAAAAATTAATTTTAAAGTATTTGAAGAATTTATCGAGTTACAAATAAACTCTGGAATAAATGCTTTAGTTGTATGTGGCACTACTGGAGAAGCTTCAACAATGTCTCAAAATGAGAAAATTGATTTAATAAAATGTGCAATTTCTGTTACTAATAAAAGAGTTCCTATAATTGTTGGTACTGGTTCAAATAATACTTTATCAGCAATTGAAATGTCTAAAACAGCTGAAAAACTTGGAGCAGATGGATTACTTGTTGTTACTCCTTATTATAATAAAACTACTCAAAATGGTTTAATTGAACATTATAAATCAATTAGTAATTCTGTTTCTATTCCTATTATTTTATATAATGTTCCAAGTCGTACAGGAATGAATATTTCTCCTGAAACTTGTTTAGAATTATCAAAAATCAAAAATATTGTTGGGATTAAAGAAGCTAGTGGTAATATAAGCCAAATTACCAAAATAGCTAGTTTATGTGGTGATAATCTACCAATATATTCTGGAAATGATGATCAAATTTTGCCTATTTTATCATTAGGTGGTCAAGGAGTTATATCTGTTCTTTCAAATATAAATCCTTCTCTTACTCTTGATATTACAAATTCCTTTTTTGATGGAGATATTGCAAATTCTTTAAAATATCAATTAAAAGCTTTACCTATAATTAATGCCTTATTTGAAGAAACAAATCCTATTCCAGTCAAAGAAGCATTAAATTTATTAGGCTTTAATTTTGGAGAACCACGTTTACCTCTTATAAAATGTTCTGATAATTTAAGAAATAAATTAAAAGCACTTATAAAATAGGAAAAAAAAGATTCTTATATAGTACAAATCTACTATTAAGAATCTTTTTATTATATTATTCTTCTATTTTCTCTTCACTTGAAAGTGCTTCTGTGTTTTCCTCTGAAGAATTTTCATTTTTATTTTCTTCTGAATTATTTTCAACTAAATCTTTCATTGTTAAATTAATTCTTCCTTGATCATCTATTTCAATAACTTTTACTGGAACTTTATCTCCAACATTTACATAATCTGCAACATTTTTAATATGTTCTTTAGCTATTTTAGATATATGAACTAATCCTTCTTTTCCTCCTCCAATATCTACAAATGCTCCAAATGATGTTGTTCTTGTTACTGTTCCATAATATATTTGTCCAACTTCAACTACTCTTGCTATATTTTCTATTATATCTAATGCTTTTTCTCCCATTTCAGCATCTGTTGAATAAATAAATACTTGTCCATCTTCTTCAATATCTATTTTTACACCTGTTTCATCAATTATTTTATTAATTGTTTCTCCACCTTTTCCAATTACATCTTTAATTTTTTCAACTTTAATTTGTGTTGTAATTATATGTGGTGCATATTTTGATATTTCTTCTCTTGGTTCTGAAATAACTGGTTTCATTATATCATCTAATATATATTGTCTTGCTTTTCTTGTTCTTGCAAATGCTTCTTCTATTATCTTATATGATAATCCATCTACTTTAATATCTACTTGTATTGCTGTAATACCTTTTTCTGTTCCGCCAACTTTGAAGTCCATATCTCCGAAAAAGTCTTCTAATCCTTGAATGTCTGTTAACATTACATAATCATCTGGATTTTCTGGATTTGTTACAAGTCCTGTTGAGATACCTGCAACTGGTCTCTTAATTGGAACACCTGCATCCATTAATGCTAATGTACTTCCACATATACTTGCTTGTGATGTTGAACCATTTGAAGATAATACTTCTGATACAACTCTTATTGCATATGGGAATTCTTCTACTGGTGGTAATACTGGAACTAATGCTTTTTCTGCTAATGCACCATGTCCAATTTCTCTTCTTCCAGGTCCTCTTGATGTTTTTGCTTCACCAACACTATATCCAGGGAAGTTATATTGATGCATATATCTTTTTGCTGTTTCTGTATCTATTCCATCTAATTCTTGTTCTTCACTCTTCATTCCAAGTGTTACTATTGACATTACTTGAGTTTGTCCTCTTGTAAACAATGCACTTCCATGTGTACGTGGTAATAATCCTACTTCACATGATAATGGTCTTATTTCATCAATTGCTCTTCCATCAACTCTTTTATGTTCATAGAATATCATATCTCTTACACATTTTTTCTCTAATTTATAAACTGCTTCACCAATTTCTTGCTTTCTTTTTTCGAATTCTTCTTCTCCTAATTTTTCAGCAAGAGCATTTTCAATTTCTTCTGTTAACGCTGCAACATTATTGTCTCTTGTATCTTTGTCTATTTCTTGTACAGCCGTTTTCATTTTTTCTGTATAATCTTTTTCTAATTCTTCATATAAATCATGATCTACTGCAAATGATTTGTATGCAAATTTTGGCTTTCCTATTTCGTCTTTCATTTTTTGAATAAATTGACATACTTTTTTGATTTCTTCATGTCCTTTTTTGATTGCTTCTAACATTACATCATCTGGAACTTCATTTGCTCCTGCTTCAATCATTGCTACTTTTTCAACTGTTCCTGCAACTGTTAAATTTAAGTCACTTACTTTTCTTTCTGCTTCTGTTGGATTTATTACTATTTCTCCATTTACTAATCCTACATTTACTGCTGCTGTTGGTCCTCCAAATGGTATATCAGATATTGATAATGCTGCAGATGCACCAATCATTGCTGCTACTTCTGGTGAATTATCTTGTTCAACACATAATACTGTTGCAACAACTACTACATCATTTCTGAAATCTTTTGGGAATAATGGTCTTAATGGTCTATCTATAGCTCTTGATACTAATATTGCTTTATCACTTGGTTTTCCTTCTCTTTTTGTATAAGATCCTGGTATTTTTCCAACTGAATACATTTTTTCTTCAAAATCTACTGATAATGGAAAAAAGTCTATTCCTTCTTTTGGCTCTTTTGATGCTGTAACATTTACCATTACAACTGTATCTCCATATTTTACTACAACATTTCCATTTGCTAATCCTGCTAATTTTCCTGTTTCTATTACAAGTTTTCTACCTGCTAATTCTGTTTCATAACTTTTAAACATATACTTTTTCTCTTTTATGGTTTATTTATATAATCCATAAACTCCTTTCTTTTATTCTTTACACCTATTTAAGTAAGTCAAACTTGTAATTAGATTGTAACCTCTATAATATGTTTTATTTGTTTAAAGCACATTATACAAGCTACTTTTCCAAATACATTTGACTTACTTTAAGAACAAATAAGAAAAATTTTCAATTTTTCTTTGATTTGTTCTCGCCCGATTTGAGTTTCTGAGCGAAGCGATGAAATCTCAAAGGGCTAGCGATTGTAACATTTTATATAATAGGAAAGTATAACTTTCCTATTATATAAAACAAAAGGACGTAGGCTTTTATCGCACACGTCCTTTTACAAATCTTAAACTATTTTCTTAGTCCTAATTTTTCAACTAGTGCTTTATATGATTCTTCATCTTTCTTTGCTAAGTAGTTTAATAAATTTCTTCTTTTACCAACCATTTTAAGCATTCCTCTTCTTGAATGATTGTCTTTTTTATGAACTTTTAAATGCTCTGTTAATTCATTAATTCTTTCTGTTAAAAGAGCGATTTGAACTTCAGATGATCCTGTATCTTTTTCATCTCTTCTATATTGATTAATGATTTCTTGTTTTCTTTCTACTGTCATGTTATTAACACCTCCTATTTCTTTTTTCTCCTTATACCGAGCTCTAATAATAGGTGTCTTTTATTAGGCTAAGTTAAAGGAATATTTTTTCAACATAACTATTGTACTATATTTTACCAAAAAAATCAAGCAATTTCACTAATTTAGATTAAATATATTTTTATCCATTTTTTATTGCTAATATATCTTCATCTTGTTTTAAGCTTGGTCCTAAAAATTCATAACAATTTTTATTAGATTTCATTGCTGATAATCCTATTTCTTTGTCTTCTCTCAGCCTTCCACTTGCGAACTTTATTATAATTGGTTTATTCGTTGCAGCTAACATTACTACTTCTTTATCATCTCTCATTTCTGGTGATGCAAAATACAAGATTTGTCCTGTTTTTTTCAATCCAGCCATTAATAATTCTTTATCATTTAATAAATTTTCTTTTGCATAGCAATATGTCCACCCAACTTCACTTACTGAGTCATATACTATTTCTCTATCTGCTTTTAATCTATCACTAACATATTCTAATGCTTCTGGATTATTATGTATTGCGGCTAATGCAATCTCTCTATCATCTTTCATTTCTTCTCCTGCATAATCTAATAGTCCACCTTCTTTTGATACATTTTCTAATACGTATTGCCTATCATGCGCATTTTCTCTCATTTTTATTACTTCTGGTCTCTCTGGCATTTTCCTTCATTCCTTCCATAAAATATTCTTTTGAAAAAGAATTTATTTTTCTCTTTTTAATAAAAAATGATATAATCTATTTTACTAGCATTATATCATTTTATTTTCTATTTTACTATAATTTTTTTGTTTTTAAGATACTTTTTTTCTTAATTCATTTGCATATTGTAATGTAACTTCATTTACTTCTCCTGAAGAGATTCTTGCAATTTCACATAAAACTTCTTTTTCATTTAATAATTTTACTTTTGTAGCTGTTCTTTCATTTTCTACTTTTTTACTTATGAAATAGTTATAATTTGCACTTGCAGCAATTGCAGCCAAATGTGATATGCACAAAACTTGATGATTTTTTGAAATGCTTTTCATTTTATCAGCCACTGCATTAGCAGCTTTTCCACTTATTCCAGTATCAATTTCATCAAATATCATAACAGGTACTTCATCCGCTTCTGCTATTACTTTTTTTATAGCTAGCATTATTCTTGACATTTCTCCTCCTGATGCAATTTTTACTAGTTCACTTTCATTTTCGCCAATATTTGTTCTAATATAAATTTGAACAGAATCTTTACCATTTTCAAAATATTCATTTGCTTTATATTCTACTTTTACATTAATTGTTGCATTTTTCATTTCTAATTCTAATAATTCTTTGTTAATTCTTTGATTTAATTCTGTTGCATATTTTTTTCTAATTTCACTTATTTTCATTGCTATTACATTTAGCTCTGTTTCTAACTCAGCTTTTTCTTTTCTTAGTTTAGCATTTATTTCTTCTGCATTTTCTATTTTATTTATCTCATCTGCAACTTCTTTTCCATATTCTAATATTTCTTCAATATTATTTCCATATTTTCTTTTTAAATCATATATAATGTCTAATCTTGTTTCTACTTCTTCTCTTTGTTGTTCATCAAAGTCAACATCTTCACAATATGTTTCTATATCTCTTGATATTTCTTCCATTTCATAATATATGTTTCTTAGACTTTCTATTGTTGAACTATATTTTGAATCTATTTCTTCTATTTTTTCTAATGCTCTTACTGCACTATTTATTACATCTATTGTATTTTCTCCAACTGCTTGACTTGCTTCTGATAAGTTTTTAGCTATTTTTTCTGAGTTTAACATTATTTTTCTTTTTTCTTCTAATTTTTCTTCTTCATCTTTTTTTAATTTTGCTTCTTGTATTTCATTTAATTGATATTTTAACAAATCTAATTTTCTTTGTTTTTCTTTTTCATCTCCGTAATTATTTCTTAGTTCTCTTTTTACTTCATTATATCTTATAAATTTTGAGCTATATTCACTTTTTAATGGCAATAATTCTTCTCCTATAAAATTGTCAAGATATTTTATATGTGTTGAACTATCAAATAATTGTTGATTTTGGTTTTGACCATGTATTTCTATATATTTACTCATAAAGTCTTTTAATTCTGATACAGTTACAAGTCTTCCATTTATTTTACAAGTATTTCTTCCATTGCTATATATTTCTCTTGTTACAATAATATTTCCATCTACTGAATTTATATCTTGTGGCTCATACATACATATTTCTACATATGAATGGCTTTCACCTTTTCTTATCATTTCTTTTGAAAATCGTCCGCCACAAATTACTCCTAATGAATCAATTATTAATGTTTTACCAGCTCCTGTTTCTCCTGTTAATACATTCATTCCTTTGTTTAAATTTATTTCTAAATCATCTATTATTCCTATATTTTTTATATGTAAATTTGTAATCATGGCAATCCTCCAAAAAAATAATAATACTTTTCGTAAGTTAAATATCAAATGTCTGTTCGAAAAGTATTATATGTTTTTCTTTGATTTTTGTCAATAGTTTTGCGAACTTTTTTTCGCTTTATTTTTACTATTAATTTTTAAAATTTCTTCTATTTTATTTTTTTCTTCTTTAGTTGCTATATAGTTATAATATAACCTTGTATAAATTTTTAATGCTTCCGTACTCACTGCTTTTATATTTTCTTCGCTTATCTTTCTATCACTATAATTAGGAATTTTATTTTTTAATATTTCACTAATTTCTTTCTTTGGAATTTTTAGGTAGTCTCTCAAAGGGATATTATTTAATAATTTCCAAACTTCATTATATGTTTCATCAATCATCTTTCTTCTTCTTTCCTTGATATAGACTCTTTTTCTATATCTTCTAATCCAAGATTTCTAAAAACTAATGCTTCTCTTAAAAAACTAACTTCTGAGTTTTTTCCTTCATCTGATAGCTCAATACTCAAATTGATACTATTTTGAAGTTCTTTTACTAATCTTTTTATTTCTTTTACTGATATTTCTACTTCAAAATCTAATTCATCAGTATATTTTTCATAAGTTCTAAAAGTTATAATAATATCATCTAATTTTCTTGTATTTATATACTTACTATAGTCTATATTATAATTATTATGTGCAATGCTATCTCTTAAATGTCTAAACAAATTAGAACTATTTACCATAACATCTCCATATCTATCTATTTGTTTCTGTATTTGGTCTTTTTTTCTTTTGGGTGCTCTTTCTAGCTTTTCTCTTAAATTTATTGTTCGTTTTATTGATTCTTCTTTACTCAAATATTTTATTGTGACTCCACTCAAATCAATTCCATTATATTCAAAAATTGGTCTATTTCTATTTTTGTTTATTTCTCTTATATAAACAAAACAATAATTAGCTAAAGCTATTGCTGATTTTGCATATAAAAATGGTTTCTGAGCAGCTAATTGTGAAATTGATAAATCATATAATTCTTTTATAGATATATTTTCTTCTTCCATTGCTTGCTCATCCCCTGCTCTCCAATATTCAGGTGATGCTATTATCATAGAATATAATTGAATCATATAATTTACATCTGATGATACTGCTACTTTTATATCATCTTCATTCTTAGCAGTTGCATTAATTAAAAATGCTGTTGTTAATATTAGTTGTGATCTTTGTTTTTGATTCGTTTTAGTATCTTTCCCCGAAATTCTTAAATTATTTATTCCTATATTTTTCAACCATTTTTTTATTTCTTTTTCTCTTTCTGGTGAAATTTTCTTTCCTGAAATAGTAATACTATTTACAAATTTATTAATTGATAATTTTTCTGTTTTCTCATCTAGCTTTTTTTCATCAAAATATAAAACTCCAAGTTTTTCTAGTTTTTTCTCAATAAATTTATCAAAAACATTCTCATAACTTTTTATTAATTCTATAAATTCATTAATTTCTATATCTCCTGATATATATCCATTATTAATGTGAATATATATTTTTGAATCATTAACTATTTTTATTTCATACATTGCATGTGCTAAGCAATTCCTTAATTGCCTTATTTTTTGTTTTTTATCATTTGAATTTTTTAATTGAAATTTATCTAAAAAATCTATCCCTTCAAACATTCTTTCAAGTTCTACATTTCCTATACGATATTTAGATAATATTTCTTCTATATTAAATAATTTTAATGATTCTGATACTACCATTGCTCTAGCTGCAAATACTATTTTTTCATATTGCGAAAGACTTTCAAATTCATCTTTTAATTCTGTCATTGTTATATTGGGTCTTAATTTTGTTATAAGTTCTGCTGTTTCTTCATAAAAACTTATTACACTATTAAAATCGCTTATTCTATCTAATATTAAAACATTCTCTTTATCTGACACTATTCTTTCTCCTATAAAAATTTTATGAATTTATTATATCATTACTCTAAGTATTTTTCAATTTATATTCCAATCCTGTATTTCTTTTTTTACTATCTACATTATTTATCATAAAGTCTACAACTCTATCATTTCCAATTACAATCAATAATTTTTTAGCTCTTGTTAATCCTGTATATAATAAATTTCGTGTTAAAAGCATTGGTGCAGCTTGTGGTACAATCATTATAACAACATCAAATTCACTTCCTTGTGCTTTGTGTATTGTTATACAATAACTATGATCTATTTGTTCTAAATCATTGAATTCATACCAACAAACTTTATCATCATCGAATTTTATTCTTATATTTTTTTCTTTTTCATTTATATTTGTTATTGTTCCAATCTCACCATTAAATACACCATTTCCAGTTTCTATAGAGTCTCCTTCTCTTCTTTCCCAATACATATCATAATTATTTTTGGTTTGCATTATTCTATCACCAATTCTGAATATTACTCCCATACTTGCTTTTTCTGGTTCACCTTCTCTTGGCGGATTTAATTCTTGTTGTAATGATTTATTTAATTCTTTTGTTCCTAACATTCCTTTTTTAGTTGGTGTTAATACTTGAATATTTTCAAAAAAGTCATAGTCTCCGAACTTTTTTAATCTTCCATTACATAATGATAAAACTTGTTCTAATATTTTTTCTTGATTATTTTCTTTTATAAAGAAAAAATCTTCTTTTGCATTTTCTGATAATTCTGAATCATCTTTTTGTATAAATTTTTGACCATTGTTTACTCTATGTGCATTTACTATTATTTTACTTCTTGCTGCCTGTCTAAATATTTTATCTAAATGTACTGTTGAAATTTTTTCAGATGATATTATATCTTTTAAAACACTTCCAGGTCCTACTGATGGCAACTGGTCTGTATCTCCTACAAGAATTAACTTTGTTCCTAAATATATACAATCTAACAAGTAACTCATTACAAACATATCTACCATTGACATCTCATCAACTATTATTATATCTGCATCTATTGGTGCTCCTTCAAAGTCTTCGTCTTTCTTATAAAATACATCATCATCAACTTTTCCTATCTCTAATAATCTATGTAATGTTTGTGCTTCTTCTCCTGTTGTTTCTGTCATTCTCTTTGCTGCCCTTCCAGTAGGAGCACATAATACTATTTTATATTTTTTTTGCTTATAGATTTCTATAATACTTTTTATTATTGTCGTTTTTCCTGTTCCTGGGCCACCTGTAATAATTGTTACATTATTATCATTAATAGTTCTTATTGCTTCTTTTTGTTTTTCAGATAAAATCATATCTGTTCTTTCTTCTACTTTTTTTAATTCTTTTTCAATATTACTTATTTTTTTTACATTTTTAGTGTTTTTTAATTTTATTATTCTTTCTGCAATCTCATTTTCTGTTTTATAAAATGAGTATAAATATACCCATTTTTCTTCATCTCTTTTTTCAATAACTATATCTTCATTTGCTTTTAAATTTATTAGTCCTTCTTCAATTATTTCTTCAGCTACTCCTAATAACTGTTTTACATATTCTATTAAATTCTCCTTTAATGTACAACAATGTCCATTATATGTGATTTTCATCAAAGCATATTTTATTCCACTTTTCACTCTTTTTTGATTTTCTCGTTCTATTCCAAGTTTTATTGCCATTTTATCTATTTGTGAAAATTCTACACCTCTTGCAATATCTATTAAAATATATGGATCATTTTCTATTTCTGATATTGCATTTATTCCCAGTAGATCATATACTTTTTTGGCACTTTCTGCTCCTAATCCAAATCTTTCTAAAAAGCCAACAATTTGCCATACTTCCCAATTTTCAATAAAACTTTCAGATATTTCTTTTGCTTTATCTTTTGTTATTCCTTTTATTTGTACTAATTTTGATGGTTCGTATTTTAATACATGTATGGTTTCATCTCCAAATAATTTTATTATTTTACTTGCTGTTGCTGGTCCAACTCCTTTTATATTTCCATTTGCAAGATATTTTTCTAGTGCAGATAATGTTTGTGGCATTAATTTTTCAAATGTTTCTATTTTAAATTGTTCTCCATAATCTTTGTGTTCTATAAATTTTCCGATTATTTTTAATGAATCTCCTTTACATATAAATGGTAAATATCCAACTACTGTAAATTGTTCTTCTTCTGTTTCAAATATTCCTACAGTATAGCTATTTACTTCATTTTGATATATTATCTCTGCTAGTATTCCTTCTTTTTCTTCCAATTTCCGTCCTCTTTTCATATTTTGATAGTGTGATTTTATCACAAAAATATGTTTGTTTCAAGGATATTTAGTTATAAATAAAAAAATCGAGAAATTCTTACATTTCCCAATTTTTATTTTATACTATGTGTATTATAATTTTCTAGACCTCTAATTTTATAATTTTTTCCCAAGGTAATTCTGGCTTTCCAAAATGACCATAATTAGTTGTTTTTGTATAAATTGGTTCACGTAAACCAAGATATTCAATAATTCCTTTTGGTGTTAAGTCAAAATTCTTTTTGATTATTTCTTCTATTTTTTCTTCTGGTATTGTATTTGTTCCAAATGTGTCAACAAATATTGACATTGGTTGTTCAACACCTATTGCATATGCTACTTGTAATTCACATTTTTTGGCAAATCCATTTGCAACTATATTTTTTGCAATATGTCTCATCATATATGCTGCACTTCTGTCAACTTTTGTTGCATCTTTTCCTGAAAAAGCTCCTCCACCATGACGTGCATATCCACCATAAGTATCTACGATTATTTTTCTTCCTGTTAGTCCTGTATCTCCTAAAGGTCCACCTATAACAAATCTTCCTGTTGGATTTATAAAATATTTTGTATTTTCATCTAAATATTTTTCTGGAATAACTGTTTTTATTACTTTTTCCATAACGTCTTTTTTTAATATATCCATATCTGCAGATTCTTCATGTTGATTTGATATAAGTATTGTGTCAATTCTTTTTACAATTCCATCTTCATATTCAACTGTTACTTGTGTTTTTCCATCTGGTCTAAGATATGGTATTATTCCATTTTTACGAACTTCTGTAAGTCTTTTTGCCAATTTGTGTGCCATTGAAATTGCAAATGGCATATATTCTTCTGTTTCATCTGAAGCATATCCAAACATTATCCCTTGGTCTCCAGCCCCACCAATGTCTACACCTTGTGCTATATCTGAGCTTTGCTTTGTTATGTTTATATCTATCTTACATGTTCTATAATCTATGTCTAAGTCTGCTCTGTCATATCCTATTTCTTTTATTCTATCTCTTACTATTTTTTCTATATCTAATGTTGCATTTGTTGTTAATTGTCCTGCTATTGTTATTTGATTTGCAGATGCAAATGTTTCTATTGCAACTCTCGAATATTTATCTTGTTTTAATGCTTCATCTAATATTGTATCTGATATATAATCACATAATTTATCTGGATGTCCTTCTGTTACACTTTCTGATGTAAAATACCATTTTTTACTCATATTTCTTCATTTCCTTTCATATTTATTATTCTACTTTGAGTTATAATAAATTCTTATATTTGCTCTGTCTAAAATAGAACCTTTCTAATATAACAAAAAAAGAACTCTTAGCGCTTGCTATGAGTCTTTTTCTAAAAAATCATCACTCAAAGCTTTTGCTTTGCCGGTATTAGCACCTTACATATTGCAGGTTGCTGTGGGATTAACGAGCCGTTCTCTACTCCACTCTTGATAATATATATTCAATTTTATAATTAAACTAATTGTAATATAGCTACTTCAGCAGCATCTCCTCTACGAGGACCAGCTTTAACTATTCTTGTATATCCACCAACTCTACCTTCGTATTTTGGAGCGATTTCATTGAATAATTTTGCCATTACATCTTCGCCTTCAACTTTGTTTAATTTTGTCATTATTTTTCTTCTAGCATTTAATCTTGATGGCATATCTTTTTGTCTCTTTTCAGTTGTTTCTTCTTTAACAACTTTTAGATATTCATTACCATTTTTGCTTTTTACTAATTCTGTAACTTTGTTACCTTTAGAATCTAATTTAGCTTTTACTACTTTAGCGTCTACTGTTTCAAAGTTATCTTTTTCTTTTATTGCTAATGCTATTATGCTATCTGCAATAGCTTTTACTTCTTTTGCTCTAGCTTCTGTTGTTTCAACTTTACCTTTTAAGATTAAATCTGTTGTTAAAGTTTTTAACATAGCATTTCTTATATCAGTTGTTCTACCTAATTTTCTATTTGTAGCCACTTCTTTCACCTCTTTATTAAATTTTATTCATCTTCTTGTCTGAAATTTAGCCCTAATGAATGTAATTTTGCAATTACTTCATCTAAAGATTTCTTTCCTAAATTTCTAACTTTCATCATATCATTTTCAGATCTATTTGTTAAATCTTCTACTGTAGATATTCCTGCTCTCTTTAAGCAATTGAATGAACGTACAGATAATTCTAATTCTTCAATTGAAGTTTCTAATACTTTCTCTTTCTTAGATTCTTCTTTTTCAATCATAACTTGTGTATTTTTTGTTGCTTCTGATAAATCTATAAATAATTCTAGATGTCCTGTCATAACTTTGGCAGCTAAACTTAATGCTTCATGAGCTTTTAAGCTTCCATCTGTCCATACTTCTATAATTAATTTATCATAATCAACCATTTGGCCTACTCTAGTGTTTTTTACTTGATAATTTACTTTTTTTACTGGTGTATAAATTGAATCTATTGGAAGCACAGATATGTCTTGGTTTGGTTTTTTATTCTTTTCAGAAGGGGAATATCCTCTTCCCATATCTGCTGTTAATTCCATAATCAATTGTCCACCCTCAGCAACAGTTGCTATATGTAAGTCTGGATTTAATATTTCTACAGTTCCATCTGTAATGATATCTCCTGCAGTTACTTCTCCCTCTCCTTTAAAGTTAATTCTCATAACTTTTTCTTCGTTTTCAGTAAATTTTAGTCTAACATTTTTTAAGTTTACTATAATTTCTGGAACATCTTCTACAACATTTGGTATGCTTGAAAATTCATGTAAAACACCTTCAATTTTAACACTTGTTAATGCACATCCTGTTAAAGATGAAAGTAATATACGTCTTAAAGAATTTCCAATTGTAACGCCATATCCTCTTTCTAATGGTTCACATACAAATTTTGCATAATTGTTATTATCATCAACCTCTAGACATTCAATATTTGGCTTTTCAAATTCTATCATTTCTACCTCCTAATATTTTTCTAATTAAAAACTATTATTTAGAGTAAAGCTCTACTATTAAATGCTCTTCAACTGGAATATCAACATCTTCTCTTGATGCTAATCTTACTACTTTACCACTTAAAGTTTCGTTATTTAATTCCAACCAAGCTGGAACTGGTCTTGCTGAATTTGCTTCAATATTTGCTTTTATAGCTCCATTTTCTTTTTTGTTTTCTCTTACTGTTATAACATCTCCTGCTTTAACTAAGTACGATGGTATATCAACTCTTTGTCCATTAACTGCAAATTGTCCATGGTTTACAAGTTGTCTTGCTTGAGCTCTTGAAGCTCCAAATCCTAATCTATATACAACATTATCTAATCTGCTTTCTAATATTTGTAGTAAGTTTTCACCTGTGATTCCTTTTTTATTAGATGCCATTTCGAAATATCCTCTAAATTGTTTTTCTCCAACTCCATAGTATGATTTTGTTTTTTGTTTTTCTCTTAATTGAGTTCCGTATTCAGAAAGTTTAGCTCTTTTTTGTCCGTGTTGTCCTGGAGCATAATTTCTTCTAGAAATACTGCATTTATCAGAATAACATCTTGAACCTTTTAAGAACAATTTTTGTCCTTCTCTACGGCAAATACGACATTGTTCGTCTGTATAACGTGCCATCTTTTACACCTCTTTCATTATATTTTATTTATATTCTTAATTTTAAATTTCTTTTTATAATCCACCTAAGTATAAAAAATTATACTCTTCTTCTTTTTGGTGGTCTACATCCGTTATGTGGGATTGGTGTAACATCTTTGATGCTACTGATTTCTAATCCTGCAGCTTGTAAAGATCTTATTGCTGATTCTCTACCTGCTCCTGGACCTTTAACATATACTTCAACTGTTTTTAATCCATGTTCCATAGCTTCTTTAGCTGCTTTTTCAGCAACTTCTCCAGCTGCGAATGGTGTGCTTTTTCTTGAACCTTTGAAACCTTGTCCTCCAGCACTTCCCCATGAAATTGTATTTCCGTTTGTATCTGTTATTGTTACTATTGTATTATTGAAACTAGAATGAATATGTGCAGCACCTTTATCGATGTTTTTTCTATTTCTTCTAGCTACTGTTTTTTTTGCAACATTTTTGTTAGCCATTGTTCTTATTTCCCTCCTTATATAACAGTTTTACACTGTTTTAAAAGTCTTATTTTACATCTTTCTTTGATCTACTTACTAATTTTCTTGGACCTTTTCTTGTACGAGCATTAGTTTTAGTTCTTTGTCCTCTTACTGGAAGACTTCTTCTATGTCTTAATCCTCTGTAGCATCCAATTTCAGTTAATCTTTTTATATTAAGAGCTACTTCTCTTCTTAAATCACCTTCAACTTTGTATGATTCGTCAATAACTTTTCTTATGCTATTAACTTCTTCATCAGTTAAATCTTTAACTCTTGTGTCTGGGTTTACTCCAGCTTTTGCTAATATTTTGTTTGAGCTAGCTACTCCTATACCATAAATATATGTAAGTCCTATTTCTACTCTTTTTTCTTTAGGTAAGTCTACTCCTGCTATACGAGCCATGTTTCTTTGCACCTCCAAATTTTTTATTTGTTTGTCCTTATTTTTTTTAAAGGTGAAATGCATCTAATTTAATAGATCTTTAAAAATTAATATTGGACATATATATAAACACAAATTTGATATGTTAACATCTATATGTTAAACAGCCGCTACCTTATTTGTGTTATAAACTTAAGGAATTAACCTTGTCTTTGTTTGTGTTTAGGGTTTTCACAAATAACTCTAATTACACCTTTTCTTTTTATTACTTTGCATTTGTCACACATTTTCTTTACTGATGGTCTAACCTTCATTTCTTTGCACCTCCTTAAATTGTCTTCAGACATTCCTTAGCTTGCCGCATTCCACTTGGGCTAAGGAATGACCTTCGCCTTGTGAATTAAGTTGTGTCTTCAAACTTGATTTTTATATAATTGGGTTAATTTACGTTTCAAATTTATTTTATAATATTCTTCATAAATTCCAATATGTTTTTTAAATTTTATTTTGCTCTCCAAGTAATTCTTCCTCTTGTTAAGTCATATGGTGATAGTTCAACTTTTACTTTGTCTCCTGGTAATATTTTTATATAGTTCATTCTTAGTTTTCCTGAAATATGGCCTAATATTTGGTGTCCATTTTCAAGTTCTACTTTAAAAGTTGTATTTGGTAGTGTTTCAACAACTACTCCTTCTACTTCTATAACATCTTCCTTTGCCAAGTTTTTTTCCTCCTTCTTAAAGAGCAATAAAATTCTAAAAACATGTTATTGTATTTAGATTTTTCTTACTTTTTTGCCAATTTTTCGTAGAAATTGGGTTTTAACTCATTTATTATATAACACTTTTAAATGATTGTCAATATTTCTGGATCATTTTCTGTAATTAAAATTGTATTTTCATAATGTGCTGCTAAACTTCCATCTTGTGTTACAATTGTCCATCCATCTTCTAATTCCCAAATATCTGGTTTTCCTGCAATTACCATTGGTTCTATTGCCAATGTCATACCAGGTTCAAGTCTTATTCCTCTTCCTGCTTTTCCGTAATTTGGTATTTCTGGTTCTTCATGCATTTCTTTTCCTATTCCATGTCCTTCAAATTCTCTTACTACAGAATATCCTTGTGATTTTACATATTCTCCAATTGCATGTGAAATATCTCCAATTCTATTTCCTTTTCTAGCATATTTTATTCCTTCAAAAAATGCTTGTTTTGTTACTTCTACTAGTCTTTTGGCTTCTGGTGATACATTTCCTACCATAAATGTTCTTGCTGCATCACCATTATATCCGTTTTTTAATGCAACTAAATCTACACTTACTATATCTCCGTCTTTTATTATTGTTTTCTTTGATGGAATTCCATGTATTACTACATCATTTACTGAAATACATGTTGATGCTGGATATGGTGGTATTCCTCTTATTCCTGGATCATATCCTTTTTCTGCTGATATTGCTCCATTCTTTTTCATTGTTTCTTCAGCTATTTTGTCTATATCTGCTGTTGTCATTCCTGGTTTTATTGCTTCTTCTATTGCTTTATGTGTTAAAGCTGTTACTCTTCCAGCTTCTCTCATTAATTCTATTTCTTTTTTTGATTTTATTGTTACCATTTTTATTCTTCCCTTCAAAATATATAATTTGTAGTTTCGAAAAAATTGTTTATTTCAAAACTAGATGCGTATTAACAAACTTGCGTCTTTTTCCTTAGGCACAATACCAATATTAATATGTAGCTTGCTTATATTTAAGCAAGCTATTTAGACTATTTTTTTATGTCTCTTACAACATCATTTGCAACATCTTTTCCCATTCTATTTATTGATATACTAACTGTTTCTGTTCTTAGTACACCTTTTTCCTTATAATATTCTACTAATGGGCTTGTTTTTTCTTCATAAATTTCTAATCTTCTTTTTATTGCTTCTGGATCTGAGTCATCAGCTCTTTGTTTTAGTGGTGAACCACATTTGTCACAGATTCCTTCTTTTACTGGTGGATGTAATTTTATATTATATGTTGCTTTACAATCTTGATTTGTGCAAACTCTTCTTGTTAGCATTCTGTCTATTATCTCTTCTTTTGGTGTTACTAGATTTATTACTAAATCTATTTTTTCACCTTTCTTAGCTAAGATTTTATCTAGTTTTTCTGCTTGTTCTATTGTTCTTGGAAATCCGTCTAATATTACACCATTTTTAGCATCATCCCATGTTAATCTGTCTTCAACCATTGGTACAGTTATATCATCTGGTACTAAATTTCCTTTTGATATATATTTGTCAGCTTCTACTCCAAGTGGTGTTTTCTCACTTATATTTTTTCTGAATATATCTCCTGTTGATATTTGTGGTAATCCTGTTTGTTCACTGATTAATCCTGCAACAGTTCCTTTTCCTGTTCCTTGTGCTCCTAACATAATTATATTCATATTTTTTCTTTCCTTTCTTGAGGTTCTAGCCTAATTTTTGTAGCTATTCCTTCTCTTTTTGGGATTATTCCCTTTTTTGACGACTATATTTTACTCTAAAACATAAAAAATAGCAAGTCTTTCTTGCTATTTTTTCCTTTTTTTATTATTTCATTCTACAAATTTTTCTTTTTTCCAAATGTTACTTCTTGAAATAAGAAATTCTTAACTTTTGTCCAAGTAACTTCTTGGTGTAAGAATTCATTTACTTCATCTTCTACTTTTTGTTCATATGGTGTTAATTCTACTTTTATATCATAGAATAATACTGATTTTACTTTATTCCAAAATGTATTCTTTGCAGGCAAGTTTGTTCCTGTACTTGAATTATTAATTGTATTCTCACCATTTATGTTTATTGCATTTTCGATTCCGATTCCATTATTTCCACAATTTTGAATTGGTTCATCTGTTTTTATTCCACCAAAAACACCTGAAACTTTTTCTATATTTGCCATATTTCTTCCTCCTTTGTGTTTATTTTTTCTATTATATTTATATAATAGATGTGTATTTTTTTCAAGTTATTTTATATTAAGTTTATATTACAAAAATATTACAATTGTAACATATCTATCCAATAACATATTCTACTTCTGCTTTTTTTATATTTACTTTTACTATTTTATTTTCTAATTCTTCATCTGTTTTATATTCTACTAATATATAATTTTGAGTATGTCCTTTATAATATCCTTCTTTATTTTTTTCTTCAAATAATACTTCTACATCTTTTCCGATTAAATTTTGATTATATTGTTTTTGATTTTCATTTGATAATTCAATTAATTTTTTACTTCTTTTTTCTTTTACATCACCTTGTATTTGATCTGGCATTTTTGCAGCAACAGTTCCTTTTCTTGGTGAATATGGAAATACATGCATTTTATAAAAGTTTATTTTTTTCAAATAATTATATGTTGTTTCAAAGTCTTCTTCAGTTTCTCCTGGAAATCCAACTATTATATCTGTTGTTAAAATTACATCATTATAGTATTTTCTTAATCTTTGAACAATTTCTTCAAATTCACTTGTTGTATATTTTCTATTCATTCTTTTTAATGTATTGTCACATCCACTTTGTAATGATAGATGAAAATGATGGCATATTTTTTCAAGTTTTATTAGTCTTTGCATAAATTCTTCTGTTATTATTTTTGGTTCTAATGAGCCCAATCTTATTCTTACTATTCCATCTATCTTATTTATTTCTTCTAATAAATCTATTAGACCTATATTTTCTTCAAAGTCTTTTCCATATGATGCAAGATGTATTCCTGTTATTACAACTTCTTTTATTCCTTTTTGTGCAATTTGTTCTATTTCTTTTATTATACTATCTATTTTTCTACTGCGCACTCTTCCTCTTGCATATGGAATTATACAATATGAGCAAAATTGGTTACATCCATCTTGTACTTTTATTACTGCTCTTATTTTTTCAGTATATGAAATTTGTCCCATATCTTCAAATTCTTTTTGGACTGATATATCTTGAACTGCTGTTAATTTTTGATTTTGTTCAAAATATTTTTCTACATATTTTACTATATCTCTTTTTTCCTCGTTTCCAAGTACAACATCAATTTCAGGCATCTTCTCTAGTTCTTCTTTTGAACTTTGAGCATAACAACCTGTTGCTACTATTATTGCATCTTTGTTCTTATCTTTTACTTTTCTTAAGGCTTGTCTTGATTTTCTGTCAGACATATTTGTAACTGTACATGTATTTACAACACATATATCTGATACATTATCTATTTCTACAATTTCATATCCGTTTTCTTGAAATTTTTGCATCATAGCATTTGTTTCATATTGATTTACTTTACATCCTAATGTAATAAATGATACTCTTTTTTTCATTTCATTTCATTCCTTTTTATATTAGAGTTGCTCCTATAATTCCTGCATCGTTTTTGAATTTTGCAAGCTGAATTATTATATCATTTCTTTTGTTAAATAGCAAGTTTCCTGTTAAAAATTGTTGTTTTAATGGTTCTAGTAATATTTCCTTATAATCTGTAAATCCTCCTCCTATTAATATTTTTTCTGGTTCAAATATATTAATCAGATTTGATATTCCTATTGCTAAGTTTTCTATATATTCATTTAAGAAATATTTTAATCTTACGTCATCTTTATTATTTAATATAATTTTTATTATTTCTTCATTTCTAAGAGTTGTTAAATTGAATTCATACGCAATTTTTTCCTTAAATCGCTTTAGGCTTGCATATATTTCAAAACAACCTCTTTTTCCACAATTACATTGTAATCCATTTTTCTGTATTATCATATGGCTAAATTCAAATCCTGGTACTTCCTTAGCTTCTAATACTTTTCCATTATATATTACAGCTCCACCTACTCCTGTTCCAATACATAGAAATAGTCCATTTTCACATTCACTAAAATTTCCATATTTTTGTTCTGCTAATGCTGAACATTTTGCATCATTTTTTAATTTTACTTTTGTTCCTGTTTCTTTTTCTATTATTGGTGTTATTTCATAATTTTCTATTCCTAAATTCACTGCTTTTATAATTGTTGTTTGATTTACTGTTCCTGGTACTGCTATTCCTACATTTTCTACAAAGTCCATTTTTTGATATTCTTTTATTGTTTGTATTATGAATTGTGTTATTTCTTCTTTTAAATTTTGTTTATTTATTTGACTTTCGTTTTCGATTTTTTCTACTATATATTTTTCTTTCTTCTGTTGTATATTTCCGAATTCGTCTACTAGCCCTATTCCTACATGGCTTCCGCCTATATCTATTCCTATTTTCATTTGTTTGTTACCTTTCTTTTTGTAACTTTTTGATGTTTTTATCTTATCATAAAGAATTTAAATTTTCAACCATTTTAATTTTGATATTGTTTATTTGTTTTTTATTTAAATTAATTTGCACAAAATGGATATACTGTGCAATGTTCTATAACAGTAATAACTCCTATAACTAGCCTTGCTGTAAGTCCAACAAGTGAAACAGTGAATGTTGGAAATACTGTACAGTTAACAGGTACAGTTAATCCTTCTAATACAACAGAAAGTACTTTATGGACAAGTAGCAATACAGATGTTGCGACAGTAAGTGATTCAGAACTTATGATTTTTATAATGTATTAATGTTTGATTTTTCATGGAGTTTGAAATAATTTAATTCTTTTAGTTGACATCAACAATTTTTATTGATATTATTTTATTAGAAATTTAGCATAAAGTAAAATACTTAACGATTAATAAACATCAATACAATAAAAAAACATATTACAAAATTCTATATTTAATAATATGTTTTTTATTTATTATTATCAATCATTTTTTTGTGGTATCAATAGTAGAACTCTATTTTTGAAGATTTTTATTTATTTTTACAAATTGCATTTACTAGCTTTACTTTTGCATTTAATTATACTGTTTTTTCTTCACTTATCCTTCTACATTTGTTTCTGTTGAACCACTTGGTTCTTCTTAAACTGTATTTAATATTGTTACTTCTGCTAATATTCTCATTACTATTATTGTCACTACCAACCCTATTGTTGTTATTCCTTTTTCTCTTTTCATTTATTCTTCTTTTTTATTTGCTTTCACAAATAGCATATACTGGTCCTTCAATATTATAGCTCTTTTCCCATATTGTTTCTCCATTACTATTTACCTTCGTTAAATATCCGCTTCCTGAGCTATGAGCAAATGTAGTTCCTCTTCCTAACAAATATCCTCCATCATATGTTGGAGTAATCGCGTATACTGGTCCTTCAATATTATAGCTCTTTTCCCATATTGTTTCTCCATTACTATTTACCTTCGTTAAATATCCGCTTCCTGAGCTCGAAGCAAATGTAGTTCCTCTTCCTAACAAATATCCATCCGTAACCTCTACCACACATGCAGCTGATTTTTTTCCATCAGAATTTTTTACCGTAATTGTTGTTGTTCCTGATGCTTTTGCTGTTACAAGCCCTGTATTATTTACTGTCGCTACATCTGTATTACTACTTGTCCACTGTACTTTCTCTGTTGCATCTGCTGGAGTTACTGTTGCTGTTAGTTGAGCAGTTTGATTAACTTCCATCTTTTTACTCGTTGAACTTACTGCTATACTTATTATTGATGTTTCAACTACCACATCACAAGTCGCTGTTAATCCATTTTCTGTGCTTACTGTTATTTGAGCTTCTCCATTTTCTATTAATGTTAGATTTCCATTCTCTACTGTAACTACATTTTTATTACTACTATCCCATACTATGCTATTATTTACATATGTTGTATCTGGCAATATTGTTGCCTCCAATTTCGGTATATTTGATGAATTCTTATCTAATACTAATTTAGAGTAATTTAATCTTATTTCTGTTGGATTTATTTTTACTGTTACTGTACATACTGCTTGTATTGTTCCTCCTGGATTTTGTGCTATTATCTCTACTACTCCTTTTCCTATTCCTGTTACATTTCCATTATTATCTACTTTTGCTACATCTTCATTTCTACTTTTCCATGTTACCTTTTCTGTTACTATTTCTGGACTTGTTGTTGCTGTTAATGTTATTTTTTGTCCAACTGTCATATTAGCTGTTACTGGATTTATTTTTATTCCTGTAATTTTTGCTTGACATACTACTAAACATTCAGCACTATATCCATTTTGACTTGTTGCCATTATCATTGAATTTCCTACTGTCTTTCCTGTTACTAATCCTTTTTGATTTACACTTGCTACTGCTTTTTTCTTACTTATCCATGTTATTTCTGTGTTTTTATTTGCATTACTTGGAATTACTTTTGCATTTAATTGTACTGTATTTTCTCCATTTATATCTACTGTTGCTGTTTGCTTATCCATTTCTACTTTTGTTACATCTATTTCTGTTGAATTACTTCCACCATTTCCTGTATTATTACTATTTCCTCCTGATGTACTTTCACTATTTGTATTACCTGTGCCTCCTGTATTCCCACCACTTCCTGTATTGCCACTATTTCCATTTTCCACATTAGTACTTGATGTTGGTGGTACTACTTCTGTACTACCATCTGTTTCTTCATTTTCTGTCATTATATCTCTATCATATATCTCAGATACTTTTATTTCATACTTTCCATTCTCTTCTTTTGTTTTTAATATTGTTTCCAATGTATAATCTTCTGGAACATTTATAAAATATTGTTCTAATATCTCCTTTAATTCACTTCTTGTTAATTCATTTCCTCCATTATTAACTACCTTTTCAGATACTGTCATCTTCGCTTTTTCTATTACTTCTTTTCTTTCAGTCTGACTTTTGGACTCATCTGCTTTTGAAATTATTCCCGAATTTCCTTGCATCAAAGATATTGTTACTCCTGCTAATATTAACATTACTATTATTGTTACTACTAAACCTATTGTTGTTATTCCTCTTTCTCTTCTCATGTTATTTTTCCCCTTTCTTTAGTAACATCTAATTAAATAATACCATACCCTTACTCAAAGTACAATACATTTGTCAGGTATTTTTTGAAATATTTTTGTGAGACAATTAACAAAAAAATTGGAGGAACAATTATGTTTGAAATATCAAAATATAAAAAAAGTAATGTGAAAATTTCTATACGTTTGCCAGAAACAATGAATGATACACTAAAAAAAATTGCTGAAAAAGAAAATATGAGTTTTAATAATGTTATAGTTAGTTGTATTCAAAATTCATTAGATCAAATTGACTTAACAAAATATGAAGATTCTAATGAAAAAATAAATGTGTAATTATTGATTTTTTCCACTTTTTAGAGTACAATATCTTCGAAAGGAATAAAAACTATGGATACAAAATTAATAGCAAAAAATCCAGTTGCTTACCATAATTTCAATATAGAAGATAAATATGAAGCTGGAATTGTTTTATCTGGAACAGAAATAAAATCTATAAGAGCTGGAAAAGTAAATTTAAAAGATAGTTATGCTGGTTTTAAAGATGGAGAATGTTATATATATTCTATGCACATAAGTCCTTATGAACATGGAAATATTTATAACAAAGACCCTTTACGAGATAGAAAATTATTATTAAACAAAAGAGAATTATTAAAATTATATTCAAAAGTAAAAATTGACGGTTATTCTTTAGTTCCTATTTCTTTATATTTCAAAGGAAGTTTAGTCAAACTTGAATTAGGAGTAGGAAAAGGAAAAAAACTTTATGATAAACGTCAAGATATTGCCAAAAAAGATGCTGAAAGAAGAATGCAAAAAGCTATGAGACAAAAAATAAGAGATAATAGTTAAGAACAAATAAGAAAAATTGAAAATTTTTCTTTGATTTGTTCTCGCCCGATTTGAGTTTTCGACTAAAAGGAGAAAATCTCAAAGGGCTAGCGATTGTAGCTTTTTATATAATAGGAAAGTAATACTTTCCTACTATATAAAAAATAGAGACTTACTTATTATTTAAGTAATGTCTCTATTTTCTTTCTATGCTTTATTAGCTGAACCAAATACATCTTTCATTTTGTGTGAAACTGTTTCTTTTACTAATTCTCTTGCTGGAATTAAATATTTTCTTGGGTCAAATGCACTTGGATCTTCTACAAATACTTTTCTAATTCCTGCAGTCATTGCAAGTCTTAAATCTGTATCTACATTTATTTTTGAAACTCCTGAAATACTTGCCTCATGTAATATTTCATCAGGTACACCTTTAGCTCCTGGAATATTTCCTCCATATTCATTACACATATTTACTAATTCTGGAATTACTGTTGAAGCTCCATGTAATACTATTGGTGTATTTGGAATTCTTTCTTTAATTTGTTTTAAAATATCAAATCTAAGTTTTGCTTCACCTTTGAACTTATAAGCTCCATGACTTGTTCCAATTGCTATTGCTAATGAATCAACTCCTGTTCTTCTTACAAATTCTTCAGCTTGTGCTGGATCTGTATACATTGCATCAGATGCAGATACATTTACATCATCTTCAATTCCTGCTAATTTTCCTAATTCTGCTTCTACAACAACTCCATGTGCATGTGCATAATCAACAACTTCTTTTGTTAGTCTGATATTTTCTTCAAAATCATATTTTGAACCATCAAACATTACAGATGTGAATCCATTGTCTACACACATTTTACATGTTTCAAAATCAGGACCATGGTCTAAGTGTATTGCTATCGGAATATTTGGATGTTCCTCTACAGCAGCCTCAACCATTTTCATTAAATAATTAATTCTAGCATATTTTATTGCACTTGATGATGCTTGTAATATAACTGGTGAATTGTTTTCAGCAGCTGCATCAACAATTCCTTGTATTAATTCCATATTATTTACATTAAATGCACCAATTGCAAAACCTTCTTTCATTGATTTTTCAAACATTTCCTTAGTTGTTACTAATGGCATATTAATCACTCCTCTTTTTGTATTATTACATGAGTATTTTATTTCTATTTCAAAACTTTGTCAAGATTGTATATTATTTTTTAGTAATTATTGTTATATTCATAACTTCCACATTTTGATTCATCTGATTGCATTGAATTGTTATTTGGTGTAGGAACTACATTAATTGCATGTAGTGTACAACATTTTGAATTTTTGTCTTGATATGCACAACTTTGAACTGTGCAATTTATTCTTTGATTTTTTTCCATGATAATTTCTATTCCTTTCTTATATTATTAAAAACTCATAACACATTCTTCCAAACTATCATTCTAAATAAATCTGTACTGAAAAATCATATACTCTACGATTTTTCATACATAATAAAAATTAGAACATTTTTATTATGCTCTTTTATTATAATTTTATTCTATTGAATATTTTTATTTTTTTATCAAATAATATTTATTGAAAGGATTATAATATGAATGCAAAAGTTATGTTATTATCAAAAAAAGATGGTGATATAGAAAAATTTTTGAATAAATTTCTAAATAAAAAAATAGAATTAGAAAAATCTAATATTTGGCAAAAAGATTTTTCTAATCCTATTGAAATTTCTGAAATTGTTGCCGCATTTATCGACAATATTCATTCTTTTAATTTAATTATGTGGATTACCCTTGATAAGAATATTTTTATCAAAGTTTCACCAGCAAATTCAAATGATATCATAAAATATTTATTTGAAAGATATCCTTATTAGTTTTTGTCTGCTTGTTTTTCTACTTTTATAACTGTATATGTTATAGATGCTAAATATACTACCAATACTAATGTTGGTGTATATACTCCTACTGGTATTCTTGTAATTGCTATTAAACTAATTAATAGTATCTCGCAAAGTACTGGAATTGCCATTGTTTGAGCAAAAACATTTAAAATACCTTTTTGACGATATCTTGCAACCATATATACTAATATTATTATAAATGATAATACAAATGGCAAAACATATTTTTTAAACATGTCTCTTATTCTTGTAGCTGGAATATCTTTTATTTCTGTTTTTTCTGCAGTTTGTTCAAATTCATAGTTTTCTTTAATTTTATTTACTATTGAATCTTTTTGTTCATCTGATATAGATTTTGCTCTTATTGTTACCATATCTTGATATATTTCTATTGTTTGAACCATATTTTGTTTTCCAAGTACTTCATTGGCTATACTTTTAATTTTATCAACATCTACTTCACTTGCTACATATATATCTATTTTTTGGCTATCTTGATATCTTAATTGCTTATTAAAACCAATTGTAGATGCTACTATAACCCCAGCAATTACTATTATCATTGCTATTGCTAATATAATTACATTTTTCTTTTTCATTTTTTCTAGCAAGTACTAACTTTATTCAAGTTAGTACTTTCTCCTTTCTTATATTATCTTATATTATTTGTTCTCTTTTAAATTTAATAATGTTCTTGTTACTATTACATTATAAATTGCTGTTAAAACTAATCCCCAGAACATTATCATTCCAAAACTACTTAAGCTTTCCCATTTAGATAAACAGAATACGATTGTTAATATTCCAACTGGTATTAATTTTAAATATATGTTTTTATATGTTGATTTTACAGCTTCATTTACTAAATTCATTTTCTTTGTTTTTGATAATATTTCTCTATTTATTATTAAATTAATTATCATAACAATTATTATTGCACTTATTCCTTCTATTGAAATTGCAACATTTGTATATCTTATTAATAATGAGAATGATGCTACAAATCCAACAAATGATATACTTGCTAATATTCCTGATTTTTTGTATATTACACAATATACTAATAATGTTATTACTAATATTGCTATCATTACGATTGCAAAATAAATAATTTCTTTTTGTGTTATGCTTGAATATTCATATCTATTTGTATCAAGTTCATAATCTGCTGGTAATTTTCCAGCGTTTTCTAACATTGCTATTTCTGCTGCTTTTGATATATTATTATTTACTGATGTTGTGTTTGTTGATGATGCTCCTATTTTTACTGTTATTTTTCCTTTTTCTATTTTTGATATGTCATATGTTGTATCATTTACATATAATTTTGCTGTTTTCTTTGTTGTTTCTGAATTACTTGATGTTTCTTCTGTTGTGCTTTGTGTTTCTGTACTTTCTGTATTTTGCTCATCTGTGTTTTCTGTTGATTCTGTATTTTCTTCACTTGTTGATTCTGTTTTTGTACTTTCAGATTCACTTGCCTTTTTTGCATTTTCTATTTCTGTCACATCTGTTGCTAATAATGCATAATCATTCAATAATTCATTTAGTTTTGCTTGTCCATCTTTTGTTAGCTCTATTTCTTCATATACTTGATATGCTCCTTTACTATCATTTGAATATGAATATTTTGCTCCTTTTATCATATCATCATTTAAAAGTATATCTTTAGAATCTGTGTCTTTTATTGTTATTTTTTGACTTGCATATAAATAATATATATACATATCAACATTATCATTTTCTGCTAATTCTACTCTAACAGTTCCGTTTTCTTTATCTAATGATATTGTATAATCTTGTGCACCTAATGCTTGTAATCTTTTTTCCATTATCTTTTTTGCGTTTTCATAATCTTTTTCTGTTAATTTATTTTCTGTTGATTCATTTTCTGTTGATGTTGTTTCTTCAGACTTTTCTGTTTCTTCTGTATTTCCAGAGTCTGTTGTTTCTTCAGATGAATTTTCTTCAGAATTATCAGTTGAATTTTCTTTTATTTTTAATTCAATAACTCTTTGACTGTCTAGCTCTCTTCCTAGCTCATAATCTTTAACTTTATTTTCCATTCTATTTTGTGTTGGAAGATATATTCCTCCAAACGCAATTAATGTTACTAATATTATTGCTAATACAATTGTTAATATTTTTACCTTTTTCATTTTTAGCATTCCTTTCACTTTATTTATAATAATTTGTTGCTATGAACATTCTTTATAGATTTTACTTTATTTTTTTTAAAATATCAACCTTTTTTTAATATTTTTTCTAATATATTTTAAATCATTTCTAACCCACCTTTTAATGAATATACATTGGTATATCCCATTTTTCTTAACATATTATACGCTTCTCTACTTCTTCCACCATATTGACAATATACAACAATTTGTTGATTTAATTTTGTCATTTCATTTTTTACTTTTCTTATTTCATATTCAGGTATATTTAGTGCCTCTGGTAGATGTCCTTCATTATATTCTTGTGGGCTTCTTACATCTATTAGAATTGCTCCTTTAGATACCTTGTCTTTTAACTCATTAAAACTAATTTCATTTTGTTGATTATTTCTATAATATCCTCTATTTCTATAACATCTTCTACAAAACATAATTGATTCTCCTCCTATGTTTTATAATATGAAAAAAGAAGCACTTTTGTGCCTCTTTTACAAATTCTATCTCATAATTGTCATAGTAATTACTATTATTCCAAGTATTACTCTATATATAGCAAATCCTTTGAAACTTCCTTTTTTCAAGTAGTTTAATAAAAATTTAATTACAATTATTCCTACTAAGAAACTGAATAATACTCCCATAAAGAATGCAAGTGTAAATTCAAAGTCTTTTATACTTACAAGTACTGCTGCTAATACTATTGGTGTTGATAATAAAAATGAATATTTTGCAGCACTTTCTCTGTCTACTTTTAAAGCTCTTGCAACAGTCATTGTTATACCAGATCTTGATGTTCCCGGAAATGCTGCTGCTATTGCTTGTGATAATCCTATTAAAAATGATTGTTTAAATGTCATATCTTCATATTTTGTTTCTGATGGTGCTTTTTTATCAACAATATAAAGTACAATTCCTAATACTATTAATGCAATTGCAATCATTATTGATTCTATGTTAAATTTGTCACAAATATATCCTGAGAATTTGTCTAATACTAAACTTAAAATTCCTGTTGGAATTGTTACTGCTACTATGTACCAGAAGATTTTACCTTCTGTTGATTTTTTCTTTTTTACAACTTGATCATATCCCCCCTTTATTAGACCTAACCAATCTTTGAAGAAAAATAATGTTATTGCTAATAATGTTCCTAAATGTAATGCTACATCAAAACTTTCTGGAATGTTCCAATTAAACATCCATGGTATTAATTTTAAATGTGCTGAACTTGATACTGGTAATAGTTCTGTTAATCCTTGAACTATTCCTAAAACTATTGCTTGATATATTTCCATATTTTTTATAAGCCTCTGCAATATAATTCAGTGGGGAATGAAAAACCACCCTCAGAGTATTCTCCCCTTCTTTAAGAAGTGACTGCACTTCATATTCCCAGACTCTGTGCATATTCAAGGGCTGTCCCAG
>ENA-OURU01000721-OURU01000721.1-human-gut-metagenome-genome-assembly--contig:-NODE-721-length-48100-cov-9.516120_pt1 | contig 48100 bp, 40 predicted proteins | sample MGYA00242137_ERZ509064 | MGnify/ENA primary metagenome ERZ509064 (study PRJEB26280, sample SAMEA2338777) | human gut metagenome | biome: human gut; feature: human-associated habitat; material: faeces...
GTATGATAGGGGTCTCCAAAACCTTTGGTGGGAGTTCGATTCTCTCATCCCCTGTTATGAAAAAGACTGGGAATGCTTATAATATAGCATTTCCAGTCTTTTGTTTCTTCTAAAAAATTAAATAATAAAAATCTTTATATGTGCTTATTGCATTTTGTTTTGCTTGTATATACTGATATTTTTTAATCCTATTTGTCACCTAAGATTTTATACAGTTTATTTGGCTGGTATTAAGGCGCTTTCCATATTTATACGAAATCTCTTCTTTTCTGTTTCATTATTGATAAGTAAAAAATATCTTTCGATTAAATTATGCAGCCACTGGAATTGGAAAACCATAAGCTTTGATTCGGGATTCTCCCAGGATCAACAAGGATCTACTAACTGAACTTTAACACCAGCCGCCTCTATTTTAGAAAGTTGGGCTGGATTGGCATTGGAATCAGTAATCAGATAATCAATGGAACGGATATCACTACTTGAAAAGCTGTCTCGTACACCAATCTTTCGACTGTCAGCAATGACAATTACCTGTTTACTTGTATGCTGAATCAAAAGCTGATTGATAGCGGCTTCCTCAGGCACCTGGCAGGTTACGCCAGAAGCTGCACTGATGCCTCTTACACCGATAATACACTTTGTACCAATGATATCGGACATGGTATTGCTTGCATACATTCCAGTGAGACTGAGGCGTCCTTCTGTAACCTGGCCGCCAGTTAGAATCAGGGTAGTATTGGGATGACGTTTTCGAGTAAGAATAGATATATTATTCGTAACAATAGTAACATGTTTGTTGCCAAGATATTCGATTACATAAGATGCTGTTAGACTACTGTTAATCAATACAATATCGTTCTCCTCAATCATATCAGCGGCAGCCTTTGCAATCTTGCGCTCTGTTAATTCTAAGGAGCTAGCTATGTTATTCGTATTCTGGATGGTTATCAGAGAGGGAGAATTGATTTTGGAAGCACCACCGTAGGTACGGGTGATCAGTCCCTCTTTCGCCATCTGATCAAGATCTTTGCGGATTGTAACGCGGCTAACACCAAAACGTGTAGTTAAAGTATCTACATCCGCAAAATCATGCTGATTGATATAAATTAATATTTCGTTCTTTCTATTTTCAATATTTTTCAAGCTATTTTTCATAATTCCTCCATATTTCTATTCATGAGTCTGATACCAGTATGCAACAGAAGTGATATCATCTATTCTTTCAAATAAATGTCCGTCGTGCTTTCCAATTTGCTGGATCGTTACTCTGATCATATGATTGAACATGATTGGATCAGGAAGATGGAAACGATACAAGCCCCTGTTGCTGATTGTTTGATTAACATTAGGATGAGAAAAATATGGAAAACCGGTATATAAGGATGAAAATGTAGTCTCAACGGCATGCCCATTATGTGGAATGCCAAAAGCCCATGCACCGCCAAAATAGTCTTCAGTTCCGGTTCCGCATATGGTAGGATATTCCAGATCTCCATCTATATAGAACTTTAATTCGCCCTCACACCAGCAGTATGGTTCATAGGAAGTCACTGCAAGGTAAGTTCCTACGTAATGACCATCTGCTTTTGGAAGAGAGAGAATAGTATAATCTTCTCCTAGGTTTGCAGTATTCTTCAGACGCTGATTCCATTTTGCATGAAAATAGACAGTATCCTCTGGCAAAGTCGAGAGAAGGCGAAAATCAATCTGGTAAAAAAGCCGAGGAATGGTTTCATTGGTACAGTTCTGAATAGTAATCCGGAAATGTTTGCGAAATGGCATAGGAAAATAGCAGTTAAATGAACGGTTCGGATTAACGGCAATTGGAGCAGAATTAACTATGCAGTTCTGATCAAAGCCACAGCAAAAGAAGTCTCCAATAGGTGCTTCCACTGAAGGAGTGCATTCCTGATCCCAATATATACGTAAAATTGTACCAGAGAGCGTATGAGGCTGAAAGCATATAGGATCAAGTAATGTAAACCAGATATGGTCAATAAGACCACAGCCTGAAAAGTCAGCAAGTGTGACTGTGGCACCTGGAGTAATATCTAAAATACACGGATTTCCCTTTCGACAAGGTCCTAATTCGCTTGCAGAAATGCCGCCTTTTCCCTTTTCCCCAGTTGGATTTTCAGCATTAATAGCCCGGCGTTCACCTGAAATACGGCGAGTCAGTAAATTGGTAAAGGTATTCATTTTTTCTAACATAATCATTTCCCTCCTAGTATACCAAAACAAATATAATAATGCAACTTAAATCAAAATTAAATAAGAAATAAAAGAAAGTATAAAGAAAGTAAAAAATAAAGAACTTATGAATATTCTAAAGATATTTCTTTTAATTTCTTGTTTTTTTATGTTTTGGAATTTTATCTTTATAAATGCATAATACCATATATTAAAGTATTTGAATATAGGAAAATGCACAAAATTTAATGTTTTTATATGAAAAAAGATACGATAAAATTTGTACAATATAGAAATATAGTGACTTTATACAAAAAAGACGATATCTTTTATTTGCTTTTTACTATTTACAAAAACAACAAAGAGATGCTATAATCTAGTTACAAGAAAACAAAACAGAATTAAAATGAAAGTAGAAAGAAAGTAAAAAGAAAATATAAATAAGACTGAAAAAGGAAAATTTACAGTAATCTGCTTTCGTAAAAATCAAAAGGAGGAAAACAAATGAAAAGCAAAAAAATGATGGCAATGTTACTTTCAGCAGTAATGTGTACGGGGGTATTTGGAGTAAACGTACAGGCAGACGCAGAGGACGAGGTGACCTTAACATTTGGATTCTGGGGTGATGATGCAGAAGCACAGATGAAGATGCGTCTGGCAGAGGCTTATATGGAAGAACATCCGAATGTAAAAATTGAGTATGAGTATTGCAGTGGTGCTGATTACCTTACAAAGATCCAGACATGGTTCTCTTCTGATGAGACACCTGATGTATTTGGTATTTCAAACGACCATCTGATTGCATTTGAGGATAGTGAATTATTCGAGGACCTTACCCCATATATTGAAGAGGACAATCTTCAGGATCTTTGGGATTACGATGCTGTAAAATCAAACTACACCATCGAAAATGGTCGCCTGACAGCTGTTCCGTTCGTATCCAAGACATTTGCAATGGCTTATAATAAGGATCTTTTTGATCAGGCTGGTGTAGATTATCCTACAAGCGACTGGACAGAGGAGGATATGCTGGATGCAGCAGAGAAGATCAATGCACTTGGCGATGATATTTACGGACTTCGCTGGGGCGTACGTGTTCCGGAATTTTATCGTGGATTATACGGCGACATGTATTATAACTATGAAGACAAGACTATGAACGTTGTAGATAATGCTTCTTTCAAATCAGCAGTTACCATGTTCTCAGACAGCATCTTGAACGGACTTGCTCCCGATGAGACATCCGGTACAATTTCAACAGGTGGATTTGAGACTGGAAATTATGGTATGGCATTATCCGCTACATGGGACATTGCAGTATATGAGAACACAATCGGTGATTCTTTCGCATGGGATGTTGTAGAGCTTCCAATGAACACGGAATACAACACAAGATGGAAAACAACACTTCGTGCAAACGGTTGGAGTATGAGCGCCAACGCAGAGAACAAAGAAGTATGTTGGGATTTTATGAAATTTCTTTCAACATCTGAAAAAGCAGCAGAAGAAGCAGCTACCATCGGTATCCCAACTCTGAAATCCTATATTGAAAGTGATGAGTACATGAATGATTACGGCGATGGAACCGCTTACAATAAGCAGGTATTTATCAATATGTTAAATGATACAGTTCCGCTTTTCAATTTGGGAGCATTTGCTGAAGTTAATGATCTCGCAAAATCTGATTATGAGAGCGTTCTTGCAGGAAGTATGACAGTTGATGATATGATTTCTGATCTTGATACACAGGGATCTTCCATCTTTGCATCCTATGGTGACTGATTGACTGACTATAGAAATGATAAGGGGACGCCAAAAGCGTCCTCTTTGTGCAAACATGGACAAGAAGAAAAGAGGCATGGGGACAGGCATGAAGAAAAAAAGAAATGAAGAATATAAGAATGCGAGATATTTCTGGTTATTTATTGCGCCATGGGTGATCGGCTTTCTGGCCTTCACACTGATTCCAATGGTGTATTCCTTTGTAATTTCATTTACAAACTGGAATGGGCATTCTGCAATTGAATTTAAGGGAATAACAAACTATATTAATATTTTTACAAAAGACAAGACATTTTGGCTGGCATTAAAAAATACGTTTGTGTACATTATCGTGTCTGTGCCTTTGAATACGGCATTTTCTATTCTCCTGGCAGTACTGTTGAACAGAGATTTACCGGGAAGCAAGGTCTTTCGAGGAATCTTTTACCTGCCGACTATCTGTACAGGAGTTGCAATGTATATTACATGGACTTATCTGTTTAATGGAACAAACGGATACTTCAATGTACTTCTGAACCGTATTGGATTAGAAGGAACAAACTGGCTTGGAAACACATCCACAGCAATGGGTTCCATCATCTTTATGGAAATGTTCAATATTGGTACTGCAATGACTATTGTACTTGCAGGTCTGCAGGATGTTCCAAGAGATTTCTATGAGGCAGCAAATCTGGATGGAGCAACTGCAGTTCAGAAATTCTTCAAAATAACATTCCCGATGATCAGCCCTGTTGTATTTTTTAACGTACTGATGGCGATTATCAAAGGTTTGCAGATCTTTACACAGCCTTATGTTATGACACAGGGAGGTCCGGCACAGTCTACTTACGTATATGGTCTGTATCTGTATAACACCGCATTTTCATATGGAAAATTTGGATATGCGTCTTCACTGGCATGGGTATTATTTGTCATAATCATTATTATTACTATGGTGATCATGAAAACATCAAATGCCTGGGTATTCTATCGGGAGGATGTCAAGTAATGGGAAAACATAAAAAAGAGTTAGCGGGCAATGTAATCACAGAAATAATTTTAATATTACTGGCATTAGTGTTTTTGCTTCCAGTTGTCTGGATGTTTGCACAGTCCTTAAAATCAGCAGAGCAGCTTACAGATTTCAAAAAATTATTTGATCTTCCAATTACCTTCCGCGCATATGCAGATGGATGGAAAGGTGGAAGATTCCTTACCTATATTTTAAATACAGTAAAAATAGCAGTTTTGTGTGTAGCAGGTACTTTAACAAGCTGCTCCCTTGCAGCCTTTGGTTTTGCAAAATTTCAGGCTAAGGGAAAGAACATTTTATTTATGGTAGTACTTTCAACTATGATGGTACCAACAACTGTTACATTGATTCCAATGTATAACTTCTACAGTAAGCTCCACTGGCTGAATACCATCACTCCTTTGGTTTTGCCTGCATTCTTTGGAGCAAGTACATACAACATTTTTCTTTTAAGACAGTTCTTTGCAGGACTCCCAAATGAGCTGGGGGAATCTGCCCAGCTTGACGGTGCTGGATGGTTCCGTATTTTTAGAAGCATTTATCTGCCGAATGCGAAGCCTGCACTTCTGGTAGCTGCCATCAACCAGCTGGTATTCTGTTGGAACGATTATATGGGTCCGTTAATCTATCTGGGAAAACCTGCCACATTTACAATCGCCCTTGGCTTAAATGCTTTCAAAGGTGAGCAAGGTGCGACAATGGACATTGGACCACTTATGGCAATGGCATGTGTTACGATTCTTCCAGTATTGCTTTTGTATCTGTTCTTCCAGAAGTACTTTGTTGAAGGCGTTGCTGCAAGTGGTATAAAGGGATAAAACTATGAAAAATGCGAAGGAATACACGGAAAAGGTATATGCCGGTGTATCTGGAAAAATAATTGGGGTATTTTATGGCCGGCCCATTGAGGGTTGGCCATATGAAAAAATACGTGAAAAATTTGATATGGTGGATCATTATGTGAACCAGGAGGTTGGCGTACCTCTTCATGTTGGGGATGATGATCTTGCTGGAACATTTACGTTTCTTAATGCAGCTGAAGATTTTCAGGGTAATCCAGCGCAGCTAAAATCAGAAGATTTTGGAAGAACCTGGATGGATTATATTATTGAAAATAAAACCATTTTCTGGTGGGGGGGATTAGGCCGTTCCACGGAGCATACAGCATATCTTCGGCTGAAATCGGGAATTCTGGCACCAAAGAGCGGTGCAATTGAAACAAATGGACAAAGTGTAGCAGAACAGATTGGTGCACAGATCTTTATGGACGCTTATCCTATGATGTGTCCAAAGGATCCTGAAAAAGCAAGATATCTTGTGAAACAATGTGCATCTGTAAGCCATGATGGAATTGCAGTGGAGTCAGCCTGTCTGATCGCTGCCATGGAAGCCATGGCTTTTGGTGAAAGAGATTTATATAAGCTTATAGATATAGGAACTGGCTTTTCAAAAGATACAAGACTTCTTAAAATAGTAGATTCTGTTCGAAATGAAACAGAAAAAACAAAAGATTTTCGAACCGTAAGAGATTGGCTGGAAGAGAATTACAGCTATCGCTTTTTCCCTGGTAATTGCCATGTAATACCAAATCTTGCTTTGATCCTTGCATCCCTGATTTTAGGCGGTGACAGCTTCAGAGAGGCAATGAGGATTTGCGTATCATCTGGCTGGGATACAGACTGTAACGGAGCAAACTTGGGCTGTTTGAATGGAATCCGTTTGGGAATTGATTCCATGCGTGAGGATTTCGATTTCAGGACACCAGTTGCAGATCGCTTTTATAATATTTCGGCAAATGGAGGTGGATGTGTAACCGATGCAGTGAGAGAAACGGAACGTATATTAAAACAGCATGATCGTATATATAATGATACTACATGGCAAAAGAACCCAAGATTTTCTTTTTCTATGCCAGGATCTGTTCAGGGGTTTGAGTGGGATAGGAACTGGAAGCAGCAAAAAAATCGGATTAGAAATCAGAATGAATCGATTCCATTTGAAAACGGTTTGGTTATACCTGTAAATGAAAAAGAAGAAAAGGCAGTGTCTACTTTGACTATGTGGGATATTGCAGATATTTCAGGTGGTTACCAGCTGATTGGAAGTCCAATTTTATATTCCACACAAACAGTAGAATATGTGTGTGAGGCATTAAATACATCAGTGTTAGTAAGGCCTTATGTGATTTTTTATGATTATAGTGATCAAGAACAGATCGTTTTCGGAGAGAAAAGAACTGTGAAAGGGAAAAAATCATTCTTCTGGAAAATTCCTGAAAATAGCGGACTGATGATTAAAAGAATTGGTATTACAGCACAGGCAGAAACAGGAATTGGTGAGCTTGTGTTAAAAAGTATAGATTGGGATGGTGCACCAGAAAAACTGCAGATTAGTGGTTCTCTCAGAAACTATGATCTGGGAACACCAAATATGCAGATTAGGGCGTTCACATCATCAGCAGAGCAGTTTTCATTTGATGCAAAGCGAACTTTTACAGTGTCCCATACAGAAGAAAACGGCCTAGCTATGATTGGTACAGAAGCATGGAAGGACTATTCTGTGGAATGTACACTTACACCTGGAATCCATGATTGTTGTGGAATCATTGCCCGTGTTCGGGGACTTCGTAGATATTATGGAATGGTTCTTCAAAATGAAAATGAGTTACATCTCATTATGAGAAATGGTACCCAGGAAAAGGTTTTGGCACGATGTGCATTTGAATATGAACTGGATAAAGATTATCGTATGAAGCTATGGGTAAAAGGTGATGTAATCAAGGGTTTTGTGGATGGTGTAGAAGTAATCCATGCAAGTGATCAGACTTTTAAAGAAGGTGGATGCGGATTCCTCATAGACCGGGGTACCTGTATGGCTGATAATCTGGTTATAAGTGATCTATCAGGGGAAAGGGAGTGAGACAATGACAGAAGACAGATATTACCCAGGATATCATTTCCGTCCTTCGATAAACTGGATGAATGATCCCAATGGACCGATTTTCAAAAATGGATGGTATCATTTGTTTTTTCAGTATAATCCCAATTCTGATGTCTGGGGAGACATTCACTGGGGACATGCGAAATCAAAAGATTTGATTCATTGGGAAATGTGCCCTATCGCAATAGCACCTTCAACAGAAGCAGGAGAAGTGCATTGTTATTCAGGGTGTGCTGTGGATCGTGGTGACGAGGTCAGGATTTTTTATACAAGTATAGGAAAAGGTGAGAGAGGTCCGCAGACTGGTGCCCAGCAATGGTCTGCAAGATGCACAGAAGAAGATCTTCAGAAATGGGAAAAATGCGGAAAACCTGCACTGAATCAGAAAATAAATGGTAAGCTAACTATCACAATGTGGCGAGATCCATTTGTGTGGAAAGAAGATGAAACCTGGTATATGCTTCTTAGTGGAACTCATAAGAAAAAGGGTTGTATTGCATTATATCAATCAAATGACTTGGAGTCCTGGAAGTTTTGTTCTCTGTTTTATCAATCTGAGAAATATGAGCTGATCGAATGCCCGAACATTATGCGTTTTGGTGATAAATATGTTCTTTTGTACTCTCCTATGGAAGCAGTACATTATGTAATTGGCAGCATTGATAGGAAGAACATGAAGTTTATTACAGAGAAAGAAGGTATTTTCGATTACAGTGTTGGAAAAAAAGGATTTTATGCACCAAATGTTTATATGAATGATCCTTTAAGGCGTTATGTGGTGTTTGGATGTTTGTTTGAAGGTGATCGATTGGAGTCTAAGCGTCCAAGAGGCTGGGCTGGCATGCAGTCTATTCCGCGAGTAGTGTTTTTACAGGAAAATGAATTGCTGATTCAGCCAGCGCATGAATGCTATATGTTGAGAAAAGAATGCTTGGGAGCATATGCAAAACAAGAAAAGATGGATGTAAAAGGGCAGCAGATTGAAATAGAATTATCCTATCGTCCAAGTGAAAAATCAGTATTGCAGATTATCTTGCAGGCCAGCCCAGATGGAGAGGAGAGGACAGTTCTTACTCTGGATTACGGTAAAAACGATCTGTTTCTGGATCGCTCCCACTCCACTGTTTATTCTGATATCACTAAAGAAGATATTCATGCACCGATTGTTTATGAGGAACGTTCAGTTCAGTTAAGGATTTTTGTAGACCATTCATCAATTGAAATTTTTTATGATGATCGCTTAACAATGTCTGCCAGAATTTTTCCGGGAAGAGAGGATTCTGTGGAAAACTCAGTTAAGGTATCAGATGATGTCAGTGTGTTAGTTGGAAGAATATATCGTTTGGCTTGTGAAACAGAAATTTAAGAGAAATGAGGAGCGAACTTATGTATATACGATACCAGATTGGTAACCCGAGTATAAAAACTGAATCTGTAGTGCAGAAACTCGAGGTGACAGATGGGAAGATGCCTGGATGGGGTTATAACAGACAGCAAAGGTCTATGTCATACTGTTTAGGAGAAAAGGATCTGGTGTATGGTTTGGGAGAGACTGTTCGTGGAATGAATAAACGTGGATGGCGATATATCAGCAATAATGCAGATGAGACCTTTCATGAGGAAGAGAAAAATTCATTATATTCTTCCCACAATTTTTTTGTGATTATATCAGCTGGTAAAAGTATAGGAATCTATGTTGATACTCCGGGAGTAGTAGAGTTTGATATTGGTTATACAAAGTTGAATCAGATTATTCTTCGCTTTGAAGAGTTTGATGCAGACCTGTACTACAAGGAAGGCAGAAGTCCGCAGGAGGTAATTCGGGAATTTCGAGAATTAACAGGAAGAAGCTATATTCCGCCGAGATGGGCCTTTGGATATGGACAGAGCCGCTTTAGTTATATGGACGAGGACGAAATCCGTACACTGATAAAATCATACAAGAAAGCAGGTTTTCCAATAGACAGTGTGTATCTGGACATTGACTATATGGAAGAATATAAGGATTTTACAGTAAACAAAGAACGTTTTCCGAATTTTTCGGATTTTGTAAATGAGATGCAGGAAGAGCATATCCATTTAGTTCCAATTATTGATGCTGGTGTGAAAAAGGATGAAAATTACGAGGTATGCAGAGAAGGCGTTGAAAAAGGTTATTTTTGCAGAAAAGAAAACGGAGAGTATTTAGTTGGTGCTGTATGGCCAGGAAAAGCTTATTTTCCAGATTTTATGAAACCAGAAGTAAGAGAATGGTTTGGTAATTGGTATCAGGTATTGCTGGAGCAGGGAATTGATGGCTTCTGGAATGATATGAATGAACCTGCTATTTTTTATACAGAGGATCATCTTAAAGAAGTATTCGTAAAAATTCATGAATATGAGAATCAGAATCTTGATATTAATACCTTTTTTGAATTTAAAGCACTACTGGATTCCATTGCTTTAAGTACAGATGACTTTAAACGTTTTTATCATGAGGTTAATGGAAAAATGATTCGTCATGATAAGGTTCATAACCTGTATGGCTATAATATGACACGGGCAGCTGGAGAAGCTTTTGAACGTCTTGTACCCGATAGACGTATTCTGATGTTTTCCAGATCTTCTTTCGTGGGAATGCACCGCTATGGTGGAGTGTGGACAGGGGATAACCGTTCCAGATGGGGACATATATTATTGAATCTCCAACAATTAACAGGCCTAAACATGTGTGGCTTTTTGTATTGTGGAGCTGATGTAGGAGGATTCAGGGCTGATGCCACAGAGGATCTGCTCCTTCGATGGACAGAACTTGGAATGTTTACGCCGCTGTTCAGAAATCATTCGGCCAAGGGAACAAGAAGACAGGAGTTTTATAGATATGAACATGTGCAAGATTTTCGAAACCTTGTTGCACTTCGCTATGCTTTGATCCCTTATCTGTATTCGGAGTTTATGAAAGCAGCGCTTGAAAACGATATGAATTTCATTCCACTTGCATTTGCATATCCAGATGATGAGAGAGCTGTACATGTAGAAGATCAAATCCTGGTGGGGGAAAGCATTATGATCGCGCCAATTTATAAGCAGAATGCAATTGGACGATTTGTTTATTTGCCAGAAAAAATGAAATTGCTTCGTTTTAGAAGCGCAGATGATTATGATGAGGAAATCCTGGAAAAAGGTGATCATTTCGTTAAGGCAGACCTTCAGGAAGTGTTGGTATTCCTTCGACCAGGACATGTGCTGCCTCTTGCAGAAGGCAAATTGGAAAGCACAGATGATATTGATATAGAAAAGATGAAGTATATTACTTTTGAGGCAGAGCAGGAACAGTACCAACTGTACTGGGATGACGGAATAAGCGTGATAAAGTGAAAACTTTAAAGAGAGGGGATGGTTATCGGAATGAATATTCTGGTAATTGATATTGGTACATCCAGCATGCGGGGGATTTTGTACCGTAAAGATGGAAAGAAGCTATATGTGAAACAGGTTAAGTATCAACCTACATATCACGCTGATGGTGGCGTAGAGCAGGAACCTCATGATTTTGAAAAGGCGTTGGTCTCAATTGTAGACACATACGCAAAAGGCCTGGAAGTTGATGGAGCTGAAATAGGTGCTGTTGTTATCACCTCACAGCGCTCATCTATCATACCTTTAGATAAAGATGGAAAGCCTGTTCATTCAGCAATCATGTGGCAGGATACCAGAAATAAGGAAATCTGCAAAAGGCTGGAAGTGGAGAATAAGCGTATTATAGAACTGAGCGGGGCGAAAGTGAATTGTGTTTTTTCAGGTGGAAAAATGAGCTGGTTCAAATCAGAATACCCGGAGAAATACAAAAAAACTTCAAGATTTGTAAACATACCGGAATATTTAATCCACTTGATGACAGGAAAATATGTTACAGATTACACCTACGGAAGCAGGTCGAATCTTATGAATATCAGAACTTGTCAATGGGATGAAGATTTGCTGGATCTGTTTGGCATAGATAAAGAACAACTTTGTGAACTGCATATGCCAGGCGAGATATGCGGATATATCCAGAGAGAGTTTGCCAATCTTACAAGGATTAAAGAAGGTATTCCAGTAATTAGTGCCGGCGGTGACCAACAGTGTGGCGCTGTTGGACATGGTGTATTTAAAAGCGGAAGTTGTTCAGTGACAACTGGTACAGGTGCATATCTAATTGCAACTGTGGATTCGGTTCCAGAGTATTTGTCAGAAGATATTATCTGCAACTATTCTGCTGTCAAAGAAAAATATATTTTAGAATGTAGCGTACTGACCTGTTGTTCTGCTTTTGACTGGTATATCAGAAATTTTTATGACTGGAAAAAGCCGGACTATGATGCAATAAACTTTGCCTTGAGTAAAAAGTATAGCAGGAGGAGTTCCTGTATGGTACTTCCTTATTTTCAGGGAAGAGGCACCCCAGACTGGAATGCAACCGCAAATGCTACCTTTCATAAGATAAATCTTGGACATGACAGAGAAGATATACTAAAAGCTTTGTTAGAAGGGATTTTTGTGGAGATTGATAATAATATGGATAACCTTCGCAAATATGTGGATATTACACAGGCAAGTATCAGTGGTGGTCTGGCAAACAGCAGAATTATGAATCAAATGCAGGCAGATGTTTATGGAATACCATTGTCGCGTCTAAAAGATACAGAAGCTACGGCAAATGGGGCATTTATGATTGGTGCTGTGAGTATGGGGCTATGTGAGTCATTGGATAAAGCTTTTGAACAGATTTTGCAGTATACAGAAAAAGAAAATTATTCTGTAAATATGGAAATGCATAGAAATTATATTGAATTGAAAAAAGAAATGAAACAATTGTATAAAAAGTTGTATTAACGGGAGGAAGAGGAAATGAGTAAAATTGATGAGATTACAAGACAGAGTTGGATCGAGAGTACATTTCCGGAATGGGGAACCTGGCTGGTAGAAGATATTGAAAACGAAGTAGTAAAACCCGGCAATGTGGCAATGTGGTGGCTTGGATGTACCGGTATCTGGATGAAGACTCCGGAAGATACCAATATCACAATTGACCTTTGGTGTGGAAATGGAAAACGCACACATGGGGATGGAAAAATGAAAGTAGGACATCAGATGGCAAATATGTGTGGTGCAAGAGCTATGCAACCAAACTTAAGAAATGTTCCGTTTGTTATTGATCCATTTGCTTTTAAGAAAGTAGATGCAGTTCTTGCAACACATTATCACCAGGATCATATGTCTGCTGAGTGGGCAGCACATGTAATTAAGAGTAATATGACTACCACAAATGAAAAAGGCGAAGAAATTCCGGTTCCATTCATCGGACCTAAGAAATCCGTTGAATTATGGAAAAAATGGGGCGTTCCGGAGGAACGTTGCATTGTAGTAAAACCAGGTGATGTGATCAAGATCAAAGACCTTGAGATCACTGCACTAGATTCCTTTGACAGAACCTGTATCGTAACTACGGATTCCACTGGTCCGGATAGAGAAGAGCTTACTGGAAAATGCCCTACAGATATGGATGAGAAAGCAGTAAACTATCTGATCAAAACACCAGGCGGAAACATCTATCACAGCGGAGATTCTCATTTTTCCATCTATTTCGCAAAGCATGGAAAAGATTATGATGTAGATGTGGCATTTGGTTCCTTCGGCGAGAATCCGATCGGTATGCAAGATAAGATGACCTCCACAGATATTCTTCGTATGGCTGAGAATCTCCAGTGCAAAGTTGTAATTCCGATCCACTGGGATGTATGGACAAACTTCCAAGCAGACTGCGAAGAGATCAAGCTGCTTTATGATTTCAAGAAAGATAGAAATGAGTATAAATTCCATCCGTTCTTCTGGCAGGTAGGCGGCAAATATACTTATCCAGCTGACAAAGACAAGATTTATTATCATCATAGAAGAGGCTTTGAGGATTGCTTTGAGGCTCCTCAGAATATTCCTTATAGAAGCTGTCTGTAAGAGGTACTGTAATGAAAGAATATGAAATTGGTCTCTATGAAAAGGCAATCAGAAACAGCCTTTCATGGAAAGAAAAGCTATTATGCGCAAAGGAATGTGGATATGATTATCTGGAGCTTTGTGTGGATGCATCAGATGAGCGTATTGCACGGATCTATATGAGCCGTGAGGAGAGATTTGAACTCCTTGAACTTATGTATGAGACAAAGCTTCCAATCCGTTCTATGAGTGTAAGTGCATTGACGAAATACGCACTTGGAGACCCAGATAAAAAGATTCGTGAGAAGGGAATGGAGATCCTTGAGGGCTCTATTCACTTGGCTGCGGATTTGGGCATCCGCACAGTTATGATCCCAGGCTATGATATTTATTATGGGGAATCTACCATCCAGACCAAGCAGTTTTTTTTGGAAAATATAAAAAAAGCTGCTGAGATAACGGAAAAAGAAGGGGTGCTTATTGGCTTTGAGACCATGGAGAATGATTTCATGAATACAGTGGGAAAAGCCATGAAGTATGTAAGACTGGTAGATTCAAGTTATCTGAAGGTATACCCGGATGCCGGAAATATCACTAATGCAGGGGTAAAACTTCAACAGGATGTATGTGAGGATATGCTGCTTGGTAAAGGCAATATGATCGCTCTTCATCTGAAAGAAACAAGACCGGGAGTATTCCGTGAAGTTCCATTTTTGACAGGCCACGTTGATTTTGAAGCAATTATACATATGGCGTGGAATATGGGAATCCGTCGTTATGTTACAGAATTATGGGATGTGGGACAGGATGATTGGAAGGAAGCCATATGCTTTGCAAACCAGAGTATGCGGTGTATCTTGGATAAACAGAGTGAGATGGAGGATAGGAAGATTATATGAAGTATCAAAAGAAAGTAATTTCTGATTTGAATCTGTGTTATTCACTGGCAGAGTTGACATATAAAGGAAAGCACTGTTTCTTGGTTGCTGCTGAGAAACATGATCCATGTTATCTTTTTGATGAAGCTGGCACGAAAATTGCAGAGCCATGGGCTGGTCCGGGTGGAGTAATGACAATGCAGCAGGTACCTGAACATGATGGACAGTTTCTTGCTACTCATGAATTCTACTCTCCAAATGATTCAAAAAATGCAAGGATTATCATATGTACACCGGACGAGGAAGGAAAATGGGATGTGAGGACGCTGGTGGATGCACCTTTTGTACATCGTTTCGGTATTCTGAAAAGAAATGGAATCCATTATCTTATTATATGCTGCTTGAAGTCAGGACATGAGTATAAGGATGACTGGAGATTCCCAGGTGGAGTTTATGCGGCTGTTCTTCCGGAAAATCTGGATGATTTCGACGAGAATAACCAACTTAAGCTTGTAAAGCTGAAAGATGGAATGCTGAAAAACCATGGCTATTGCGCAACTACCATTGATGGTGTTGAGTGTGCGCTGGTCACCTGCGACGAGGGTGTTTTCCTGTTTACTCCGCCTGAGAGTCCAGCTGAACAGTGGGAGATAAAGCAGTTGCTGGATGTACCGGCTTCTGATGCTGTCATTTGTGATTTTGATTCAGACGGAAAGCTGGAACTTGGAATTATTGAAAAATTCCATGGAGATGTGCTTAGCATATACCGCATAAATGACCAGGGTAAATACGAAAAATGCTGGGAATATCCAGAAAAACTGGAGATGCTTCATGCAATTTGGGCAGGCACTCTTTGTGGAAAAAAGAGATTTGTAGTAGGAAATCGCAGAGGAAATCGTAAAACCATTGCTGTTTCATGGGAAGCTGGGGAATACCAGACAGAGATTATTGAAGAAAACACTGGAGCAGCAAATATTCTTCATTTTATGAATAAAGAAGGAAAAGATATTATCGTTGCGGCAAATAGAGAAATTAATGAAGTGGCAATGTTCATATTTGAAAAATAAATATCAAGGTATAGGAAAAAGAGGGGTATTACCCCAATGTCATTAAGTTATCATAGGCAAGCTGATTTGGCTTTTGCCCGGAAACAGGTTGAGGAGTTCTCTTCAGCCTGTTTTCTATTTTTGCCAAACACAAATAGACAGATTTTCATCTGCCTCAAAAAACTATATTCACTTATTCAAATTTATGCTACTCTATATAAGAAGCCATGAAATATCTTAGTAGTTGCTTTCCGTTCCCCATGACGATCGGGGCGTATGGGAATTACATTCTTTGCGATAATGGTTTCTAAATCAGGTGATGTCGTTTTCCCACGATAAAATAATCGGCACAAGTGCGACGCAACTGAGAAGTTGGCTTTATATGTATATTTTCTTTGCTTTTTTTCAATGACTACGTGCGAGGTAATCATTTCTGCAAAATTATACATGATCAGATGTGCATAGATTTCCTGTTGGATACACATCACCTTTTTTGAATGAAAATCCAACATTCCAATAGTATATTTTAAATCTCTAAAAGATGTTTCAATTCCCCATCTTAAAGCATAAAGATGTTTTAATTTTTCAACCGGGTATTGTTCCTTATCCAAATTTGTAAGGACGGTTTCATAAGTATCTTCTGAAATTTGGAATCTTGCAATTCTAAAAGACAATCCATAAAACGAGGCTGGATCTTTATAATTACTTTTTGCAGGTAAATAGTCGAAATTCACATTGGAAGGAAGATATCGATAATGGTTCTTATCCTTTAGCAGTTCCTTTACTTCTTTTGACTGTTTCCTTGTAATGTTAAGATTTATCTTCAGATCAAACAGCTTTTCTTCTGGAAGTTCCAGGTTGCTTTTTATACTTCCATGTCCATCTTTAATACGTATCAAGAAGTACCAGCCCTTTTCCTGAATATGTGCCATACTATTATAAGATTCATAACCCCGGTCTGCTATAATAAGAGCTTCTGGTATGGCCGATCGATCAACCATTTCCTGAAGAGCTTTATGTTCATTACAATTTTTGCTTTTCTGGATAATTGAATCTGCATAAATATGATAATCAATCTCATACAGTGCATTTAAATGTAAAAGATTATATCCTTTTTGTCCGTTGCTTCCAGGATAATATGATCCAGTATCCCCAGGGTTTGTAGCAATTTGAATGTCTGAACCGTCAACAGCAAATATCGGCATCTTTTCTGAAAAACCTTTCGTAATTGTTTTGTTAAAGCCGTCAAATATGGAACGGAAAGCTTCAGGCTTAATCTTACTTCTCTGCTGTAAAAAAGCAGATGGTGTGGGCATTTGAGGGGAAGCGTGAAAAAAGTCTATTAATTCATTTGTAAGACTGCCGCTTCCCATACCGATAATTCCTGTTAACACTGCTTTCATAGAAATTTTCCGTTTTCGGGTAAAGTCCGTATCAGGATGAAAGCAATAGTCCTTCGGATTATTTGCAACTTTATTGATTTCTGACATCAAAACTTTTTTAATGTGTTTCGGGTTCATATGATACCTCCCTGTAATTAAGTTTTTCTTAATTACAAGGGCCGATTTCGCTGCCTTTATTATCAATCCGTAGCGAAATCGGCCGCACACATTAATATAAATGTCAACTGTTTTCGAAAAATAAAAAGACCCCTATACCATTTCAGATATAGAGATCTTTATGCGTCATACTAACTTAATGACATTGGGTATTACCCCTCTTTTCTATATCTTGAAACCACCAATATCAAACACATAAACATGGCGGCAAACAACACCTCAATTCCCATACTGATCCGTACCTTTCCAAGAAGCTCCGGTGTCAGGGAATGATGCCGGCTTAGAATTTCATTTACCTGTTCATACCAGTATACTGGCAGAAACTGGGCGACTTTCAGAACCGATTTGTCCATCACATCCATAGGGACGAAGACGCCACAGAGGAAGCACATGGAAAGAGAAACAATATTGGCTACGCCGCTTAAAATATTGCTGTTTGGAATAAACATTCCAATCAGGTAAGAGAGTGACAGTGAAACTACTAACATAAGCAACGTATTTGCAATATAATAGCCACAAAGTTCAGAATTCAAAAAGGTATTACCATACATCAGCACAACACCCAGGATACCAAGAAGCCACAGAATGGCACCGATCACTCCCATTGCCAGCAATCCCTCCAGGGATTGATGTCTCACTGAAATAGCGGAGGCTTCCATCCGTTTCTGGATATCTCCCTTTTTGAAAGCCATAAGAATATATCCCATGGTATAGCAAAGAGCTCCCAGAAAAAGATAAGGAATATAACGAAAATAATAAGTGTAAGGAACCAGATCACTGCTTGCAGAATCAGAGGAAATCTTGGTGACCGGTTTATGAACTTCGGTTTTTACTGCCTGAACAGCTTCCTCCTGGGAAAAACCGGCAGCAACATAAGTTCGGATGGTACTGATATAACTGCTGATCTGCTGGTCAACATAATAGGAGCTGTAGGATCCTGGAACCTTGGTGACCTTCAGTGGCTGATTTCCTTGAATGCAAGCCTCGTAAAAGTCATCAGGAATCTGCACAATATATTCCACATTACGGTAAAAGAGATTTTCCTGAAGTACTTCCGGATTATTTTTCATAGGAATTACATTGTGAATCGTGTTAAGATAATCAACAAATCCCTGAGCCAGAACGCCTTGATCTTCCTTTACCACTCCAATATCAATGCTGGTATTTGCATAAAGGCTGTCTTCACTTTTTCCAGCGGCCATCTGCATGACAAGAGCCACAGAAAAGAAAATACCAAGATATATAATGACCAGCGTCACATTCTGTCTTAAAATTTTCATGTAACATTTAAATACTATCATAGCTTTCCCTCCGGATCAGTAAAAATGAAGCAGTCACTAATATTATGCTCATCACTGCAAGAGTGAACAGGTTGCGGTAATAGCGGCTCATATCGTCATACACATTGATGCAGTAAAAAGCATCAGAAATAAGTGCTGCCGGATTGATTCGGTTAATAACAGGCATATTTTTTTCTACCAGATCCTTCATGGTATTGTTCATAAGTCCTGATAAAAAGCTGCAGACCATGGAAAAACCAAGAATAATACCAATCTTTCCCCCTTCTTTCATTTTTCCAAGACTACCTACAAAAATTCCAATAGAAACCCCGATCAGGGATCCGAAAAAAGAAATAAGCAGCATGGGTCCGATTTTTCCCTGAAAATCCAGCTTTAAAATATAGCGAAGATAGATCAGCAACACGATCACATCGAAATAGCCAAGCAAAAAAGAAGCAATCTGCTCTGAAAGAATCAGCTTCAGTTTATGCGTTGGAGTGACGCAGCGTCGTGCGGCAAGTGCTGTAAGATTGGCCTGAAGAGTTATGGCAGAGCCAAATCCGATAAAACAGCCATAGAGGCAGGTCATTGCAATCAATGCATAGAAAAACTGTGCACTTCCGTTAATAGTCTGTCCGCCAAGTGAAACTTCAGTAAGTGTTTCCTGTTGATTTAACATCTGTTGGATTCCGTCCCACAGACCGGATGGATGTGTGCGGACTATATTGCGGATGGTATTTTTTCCGGTTTCGTAGCCGGACAAAATGGACTGAAGGATGCTCTGGGGGATTCCGTTGGAAGCTACTGTAAGGGAAGGGGAGCTTCCCACCTGATAAATACCGGAAATTTCTTCATTTTCCAGTTTGGTAAGTGCAGCGGATTCAGATAATTCCTGAGCAGCAATCAGATGATTTCCGTTGTTTTCAATTTGATCCAGAAACATAAGAAACAACGTGTCAGCGCCTTCCTCTTTTACGATTCCAACCTGTACAGTCTCGAAATCAGCATCATCAATATTTCCAAAAGCAAAATAGAACATAGTTCCAAGAAGAATTGGAAAAATAAGAGGCCAGAAAGTGGTGGCAAAGTTTTTCAGCTTTACCAGAAGATTATATTTGATCAAATGCAGCATGGCAGTCCTCCTTAATCTCGCAGCTGTTTCCCTGTGATTTCCAGAAATACGTCATTTAAAGTAGGCAGCTCAGAGGAAACCTGACCAAAGGAAATATCCTGGCTCTGCAGGTAATTGAGAAGCCGGATCAGGTTGTGGCGGGCACCTGTGCACCGCACAGTGAGAATCTGTTCCTCGTAATGCAGGTCAAATACGTGGGGAAGAGTCCGGATGTCAGCCAGATTCTCCGAGGTAAGAGGAATGGCCTCAATAGTAATGGTCTCGCCGGTTTTGATCATTTTTTTCAGATCCTCTTTGGTGCCGGAGGCAATCACATGACCGTGATCCATAATTGCGATCCGTGTACAGATCTGCTCTACTTCTTCCATATAATGGGAAGTGTAAATGATGGTGGAACCCTGTTCATTCAGCTTCTGAATGCCTTCCAGAATTTTGTTCCGGCTCTGGGGGTCAACGGCTACCGTTGGCTCATCCATAATGATCAGGCGAGGCTTATGAGCAATTCCACAGGCAATATTCAGTCGGCGGAGAAGACCGCCTGAGAGCTTCTTTGGCCGCATTTTCCGGTAATCGTTAAGATCGGTAAAGGTAATGGCTTCTTCCACCAGTTCTTTTCTTTTTCTCTTATCCGGGACATAAAGCCCACAGAAATAATCGATGTTTTCATAGACAGTCAGTTCGTCAAAAACAGCCACATTCTGCAGCACGATTCCAATCTGCTGTTTTACTTTGTAATTGTCAGGACGCATTTCTTCTCCGAAAATATGAATGCAGCCTTTGTCGTATTTGAGAAGAGAAAGCATACAATTGATAGCAGTAGTCTTTCCGGAGCCGTTGGGACCAAGAAGACCAAAAACCTCTCCTTCCGAAATACTCAGGTTTAGGTGGTCAAGTGCCACCAGGTCCCCATATCTTTTTACCAGATTTTCTATTTGAACAATATTTGTGGACACGATTTTCCTCCTTCTGGTTTTCCCCATATAGTATTTGTATCATAAGCTTAGAGCGTGTTTGAAAAAGGCTTTCGGCAAGATGTACGTCACAATTTGTGGGAGATTTTGCCCGGATGAGGGCGCCGTAACGGGCTACGGCAACTGAATTCGGGCGAAATATATCGCAAAGTGGAGCATGCAGATTGCAGGAATGCTCTTTTAAACACACTTTAGTATAAAGAAATAAGGGAAAATCGCCAAGTGCCAGATGTCACGGCCTTCACATGACAAATGTCATAAAATTACAGTTTACTCCATTCACAAAAACATCTCACGGAACATTACTAGTAAACCGTAATGTCATAAAGCGCAGAACCTTCTTTACAGCGCAAGGTCAGTTATACTATAATGAGAGAAATGTCTGTAAGACATATTTGTAAAAAAACAGGTTAAATATTTGATAATTACTGGTTACGGAGTGAACAGCAGTATTTGGAGAAAAATGAGAAAGAAGGTGGCAGAGTGGGATACTTTTTGGACTGTGGATTACTGGTATTTTATAGCTTTCTGTCACTTTTTTTTCTGCCGCCAGGGGCAGGCTTTCTGATTGCTTTTTTGAGCTGTGTAAGTGTGATCTGTTGCGGATATGCGGTGAGAAAGAAGGCATTGCGGCTAATTCTTTACATTTTGTTCGGATTTCTGGGACTGGCTGTTCCAGAGACCTTTATCTTTTATCCCTGTCTTTTTTATTTGCTTTTTCATGAAAAAATGAGGGGGCTGGCAGCAGTAGCAGTGATGTTTTTTCTCTGGAAAATACCTGGAAGCAGAGAAAACATGGGCCTTTTTGCAATGACCGGTGTATTTGGATTTTTACTGGCATTTTTTATGGAGAGAAATACCACAAAGAGTCAGATCCTGGAAGAAAAGCTGCGAAGGACCCAGGATGATTCCAAGGAGCGAAGCCTGCTTTTGTCCCAGAAAAATAAAGCTTTGCAGGAAAAACAGGATTATGAGATCTATAATGCTACCTTAAAGGAACGAAACCGGATCGCCAGGGAAATCCACGATAATGTGGGACATGTACTTTCACGTTCAATCCTTATGGTAGGGGCTGCAAAGACCATAAATAAAGATCCCGGGATGACCGCCATGCTGAAAAATCTGGAGGATTCCCTGAACCATGCCATGAACAGCATCAGAAATAGTGTCCATGACCTTCACGATGAAGCAGTAAATTTAGAAGAAGTGGAAAAGAGCCTGGTTCGTGAGTTTACATTTTGTCCGGTGCAGATGGTTTATGATATGACAAGAGAGGTTCCAAGGGAGGTGAAATACTGTTTTATCAGTATTACCAAAGAGGCCTTTGCAAATATTATGAAGCACAGCAACGCCACAAAGGTGCAGCTGATCCTTCGGGAGCATCCGGGACTGTACCAGCTGTGTATAGAGGATAATGGGAAAGATGCCTTTTATGATCCGGAAAAATCCGGTATTGGAATTGCAAATATGAAAGAAAGGGTAAATGCCCTGGGTGGAACCTTGCAGATTTTTACGGATAAGGGATTTCGGATTTTTATTACAATACCCAAATGTGGTTGAGGTGGATTCCGATAAAGATACAGTAAAGCGGGCGCACTGATTATGGAAATTATTTTTTGAATGTGTTCCGGAAATGAAAGAAAAGCAGGAGTAAGAAATGAAAATAATAATTGTAGACGATGACTGCCTGGTGGCGGGGGCTTTGAAAACCATTCTGGAAGTGAATGAGGATGTGGAAGTGTTAGCGACTGGAGCAGACGGAAAAGAGGCCTGTGAGCTTTATGAAAGGTATGAGCCAGATGTGCTTCTTATGGATATTCGAATGGAGAAAATGGACGGTCTGGAAGCATCCCGGAGTATTTTGTCCAGGCATCCAAAGGCAAATATTCTGCTTCTTACCACTTTTTCCGATGACGAATATATAGTAAAAGCCTTGCGACTTGGTGCAAAGGGATATCTTCTGAAACAGGATTATGGCAGTATTCTGCCTGCACTTCGGGCGGTTTACTGTGGGCAGACAGTATTTGGGACAGAAATAGTTTCCAGGATTCCAGATCTTTTGCAGGGAGAAAAGAAGTTTGATTATGGAAAATATGACATTAACGAGAGAGAATTTGAGATGATAGAACTGATCGCAAATGGATATAGCAATAAGGAGATTGCGGCAGAGCTTTTCCTGAGTGAAGGAACCGTGCGGAATTATCTGAGCATGATCCTGGAAAAACTGCAGCTGCGTGACCGTACACAGGTGGCAGTTTTTTATTACCAGCATAAATAGGAGCGACAGAAGATGAACATACAGAAAATTGGAGACCGGACAGCAGAGCTTTTGAATTTATATTATAACAATGAGATAGAGCCTTTTTTGAACTCTTGTCATGAGGATGTTCTTTGGATAGGCCCTGCAGACAAGCAGGTGATCCGCGGAAGAAAAAATCTGGTAGATGCTTTTCACGCTGAGAAACACGAACTGAAGTTTTCCCTGAATAATCTGACGGTGCTGCCGCTTGCCACTACAAGCAGTACGGTGGCAGAAATCATGACTTTTATGCTGGTAGATACGATCTGGCCGGACAACAGTGCAAGTCGGGTAAATCAGCGTATGCAGTTTACCTGGGTGGAGCAAAAAGGTGTGCCGAAGATACGTGTGATCTTTATTTCAAATGCAATTCAGTATGATGAGAGGGATGGCATTTATCCGGTACATTATGATGAGAATTATCGTAAGTTTGTCCTTACAGGAGAGACCAGATCAGAGCGGATTTACGTGAAAGGAATTGATAAGTCCATTCTTTACCTGAATTGGTCGCGTGTGATCTATGTGGAAAGTCTCGGCAATCATACGGTGATCCATACTCTGGATCAGGAGTTTGAGTCTACAGAAAGCCTGAAAACTCTGGAAAAACGTTATGGGAACCTGTTTCTGAAGTGCCACGAGAGTTACATGGTAAACCCGGCGCATGTCCATTCTATCCGCAGATTTAAAATGACTGTAACAGGAGGACGGGAACTTCCTGTTCCGGAAAAAAAGTATACGGTAGTAAAAAAGACGCTGCAGAAAATAATTGCAATCTGTTAGAGCCTGTTTGAAAAAGGCTTTCTGCAAATTGCGGCGTGCAGATTGCGGGAATGCTTTTTCCAATACGCTCTGGAGAAAAAACGTTACAAAAGTACCAAAAATGTAAAAAAACACACACGTCATAAAAGAAGTATGCTATAATGGGAGCACTTAACCTGTTACGGTATAAGGAATTGCCAATTAAACGAGGAGAACCCAGTATGAGTGATTATGTGATCATAACAGATACATCTGCAGATATTCCGGCAGACATTTTAGATAAGGGTCAGATTCATCTGATTCCTATGGTATACCAGTTAAACGGAGAGGAGTGCCCGCACAGGAATCCGGGAAACTGGGACAGCAGGGCTTTTTATGACAAGCTTCGTGCAGGTGGAACCGGAAGTACTTCCCAGATTTCCCCGGCTACATATACCGATTTTTTTGAACCGTTTCTGAAAGAGGGCAAGGATATTCTTTATATTTCCCTTTCCGGAGGACTGACTTCCACATGGCAGAGCTCTCGCATTGCAGCGGCTGATTTGATGGAAGAATACCCGGAGCGTAATATTTCCTGCGTGGATTCTCTTGCAGCCACAGGAGGACAGGGAATCCTGGTAATCCTGGCAGCAGAAAACCAGAATAAAGGAATGTCCCTGGAGGAGAATACGTCATGGCTGGAGGAGAATCGTCTCCATATCTGCCATTGGTTTACAGTAGATGATCTTGATTTTCTGAAACGAGGCGGACGTATTTCCCCCACAATCGCCTGGATCGGCGGAAAGCTGAAGATCAAACCGATTCTTCGTATTGTGGAGGATGGAACTCTGGCAATCCCGGAGAAGGTACGCGGCTCCAAGGCTGCTATGAATACGATCGTTTCCAAGTATATCGGTTCCGGATTAAATGAGGAGCACCCTTATGTATTTATCTGTCACGGTGATGCTGCTGAGCAGGCTGAGAAAGAGAAGGCTGCTATCCTGGAAGCTGTACCACAGGCTCAGGTTATTATTATGCCAATGAGCCCGATTATTGGAATTCATACTGGTCCTGGAGTACAGGCGGTTATTTATTTTGGAAATAACAGATAACGAAAGCCTTTTTTCAGACACGCTCCAGGATAGCAAAAATTCAGAAATCATTGAGCGTTCCAAATGTATATCCCATTTCTTCCCATTTGGTCAGCAGTTCATCCAGAATCTGTCCATTTGTGGAAGAAGTATTGTGCAGCAGGACAATTGCCCCTGGGTGGATCCGTGTGAGAAGCTTATCGAAGGCTTCCTCTCTGGTTGGCTGTTTATCCTGATACCAGTCTACGTAGGCAAGACTCCAGAAGAAGGTTTTATACCCCAGTTCCTTTGCCATGGACAGATTTGCTGTACTGTAAATTCCCTGAGGCGGCCGGTAGAATTTCGTCATGGATTCTCCGGTCGTTTCTTTATACAGATTTTCCACGCCCTCCAGCTGTTTCCTGAAATCATTCAGGGAAGAAATCCCGGACATATCCGGGTGAGTGAGAGTATGATTTCCTACAATGTGCCCTTCCTGAACCATTTCTTTTATCAGATCTCCATTATCTCTTATGAAATTTCCAACAACGAAAAAAGTTGCTTTTACATTGTGTTTTTTCAATGCATTAAGAAGCAGCGGTGTATTGCCATTTTCATAGCCACAGTCAAAAGTAAGGTAGAGTATTTTCTCCTGGGTATCCTTTGCAAAGTAGGCGTTATAGGAAGCAAGCTCTTGAATGGAAGCATTTCCTACAGGACGTTTTCCTTCCTCCTGGAAGCTGAGTCCCCAGCTTGCGCAGTCTGATGAAGTAGCGACTGCTTCCGGGGGTGAAAAATGGTGAACGATCACCCGGGCGGCAGAACCGGCCAGAAAGGACAGGGCGAAGAGGAGAGGAACGCCGGCGTAGTGGAGAAAGTCTTTGATCGCAGGGCGCTTTTTCGAGCAAAAAGAGGAAATATGTGAAGAGAATTTTTCCTTCAGTGCTGGAAAAGAAAAAATGGGAAATTTCATGAAGAGAAAACCTCGCGGGTATTTTTTTACAGATATATGAGAAAATAAAAGGTTTATGCCAGAGCGTGTTTGAAAAATCATGCGAATAAGGGCAAGGCAGCTGCCTGAAAATGAAAGGAAAATCCAGACATTAATTAAGCCACCAGCATCGACGTTTACTGGTGGCTTAAATCTGATCCATATCCAATGGAATGTACCTCTCTTTCCGAATATATTATGCGTTTAAAACAATTGGAATTAAGGCTTACGTTCTTGGTGGACTGTACCTCGCTTTTCTTGAAATGTTAAAAATTAAGATGTTTCGTTATGCTTCTGGTGGTCCGTACCTCTCTTTCTTAGATTATAAGTAATGAACTTATGTTTTCGGTGGTCTCACTCCTTTTTGTTTTTATTTTTAAGTTCCTTTTGTTTTATGAGCTTACTATAACAGATTACTTCTCGTTTGTCAACAAATAATTTGAAAAAATATTATTTTATATAAAATAAAAAGTTTATATATGCGAAAAGAATTGAAAATTCAGACAATATTTCCGCGTATAATGTGGTATGATGAAACTATAAAGAATATGGCTTTTCAACGTGATAAAGTGCTGGGAAGCTGTATGACAGAAGATGAGGAGGAAGCAAAGATGTTAAATGCAATTCTTGATGAATTGAAACTGAATGCCCTTGTGATCACAGATCCGTATAACATGCGACATGTAAGCGGTTTTCGCGGCGGCGAGGGCGCTTTATATATTTCAGCAGCCCAGAAGGTGCTGATCACAGATTCCCGTTATACGGAGCAGGCCGGTAAAGAGAGCGATTTCACAGTAATCGAAGAGTGCCGTGGGCATAACCGTCAGACGATCCTGAAGGAGTGCATGGAGAAGGAGAATGTAAATGGCGATTTCCATATGGGATATGAGGATCAGTCCATGCTTTGCTGTGATTTTGATAAGCTCAGAAAGGAACTGCCGGTTCAGACATGGACACCTCTTGGCAGCAGAATCGATGATCTTCGCCAGATTAAGACTGAGGAAGAACTGGAGTACCTGGCAAGAGCTGAAGAAATCGGGGACAAAGCATTTGCAGAATTTTTGAAAATCGTGAAACCAGGAATGACAGAGCTGGAAGCTGCGGCAGAGCTGGAATATCTGATGAAAAAAGAGGGAGCAGAGGATTTAAGCTTTAACACGATCATCGCTTCCGGTCTGAATTCTTCCATGCCTCATGCAATCCCAGGATATAAGAAGCTGGAGGAAGGGGATTTTGTTACCTGTGATTTTGGCTGTAAATACAAGGGATACTGCTCCGATATGACACGTACCTTTGTCCTCGGAAAAGCAAGCGATAAACAGAAAGAAATTTACAATGTTGTATTAAAAGCACAGCTGGCCGGTCTTGCAGCAGTAAAGGCTGGTGTAAGCGGAGCAAGTGTGGATAAGGTGGCGAGAGATATTATTACAGAGGCTGGTTACGGTGACTGTTTTGGCCACGGACTTGGTCACAGTGTAGGTCTTTTCATCCATGAAAGTCCGCGCCTGTCTCCCTCTGACGATACCATTCTGAAAGCCAATATGATCGAGACTGTTGAGCCGGGTATTTATGTACCTGGTTTCGGAGGGGTTCGTATTGAGGATATGGTAGTGGTAACAGAGGATGGCTGCCGCAATCTGGCACATTCTCCTAAGGAACTGATTGAGGTTCCTGTTGAGAAATAAAGAGCTGATTTTTATATATAGTGAATAGATAGTGATGTCGCCGACAGGCGAAGTATCCGTTTTGTGAAAGAAAATTATCTGCCCGGGCGGCATCTGAGTTTCTTTTACGATTAAAATGTTAATATTGTTATTAAAATATGGAAAGGAATAAGAAAATGCTGAAACAATTATCGATTTTTGCGGAAAATATCAAAGGGAAAATGCAGAAGGTGACTGGAATCCTCCTGGAGGAGGATATTAATATCCTTGGTTCTGTTACTAATGACAGTGCTGAATATGGAATTATACGTATGGTTGTTTCCAAACCTGAGCAGGCGTTAGAAGCGCTGACAAAGGCAGGTTTTATCTGCAAGCTTAGTGATGTTCTTGGAATCGAGGTAAAGGATGAGGTTGGTAACCTGAACAAACTGCTCCTCAGTCTCCAGGAGAGCAATATCAATATTGATTATCTGTATCTGTCTTTCAACCGTGCTACCGGACTTCCGATCATGGTTCTCCACGTACCGGATATCAGTGAGGTGGAGGCATGTCTGAGAAATAAGGGATTTAATTCCATTTCTGAGGTTCATTGAGCACTTCTGACAGAAACAGAATCTGAAATCCTGCATAGAACTCTGAATAGATGGAAAAACTACCGTTATCAATCTTTAGGAGGTAAGGAAATGTTACGGTATTTGCCTATTCGGAAGATTCACGCAAGACAAATTCTGGATTCCAGAGGCAATCCTACTGTGGAGGTAGAAGTGACAGTTGGAGAAGGCGTTATTGGAATCAATGGATATACAGGCCGTGCAGCGGTTCCATCCGGCGCGTCCACAGGAAAATTCGAAGCATTGGAGCTAAGAGACGGCGATAAAGGAAATTATAAAGGCCTTAGTGTACAAAAAGCAGTGGATAATGTAAACACGAAAATCGCGGAGGCAATTCTGGGAGAAAATGCATTGGATCAGACCTATATTGATTCTCTTCTGATCCAGACAGATGGTACGGACAATAAAAGCAATCTCGGGGCAAATGCCACTCTGGGTGTTTCTATGGCGGTGGCGAGGGCAGCCGCTATGGCACTTCGGATTCCGCTTTATCAGTATATCGGAGGCTGTCATGCGAACAGGATGCCAGTACCAATGATGAATATTTTAAATGGCGGGCGGCATGCGGACAATACAGTGGATCTTCAGGAGTTTATGATCATGCCAGTTGGGGCTTCCTGTTTTTCAGAGGGAATCCGCATGTGTGTGGAGATTTATCAGTCATTGAGGATTCTTTTAAAAAAGAAAAATCTGTCTACAGCAGTGGGCGATGAGGGTGGCTTTGCACCGGATCTGAAGGATTCCAGGGAGATTCTGGAATTGATCATTGAGGCTGTGAAGAACGCCGGATATGAGCCGGGAAAAGATATTGGCATTGCCATTGATGCGGCAGCCAGTGAATTATATGACGGAGAAAAAGACGGCTACTATTTTCCAGGGGAGAGTAAGATGACTGGAAAAGAAGTGATCCGGGATTCCAATGAAATGATCCGTTATTACGAAAATCTGTTAGATGAATTTCCTGTTGTTTCTATTGAGGACGGACTGCAGGAGGATGACTGGGAAGGCTGGAAGGCTATGACGGAGCGGCTTGGAAGCCGTGTACAGCTGGTTGGGGATGACCTTTTTGTGACAAACATCAAACGGCTGTCCTGTGGAATCAAGCTCGGAACAGCAAATGCAATCCTGATCAAGGTAAATCAGATCGGAACCCTGACAGAGTCTCTGGAGGCAGTAGAACTGGCTGCACGGGCTGGTTATCGCTCTGTTATTTCTCACCGATCCGGTGAAACAGAGGATTCCTTTATTGCAGATCTGGCAGTGGCAACTGGTGCAGGGCAGATCAAGACCGGTGCACCATGCCGTTCGGATAGAAATGCCAAGTATAATCAGCTTCTGAGAATCCATGAGCAGCTTGGCAGGCTGTCGGTGTATGAGAATCCGTTTGTTTCTGTGCATCGCGAAGCGTGTTACTGGTCAGGTCATGAACATTAACATCCGTTTGTCTGACCATGAAAAAAACGATAGTGTAATTTGTCCAAATTCAAGATAAAAAAGAGTTGAAATCAAATGCTGGCTATGGTACAATATCTCCTAGTTGATTAGGAGGTGTAACCACGTGCAGATTTTAAGAACGATTTTAACAATTCTTTTTGTTATAGATTGTATTGCCCTTACCGTAGTAGTCCTTATGCAGGAAGGTAAGTCACAGGGTCTTGGTGCGATCGCCGGAGCTGCAGACACATACTGGGGTAAGAACAAAGGACGTTCCATGGAGGGCGGTCTTGTTAAGGCAACTACAGTTATGGGAGTTTTGTTCTTTGTACTGGCAGTTGTATTGAACCTGAATTTCTAAGAATAAACTGGGAAACACTCTTGTTGATCTGATCGCAAGAGTGTTTTTTATGTAAGCGGAAAATCCTGCTTTGCAGGATTCTTTCCTGATAATAGGAAATTATGGAAAGATGGTAGAAAAGTTTCGTGATAATTACAGTCTGTGCGTGCGATTTTAATAGAGTAGCTTGCGTGTGCAGGTATTAAAAAGGAGACAAATTGAGTAAAGACAGAGAATTTGACAAACGAAAAAAATTTATGATGGAGCTTCTTGGAGATCCAGTGTACCAGCCTATGCGTTTCCGGGAAATTGCAGGTCTTCTGCGCCTTTCAAAGGACGAGAAGAAAGATCTGTACCGTGTTCTGGATGATCTGGTAGCAGAGGGAAAGGCTGACCTGGATTCCAAGGGACGTTATTCCAAAGTAACTGGAAGAAAGCGCGGGAAAGAGAAGCAGCGTGGAAAAAGAGAAGAACGTGACGAGAAGTTTTCGGGTAAACGTTCCGGGAAATATACAGAAGAAAGCTCCGAGAGACGTACCGGGAAGAAAGATGAGAAACATTCCGATAAGAAATATAATGATAAGCAGGCTGGAAAGTATGATCACCGCAAGTCCGACGATCGTTACGGCAGGGGAAAAGATAAGTACAACGATAAGAAACACGGCAGACGCTGCGAGGATGATGACCCGGAATTTCGCCTTGCCCGTCTGGAAAACGAATATCCGGACAGTCCATCTGTAGAAGGCACCTTCATCGGTCATCCCAAGGGCTTTGGCTTCGTGGAAATCGAGGGGGAAGACAATGACGTATTTATTCCGGAAGATTGTACCGGAACGGCTATGCACCAGGATAAAGTTCGTGTTATAATCACAAAAGAGCCGCAGGAAGGTAAACGCCGCGAGGGAATTGTAGTAAAAGTTCTGGAAAGAGGTATGACCCAGATCGTGGGAACCTACGAGAACAGCCGTGACTTTGGTTTTGTGGTAAGTGACAATCCTAAATTTTCCAGGGACGTATTTATTCCGAGAAAAGATTCCCAGGGAATCAAGGATGGGGATAAGGTAGTGGTGGAAATCACCAACTACGGAAGCAAGAACCGCAATCCGGAAGGTAAGATCGTAGAGAATCTGGGAAGCTGCCGTGCACCTGGAACAGATATCCTTGCCATTGTAAAAAGCTTTGGCATTCCAAGCGAATTTCCGGATAAAGTAATCCGTCAGGCTGACCGTGTACCGGATCATGTTCTGGATGCTGACAGGGATGGCCGACTGGATCTTCGCCATCTTCAGACCGTCACCATTGACGGAGAAGACGCCAAGGATCTGGATGATGCAGTTACTTTGACAAAGGAGAATGGCATCTATCATCTTGGTGTTCACATTGCAGATGTAAGCAATTATGTACAGGGAGGAAGTGCCCTTGACCGTGAGGCGTTGAAGCGGGGAACCAGTGTATATCTGGCAGACCGCGTAATTCCCATGCTTCCGGTACGGCTTTCCAACGGAATCTGTTCTCTGAACCAGGGGCAGGATCGTCTTACTTTAAGCTGTCTTATGGATATTGATAAAAAAGGAAATATGATTTCCCATAAGATTGCAGAGACTGTGATCTGTGTAGATGAGAGAATGAATTATACAGATGTGAAAAACATTTTGGAGGATACTGGCGAAGAGGCAAAGAAACGCTATGAAAAACTTGTTCCCATGTTTTTCCTGATGAAAGAGCTTTCTGAAATCCTTCGTGGAAACCGCCATCACAGAGGTTCCATTGATTTTGATTTTCCGGAGAGCAAGATTATCTTAAATGCAGCAGGAAGAGCCATTGACATTAAGCCATATGAGGCAAATGTGGCAACAAGGATCATTGAGGATTTCATGCTTATGGCAAATGAGACTGTGGCAGAGGAGTGCTGCAGGGATGATATGCCGTTTGTTTACCGTACCCATGAGACTCCGGATCCCGAGAAAGTGGAGAGCCTTCTCACACTTCTTCATAATCAGGGAGTGCCGGTGCAGAAGCATGGACAGGAGATTACCCCGAAGGAGATCCAGACTATTCTGGAGAGCATTGAGGGACTTCCAAACGAGCCACAGATCAGCCGCCTTACTCTTCGAACCATGAAACAGGCGAAGTATACTACAGAATGCAGCGGCCATTTTGGACTTGCAGCGAAATATTACTGCCATTTTACTTCTCCAATCCGTCGTTATCCGGATCTTCAGATTCACAGGATCATTAAGGATAAGCTTCGGGGACGTCTGGAAAGAGAGGGAAAAACAGAGCATTATAAAGAGATACTGGAAGATGTGGCGCGCCAGTCCAGTGTGTGTGAGCGCCGGGCGGACGAAGCAGAGAGAGAATCTGACAAGCTGAAAAAAGCAGAATATATGTCTTACCATATTGGGGAAGAATTTGAAGGAATCATTTCCGGTGTTACTGGCTGGGGCTTCTATGTGGAACTTCCAAATACGGTAGAGGGACTGGTTCATGTAAATACACTGAGGGATGATTACTACACCTTTGATCAGGATGCTTACGAGTTGATCGGCGATGTGACACACAAGGTGTTTGCACTGGGACAGAAGGTGCGTGTGAGAGTTGCGGACGCAGATACCATGCTGAAGACTGTGGATTTTGTTCTGGCAGAGGAGCAAGAGTGGTAATTAGAAGTTACTGTTCATTCTGCGATCAAAAACACGCTTTGCGATGCATAGAAACTACGCTCTAGAACAGCAACCCTTTGTTTTGAACGCCCGCCTGCAGGCGGAAATCCATATAGGGAGGAACTTATGGCAAAGAAACCAGGAATCAAACTGATTGCAAATAATAAAAAGGCATTTCACGATTATTTTATAGAAGACACGTATGAGGCAGGAATTGCCCTGGCAGGAACAGAAGTAAAATCCCTGCGTATGGGAAAATGCAGCGTCAAGGAATCTTTTGTGCGGATTCAGAATGGGGAGGTTTACATCTATGGGATGAACATCAGTCCATACGAAAAAGGCAATATTTTCAATAAAGATCCCCTTCGTATCCGTAAACTTCTCCTTCACCGCAGTGAGATCAACAAGATGGAAGCCAAACTGAAGGAAAAAGGCCTTACCCTTGTGCCGATTAAGGTCTATTTCAAGAACAGCCTTGTGAAGGTGGAAATTGGCATGGCAAGAGGTAAGAAACTGTATGACAAACGTCAAGATATTGCAAAGAAAGATCAGAGACGAGAAGCAGAGCGTGATTTCAAGGTGAAGAATTTATATTAAAAATAATGGGAGCTGGGAATTTTTATGATGAAAAATTCCCGGCTTTCGTAAATTTCTGTTAAACATTTATAGGGAATCAGCTGTGAAGATGCAATAAATAAAAAGTCAGACAGGTCAATATGGTATTTATTTAATATTCGCTGCACAGGCAGCATGAAAACAGTAAAAAGAGGTTGGCTATGGAAGAGAAAACAAAAGAGAAAACACAGGAAACAAAGGAAACAAAGGAAACAACAAAAGAAAACCGCCTGATGAAAACCGTAGAGGATTCCAGAACGGAGCAGGTTCATCTGATCATGCACCAGCACTTAAATGCCGGCGGCAGATTGTTTGGAGGAATGCTGATGCAGTGGGTGGATGAGGTGTCCGGCGTGGTTGCCATGCGTCATTGCGGAACTTACCGTGTCACAACTGCAGCTGTGGACAATCTGCAGTTTAAGGAGCCCGTTTACGAGGGCGAGATCCTTGTGATGATCGGCTATGTGACCTATGTGGGAAATACCTCCATGGAAGTGGAAATTGATTCCTATGTGGAGCGCGGGGATGGAATGCGTTACCTGGTTAACCGTGCTTTTTCTGTGATGGTAGCTGTGGATAAGGATGAGCGTCCTACCCGAATCCCCGGCCTTATTATCCACACAGAAGCTGAGAAAGGACGCCATGAGGCAGCTCTGCTCCGCAGGGATATGCGTAAAGAGCGAAGAGACGCCGGGTTTTAAACATTAAGACATGTTGTCAAAAACTATTTGAGTCAGAGATAGAGAAAACTGTCCCTGGCTCTTTTTGTTCACAGAAGAAGTACGCAGGATCTTCCTTCCCGGTGAAGGCACCAGAGAGAATGGGGAAAAGAAACCCGAGAGTTGCGGCGCGAAATCGTGCAAAGCATGATTTCTGTGCATCGCGAAGCGTGTTACTGTGAATGGAGTGAACAGTAACGAAAAGTTTAAAAATTGTATGAAATCATCCCGCGTTCGGTTGACAAGTCTGTCATACTCTGTAATAATAATGGAGAACAAAAAGTGGATATTAGAGGAGTTTAATTCCATTTTGTGGGAGGAATATAGATTATGAAAAAACGTTATGTGATTCTTGCAGCACTTTTGGTCACTGCTTTGGCAGCAGCCGGATGTGGTAAGAAACAGACTGAAGATACAGGTAAGGATGGCCAGGTAACCGTGGCTCCGGCTGAGAATACAGATACAGCTTCAAGCGATGACAGTTCCCTGGTAGAGATGCAGAAATCTGACGATGCAGATATCAAGAATGTGATTGGTGATAAGACTTCCACAGCTTCCAAGCTGATTCTTGTGAACGGTACCGGAGCTGCTGTGAAGGGACTTTACATTCGTCCGACTACGGATGACGATGATGACTGGGGCACAGAGCTGATCAACGGATTGTTTACTTTGAATGATGGCGACAAGGCTCTTTACTATTATGAGCCGGACGAGAAGGATGCAGATGGAAATGCGGTGACAAACTATGACATCCGGATCACGTATGAGGACGAGGATTATACAGACTGCTATTTCCGTAAGCTTCCGCTGAAGACAATTTCAAAGATCACTCTTCATATGGATGGAACTGCTGAGGATGGAATTCCTTATGCTACTTATCTGACAGGAACGAGTAAGACAGAAACTTCTACCCTGAGTGAAGTGATGGCGCGTCTTGGTCTTGATGACAGCGAAGACAGTTCTGAGGATGATTCTCAGGAAACGGATACAGCACCAACGCCTACATCTGCGCCGCAGCAGTCAGATTCCACTGCTGCACCTACATCTGCACCGCAGCCTACAAGTACCCCGGATAATAATGGCGGCAGTAATACTGCACCGGATGATTCCAGTGCAGATAAGGCGAAACAGTATATCGGACAGCCGCTTTCCAGTCTGGTTGCAGCACTGGGAGAGGCTAACGGAAGTGATTATGAGAACGAGCCGGAGACAGGAGAGACAGGATATCATTATTATGACTCTTTCACAGTTTCTACCACTGTTGATGACAGCGGAAATGAGGTTGTTGCCGGAGTATGGTAAAATAAAAGAATAAAAATAAGGCAGGATAAAAGCATGGAAATGAAAAGAGTTTTATTAAAATTAAGCGGTGAGGCTCTTGCCGGACCGAAGAAAACAGGATTTGACGAGGCGACTGTTCTTGCAGTAGCGAAGCAGATCAAGGCAATTTCTGATGAAGGAGTACAGATCGGCATTGTGATCGGCGGTGGAAACTTCTGGAGAGGACGTACCAGTGAGACGATAGACCGCAACAAGGCAGACCAGATCGGTATGCTTGCTACCATTATGAACTGTATTTATGTATCTGACCTTTGCAGATATACAGGTATGAAGACTGAGATTTATACACCATTTGTATGTGGTGCATTTACCAAACTGTATTCCAAGGACAGCGTAGAAGAGAGCTTTGCACAGGGCAAGCTGGTATTCTTTGCAGGTGGTACAGGACATCCGTACTTCTCTACTGATACAGCTACGGTTCTTCGTGCAGTTGAGATCGAGGCCGATGCGATTCTTCTGGCGAAGGCAGTTGATGGTATTTATGACAGCGATCCGAAGGTAAATCCTGACGCTGTGAAGTATGATGAGATCTCTATTCAGGAAGTTGTTGACAAGAAGCTTGCAGCCATGGATCTTACAGCTTCTATTATGTGTCTGGAGCAGAAAATGCCGATGATGGTATTTGCTCTTGATGAGGAGAACAGCATTATCAACACTGTTCACGGAAAATTTTCCGGAACAAAGGTTACTGTATAAGCGCGTTGCGCAGAAAATAGGATAATACTGCTACCGGCAGAAAATCATAAAGAGGGAGATTAATTTTATGGATGAAAGAATTCAGAAGTATGAAGAGAAAATGAAAAAGACATTGGGCAGCTTAGAAGCAGAGCTGACTACTATCCGTGCAGGACGTGCCAATCCGCATATCCTTGACAAGCTGACAGTAGATTACTACGGAAGCCCTACACCGATTCAGCAGGTGGCAAATATCACAGTTCCGGAAGCTCGTATGATCCAGATCCAGCCATGGGAATCCAGCCTGATCAAGGGAATTGAGAAAGCAATCCTTACTTCTGATCTTGGTCTGAACCCGAATAACGATGGAAAAGTAATCCGTCTTGTTTTCCCGGAGCTTACTGAGGAACGCCGTAAAGATCTGGTTAAAGATGTTAAGAAAAAAGGCGAAGCAGCTAAGGTTGCTGTCCGCAACATCCGCCGTGATGCCAACGATGCATACAAGAAGCTGAAAAAAGAAGAGGATGTATCTGAGGACGAGATCAAAGAGTTAGAGGACAAAGTTCAGAAGCTTACAGACAAATACATCAAGGATGTAGATGCTGCAGTAGAAGCAAAAGGTAAGGAGATTATGACTGTATAAGGGCATATTACCTGAAGCGCAGAGCTGTTTGGACTAAAGATCTGCAAAACAGGATCCTTTTATAAAGAAACCGCAAAAAGAGCTCTTTAAAAAGAGCTCTTTTCTGCCCTTTTGTATGAAATTGTACGAATAATCTGAACGCTTATAACGAAAAAAGAAAAACAAAATACAAGGAGAAAAATATGAACGTACCCAATCATATTGCCATTATTCTGGACGGCAATGGCCGCTGGGCAAAGGCAAAGGGACTGCCTCGTGGCTATGGACATGTTAAGGGCTGCGCCAATCTGGAGCAGGTCTGCTATGATATTAAAGATCTGGGCGTGAAATATCTGACAGTATATGCTTTTTCCACGGAGAACTGGAAACGCTCCAGAGAAGAAGTGGACGGGCTTATGAAGCTGTTCCGCAGTTATCTGAAGAAATGTATCAAGATATCCCGGGATAATAAGATGAAAATCAAAATTATCGGCGATATCTCTGCTTTTGCACCGGATATTCAGGAAAGCATCCGTAAACTGGAGGAGTTTTCCAAGGATTATGATGAGCTGTACTTCCAGATCGCCATGAATTATGGAAGCCGCGATGAGATTACAAGAGGAATGCGAAAGATGGCACAGGATGTGGCGGATGGAAAAGTTTCTCCGGATCAGATCACAGAGGATACGATTGGAAGCTACCTGGATACTGCAGGAGTGCCGGATCCGGATCTTCTGATACGCACCAGCGGCGAACAGAGACTTTCCAATTTCCTTATGTGGCAGCTGGCTTATACGGAATTTTATTTTACAGACGTGGCATGGCCGGATTTCCATAAAGCAGAATTAGTACAGGCTATTGAGAAATATAATCAAAGAGACAGAAGATATGGCGGTGTGAAGGAGGAGTAAGATGTTTAAAACACGTCTTTTAAGCGGTATTGTGCTGGTCGCAGTTGCGCTTCTGACTATTATCAGTGGAGGTTATGTGCTGTTTTTTACACTGCTTGGGATCTCTCTGATCGGAATGCAGGAGCTTTATAAGGTTATGAAGGTTCGGGAAGACCATTTTAATGCCCTGGAAATTGCAGGCTATTTTGGAGCTGTAATCTACTATGTGCTGATGTCGCTGGATTTTGAAAAATATGGAATGATGGGCGTGATCATTTCGTTCATGATGTTTATGTTCGTTTACGTATTTACTTATCCCAAGTTCAAGGCAGATCAGGTAATGCCGGCGTTCTTTGGGGTGGTATACGTGGCTGTGATGCTCTCCTTTATTTATCTTACCCGGAACCTTCCAGATGGAAAATTTCTGGTATGGCTGATCTTTTTATGCTCCTGGGGATGCGATACCTGCGCATATTGTGTGGGAATGCTGATCGGCAAGCACAAAATGGCACCAATCCTCAGCCCGAAGAAATCAGTAGAAGGTGGAGTAGGCGGCGTGGCAGGCGCTGCGCTTCTGGGCGCAATTTATGCAGCAGCAACTGGCGGAAAGATTGCAGAGTATGCGCTGATCTGTGCAGTCGGAGCACTGATCTCCATGGTTGGAGACCTGGCTGCTTCTGCTATTAAGAGAAATCAGGGAATCAAGGACTATGGTAAACTGATCCCGGGACACGGTGGAATCCTGGACAGATTTGACAGTGTGATCTTTACAGCTCCGGCTATTTATTTCCTGGCGAAGCTTGTGCTGGGAATCTGATTCCGGATTGGCAGCGGGAGGCATAAAGGAATAAGAAGTGTGAAAATGATAAGATGTGATTTGTCCCTGAAATGGACTGAGAGGAATTTCAAATGAAGAAAATTGCAATTTTAGGCTCAACTGGTTCCATCGGTACACAGACCCTGGATGTAGTGAGAGCTAACGGCGATATAGAGGTGCTGGGAATCAGTGCAGGAAGAAATGTGAAAATGCTGGAAGAACAGGCAAGAGAGTTTCATCCTCAGCTGATTGCAGTGTGGGATGAAAATGCGGCAAAGGACCTGGCAGTCCGTCTTGCGGATATGGATGTAAAAATTGTGTCTGGTATGGAGGGACTTCTGGAGCTTGCGCGTATGCCCCAGACAGACATTCTGGTTACCGCTGTTGTGGGAATGATTGGAATCCGTCCTACAATGGAGGGAATCAAGGCGGGCAAGGACATTGCCCTTGCAAACAAAGAAACATTGGTAACAGCAGGTCATCTGATCATTCCGATGGCAAAAGAGCATGGAGTTCAGATCCTTCCGGTAGACAGTGAGCACAGTGCTATTTTCCAGGCTCTTCATGGGGAAAAGCGGGCGCAGGTTGAGAAGCTTCTGATCACAGCTTCCGGTGGTCCCTTCCGTGGAAGAAAAAGAGAAGAACTGGAACATGTGACGCTTGCAGATACCTTGAAGCACCCGAACTGGGTAATGGGACAGAAGATCACAGTAGATTCTGCAACCCTGGTCAATAAAGGTCTGGAGGTTATGGAAGCCAGATGGCTGTTTGATGTTGATTTGGATCATATTCAGGTTGTTGTCCAGCCAAAGAGCATTATCCATTCGATGGTAGAGTTTAAAGATGGTGCGGTTATGGCGCAGCTTGGAACTCCGGATATGCGGCTTCCAATCCAGTACGCACTCTATTATCCGGAACGCAGATATCTGGATGGAGAGAGACTGGATTTCCATAAATTGAAAGAGATTACTTTTGAAGATCCGGATATGGATACATTCCTGGGGCTTCCAATGGCTATGGATGCTGCAAGAAAAGGCGGCAGTATGCCTACTGTGTTTAACGCAGCAAATGAGCTGGCTGTGAAGAAGTTTTTACAGGAAAAAATCGGCTTTCTGGATATTTACGACATTATTGCACAGTCTATGGAAAGACATACAGTGATCCGGAATCCGGATCTGGAGGAGATACTGGCAGTAGAAGACGAGACTTATAAATGGATTGAAAGCAGGTGGTAGGTTGAAGATTATTCTGGCATTATTGATTTTCAGTGCGATCATTCTTTTTCATGAGCTGGGGCATTTCCTTCTTGCAAAGAAAAATAAGATCGTAGTAACGGAGTTTTCCCTTGGAATGGGACCAAGGCTGCTTAGCACAGAGAAGAATGGAACCAGGTATTCTCTGAAGCTTTTGCCTCTTGGCGGTTCCTGTGCCATGCTGGGAGAAGATATGGAGGATGAGTCCAAGGGGACTTTCAATGGTGCACCAGTGTGGGGAAGAATCGCTACAGTTGCAGCAGGACCGGTATTTAACTTTATCCTGGCCTTTGTGTTTGCAGTGCTTATTGTTACGCTGGTGGGCTATGACCCGGCAGAGGTTACGCAGGTGGAGAGTGGTTCTACTGTGGCTGAAGCTGGTCTTCAGGAAGGGGATATTATCAAAGAATATCAGGGGTATCATATTGATCTGGCAAGAGATCTTTATCTGTATATGTATCTGAATAATCCACAGGAGGATGAGACCATTCATATGACTGTGGAGAGGGATGGCAAAGATGTGGAGCTGGCCTTCAAACCAGACGTACAGGTGAGATACCTTCTTGGCTTTAACAGAAAGAGTACCGATTCTCTTGAGGTGGCATCTCTGATTCCGGGAATGGGCTTATCTGAAACTGGCGTGGAGCCTGGGGACGTGATCACTTCCATTAATGGCACCAGACTGGAGAGTTCGGACGATTATACTGCATATCTTGCAGAGCATCCTCTCACAAGTGAGCCTGTGACCATAACTTATGAGCGTGATGGCCTGGAATACAACGCTGAGGTAACTCCATCGGAGTCCCGCACAGCAGTACTTGATTTTTCTTATAATCTGGCGTACACGAAGACACAGGGATTTGAAGTGCTGAAGTATGGAACGCTGGAAGTAAAATATATGATCCGCTCTACCTTACTCAGCCTGAAAGAGCTTCTTACCGGCGGGCTGGGCGTAAAGGATTTAAGCGGTCCGGTTGGCGTAGTTGATGCAATTGGCAGCACCTATGAGGCAAGTAAGAGTGAGGGCATGCTGACTATCTGGGTAAATATGCTGTATATGGCAGCACTTTTATCTGCAAACCTTGGTGTTATGAACCTTCTTCCGCTTCCTGCACTGGATGGCGGCCGGCTTGTATTTCTGATTATCGAGGCTATTCGGAGAAAACCGGTGAACAGACAGATTGAGGGCATGGTTCATTTTGCAGGTTTGATGGTGCTGATGCTTTTGATGGTTGTAGTTATGTATAATGATATTTTGAAGATTTTTTAATCTTTTTGAAATGAAAAAGCTGTAAAGAAAATGAAAGCGAAGGCTATGTGTATCAAACGGATATGCATGGCCTTTTTTTGATGCAGCAGACGATTCTGCAGCAAATTCCTATTACCCAAAAAAGCTTTTCCAGGCAGTGAGAGGAAATAACGGAAATGCAGATGAGGGGGATGGTCTGCTGCAGGCGGCAAATCTTGCAAGGGGATTCCTTTTTATAGGGAAAACTTCCGAATATGTAGTAATAAAAACTACATAATAAAGTGTCGAATAAAAGTAAAACTTGACATAAAAACAATAATGCTTTATACTGAAATAGTTTTAAAATCAAACTAAATTAAAGCATGGAGGATATTGTTTTGGATAGAGAATACAAAAGCAGTTTGAGATGTTTGAAAATTGGAGATAAGGTGGCAGAACTTCCTATTATTCAAGGGGGAATGGGCGTGGGAGTGAGCCGTAGCTCCCTGGCTGGCGCAGTGGCAGCAGAAGGAGGAGTGGGAGTTATTTCCACAGCTCAGATTGGATATGATGAGGCTGGCTTTGAGAAAGACCAGGCGGGGTGCAATCTGAAGGCAATAAGAAAGCACATATGGAAGGCAAGGGAGATTGCCAAGGGAAAAGGGCTGGTCGGTGTTAATATTATGGTAGCGCTGAAACATTATAAAGAGCATGTAAAGGAAGCTGTGGAATGTGGTGCAGATGTGATCATCAGTGGCGCAGGACTTCCCATGAATCTGCCAGAGCTGGTACCGGAGTTTTGCAGAACAAAGATTGCGCCTATTGTTTCTTCAAAAAGGGCAGCAAATCTGATTCTGAAAATGTGGGCACATCGATATAACCGGACTGCAGATCTGATCGTAGTGGAAGGACCGGAGGCAGGAGGACACCTGGGATTTTCCAGGGATCAGCTGGCTCACAGGGATGAGATGGATTTTGACCAGGAAATCCGGGATATTATTGCATGTAAAAAGGAATATGAGGAAAAGTTTGGCCGGGAAATTCCAGTGGTAGTTGCTGGCGGAATTTTTGACCGGAAAGATATTGATCATGCTATGGCACTTGGGGCAGATGGTGTGCAGATCGCAAGCCGGTTTGTGGCGACAAAGGAATGCGATGCCGATGAAAGGTATAAACAGGCGTATGTAAATGCAAGGAAAGAGGATGTGCAGATTATCCAGAGCCCTGTAGGAATGCCTGGAAGGGCGCTTTGCAATCCTTTTATGAAACTGGTAGAGAATGGACGGATTCCAGTAAAGAAGTGCTATAACTGCCTGGAAAAATGTAATCCAGGACAGGTTCCGTACTGCATTACCAAGGCATTGATCGATGCGGTGGAGGGAGATGTAGAGAATGGATTGATGTTCTGTGGGGCAAATGTTGGAAGGATTGACAAAATTACTTCAGTGCATGAATTGATGCGGGAATTGGCAGAAGGCTGATGGTTAGCCGGTTCCTATATGGTGATGTTGCTGACAAACGGCATGTCCGTTTAGATTATAAGGTTTAGATTAGAATTTTATGGCGGGAGAGAAAATCCCGCCATATTATGTTTATTGTAATTCTGCAATCCGGGTGACGCCTACGTAAATTTCCTGAATTTTGTACCAGGTGGTATAATCTACGATTCCGGTTTCCGGAAGACCGAAAATATTCTGGAATTTGCGGACAGAGGCCTGAGTCTGGGCACCATAGATTCCGTCCGGATTTACTTTTGGAAGAGCAGGGTAGGCCTGGCTGATAGCATTTAGCTGTTCCTGAAGCTGGAGTACTTTGCTGCCGGAAGCACCAATATCCAGGTCATATCCTGGCCAGGAGGAAGGAATCCCGGAGACTTCTTCTGCCACATTGATATACATATCGTTTCCGTAGAAATACCGTAGGATTTCAATAGCAGAATATCCCTGGTCTCCAAGCCGCTTGCTTCCCCACTGTGTCATCCATCCTCTGTCCCGGCACTGCACCCGCTCTCCGTCGCAGTACTGGGTAAGAATTGGCTGACGGACGTTAGGACGGGATAGATAATTCTCGAAAAGTTCGTCTACAATGCGGTCGATAGAGTCAAAGATGTTTCGTCCGCGGATCCATTTGTGGTCGTAGGCGGTGGAGGAGGTGATGGTGTAGTCTTTCCCTTTATTGCGGTACCACTCCGTGTATACCCGGTTTAGGGTAAAGGACATAATTGCCAGGATGTTGGCGCGGATAGTGTCGTCAGGCCAGGTGGCATAGATTTCGCTGCTTGCTACATTTTTGATATAGTCGCGGTAGCGGACATAATAATTAGAGGCGGAGTTATCACCTACAGGCCCATCGTGCACTACAATGTATTCCGGAATTACGACCTTGCTTAGAACAATTTCGCCAGTTTCGTGTACTGGTTTAATTTCAGATTCCTGTATTTTGGGTGGATATTCATAGAAAAGTGTATGGGGAGGAATGACAATTCTGTTTTCCGAAACAGTGTCTTGCCTGGGATTCAGAAGGACAGGCTGTTTGGCCAGAACCGCAGGCAAGACTTCTGTGCCTGCGATTTCCTCCTGGTGAAAATCCTCGGCTTTGATCTGCATGGAATATTCTGCATAAGGCTGCGCCTCCTCGGAAGCATTCAGGCTGTATTCCAGAGGAGGCGTTTTTAATTGAAGGACAGGGGTGTTGCCGGAAGAATCCGTGCGGACTTCTTCAATGACACTGTTTGGATCACCTGTATAAGAAATACGGACCAGTGCATTTTCCACAGGGCGGTTGTCTGTTTTTGAATGGACCGTTATCTGTAAGGTACCCTGGTCTACATTTTCCTGCTGTGCACATAAGGCTTTTCTGTAATACATGGACGACCTCATAAAATGCTCTTCCAGGTATTATATGCTAAAAATGCAATTGTGAAAACATAATTCAGGGATGTTTGTGGGGATGAGAATATATTATAATAGTAAAGAGGCAGCAGGACAGCGGTGCCTACGGTGAAAAAAACGAAAGAAGGAATAAAATGAAACACTTAAGAAAACAAATTGCAGGCTATCTTTTAACGCTTATTCTGCTTATGGCAGGAATCGTATTCCCTGGAAGTGGGGAAAAGGTTCTGGCATCTGGCGGCAGCATGACTGTGCATTTCCTGGATGTGGGACAGGGATTATCCATTCTGGTGCAGTCAGAGGGACAGAATCTGCTGTATGATGGTGGTCCAAGAAGCGCGTCCAGCTATGTGGTGTCCTATTTGCAGGAGCAGAATGTGTCAGAAATTGATTATCTGATTTCATCCCATTACGATGAGGATCATGTGAGCGGACTGATTGGCTGTCTGAATGCATTTCAGGTGGACAATGTGATTGGAGCAGATTATATCCATGATTCTTCCCTTTATGGCTCTTTTATGGATGCAGTGGCAGCACATGGGCTTGAAGTACAGCATCCGGCAGTGGGGGCGGAGTATACATTTGGCTCGGGAGAATTTACAATTCTTTCACCAAAGGAAATCAGCAAAGAGAGTAATGCTAATTCGGTGGCAATTAAGCTGACGAATGGAGAAAACAGTTTCGTTTTTACCGGGGATGCAGATTTTAACTGTGAGGCAGATATGGTGAATTCCGGGCTTGATCTGAGCTGCGACGTGTTAAGTGTGGGCCATCATGGATCTGCTACATCCACAAGCTGGGATTTTCTTCAGGCTGCAGTTCCGGAATTTGCAGTGATCAGCTGCGGCGCAGGAAATATGTATGGTCATCCGCATGCGGATACCATGGAAAAACTGTCAGATATGGGAATTCAGGTATATCGCTCTGATGAACAGGGAACCATTGTAGCTTCTTCGGATGGAAGTGCTATTACCTGGAGTGCAGATCCTTGCAATGATTATACTTCAGGTGATGGAGAAACAGCTGGGCAAAGTGAAGGGGAGAATGGATTTACAGCTGAAGATAATAGCGGAACTGATGCAGCTGCAGCATCAGAAAAGTCAGAACAGATTGCTGCAGCAGATGACAGTCAGGAGGAAATGGTATGGATATCTGCTACAGGAAGTAAATATCACAGTATTCCTGACTGTGGAAATATGAATCCGGATAAGGCATATCAGGAGCCAGTCTCACAGGCTGAGGCTCAAGGATATGAAGCTTGTAAGAAGTGCTTTTGATTATATATATTTAACCGAAATTTTCCATTATATTTCGGAATATCCCTTTTTTATTTGGGGAAATTCTGGTATACTAGAGCGTGTTTGAAAAAGGCTTTCTGCAAGATGTGCGTCACAATTTGTGGGAGATTTTGCCCGGATGAGGGCGCCGTAGCGGGCTACGGCAACCGAATTCGGGCAAAATATACCGCAAAGTGGGGCGTGCAGATTGCGGGAATGATTTTTCAAACAGGCTCTAAAGTGTATGCTTAGTAGAACGTACGGAATATAAAATATAATAACTGTGTAGTTTTCGGACCGTAATCCGTGAGGGCTCCGGCAGTTATAAATAAATTGGTGGTGTAAAATTAGTGAGTGAACAGAAAAGAGTAATTTATACAAAGGAGGAACTGGCTGCGAAGGTAAAGGTTCCGGCTATTGTGGAGCAGGATCTGAAGCGTATTATCAGTGATCGCCTGGAACAATGCGGTCTGTATTACAGATGCTTTTCCAGAATCAAGACAGCTTCTTCTATGGCTCATAAATTTGCTCTGAAAGATTATGGCGCGGAGAATAAGAAACTGCAGGACCTGGTAGGTGTCCGTATTAACCTGTATTTTGATGATGATGTAGAAATCTGCCAGAATATTGTGGAAAATACCTTTGATGTGATTGGCTGGTCCACTTCGGAAAGAAGCGAGGAGGAGTTCAAACCTACGAAATTAAACGGCGTGTGCCGTCTTCCGGAATATTTGCGATCAGAAATTTCAACAGAGACCTGGGATATGTATATTGATGATACCTTCGAGATTCAGATTAAGACCATGTTTTTCGAGGGCTGGCATGAGATCGAGCACGATATGCGCTATAAAGGAGAGGAACTGTGGAAGAATTACAAGGGCTTTTCCAGATACTTTAACAGTATTCTGGCAACTTTAGAGCTTTGTGATAAATCCATGGTTACCCTGTTTGAGGATCTGGGACATTCCCTTTATAAATCAGGCAGATGGAGTGATATGATCAAGAGCCATTTCCGCCTGAAACTGGGAGAGGGACAGCTTTATCCTGAGGTGGCGAAGCTTCTGGATGAGGATTGTGACCAGCAGGTGGAGAACCTGGCCAAGCGTATTTATAAGACCAGCAAGCAGACACTGGTAGACCAGCTGCTTCACCGCAGCCGCAAGGTACCGATCAATGTAAATACGATCATTGCCCTGTTAAACGACAGTCAGTTCCACGACAGTCGTCTGACAGCTATTTTTAAGGAACGTGATGTTTATAATGATGGTCGCGAGGAGAGCCTCGGAGAATCCTGGCATTATGAGATGAAGCCTCTTATCCGCCACAACGTGTTCCAGATGTGCACACAGGTGGATGGAAGCCGTCTGAAGGAAGAGAAACCGGCATCTGCTGCAGAGATTTTCCAGCAGGCAGCAGATGCGATATATGGCTGGATCGTGGGGAAATATGGCGGTCTGTTTAAGGAAATGCCACAGAAGACCAGTACTTATCATGCTGACATTCTGGCTTATCATGTAGCTGTGAATTATGATCCGGATAATCATCGGCTGAATATGCATGTAAGACATATGGATATGGAAGTGGGCGGCAGAATCTGGTATTCAGAAGCCGGACTTGAAGTGTCGCGTCAGGATGAAGTGATTCTGAAGGTTTGCAATGGATATGCACAGCCGGAGAGAGAACACACCATCCAGGACCCGGGAGTAACTTTCTTCAGTTATCCTGGATATTATAAGACGATTGTTGACAATATCGGAATTGTAAATGGAATCGAATGTTCTAACAGAAGACGTATTTTGCGAGAGGATATGTTTGGGAATCTTATTGCAGCGTTGAAAGATTCAGGGCGTTTATTCCCTGTTGTTGTGATCGTCTCAAGAGAAACTGCAGACGGAATGATGGATGAGGATTGGCTGGGCCAGTTCCGTGTATCTGATTTTACAAGGACTGTATGGCGATATTCTCATGTATTTACGGCGCATGAGTCTGTTGGAAAGAAATTTCTGAAACTTGCAGGAATTGATATTCGCCAGATTGATGATATCCCAAGGCTTTATATTTTCTGGCCGGGCGGAGATGTGGACGACTATGGTCCGGAGGATGTAACCAACTGTAGCTTTGGCCGTCACCTTGAGGCAAGAGGCGATGCCCGCACCTATGATATTGTGCGTGGCGGACAGGCGTTCTATCATAAGATCGTTACAGATTTAAGAGAATGGAATATTTCTGCTGATATGTGGGAAGGATTTAAGCTGGAGACAGTGACAGAACTTCCGAAATAGAATGATAAAAGTACACCGGTAATAAAAAGGCCTGCAAAACGGATGGTTTGCAGGTCTTTAATACTTTTAAGCAATAAAAAATGCGGAAGATGGGACTTGAATTTCTTGCCTCAATCATACGCATAATGTTCCGAAGAGTATGATTAGGAATTTTGGAATTATTATTGCAAAGCAGACAATTACCTGTGCTGGTTATCCATATCTTCGTTGCGTTGGCTATTGGGGCTCCTTTGGCAACGTGAATATGGATCGGTTCGAGAGGTTTGTTTTCGTTCGTCCAGAAATAAATCCAGTATTCGCCAAATCTAAAAATTTGAGGCATTATCAAATCCTCCCTCCTGAGAAAATTCCATAATCAAGTGCGCCATGGAATGGACAATCTCATCGAACTTATCCATTTCTTCATCTGAATAGTGGAAAATATCTTCCCAAGTATAGTCCGGGAGCCAACAGGTGGCGTGCTTAAAGCAGTATTTTTTATCAGGCGTTTCAATAATCCAGGTATTCTGCCATTTCATATAAGCTACGGCATCCAGCTTCATAGGCATGTACAATCCCGATCAGTCCGATCTTAAGGTTGTAACCAAAGAGTCGGGCTCTGTATTCCTGTTTTCGATTGCTGACCTCAGACTGATCAATAATGTCACCAACAGTAGTGTAGTGGTGACCAAGCTCCTCTGCCAGGACACAGGATTTTTCAGCCTGGGTTGAAATGAATTTGCTGATTGCTATAGTATCGTTACAATATAAGCCTTTTATATTCTGACTATTAAATTCATAGTCTATAACATCTATACCGTCCGCGCAGGCCTGGTCTTGTAATTCCTCATATGTGTTCATGTAAACACCTCCCGCTCTAGTATATCTCAATACGTGTACTAAAAGTTACTGTTCACTGGTAACATTCCGCGAGGTGTTTTTTGTGAACAAAGTTCACA